>Ga0247836_1004853_pt1 | contig 16252 bp, 10 predicted proteins | sample LaCruzMarch2015__4_FD_187116 | JGI IMG/M metagenome (GOLD analysis project Ga0247836, IMG submission 187116) | Freshwater microbial communities from meromictic Lake La Cruz, Castile-La Mancha, Spain - LaCruzMarch2015_14m | ecosystem: Environmental > Aquatic > Freshwater > Lake | place: Spain...
AAATAGTTCCATGAGTCAATATATTATAAAAAATAATTTCGATAATCCCTTGAAATTCAAATAAATAATAGATTGAAAAGAAATATTAGTGAAAGGCATCAGAATTAACATGTTGTGTATCTCATAGTTGACTGTCTTGTATGCTATTTTACTAGCTATATCATTGATTATTCGAAATATTCGTCTTCGTCCATCTTCTTTACAATTTCATTGTAATTTTTATAGTAAAGTAAAAGCTATCTGATACTATAAGAATTTACAGTTTTTAGTTTAAGAAAGTCTATTTCTCTATCTCGAAGATGAAATAAAATAGATGAAGGATATGGCTCTATTTTATACAATTATTCGTAGGTTATTGAAAAATAGCATACATTTAAGGAAATAGAGTACACAAGTAGTTGATTATATTTTACAATCAACCAACAGTTACGATTATCATAGTCTTATTAATCTTCCTCACCAAATTTGATGAGATATTACCTAAACCATTGACTTATTTGAACCATATATGAAATAGATCCAAAGAAAGGATTAGATCTCATTTACATTATTATTGATATTGCTGCAAGTTGGCCAACTTGGGTTGTATTGTATTATTTTTAATTATCATGAATCCCTGATGTTCTGAAGATCTGTGAATTTCTTTGGCCAACGCTTTTAAGTTTTTTCAAAAGTAAAGGAAAATTTCTTTAGAAATCAGTTTTCCAAGTGTTATCACTATCATAAAACGATGTCCATGCATTAATAATCATTTCACGAGTACGCATAGCAAGTTCTCCATCCTTTAGTTGATTTAAAATTTCTTATTAGGAATACTCTTGATCATCATTAAATTTTTGAGCTATTCCAACTAAAATGGCAAGGCGTAAAATGGTACGATAATCGATAGGATATTTATCCTTCTTGCAATCGTAAATAACTTGACTGGCAATTATTCTTAATCTTACTCTATCTTTTCTAATCTAGTGTTACTAAATTTAGGTAGAAACATAGATCATTTTTCTAAAAATTAATAGATATTTGCCACATTTAATTTATTATAGAACTTTAGGTAACCATTAATCGTCATCCAGTAAGCGACCAGCATATTACCTCTCAAGAAACAAACGAAAATCTTTAAAATATTTTAAGCCTATTTCATTCGATAATTGCTCAATCAGTGCAAGAATCCTTTGCTCTTTAACAAGGGTTATAGTCTTTTTGACAAATCCTTTTTAGTTTTATATCCAAGGTATGAGTATATCTATCGATATAGTCTATTTTTTATCTTGTTAAGATTGCATAATTTGAGTGTATCTAGTAAAATGGCCGAGATGAAGCTAGTTTGCTTTTAAGATATCTTGGATAGATATTCTACGAGATCTATTTCTCGGACGAATTTGATCCTTATCAACTTATTTCATGTCTAATTATTGTATAGCTGCGAAGATAGAAGCTCTTCCTTTACGTCCTATGATTGATTTTTAGAATGCTGCCTATTTCTAATCACAATCAGAAGCATCACTAGTAGACCTTTGATATAGCACACTTTTCTTAATAATTGACTCAGAATCTTTGTAGATTTGAGGGAGTTTATAAAAATCTGCTGGGAGACCAAGTTTGAGTAGCACATCTTATCCTCTCTATACTATTTCTTGCTTTGAGAGAATTTCTTTCAAAAAGCGCTGAATGGCCATTTTTCTTTCTTATATTTTTTTTGGTTTATGGTTTGTCAGCCATGTGCTTTTAAAAAGTTGATTTTTGATACTAAGCCCGCATTCATTAATAAGCTGATCTTGAAGAGTCATCAGTTAACTAAATCTAACGAAAATTTTATGCTTTATATTCTTTATTCGAGTTTATACTATATAAATAGTATACTTAAACATTGAATCGCTTCTCTAATCAGTTCCTAATATCTCAACTTCAGGAAGTAAATCTTGTCTTGACATTTTTTGCAAAAATTAAATACCTTCTTTGTTCTTAATCGCACATAATGCAGAATATTTCTAGAGACTACGTTGTTAAGCTTTCATTAGTTCATTATATATCTTTTGTATTAAAGTTTATCTTTAATCCTAAGAAGGGCAAACAAAAGTGCAGCTATCTCCCTCTCCATTTTGAACAGTGAATGTATTTTGATAAAAATAATGCTACTAATTAGTCATAATATTTCCACCTCCATTTTTAAATGGAACAGAAAGAAGGAATTTTTATTCACCATTTCTGTTTTTTCTGGCAATAATAACTTCGGAATTCAGTAAATATAGTGTACCTTAAGCAATCCTTCCATCATTTGCTATAACTGTAACCGGTTACTATAGGACGAATTCTACTCCTGGCTAGGATATTGCGTGTGGAATGATAAGTTTCTTTTCTATTTCACTAATCTTGTAGTTATTTACCACTTTATTTAATTTTTCATTGTTGCTTTGATTAACATCTTCAAAAAGATGGAGAACCCTACTAATATTACGATAATCAGGATGATCAATCGGTGTTCTTTTTTTAAGCTACTTCATTATGAGGACATATTTGGGGAGTCTTTGGACTGGTTTGATAAGATAGTCCTTTAAAGTGAGAAGTTTATGTGCTGGATTAAGACGAGCTTTATTGATAAAATCAGCAAAAGCAGTTTTCTCCATAAGTCGATCAAGAGTAATTGAGCTGTGCGAGAAATGGTTAAAGTATTCAAAATATAGCTTGAAGAAATGAATCTCTTTTTCTACCTTTTCGAATGTCTTTTGATAATGCCAGTAGTTTCTCGCTTCCTCAAAGATAGTTGCAAAAAAGAGTTAGTTTAATCTGCGAATTTGATCTACGTTCATGAAAATAGTTCCCGACTCTTACTTTGTGATAAGTTTCCTACTTATAAGAGGGGTTTGATAGTCTGAAATTATGATACTAAGATCACGAATGTAGGACTCCTCTGTATCAAGGAGTTCCTTTATGATCATTTTGCGCTTGAAGAAGTCAGTAACCATCTTCTTTACTCTTGTGCGAGTAATGGCTCCTCGAACCATTGCTTGGATTCTAGATGCAGCTTTATCTTTACTACTCTAATCTTCTTACATCGATAAGTATTATCGTTTCGATTGATCAAAAACACCACTAACATTAGCAAATCAAACAAATAAGAAGATAAATGACAGATTGAAATTCAATCGGTAAAAGTAAAATACCCAATATTGTGGACATTTAAGGGTTTTATTTTGTTATTTGTTACATAAAAGATATTGAAATGGATAGATTTTTTATGAATATGAGTCTAAAGTGTAGATATCTTGTGAAAACTATGATAATAAATATTATATATACTCTTGACTATGAATATCAACGTTTTGGTCTTCCCTTAAGTAATTTTTATTGTAATTTGTTATCAACTTAATCTTCATCTGACTCATAGTTTGGAAGTGATTCCTCATCTGAATTGTTCTCTTGACGACTCGAATGATTCTATTAGGATTCTTATATTTATTGGATACTTGTTGGAGTTCCTGTCTTATTCCTAGGAAGACTTTTTTGCAAAACCCTTGGCTCTTTTTGCTTATCCTCGAATACTTTTTTTATCTATATTAAATTCCCTCTTTATTTTCTTAAACTACTTTACATTTGATTGAAATGTTACTCAATGTCAGTATTTTAATGGTTTTTTTTCATCTTCTTCTTGAACAGCCATGTCTGGAGAGCCGAGGAAGAGATTGTCAATATAAATAAGGCAATAACATAAAGATAAAATTGCCAAGGTACAGCAGGCGAAAGGCCTCTATTGTATTTTTTGGATATTTAAAATTAGTTGGGAAAAGCACCAAGGTACCAGCTAAGCGCGCGCAAGCATAAATATGAACCAATGAGAGCTGAATAAATGAATGATTACAGCTTGCAAAAGTGATAAATGCTTTCTTAATATATATAATTATTATTCCGAAACTCACACTAAGTACAGGTGCCACAATATAAAGAACAAGATTGGAAGGATTAGAGTCAATATAATAAAAGGCGATGTTATTTAGTGTAAGTGCAATTAGCCCTCCGATCCAAAGCCCCATGCAGACTACTCCAGCTTTTGGAAAATAGCCTAAAATATATCCAACAAAGAAACTTGCAATAAGAGTAATAGTCATGACAACTGATATCAATGTACTTGGAACACCTTTCAGAAACACAAAGAATGATTAAATTATTAAAAGGATGAGAATCGAAGTTCCCCAGCCTATTAGTACAATACTTCCTCGATAGATAGAAACTCCTAGTGTCATGAGAATAATTCCGACCACTTCAATGATTATTGTATAAGTGAGAAGATTTTAGGTGAAATAAGTCCAAAGAATACCTTATTAAACAGAAGGACATCCAATTCCTTCTCCTTTGCAAGGATATTGCATTTATATTGTTTCATTATCCATTAAGGATGTGTATTTTACTAAAATACCAGATTAATATTTTCCTTCATTTATTAATCCAACTTAGCTTTGCTTGTAGGACCGGCAAGTTCCATTAGCTTATTAGACGATAACAAGGGAAGCAACTATGACTGAATTTAAACTTGGGCAATGCACTTCTACTTCTTTGCAAAGATTAAATGTAGAAATATCAGATCCATTTTTCGTGACTATGTTGTGGTTATTCTAGTTTGAGTTAATATAATAGTGTAGGTCTGCGATTTCTATGTCAGTGCAAAGAGACATATTCAAAGCTTCTGAGGATAGTAGTAAGCAAGCCAAGAAGTATAGATTGATGAGAGCTAATCTCATATAGCTATTTGAATAATAATAGACTACCCTAATGTCAGAAATCAAAAACTCCAAAAACTTAAAAGGAATAATAAAAAGCTGTAAAGTTAATATATTGCTCAAGTGTTATTCGAATGGGAAAATAATTACTTCTTATGAAACTATTGTAAAATAGCTTATATTTGATACAAGCCATTATTAATAAGAGTATTATAATCATTCACTCTTGAGCGACTTAGTTTTCTTCATCTGGATTATAATCAAAACCACTGAAGTATTTGTTCTATGAAGATTATTCAGTTCGCGACATAGCTGAGGAGTATGTTGTAATCGATTAGAGGCTAGATGAAGTAATAGCAGCACTAAAGTAGGTTGTGTCTTGCTAGCTCTTCAATACTGGGACAAATGGAGGTTTATATTTAAACGAAAGCACAGATTACCAGCTTATTCCTTCAAACCATGGATGGAACATTACTTATTCTATGCCCTTAATAAATATTTTTTTACATTCATCCCAAGTCGGAGAGCAGGGTCTTTACGGAAAAGGCCTTCTAGAAGACTTACACAATTTTCAGAAAGCTAGAATTCTTCATCAGGTTGAAAGTCTTGATATTTTATGGACTAGTAAAGTTCATTCAGGTTTTCAGAGAAAAAAGGAGGGAAGCCAGTTACCATCTAGTGTAAGAGTGAGCCTAGACACCAGAAATCGACAGCTTTTGTGCAATCTCTTTGAAACAATATTTATGGAGCTGTATATTCAGGCATTCCAGAAATAGAAAATATATTTTCTTGCCCTCTTTTTATTTTTTTAGACAAACCAAAATCTGTGAGTTTGATGTACCCCTTTCTATCAATCATGATGTTTTCTGGTTTGAGGTCCCGATAGACAATGTCATTATTATGTAGATACCCAAGAGCTAAAACAATTTGAGACACATAGAACTTTGCTCTGAATAATTATTAATATACTGTTCTTCTGAGAGCTTTTCTTTAATTGCGAGTAAATTGTAAAGTTATCCACCTGGACAGTATTCAAGGATGAAGTAGAATTTCTCTTAAGTTTGGAAGGTGCTGATGATTCGAATCACAAAGGGATGGTTGAGCTGAGTGAGGAAGAGGTACCTAGATGAGAACATTTCTTTCGGTGAATACATATTTCATTTTGTTCACTTTTTCGATCAGTCTCTTCTTTACCACCTTCATGGCCCTCACCTAACCACTCTTTATCTCCCGAACAAGGAAGATTTTACCAAAGACACCTTTTCCTATCACACAAAGAAGCTAAAAATCATCCACATTAACTGCTTCGCTCATTTTTATCTTATATTTTTAGCATCTTAGCAACCAATAATAAATAAAAAGAGAGAAATTTTGAATTATTTTCTTTTCATCTACTGATGAGTTTTCCTATTTTTAGTTTGAATAGAAATTCTAGAAGATGATTAATGATAAGGTTGTTCGGCAGTTCAAAATTCTTATCAAATGTATTTAAAATATACCATTTCATATCGGATAATAATAGAATTACATATTTTATGATATTTCTGTAAAGAAGAATATTGAGAATATATACTAATCAAACAGAATTTTACGCATAAGAAGAGCTTTGATCGTGTTCTTCTTATGATTCTTCTTCTTAATTCTATTCAGACTAGTTAGAGTCATTGTCTTAGGGCTTCGTAGATAGTTTTCTGATTAGATTACTAAATCTTCTTATTTTCCTCTTTAGTTTTATATTTTTGCATTGATTGTGATTTACTTACTTCATCACTCCTTTACTAGTTATAAAATAAAGACCTCTCTCGTCTTCACGATTAATAGCCAATGATGTAAGATCGCTAAAGTGTAGCTGAATGACATTGTTACTCGTTCTGGTTACGATCTAAATATCATTCAAAACAATAGCTCGCCGAAGGAAAAGCAATGCTTCTACTTCGCCTGTTCTCTTTCTCATCTATTAAAGCTTAAAGAGTGAGTATTTTTGAGTGAAGAATGATTTGAAGTGGAATAAACGCATTAAGGCTGGATTTTACAAATAATCTTCGGGAACTTGTCTTCTTACACTTTTTTACTTTGGCTTTAGTTCCCAATAGTATTCTTGTCCGAACTAAAATACTATGTTTATTCCAGTAGTTTTGCTCAAACTTCCAACAACACCATTTGATAGTAAGTATCCAACTGTATCTTCATATAAAAAGCATTATCTGACATATATCCAAGTAATGGGAGCTTTAGGATTTTTCCCATCAGCTTATTGAGCTCTTTCCTCTAATAAGGCTGAATTATCTCCTTCTATTTACTCAGAAAGTTCCAAATGCATATCATTTAGGTTAATACGAGTAGGAAGCTTTTAATAATCTATAGGCGGAACAGCTAAAGAAGAAACGGGTAATGTATGTGGCACTCCTTCAGGAAAGATCATAAATTAATGCTGAAGAATTTATTCAAGGCTGAGTCTGCGAGTAGGATCGATGACAAGTATACGATTAATAAGGTCTTTAGCAGCAAGAGAAACTTGGATATGTGCAGGGAATATATAACGATTATTCTTTATGTTTTCATATGTTTGCTCTACTGTATTGTCTTCAAAAGGAGGCTTTCCGAACATCAAAGCATACATAATAACTCCTATCGACCAGATATCAACCTCATAAGAGTGACCTTGCTCCTAAAGTATTTAAGGTGCGATGTAATTAGGAGTTCCACAAATAGTCTTTTTGACATCTCCTTCAGCTTTTATTCGAGTTGATAAACCGAAATCACATATTTTCGCATCCATTTGATCGTTGATAAGAACATTACCAAGTTTAAGATCTCTATGTATAATACCTTGGCTGTGAATATAAATCAAACCCTTTACTATTTGACTTATGTACACTCTTGTCTAAAATTAAGTAAGTCTCTTTCTTCTTTTTGCGAGATCTTTTAATGTATAGTTTCTACAGTACTCAAGCAAAATGTAAATATTTTCTTTGTCTTCAAATGCATCCACGAATTATACGATATGCTTATGTTTGAGAGATTTATGAATTTTAATTTCGATGAGTAATTTATATCGCTGTCTCTTTTCGTTAATGCTCTTTTTAGGAATTACTTTAGTTGCAAATGGTCTGCTATCTGTTGTGGAAACTGCTTCATAGACTTTGGCAAAACCACCTGTCCCAAGAAGTTTTCCTTTTACGTAGGTAATATTCTTAGTCTTATCTCGAAAGACCTTTCTATTTTACAAATTCTCAGCTGATTGCATTGTTATTATAACGCATTCTAAATAAAAACAATCCGTTTCTTAAGTATTATCGATAAATATACAATTTATTGAGGAATGAGGAATGTGGATAATCAAAGAGTAGCGACTGAGCATTTTGAAATGACAACTTTTTTGCTTGGTTTTCCAGATCCTGATCCAACAGCTTATACTTTTTTAACAACATCCTTTCCCTCAGAAACTCTACCGAATACAACGTGTCTTCCGTCAAGCCAAGAAGTGGCAGCAGTTGTAATGAAAAATTGGCTGCCATTTGTGTTAGGACCGGCGTTAGCCATAGAGAGGCAAAATGGTTCGTGCTTTAGCTTGAAGTTTTCGTCATTGAATCGATCTCCGAAAATTGATCTTCCTCCTGTTCCATCTCCTCGGGTGAAATCTCCTCCTTGGATCATGAAGTTAGGAATTATTCTGTGGAATGAACTGCCTTCAAATTTGAGTGCAACTCCATTATCAGTCTTCTCTCCTCTGCAAAGTTCTACGAAATTCTCAACAGTTTTGGGAGTAGTTTTTCCAAACATATCAATGACAATATCTCCTGAAGCTTGCCCTCCAATTTCTATTGAAAAAGTAAGCTTGTGAGTTACAGGTTCCTTTATTACTCATTTGTTACTGACTCAAGTCCGCAAAAGGCGACTGCAAATAGCAGTGCGATCAAAAGATATGCTTTCATATTGATTATAACACGTCACTTTTTTAAAATACTCATAAAAATACATATTATCAATGAGTTGATCAAAGCCAACAGACATATTATTTATTGATCTTTACAAACTTTTGCATGATGCGACTGTTTCGGATTGGTTCTAGTTAGAGTACTTTTCGAAGATATATTTCTAATTTTTTTCTCCTTTCTTCTATTTCTTCCTTCTGTAAATTTGAGTTATTGCCTAATCCTACAACAGCATTAGGGAATGAAGGCAAAGTAATTGTTTGGAAAAGACTTGAAAGAATACTATGAAGCTCATTGAAATCTTTCCATCTTCGATTAAATTGCCATCGCTTTTTCATAAGGACAACTTAAAGGACATATTCGATATAATTATTCGATTTACTATCTTGCTTAATTAAGGTTCTTATAATTTAGACGTTCATTACTGTAGCATCTATAATATGTACATAAGGAACATAAAATGAGTTTTAAGGGATTAATTTTTCACCCTCAATTTATTTAATAGTTTTAGATTTGTTGAAGGACATCTATAGTGTTAAGTTATTCTGTTTTTATTTGAGGGTGTGATCTTAGAGATGTTTTTCAGGGTTAAGTTCATTCATTTGTTTGCTTTTGTGTTCTTAGAGTCTTGTGCGTTTATCTTAGGTTTTGTTAGATTTGCACATATGACAAGAAAATGGTTACCTTTCTTTCAATTAAAGCTTTCTTCGAAGATAAGCTACCTATAACTTTAATATCTCTGCCTAAAATTCAATACTACTTATGCCACTACAGTGATCTTTGAGAGCTAATATGAAACTTCGATATTTTTTATCCAATTATCTATCTTCTTGTACAAGGGTTATCTATTCACATGCTACTTTAAATTCTTCTTGTTGCCTTCTCCATTTCAATTGAACTTAGGTGATTTTTCGTTTTTGTGCTATTATATGATGAAGCTATTTTATTCTATGTGTCATTTCTTGCTCTTTGAGCTATTTTATCTGGACTATAATCTTTATTTATGCAGGATCAAAGTCTTTACTATCGTTACCTTATCTTTGATTTGATATTTTCATTAGCTAAGCATAAGATTGATTAAAATTTTATTCAAGATTTTACATATTAGCCTAAAGTTTAGTAATATTATCATATACTAACTTCTCCTAAAATTAAGCAAAGTATTCTGCAGAATTAACCGCGTCTTCTATATAATCAGCATGGGATGAAAAATCTTTTAGAATACCTGCAATATTGTTCTTAAAACTATCTGCGATATTACTTATTTGCTTTTTGAATAAAACTCCCGATTTTAAAATGTTTCCTGGCAAATTTGAGCTTATTGAACCAATTAATTAAGCAATGTATTTTGTTAGTTCAGAAGGCACAAATGACTGCAAGCTATTTCTCGGCTATTATCTAAGGAAACTAATTATTTTATCAGAAAGTCGATGAAGGTCTTCAACGAACTCAGGTCGAATTTCTTCATTGAAATTCACTGGTAATTTTTCAGAAGGTAAGACCATAGTTTCACATTGTCTTTGGTGAAAAAGCTCCTTTATTGATCTTCTAATTCTATTCTTATGCATCATAGCTTGAGAAACTCCAGACTGCTCTTCTAATGCATCCTCTAAATATTTATTTGCTGTAACTGTATCTCCTATTTTATTCTCAAGTTTTAAACCAAAGTCTCTAAGCACCATAAAAAGTGAAGGCGTAGCATTTCTCTTATGTTTTGATAACGCAACATTTTTTTCTAGCATTTTTCCGACTTATATAAATATGCTTAGATTATTCAAAGTTTGTTCATCAATTGGTCCAAGAGCATTATAAATAACAGTGGTAGAGAGTAGAAAGAAACAAGCAAAAAGACTTATTTAATAGGATTATGAGTTACCGAGATTGCCTAGTCCTTAAGTATCGACAAGTAAAAGGATACTATCGTCATTTAGTTCAATATATTTTCTCAAAATACATGCCCCTTTTGTCCCTCCTCCAATCCCATCATTAACCTCGAATAATTTTTCTTAAACATCGATTGGCGCAATAGACTTGAATAATTGATTCATCAGTGTTGATTTTCCTGTTTTTGTTTTCCCAATTATTGTGAGTATGTGGCATTTTTTATTTGGAAGGCTTGAAATGAATTGCATTGCCTGATGGCTGAAAGAAAGTCCATACTATGTTGATTAGAAGAGAGGAATAGAAAGCTACTTCTGCATTTTAATCCTTTGTTCTTGCTGCATCTATTTAATAATAATTTATATTACTACTTTTAAATACAAAGCCTATTTTAAATTAATTATAACAAACCCTTCTTTCTTTGTATTCAAAGAATATTTTAGTTTAAATATAGGTGACCATATACGAAAAAATTAACACAAAAATGCAAAAATCAGTCCTCCCATCCTCTAAGCTCGAAGTTATCATCCTACTTGAACACCATTTTTTGCTAAACACTTCTATTTCGTGTTCTAAACTTAAATAGAGTCTTTGAGGTTACTTTTTTCTCTACATTCTCAATAGTTATGGATTTTTTTTGCTTCTATTGTAAATTTATATGACATATATCCAGATTTTTTTTATTTTCTAAAATTTTCTCTTTCACATACTTCTTTTGATTGGTAAACTTAATTTTTTAAAGCAGTTAACTTCTATCTTTTGTTATTATCTTTGCATACATCTATAATGCTCTGGATGCAGATATTTTTTATTATATTTTGAGATTAATTACTCCCTATCCCTTATACCTTGATTTCTGCTCTATTTTGTTCTTTATTTCTCGAAGATCTGACCCACTTTACAATCTTGGATCTTCATTTTCATTTTAATATAAAAGATTGTTAGTCTTCGATACGACGCTTTCCGTTCGAGTTCTTATCTTTTAAGGCTCTTTATAAAAGTTATTAGAAGTCATAAAGCATTTATATTCATTTTAGTTCGGTTCGGTCTTGCATATAAAGGGTTGCTTATGATGATTTCCAACTAATTTCTTTTGAAAAAATTTATGTTTTGTTACAAGATTGTTAAATCGATTATTTTTCATTGATTTCTCATTTTCTTTTTGCTTTTCATAAGGTTAGTTTTCTCTAAGAAACTTATTTGAATATTCTTTAAGAGGTATAACTTGTTTTTCGATATTTAGATCATTATTTTTCGTATGAGAATATTGTGTGTATTAATTGTTTATGTTCCTGAGAATCGAATCTTGTTTTTCCCGAACTCTTTGAAGAAGGAGAGAGTTGTTGACCTCTATGAATTTGAGCATAAGCAGAGTAGAACAAAATTTAAGATCGAAATAATAATTAATCGATAGTATATATTTTTATTGTGATTTTAAGTTTTATTGAAAACTAGATCAAATTTGGGATGTATTTTTTCCCTTTGAGATTTATTTGGTGGTTTGTCTTGATTAATCATCTTAATTAGTCTTTCGACTAACAAATTTCGCCTACTCAAGGACTCCACATTATTCTATTTTTTTCTTAAGATTAGCTGAAGAATCATCCTAATTTTTTATATATTGCCCTCTAAAGAGCTTTAGTGGTCCGTAATTTAATTGAGCTTTCAAGTTTTTATTCTAAATATGATGTAAAGTACCTGAAAGGAAGTATTGTTCAATCTTGAAATAGCGATTAGAGCTTAAGTCAAGTGCTCAAACTATAAAAGAATATAGTTCTTTGTCATTACGCAATCTTCAGGGCAGCTGACTGGAATTTTTAAAGGCTATAAGATATTGTTCAGATAGACTTATAGTTCTTTGCTTGAGCAACCCCAAGGAAATCCAGTAAGAGAAACAATACGTTTTGAATATCCTTCTTCGAATTTTATGTTCTTGAAATTCTTATAATTTAGTCCATAAAGTCTTGATTATTTATTCAAAACTTTTTACTTATCTTCTTTTGTCGCGAATCGAATCACCATGGAAGACTTATTAAATTTAGAATAATTTTCCTTCTTTATTTTAAGCAATAATGCATCAGTTACAGATTTTATCTTTGCGGGCTAGTTCTCTAATGGAACATCATCAAAAATAGACTTAGCCTTTTTGTTCACCTTCGTGTAGTTCTCTTTCTTTCCATTTTGGGCAAGATATTTTTCAATATTATCAACTTTTATTATTTTTTACATTCCTTTTCCTTATCTACTATCGTTATAATTTTATGGAATACGGTAAACTATCTCGAAAAAGCTACGCTATAAAAAACTCTTGTAGGGAAAGAGGAAATATGATTATACTACCACACCCTTTTGGTCTTTTAGGAAATATATGAATTATGCTGTTTATTTTTCTTAGAGATTGAATGGAAGCTCATATACGTAGGCACTTCTCTAGTCAGTTTCAAGAATATTTGATGAAAAATTTGCGATATTAGGAACTATTTTCTGGAATACAATTTTATCATTAGCCATTTTGTATTTGTATTCTTAATGAACAGCTTTATCTTAGCTAATTGTTTTTCTTATATGTAATTTTGATAGTTTTGTTTTATCATTCAATTTTAAAGCATCTTATAAAGCTTTTTTTGACTTCGTTGCCTATGAAATTTGGCTGTCAGCTTTTTTATCCAAATATATATCTTCCTAATTATTTTATTGAGAAAATTTAATTGACTTATTAGAGCATAAATCAGCGATATATTCAGATACAATATTATTTCTACCGCTAGTCTACTCGTCTAACTAAGGGCATTATCTTTCGAAATTCTATATGGTAATAAAGAATAAATTTGCCATTGGAAGTAATTTAAATAATTCTTCAATCAGTTTATTATTGATTTCAACATTTTCCGAAAAATAATTCAAATCCTAAATAAGTTTTTCCCGAAGTTTTTTGAAAAATTATCTTTATTCCTTATCTTGACTATTTTTGCTTTCATTGACGAAAGGTGTAAAAGAAGATTTAATGATCTTTTTCTATATACTACTGCTGTATTTTTCAATCTATGCGATGATAGATAATGCTTGGCTTCTGGAAAGAGAGCCATCGAGATACTTCATGAACTGAATTGAATAGTTATCTCTTTACTATCTTGGTAAATTACTATTGTCTTCAAAGGTAGGCTATGCATGAGGTTTCATTGCTTGCTTCTCTGTAATCGATTGACTCATTAGCTGTATAGCGGAGAATTATAATGAATTCAGCATTAGTACTCTTTTTTTATCTTTTAGCGTGAATTAATATTTCTGTTAGTCTTATTTTGATTGATTTTTTCCCTTTGTTTTTAAGGAACTTCCACTCTTCGATACTAAATCTTAGAATGATAGTGGAGTTTGTTTGATCAGATTACTAAAATTGCTTCTCTGATAACCTTGAAAAAATCCTCTCAACAATTAGAAGTGCTTTAATGCGATCATATTATTTGTGATTAATTTTATAATGCCGATTCATCGAGAGCATCAGAAAATACTCAATCAATATATATTATCGATTTTTTCCTGAGTAAAAAATTGGAATATTTTGATTAATTAATGCAGAATAGAGGAGATAAATTATATCATAATTTTGCTTTCATAATTTTAGATGTATGGCTTTGCATTTATACAGCTAATTTATTGATCTACTCAAGTACTTAGGGCTTATTGACATCGTTTTTATTTTTTGCCCAGTCATACAAGGTTTAATATGCTTGCCCGTTTGATCTTCCAATAGCAGTATGGAGATTATCATCACTATAGGCAAAGGCCTATACTATACTCAGGGCATTAGGCCTGATTTTAGCTAGTAATTTTTCTCTCAATCCTCTGATTGTTTTCAATGAAGTAGCTCCAAGTACAGACGTTTAGTAGAAACTTGAAGAATATTCACTGATTCTCTATGTTGCATATAAAAGAAATAGATCTATAAGAACAGATTTTAATTCTTCGCTTTTGGCCAATTCCTGTATTTTCATCCAATAGTACTTTATCACTAAAGTATATCCATGAGCTGTTGCCGCATCAATAAGCTATAATCCTGAAAACTAATCCCATACATTTTTTAGTTTCATTCCATTTTGCATGCCATTTTGCATTCTTTAGGCGGCTTTTTTGATCCTTTAAAGTGAGTGTTGCTCAAAAATTTTGATAATAGTCAAAGGATTTGTTAATAAAGCTTAATCTTCAGTGTTGATCTGCTATACTGTCTCACTAAAGCGAAGTATATAAGCCACACTTTATGATAAGGATTTGCCTTTTAAAGCTCTATCTACATTTTTTAGAAGGTATCTGGCAACCTGAAGCTGAAGAATTGTGTATTCGCCTATATAAAATGATATGTACCTTCAAATGTATATGTAGGTGATAGCTCATTTTGAAGTCCTGGAAGGCCAGAATACCAGCTATAGCCGTGGCCCCCGCCAGCACGCCTCAATGTTTAGAGTCCTTTCAAGCTGTCTTTCGTCGATAAGGCCTTCACTGAGCTTGTTATTAAATGTGCTTCTTGGAGCTGATCAAATTTATTTTGTTGCGCATCGCTTAAAACTTTGGAGGAAAGCTCAAGAACTACTTTGAAGGAGAAGAAAATTGCGAATACCTCAGCTATTCTCGGGAATATTTTCTCTTGTTGTAGCTGATAATCCAATACTGGAATATCGGCTCCTTTATTATCTTTGAATTGCCTTCTAAAAAGTGAGTATCTTGTTAATATCATAATGGCTTTTGATGTCTTAACATAAGTGAGATAAGGGATAACTGAGCGTATCATTAACATTGTTGCATAAGTCACTTTTTCATTACCTGAAATGCTATATTTTCCTTATCTAGTGACCTTGTGATATTTCATTAACATATTTTGACGAGTAATACGATAGTTTTTCATAATTAGATATCCATTATCTTTTGTGTTAAACCCTATTTTCGGTCCGACATCCCCAACTTCTAAACCGGAAAAAATTTTATGGTTTTAGTCTCTTATAGGAACAAGAAATGCATGAACACCATGATTTTTCCCCTTGATTATTAACTGAGCAAATACACATGCATGAGTACAAAAAACACCCAAATCTCCAATCCACCATTTAGCCGCCTTGACTTCCGGAGTATTTAAGACAAAACTTTACGTTTCTTCATCATAAGTAGCTGTAGTCATAAGACTTTGAACATCAGAACCGTGACCGAGTTATGTTTGGGCATAACACCCTAATATTTCACCTCGTTCAGCTGGTTATAGTATTGTCCTCCTTTGCTAATTGTCACAGAGATTTCTCAATGTGATCAAAAACATGAAATCATGTAGTCCTAAAGGAAACTGTTCTTCGAAAAATAGATTTTTTTCTCCATGATGTAAATCAGTATGAGGGAAAATTTATGAATATCTGATGTGCTTTTTTGCATAAATGTTAAGGAGTTCCCTTCGAGATCTTTGTATAATTGATGGATCAAATTTTAAGATTGGATCGTTATCGATCAGCCTTTGGCGTTCCAAAAAGTCTTCAAATTCTTTTTTAGATCCATAAATGATGTAACTTAGCTCTTTATTATCAAATGTTGCCTTTTTCCTTTCTTCCTCAAACATAATGTCAATAATTAATGACATCATTGCATAAATCATCCATGAAAAGCGATGAATAATTGGCTTATATTATTCCCCTAAAACAAAATGAATCGATGAAATAAATTCAAATATAGAGAAATAGAGAAAAAATA
>Ga0247836_1004855_pt1 | contig 16244 bp, 28 predicted proteins | sample LaCruzMarch2015__4_FD_187116 | JGI IMG/M metagenome (GOLD analysis project Ga0247836, IMG submission 187116) | Freshwater microbial communities from meromictic Lake La Cruz, Castile-La Mancha, Spain - LaCruzMarch2015_14m | ecosystem: Environmental > Aquatic > Freshwater > Lake | place: Spain...
TCGAACTTAGCCGCCATATCCGAATCCGAAGCCCCTGTTTTTCAAACCCAAAAATTGTCAAACCCCGGGCTGCAGCCGCACCGCTGGAGGGCGAGAGGGCTGGGAAGGACCCGTGACGGGGGGGGGGTAGGCTTGAGGCTTGAGGCTTGAATTTACTCACGAAACGACGCCATTTGTGATGGCGCGGATTTCGTGGGCGAGGCGAGGCGGGAAGGCTGCGGCAGCGGCACGGAAGGCGGCGGCTGACTGGCCCTTGACCATTTCCTTCGGGACGTTCGGTCCGGCGATTCGCTCGATCGGGAAGCGTGCGCGGCCGGCGCGCCAGAACGCGTGCCCGCCAAGCCCTGCCGACATAAACGCGGACTTGTAGACTTTGCGGTTCCCCCACGGCGCGGCCGACACTCCGGCCTTGGTTTGGTAGGCCTTGAAGTGCTTCAGCGGGATCGGACCGCCGCGACACACAATTTCGTAGTGCAAACCGCCATAGCTCGCCCGCTTCCCGTGGATCCGGGAATACTTGGCGATGGCCGATTGTGGTGCCTTGATCTGTTGTGAGATGGCCCGCTTGACCTGTGTCTTGGCTTTATCGCCTGTGTGATTCAGCGCGCGGCGTGCCGCATCAGGCACCCGATTGCTCAGGATGTTGGCCGCGGCGATCATGCGTGCGACGCCGTCGCCCGCGACATTAATCGACAGCGTGGCCATTATGCACCATGTCTAGGACAGCGATTGCGGTAGCTGGGAATGGGTCGGCGGGCCTGTGACGCCCTGGTCGCTTGTGCGCTGGCGTCGTGCCAAAAGCGCCTATTTGGGCCATGAATGGCGGCCTTACCGGTCCCAGAAACGCGAAAGCCGAACGGGCGAACCCATCCGGCCATAGCTCTTGCGAGCATGCTTGTGATTCGCCGCGATTCGACGTTAACCGTCAAGCGGTTTCTTGCGGGAATGCCAGAGGGTCTCGCCAACGACGCCGAGCATGCCACTGACGACCACAGTCACGGCGATGATCGTTGCACCCCACGGGTTGTCGATCAGCCGGCGGTCGACCAACCACGCCGCAATAATGATTGCCTGCCCGATCAGCAGACCCCACACGAACCACGCCCACGCCAGTTGCGCGACCAGCCAGCCCATCGCCATCCCTCCCTCGAATTAGCTTGTCGTCCACATCGACGCGACGCTTGCTCATTGTTTTACGCCGTAGCTTGTCGCGCCCACGACTTGATCGCTTTGACGCCGCCTCATGCCGAGCGGTTCAACTATGTGGCTGAACGATCCATCGTGGTGCTCTCGGATTACCTCAACCCATGTGCCGTCGATTTCAGCTTTGACGATCACGTAGTCACCAAGCCGAACGAGGTGAATCCCCGACACTGGAACAGGTTCATGACGCTCTGGCGCTGCGCACCCAAACACCGCTGGAAAGTCTTCGTCCGTCACAATGTGGGAGCAGATCCTGCAAACGTGCGCTGGCTGGCCGCAATCATCCGTGTCGGCGCGCCACTCGTGCGAACATGCGCGAAACGCGGCATTAGCTCGCTCGGCGCACGACGGGCACAGCCAATGATCAGGCATCGAAATCATGTCCTCCACCGGAAGCGTGGTCGGGCAAATCTCGCATTGCTGCATATCGCGATCCATGATCGGCTCCTATCTATGCAGCTTCTGAAAACAGGTCGTCTGTTGCCTTGACACCATCGCCAGACGCTTCGACCAGATCACGCGCTCGAAGCCGGGCTAGATAGGCATCGCGGCTGGAGCGCTTGTATCCCGTGGCCTGGTCGATGGCTTCCATTCTGCGATCTGGCGCGCAACATCGTCGACACGACGCCACGCAATCCGGAGCGGACGGTTGCTCTGCGGAAGCTGCTTGAGGCCAAGGACGCCGCCGTCCGGGCGGGGCTGTGATGGCGCTCCCCGGCCTGCCTCATGGTGATGACAAGGGCGATTATCCGGTTGACAAACCCAGCACTTGGGTTTGTCAACCGGATAATCGCCATTTCAAAGAGGATATGGAATACGCCATGAAGCTGTGGCTCGAAAAATCGAGCATGTCTGAATTCAGCGTGACAGGCGTCACGCTGCATCCCGGCAACAAGTACGTGGCTCGCATTACAGTCGCACCACCGCACACGCCACCAACCAAAGACACGGCGTAAGGTCGGATGTAGTCACAGCCCCATCTCCTTGCATGCTGCCGCTTCGAGCGCGGCTTCGAACTTGCGCAGGCCACGGCCCTGCTCGCGCAGCGTCGACGCGCGGCGCACGGTGCGGTCGAGCAGCGCCGACAGCGCGGCATCATCCCAGATCCGCACGCCGATGCGCTCGGCCATGTCAGACACGGCCAATTCGAACATCGACAGGTCGAGGTCGGCGCCGAGATCGTGGAACCCATGCCGCAGCGGGTCGGACAGCCCGCCACGCTGGTCGGCGTAGTCGGCCAGCAAGTCGACGACGGCGGTCGACAAACGGTCGCGGTCCGGCACGCCCCGACACCACCAGCGGCATTGCGTGCCGAGGAAAAAGAACGGGTTCTTATCGAAGGTCGAGCTGACCGTGTCTTTCCAGCTTGCCGTCTTGGCGAGTTTGGCTGGCCACACGCCCCGGTTATGGCCGATCCGCGTGGCAACCGCGCCGTCGCGGCCGAACAGCGTGATGCTGACCGGGCCGTCGGTGGCGACGAGGCACAACGCGGCCGGATCGAGCACCTGGAACGCCATGCGCTTTTCCTCGCTCCAGCGCTGCCGCGCGTCGGCGTGGACCTCGGGCGGCTTCGGCCGGGGCGGCAACGCGGCTGCCGTGTCGAGACCGTACGTGGCGGCGATGTCGGCGGCTGTCGGCATGGGTGCTCTAGGCCTTTCGGTGTGCGGAATTGGCGGCGCGGACGGCGTTAAGGCGGGCCGCGGCAACGCGCGTGCCGGATGTTGGCCAGAGGTTCGCAGCGGACCACACCGCGTCGATGCCGGTGGCGTAGGCGGTACGGGCGGCCTCGTGCGAACAGCCGAGACGGCGGCCGATTTCGCGCCAGCCGAGCGGCGGGTCGAGTGCCCGCAGCCGGATCGCGCGGCGTGGGCGCTCCATCGCCGGCTCGTGAACGGACGCCAGCCAGCCCAGCGCCATCAGCAGATCGTCATGATCGCGGCCGGTCGGGACAACGCGATCGGGCGGCAGGTCCATTGCTGCGAGCTCACCGGGAGCCAATGGCAGTGTCGCCGACAGCCGCGCGAGGATACCAGCGAACGTCGCACATCCCGGACGCTCGACGCGGATCGCCGTCTCGGCCAGCAAGGCACGCATCACGCGGCCCTCGGCATCCCGTCGCGTTACGGCCCCGGCGGGGGCATACGCGACCGCCGACGGATCGCGCCACCATTGCCGCTCGACGGGCCCAGCCTGGGCGTCGGTGGCCGCGCCTGGGTTGCGGCGGGCGTGCTCGCGGTCGTCCTCCATCTCGCGAGCCAGGTGCGCGGCCTCGGCGTCATCCACGGCGCGGAACTCCTGCGTCGATGACCACATCCGACCTTCGCGGGTCGTGCCGTCATCGATGCGGGCGGGCGGCGGCAACGCCAACCGCCACGCGCGCTCGTCCTTCGGCCGCCAGTAGGCCGGATGCTCGCCGGGTAGCGTGTGCCACCCGGCCCACGGCCGGCGCGGATCGGATGGCAGGTCGTACACCGGCAGAAACACGGGGCGGCCGTGGTCGTGCGTCAGCCACGTCAGGCGGCGCGAACGCGGATGCGGCACGCGGGCGGCTTCGAACGGCGGGCGCGATGTCACCCACCAGACGATGATCGCGACGCCGTCTGGCGGCATGGTGTCGGCCGGATCGTACCAGCGCGTTTCGGTGATTTCCTGGCTCACGCGCGTCTCCGCCGCAGCAGTTCGCGCGCCATCCAGCCCAGCAGGTAGACGATGCACAACACGCCCGCGCCCAGCGCGAACGAACCGGTGAAGCCGCTGACGTAGAGACCAGCGGTCAATGCCGCCAGGAACGTCCAGGCAGCGGCCGGATCGTCCGGCGGCGGTGCAGGGCTGGGCGCGGACCGGGCAGCCGGTGGCGCGACATCGTCGTTGGCGGCGGGCGGCGGCGATGGCAATCCGATCCTCATGGCGCGGTAACCTCCATTATGCCCACAGCTACGGCCGGAGACGGCAGGTCGCGCCAAGCGGCCGGGGTCGACATCTCGACCGTTCCCGTCTCCGGCTCGCGCTGGAAAAAGCTGCGCGAGGCCGGCGACACGATGCCGATCATCAGCCAGCCGGTGACGATGCGCCCCTGCGGCAACAGGAACTCGACGGGCCGCTCGTGCGCCAATTCGGCCATGGGGCGGAAGTTCTGCGGGTGGCGATAGCTCATGGCTCGGAACTCCCAGAGGCCAGCACCCGCCCCGTCGACGGCTCGATCTCGAACCACGCCGGGCCCTCCCACAGCAGGGCGGTTCGCGTCGGGCCGGTCAGCGGCGCGGGGTCTGGCGGTGGCAACGCGAACGGCGGCGTGCTCGACGGAGCCGCGTAGGCCGGATGCCGGTGCGGGCGGGGCGCTGGCGCGCGATCAGTCTGCATCGGCGGCCCCTCCCCGGACGGCGGCGCGAACAGCGGCTTGGGCTGTTTCGATACTGTTGGGAAGGCCAGCGGCGCGGCGGTACAGCGCGACCTCGGCCTCGTAGGTCAGCTGCGCGCACTGTGCTTCCTCGTCGAGGCGGCGTTCGCGGACGCACTGCTTCAATGCCTTGACGTTGAAGCCCTCGCCCTTGGCTTCGGCCTTGAGCTGTTTCAGCGCCTCCTGCGCCTCGGAGACATCGTCAAGAAGAGTGCACCAGCGCGTCACGTAGGTGTCGATGGCGGCGTCGGTGTTGCTCATGGGCAGGCCTCCTGGCGTGGCGGGTCGTCGGTGGCTGGGATCGAGATCGCCGTTTGCGACCTCAAGCCCGGGTCTTCGTCGAGGCAATCGATCACCAGCGGTTCGGAGATGCCCAGCGCGGTGGCAATTTCGACCGTATCCAGGCCCAGTGAGAACAAGCGGTGAACGACGGCGGATGCGTCGATGATCATGGACGTCATGGCTGGCCCGCCCACGCGATTTCCGGGCGGCCGCGCCAGGCCCAATCCCAGATGAACCAGGCGTGGTTTTCCGAAGGGCCAGCGGGCTTTGGTTGGCCGGACTGCGCGGGCGGCGGATCAAACCATTGGATGCGACTGGTCAGCACCAGCTTGCAGCGGAAAGCGGCATGGTCGGCGAAGAACCGGCGGCGCGTCTTGGCGCTGTCCCACGCCACCGGCAGCAGCATCGCGACGACGCCGTCACCTGCTGTCAGCATCAGCGCGCGATCGACAAACGCATCGGCGAGTTTGTAGGGCGGGTTGGTGATGATGCCGCACACGCCGTCCGGCATCGACCGCGCCACGAGAAAATCCTCTACATTGGCGGGCTGATACGCCGGCATGACATCTGACGCCACAACGCGCAGCCGACGAGCCCGCAAAGCCGCGACCATGCGGCCTTCACCGCATGCCGGCTCCCAGAAACGGCGACTTGTTTGCACGCCATCGAACCTCTCAAGCCAGTCGATCAGCACGTCCGTCACCCACGGCGGCGTCTGGTAGGCATCGTGGGCGATCCGCGCGTAACCGCTGTCGCGCTGCGCCATCACGCGCTCTCCCGGTGTGTCGCGGGCCAGCGCGGTTGCACCTGCGGATGTTGCGGCATCGGAACCGTCGCCAAGGCCGCCAGCACATTCGCCGCCGTGTCGAGCGTCGCGGCCACGGGAACGCCGTCCGCTGAGGCCACCGCGCGGTAGATCGCCGCCAGCACGGCGGCCCGTACCGGATCGAGCCGGAAATCCACAGCGACGGCCGCCGGATCGAGATGCGGCGGCAGGTTGGCGGCGACCGCGAAGCGCAGGTCGGGCAACGGCCGGACCGACGCGCGGCGGATGTACCACGCCGCCTTGAGCAGGTCCTGGCGCGGATCGGCGGATTTGCGCCCGGCCCGCAGCAGGTAGTCCACGGCCTGCGTCAGGTGCGGCCCGAGCCGCCACGCCTCGGTGACCTCGATTGACTGCAAGCCGGACGTGCCACGGTAGTGCGACGGCGCCGTCACGGCGTCATGGTGGACGCTCATGCTGCCCCTCCCGCGAGCTGTTCGATGTGGGCCCGGAACCGCGCGTCGTTGGCGGCAAACCATGCGCGCACCTCCGGCGGGACATCGAACGCGGCGACGAAGGTCCGTCCTGACGGATCGCGCTTCGGCGCAGCCACTGGCTTGTCCGGGGCGAAATAATCCACCGCCATCATCGGCCAGCCGTGCTGCCGCGCTTGCGTGTGCCGGCGGACGCGCTCCGCCACCCGTTCGCGTAACCGGATGGCAGTCCGCACGGCCAGATCGTGGACGGACGGGTCGGACTGCGCCCGGCGCTGGTGCGACCGGATGCCGTGGATCACCGTCGTGTGGTCCCGGCGAAGGCGGCGGCCGATTTCCGACAGGCTGCTGCGGGTGTTGGTACTGGCCAGGACCATCGCCAACTGCCGGGCGATGACCAGAGATCGTTGACGGCGGTCGGACACGAGGTCGTCGCGCGTGTGGCCGCTCTCATCGGCGACGGCGGCGATCACGTCCTCGACCAGCACGCGGCTGACGGGGCAGCCTGCCGGCGCAGGCGGCGGCTGGGCAGGCGCAGCCGGGGTTGGCATCATGGCGTGGTCTCCTGTGGCTTGGGGATGGCGGCGCGGCGTTCGGCGGCGGTTGCGGCGGCGAGGTGCCGGGCGGCGATCTCGCGGGCCGCCGCCGTGTGGGCAGCTGGAGACCGGGCGGCCCGAAGCGCGGTCAGCACCTGCGTCCACTCCCTCGACGAGGCGGGCTGAACCGGGGTCGTGTGAACCGTGGCGGGCTGAACCGTTACAGGTTGCGATGCGGCTGGGTTTGACGGTGACGGCAACAGCCGGGCCAGGCGGGTGCGGAGCTGGGCCTCGGCGCCGTGCTCGATAATGGTGCGAATCGCGCTTTCGGCGAGGTCGAGCATCGCGTTGATCGGATCGGACGGCGGCTCGACCGGCAGCTGGCGATGATCCACGTGCCGGGCCGCGCTCATGGCACGGCCTCCGCAGGAGCGGCGGAAACAGCGGTGGGCGGCTTGGCGGTGAGCGGTTTGGCAGAGGGTGGCCACGACGCCGGCACGGTCCAGCTGTCGAACCGGTCCATCAGCTGCGCTGTCTTGGGGCTGGTCGTAGCGAAGTGGTCGACCCACGCCCGCCATTGCTGCGGCGAGCGCTGGCGGTTGATCGCCACCATCAGGCCGCCGGCCTTGACCGCATCGATCGCCTTGGCCAGCCGCGGCGGCTTGACCGTGTCGACGCCATCGTCGGCCAGCAGCTGGAGCACCTTGGCGAGATGCGGACCGGGCAGGTTTCGCGAGGATGCAGCCGCGGCGCGCAGATCCGCCAGAGCGGTCGACGACGAAAACCGGAACCGCTCCAGCAGCGGGGCTATCAGCCCTTCGACCACCGGGCCATGGCGGCCCTCGGCACGCAGCGTCGCCAGCCACCCGGCCTGTTTCGAGCGAGCCGCCGCGGTCAGGGTTGTATCGTCCTGAACAAAACCAGCCGAAGGCCCTGTACCCCCGCTTGCGGGGGTTAGGGGGAATCTTTCTTTTCTTGGAGTGTTATCTCTTGGACTATTAGCGTGAACCTCCTTCACATGGCTGATGTCGTCAGGTTCACATGGACCATGTGAAGGAGGTTCACGTGGCGTGGCGTCCGTGTGAAGGAGGTTCACGTGGCCGGATGCCTGATTTTCAGCGCTATGCGCGTCCTGCATATCGGACGTTTCGGACGCCGTTTCCGGGGCAATGGCCGCGCCGGTTTCGGCACTCGCGTCGGTCGCCGGATGCCGGGGCAGCTCGGCCGCATCGGGGAACTTCGGCAGGTAGTGGTTGCGCAGGTGGCGGCCGTCCAGCGACCGGCGCTTTTCGATGGCGATCAACCCGGCGTCGACAGCGTTCTGCAGGTGCGTCGCCATCGAGCGGTTGGACAGCCCGCTGTCGGCCATCAGCTGCTCGATTCCGGGGAAGCACCCAGCGCCGACGTCGGATAGGTAGTTGCCGATAGAGTAGCAGACGAGCTTGGTCAGCGGCGGCACGTCGGCCTGCCGGATGGCGTCGCGCCACGTCCACGGGGGAATTCGGCTCATGGCGCGCCCGCCCGTGCCGCCCAGACCGATGAAACTCGGACCTGTGGATTGCGGGGATGATTCGGGCATCCCAGTCGACGCACCCGGCGCCGCGTGTCAGTGTGATGGTGCGCCATGGATCGGCGTCTCCGGTTGAAACAGCACTTCTCACGGCCCGGCTGCCGCACAGCCGGGCCGATACGTCAGGGCTAGGTGGATGTCTGGTGTGGCGGCGAGGCTATTGAGTCTTCGACCGTGAGCCGGCCTGACAGACGCACGAGGTCATAGACGCTCAACTTTGGCAGCGTGACGCGAACAACATGCAGCGCGTGTGTGATAGCCGCCGGCTCGTGATCCGGAGACCTGTTGGCGAGTTCGTCTGACGTGAGGGCTCGGCACAAATCTCCGTCCAGCTCATGCGGCACGTAGATGTGCAGGTCGTAGGTGACGTGAGTTTCGGTTTCGACGTAGCCGCGATTGACCATCTCGCGGACGGTAATGGTCGACACATCGATTTCTGGCACACCTATCTCGTTCGCATCCGGCGCACCGGACACGGCTGGGTCGTTGGTCATGGGGCATCCCCGTTTCGACGCACGCACCAACGCACAGCACTGACGCCCCACCGGGCGCCACGCACACCTCCGGCCGTCCCCGGCCAGACCCGGCCAGGACGCCAAATTCAGGCCGCCTCAGGCCGCAAGCCTGAGACCGGACGTCTGGTCCGCCCGGCGTTCCACGCCCCTCGCGGCGCCGGTGCTGGCCATCTCGGCCCGGCTGGCGATGCGATAGATGTGATAGCGCTCGGACGGCTGGCGGCTGACGAGCCGTGCCAGATAGCCCCGCAAAGCCGCGTACTGCTCGCCCCCGGCAATCCGCCGGCGGGCTGCCACGACACCGGGGCGCGACGACAGCAGCACCCGAAACCGGTCGAGACTGATGATTTCGAGGCCGGCTTCGTCCGTGTACCAGCGGAAGAATTCGGCGATATCGTCATGCGGCCAGTACTTACCGGCAAAGCAGCTGTGCCCGGTCTGTGAGCCGTGATCGCGCATCCAGTCCAGGAAGCCGTCGACCAGCTCGTCCTCGCTCGCCCGGCGGCGCTCGCGCAGCGGGTCCGGCGGTGTCAGGTGGGGGTCGGGCGTCATGCCGCCATCCCCGCGTCTGTCATGTTCATCGTTCGTCCTCGCGTGGCCGTCAGAGTGTGCCGGGTGGCGCATCCTGGCGGCGGGTCTCGTGTCTCGCGTCTCGTGTCGGGCAAAAAGGACGGCGGCTTATGGTCGGCCGCCGTCAAGTTTACCCGGGGAAGGGTCCGCACGTGCTCAACGCAACCACCAACTGACGCGACGACGAACGCGGGTCACGACTCCTGCCATACTGGCCGTCTCACCAACCGATGGAGGCCGCCGTGACGACTGAAGTTGAACTCAAAAATCTTATTGCCACTGTCGAGGAAATGGCTCGCGGACGCGCCGACCAAATGAATGCCATCGCTGGACTTCTCGGCATCGTGACCGGCGTTTTGATTGAAAAGCAGCTGACGACGGGCGACGCCATGATCGCAGCGATCGAGAGGATCAGCATGCAGGGCTCCCCTCATCAGAGGGAGATGCTTGCGATTGCCCAGAGCGCGTTGTCGCCACGACCGAGGCAGTGAGCCCGGACGCAAAGCTGGCCATCGCCGCACGCGATTCCGCGTCGAGGACAGGCGCTGGATTAGCTGACGCATCCTCCTGCTCAACGTAGGCGATCAGGCGATCTGCCAGCGCCGTGATGTCGTCAGCCGTGGCCGTTCGTGGCAACCGCATGAGAGCGGACGAAAGCATCCGCTCGCGCAAGTCGCGGCGGCGATCGGCGAGACGCGCCTCCAGCTGCGCGATCCTCTGTTTGAGGTGATCGCGGCCGGTCGAAGATTGAACGTCGGGAAACGGATGGACGGCCGTCTCCGCCTGTGGGCTGATCATGTGCTTTGCTCTCCCGTAGTTGCGGCGCAGCCCGCGTTAACTGTTTCACGTGCAACACAGTCGTCGGGCAGGGTGGACGATGAGTGGCTACCTGCAGCGCCAACCGTGTCTCGCGACACGATCCACCGCCCAGCGCGACGGCCGGGCACGCACGGCAAGTCACGCAGAACTCCTATGCGGCGCGCCGCGACGCGCATGCTCGCCCCGTGGCTGTGGCGCCGAATCGACAAAATCGTTGGCGGTTACCTCCCCGCCGGTAGCTGCGACGATGCGAGCAAGAATCGCCGACTTCGGCATTCGCCCGTGCACGTACCGCGTGACAGCGCTGCGTTCGGCTCCAATGAGGACGCCGAAGGCTTCGTGTGTCAGTCGTCGATGCTCTAGCCATGCGGCTAACTTCATCGTGCGTTCCTCCAGTGACGGGCATTGGTGGCGATTTGTCACCAGTTGTCAACGGCATCGTGGTGACAAATCAGGTATTTCTGCGCTAGCCTCTGGCAGCGATACTTGCGGCATGGGACAGATTCGCCTCAGAGAAGCCCGCAAGACGCATGGTTTGACGGTTCGCGCGCTAGCGGAACTGGCTGGCGTTGATCACACAACCGTTTCTCGCATTGAGAGCGGGGAAAGGCGTCTGTCGGTTCAGATGGCACAGAAGTTTGCCAGCGCATTGAACACCACCGCGGCCCAATTGCTGGGCATCGATGAACAGTCGGCAAGTGGCACGGTGAACGGCGGACTGTATGAGCAGGAGGCCGTTCCCTACGAATGGCAAGACAACGGTGGCTCGATGCCACTGGTGCTTCATCGAGGCGCAAAAGATACGGTGTTTGCCTACACTGTTGCGAGCAGCTCGCTGGACGAGTTGTCCTACCGCCCGGGTGATATCGTTCTCGTCGACATTGGACAGGCTGCCGTCGACAACTTGAAAAGTGGCAAGTGCGTCGTGGCGCAACACTACGCAGGCGGTGGCGCCAACACGATACTCCGCCAGTTTATTGCGCCACAGCTGCTGATTACAAACAGCCGTCGTCACAACCTTGCGACACTCAACCTCGAGGCCGACGACGTTGTGATCAAGGGCATCATCATCGGTCAGTACACGCCACGTCAGGCTTGACCAGGGCTAGTCCGCGTACAAGCGGCAAAAGCTGGGCCGCGCCGATCTGAGCGGTTACGGCACCAGCGCACGAGTTCTGGTGCATGAGCTGGATGAACAGAGCGCAACTCAGCAAGTGCAAGGGCGCCGCCGCGGGGCAGGCTGGCCCATTGAACCTTCCGTAGCTCATCTGACTTCAGGGCTAGGACGACACCGTCGACGATCATTTTGTTTCCGTAGCGATCGACCATGGTGGAACGATCGACGACGATTAAGTAATTGGCTGGCAAGCGATCGTCAGGCTTTTGCGCTATCCATGCCCCGATTAGGCCGATCCGAATGCCGAGATCGTCGAACGTCCTGTCACGCCCCCCGTCCCCATCAAAAACAACCTCAGTGGTTCCAGGTGATGACTGTTTCCACTCAAGCACACCTAGATATTGAATGGCCTTAGGATCACGCGGGCCGAATTGAGCCACATAGGCGGCCTCAGCTTCGGCCAGCTTGCGCTTCTCATCTGCAATCGTCCGAAGGCGATTGCGCTCCTGGCCGGCGGCCTGATGAAGCTGAATGGCTGATGGCGCGTTGAGCGACCACGCCATCACGCCCAAAAAGGCCAGCGCACACAACGCCCCAGCGGCCTGCAGAATGTGATGATTGGTCAGCATCAGAACGGTGCCAAACAGTAGCGCGAAGGGCCATGCTCCCAGCGCATCGTAGACCGCGAAAGCCGCTTCGATCGCCATAACCCCCCCCCCTCAGACAGCAACAGTTGGTGACAAATCTCTGAGTTTGTCACCAACGCCCCTTGACGTTTGGTGACAAATCGTCACCAATGTTATCCAGGCGCTTCGGTCATGCGTGCGCCATCAGCCATTATCAGCACACCACGGACGTTTGCACCATGCCCCACCCATCAACCAGTCAAGGCATCCCGACGTTGGCGCCCGGCGAGTCTTTGCAGCTCTCAGGGCCGACCATTCCAATGTTGTTTTACGGCCAGGACCTGAAGCTGCGCGTCAGCGCGCCAACCGCAATTCGACGTGTCGCACGATGGCGTTCAGCATCTTCTGGCTTTCTTGGTCAAGGGTGGCGGAGGCGAAATCGGCCGTGTCTGCGATGCGGTCGAACCACATCCGGACATCACGCGACGCCGAGCCAATCGCATCATACGTCGGGTCAGCCTTGGCGTTGTCCACATAACGCTCCCCGACCTGCATCACCATCAAAGCCTCGAGAGTCAAAAGCCGCGCGAGCACGCGGTCGACGCCTGCGTTGAACGGCCCTTGGCGATTTTCCATTGGGTAGTCCTTTCGTGTCCTGAAGGGATTGCTCAGGCCGGAGCGGGATGGCTGTCCCGCTCCGGCACCGCCCACACTGCTGCAGTTTTCAAAGTCCTGTCCCGTCAGCGTTTGTCTCGATCCGTGCGTCTCCACACCCATCTTCTGGACCTCGCCACCATGACCCTGACGCCGATTTCGATTGATCCCACCGCCGAGCTTGCGCACATGTCGCCACGCGCGCTGCTCGCCCACATCACCGCCGCCGTGACATGCCTCGCCCGTGACGGCGTGGTCATCTCGGGCGAAGTCACCGTCGGCCTCGACGCGCTCGACGAGTGTGTCCTCGAACACGAACACCGCACCGGAAGGCTGCCGCCGGTCGTAGCCGGCGCCGCCCCACGCGCCGGGTTCCTCCACGTCGTCACCGCCGCCGATGTCGGAGGCGGGCCATGACGCTGATCACGCTTCCCGATGGCAGCCTCGTCGCGCCGCACGCCGTGACCCGCGTGCAGGCCACGGCCGGCCACACCAACCCGCGCACCGGGCAGGTCACGCCGCCGCAGCTGCTGGTTGAAACGCGGCACGGGCTGACTCGCATCGACGCGGCCAATTACGATGCTGCCGTCGCCATGCGAGATGTGGTTCGGCTCGACATCGTGACGGCCGCGCAGGCCGCCGAGTTGAAGGGCTGGCGGCCGCCGCTGGCCACGGTGGCAGACCGCATGCGCGCTGGTGTGAGAGCGATGGACGCGGCCGGCGGGGCCGCCAATGACCCCATGCGCCTCGTCACCAACGGCAACGAGGCCCGCCTCGCAGCCATCCCCGACCCACACCCCGACCCCGCCGTCGAAAGCCAACTGAAAATCCTGCGCCGCACGGCGCGCGACCTTGGCATGGCCGGCGCGGTCCGGGAGGCCCGCGACGCGTTTCGCCAGTCCCTGCGCGTCGGCTGCGCGCTCGGCCGCCAGCCCTACCCTCACGACGACGACCCGTCAGGGTCACGGGCGCGCACGGCCGACACCGACACCTACACAGACCCTGCCGATCTCGCGGCGAGGCCCGCGCCTCCGTGCGGCGCAGCGGGGGCCGATGTCAACTACTCGACCGCACGAGGTCGTTCGCCGGATGGAACGTCCAGCGCCGCAGGTGCGCCATGAGCTTCGGCAGGCCCAAGCCCTACGACAGCGACGCCGACGGCCCGGCTGCGTTCGAACGCCAGGACCGCGAGCGCCGGGAACACGAGGCGGCCTGCGCGCTCGACGGGGTCGCGGCCGTGCTTGTCGACAACGCCCTTCAAGGTGCGCACGAGGCGTTGTCGGCCATCAACACGCGCAGCCTCGGCTACGCCCAGCGCATGGCGATCACCGGCGCACTGTCGTCGATCGAGGCGGCCACGCTCGCGCTCAAGCGAGCGCGGGCCACGCCGCCAGAGCAATCGCCATCCCAATCCACATTGCAATTCACATCCCTGGCCGCGAAGGGCCTGGAGGCTGACCCGCCACAGGTCAGCGCCAGTGCGGCCGGTGACCACGCCCAGGCCGCTCCCGGGGTACGGGGGCGGTCTGGGGTAGGTGGCCGACGCACGGCCGGGAGGCGGGCATGACGGACGCCACACCAGACCTGTCCGTCCATCTCGACGCCGTGGAGCGCGAGGCGCTGGCCGCCGACGAACCGTCGCTGGCGGCCCAGATCGAGGAGGTCGAGCGCGAAATCCGCCAGCGCGTGCGGACCTATCCGCAGCTGATCGCCAAGGGCCGGCTGAAGCCGGACACGGCCGGACGCAAGATCAACGCCATGCGGCACGCCCACACCACGCTGATGTGGCTCGCCGCACACCAAGACTGGATCCGCGCTGAGGCCCGGCGACGGGCCGCCCACGCCCGCGATCTGCGCGAGCTGGCCACCATTGAGGCAATGCCGGAAGTACAGGCCGTTCTCGCGGCCCTGCCTGGCGCGGTCGTTGTTGCCGCCAGCGTTCCGCAGGCCACGCCAGCGGCATCGTCATCTCACCAACAGGGGTCACTCACGTGAACATTTTTCAGGTGTTGGGCAGCGCCATGGGTGCCAGCCGGCAAAAGGTCGAGAAGCCGGTCGACCTCATCGTCGCCAACGTGCTGCACGACGCGACCGGCGTCGAGCGCGAGGTCTCGTCGGTCAAGAGCGACGGCAAAGCCCTCTACGACGACGACATGCGCCGCACGCTGCAGGAGGCGACGGCCCGCCGGCTGCTAATGGATATCGCTGACCAGGCGGCACTGCCCAACGTGCTGCGAGCGCTCGCCGCCGTCGGCGCGCCAAGCCGCATCGAAGACATCGCCGAGGGTATCGCCGCCATCCGCGAACGCCAGACGGCCGCCAACGCGGCCGGGGGGCGTTGACCATGGGGCTCAACAGCAAAGCAGCGCTCGACGCCGTTAACCGTCCGCTGCCGCCAGCCGACGACCTGCTCGAAGCCGTGGCCATGCGGATCGTGCGGTATGCTGTTGGACCAGATGCGGCCGAGCCATGGGACAAGTCGTTCCATGACCTCTGCGAGGACGGGCAGAGAGCGGCCTACGCCGTCGCCGCCGAGGTCCTGGAGATGCTCGGCAGCGCAACACGCCGATCGCCGGCCTACGTCACAGCCATGCCACCGCTCGGCGTAGCAAGCACACCCGTCCGGCTTGACGACATCGACGGCACGCCGCGCTTCGTCGGGCATCTTTACGCACTCATCCCCGGCCCGACTCCAAAGGCCGTGCTGTACGACGGGCAAATCTACGTCGACACCGGCAATGTCCACGGCTCCGGCTCGGTGCCGACGCGGCACATCTACCGGCGCTCGACGCCAGCCGTTGTCGCCGCGTCGCAAGCGATGGGGGCTCGCCCATCATGAGCACGCAACCCACGAGCACCCCGGCCACGAGTATCCCCTACGCCAAGCTGACCGCGCCGGATGCGATCAACGCCCGCCCGTCGACCAAGGACGGACTGGATGAGCTCGCCGCGTCGATCGCCGCCAAGGGCTTGATACAGCCGCTCGCGGTGCGCCCGGCCGATGGCGGCAAGTACGAGGTCATCGACGGCCGCCGGCGCTTTGCCGCCATCGGACGCCTGGTGAAGGACAAGCGTTGGAAAAAGGACGCGGCGATCGCCGTCGTCGTCCGCAACGAAACCGACGCAGAGGCGCTGGAAACCAGCCTCGCCGCCAACACGCTGCGCCTGCCGATGCACCCGGTCGACCAGCATGCGGTGTTCGCCCGTCTCGCCGATGGCGGCGTGGCGGCGCCCGAGATCGCCGCCCGGTTCGGGATCGCCGAACGGACGGTCCGCCAGCAGATGGCGCTCGGCCGCCTTGCACCCGTCATCCGCGACGCCTGGCGCAAGGGCAAGATCGACGCGGCGGCGGCGCAAGCGTTCGCTGCTTTCGGCGCACCCCACGAGCGTCAGGCGTCGGCCTACGAGGCGCTGCGCAAGCAAGGAGACTGGTGCCTCCGCCCGGCAAGCATCCGGTTGGAGATGGCGCCAGACCGCCAGAAGGCGGCGACCCTGCCGCAGGCGGCTCTCGACGCTTACCTCGCGCGCGGCGGAACGCTGACCGACGACCTGTTCGAGGACGCACGCTACGTCGACGACGAGCTGCTGATGGCTGCGATCAAGCGCGAGGTCGCCGACGCGAAACTCGACGCGCTGCGCACCGAGGGCTGGGGCTGGGTCGCCCTGGCCGACGACCTGCCACAAGGATGGCCGGGCGG
>Ga0247836_1004874_pt1 | contig 16196 bp, 10 predicted proteins | sample LaCruzMarch2015__4_FD_187116 | JGI IMG/M metagenome (GOLD analysis project Ga0247836, IMG submission 187116) | Freshwater microbial communities from meromictic Lake La Cruz, Castile-La Mancha, Spain - LaCruzMarch2015_14m | ecosystem: Environmental > Aquatic > Freshwater > Lake | place: Spain...
CCGGGGCGCACTGCGTATCGCTCACATCTACGGTGATGACTTTGTCCAGATCCCCCGCCTCCACCACCAGCAGGGCTGTCAGCAGTTTTGTGGTGCTGGCGATGGCACCGCGTTTGTCGGCGTTTTTTTCAAAAAGCACCTCGTCGGAGGCAGCGTCTATCACAATTACCCTGTCTGCCGTGACCTGCGGGATGGGGCCGCGGAGTTGGCGTATCTCTACCTCCCGGCGCACACGCTTGGTCTTCTCCAGCTCCGCTGCCAGCTCATTCTTGAGCAGCTCCATGCCCTTTTCCTTCGCCAGTAGGTCGAGGCGGTTGCTCTCCACCATCTGCTTCTCTTTCACCAGCGCCATCTCGCGGCGCACCACATCGGCCTCCTTTGCGTTCACCTCCTCCTCGCGCCATTTCAGCCTCTGCTCGCGCTGCGGGTCATCGCAACCAGCCAGCGGCAGCAGCGCCAGTACAAAAATGAGGCGCAGGGGGCGGAAATAGGGCGGGGGCAGGGGCATGTCAGAGTTCGCTCAGGAGTTCCTTTAACCGTGCGGCGGGCCACTGGCCGGGGGCGTTCGACCCGCCAATGAAGCCGTAGTTCAGCAGGCTGCCGCACTTTGCAAGCACCAACCGCGATACCCGCCCCCACGGACCCATGCCCATGCAGGAAAGGCGCAGCCGGTGGACCTCCGAGGTCAGCCGGATCAGCCGGGTGAGATCCTCGGTCGTGTTGATAAAAGTGGCGATCTTCACCGCATCCAGCCCGGCAGGCTGGGCGAAGCTGATGGCTCCCCGTAGCACCTCCTCCCCCGGCGTGGCCTGAAAGTCATGGAAGGAGCCGACGATCCGCACGCCCTGCGCACGCGCTTTCTGGATGAGCGGACGCATTTCCATCGCGCTGCGCAGCTCGATGTCCACCAGCGCCGCCAGGTCCAGCAGTGGCTCGATCAGCGCCACGCGTCCCGCCGCGTCCTCGCTCCCCTGCCCCCCTTCCGCCGGATGCCGCGCCGTTAGCAGGACGGGGGTGCTGCTGCCTGCCAAAGCCTGCCGCAGTTCGCCAGAGGGCATCATCAGCGTATCCAGCCGCAGCTCGATGACATCGCAGGTAGCCTCCCGCTGCTCCGCTGTCATGGCTGCCCACACTGCCAGGGTGTCCGGGTCAGGAATGACGCCGACTGCGAGCGGACGGGAAGAATGCAGCAGATTGGTAGTGGAAAGAAGTTGAGGCATTGGCTATGTTTGCTATAATTTTAATAGAAATGAATTAAAACTCCAAGCTGAATCTGAGAACTATGCTGGACCGCCGCCAAGAAATCAATTTGCAGCTTACTGAACTGGCCGACAGCGCCCTCCTCACCTTTTGCCTCTGGTTCGCCCACTTTCTGCGCTCCACCTTCGCAGTGGACTTCTGGCCGGGCCTGGTGGAGATACCCCCTCTGGAGCAGCTTTACTGGGTGTTCGCCGTGGTCGTCCCCTTTACGCCACTAGTTCTGGAGGCGCGTGGCTTTTACACAAATCTGCACCACAAAACCCCCGCCCGCAGCCTCCGACAGCTCGGTGAAGGGCTGGTCATCATGGGAACCATCATCGGTGCCCTTGTCGTCTTCCTCAAATGGGAGGTGCCCAGCCGCTCCGTAGTCATCGTAGCAGTTCTCCTCTCCGGTGTGGCGCTGCTGTTACGAGAAGAACTTCAAAAAATTCGCCTACGCCGCCGTCTCGCTCACGGCAAAGGGCGCGAGCATGTGCTGTTAGCCGGCCTGGAGGCAGACATGGACCACCTTCTGGAAAATATGCCCGCAGAGCAACGTGCCGGCATGGAGATCGTCGGGCGCATTGACATCACCCGCCAGCCGGTCGCCGAACTGGTGCGCGCCATGCACGAGCGTTCCGTCGCCCGCGTCCTCTTTGCTGCCCAGCATGTGCATTTCAGCAAAATCGAGGAGGCCGTGCAGGCCTGCGAGACCGAGGGCGTGGAGGCCTGGATCGCCGCCGACTTCTTCCAGACTGCCATCGCCCGCCCCACTTTCGATGTCCTCGGTGGTCGCCTCATGCTCGTCTTCCACAGCACGCCCCAAGTGTGTTGGGCGCTGTGGTTCAAGGATCTAGCCGACCGCATCGGTGCCGTCCTGCTCCTCTTGCTCACATTGCCGCTCTGGCTTGCCGCCATCATCGGCATCCGCTTGTCATCAAAGGGGCCGGTTTTCTTCCGCCAAGAGCGCGCCGGACACTACGGGCTGCCTTTCAAAATGTGGAAATTCCGCACCATGTATCCCGATGCCGAGTCGCGGCTGACTGAGCTACAATCCCGCAACGAGATGGACGGCCCCGTCTTCAAAATCACCCACGACCCGCGCATCTTCCCCTTTGGCCGCTGGCTCCGCAGGCTGAGCATTGATGAGCTGCCGCAACTGCTCAACGTCCTGCGTGGCGAGATGAGCCTCGTCGGCCCACGCCCGCTGCCCGTTTATGAAATCCAGAAGATCGAAAAACGTGCCCAGCGCCGCCGTCTCAGCGTCAAGCCCGGCCTCACCTGCCTCTGGCAGGTTACCGGTCGCAACGGCATCCGCAGTTTCGAGGAATGGGTCGCGCTCGACCTGCAATACATAGACAACTGGTCACTCTGGCTGGATGCCAAGATCCTCGCCCGCACTGTGCCCGCCGTTCTGCGCGGGACCGGGGCCTCGTAGTCACGGTCGGGCGCGCGCCGCCACTCCCATGATAGCTTGGCACGGCTGACGCTGTTTGATACACAGCGCCTATGTCCGACCTCACCGACTCTTCCCCCTCCGCCGCAGCAATGTCAGACAAGGAGGTCGTCGCGATGGTGGCCGGGATACGCGAGAAGATGATGAACGAGGTCGGCAAGGTCATCGTCGGCCAGCATGAGGTCATCGATCAGATGCTCATCGCCCTCATGGCAGGCGGGCACTGTCTCATCACCGGCGCACCCGGTTTGGCGAAGACGCTGCTGGTGAAAACCGTGGCCGATGTCTTCGATCTCAGCTTCAACCGCATCCAGTTCACGCCCGACCTCATGCCCTCCGACATTACCGGCACTGAGATCCTCGAAGACACCGAGCAGGGCCGCCGCATGGTGTTTAATAAAGGCCCCGTCTTTGCCCACATGATCCTGGCGGATGAAATCAACCGCACGCCACCGAAGACCCAGGCCTCGCTGCTGGAGGCCATGCAGGAGCATCAGGTCACCGTCGCCGGAAACACCATGCATTTGCCCGAGCCTTTCTTCGTGCTCGCCACGCAGAACCCCATCGAGATGGAAGGCACCTACCCGCTGCCCGAGGCGCAGCTCGACCGCTTCATGCTGAACATCGTCATCGACTACCTCAGCGAGGACGAAGAAGTCGCCGTCGTCACCCGCACCACCAGTGGCAAAAAAGAGCCCGTGCATCGCCTCTTCACAGGCGAGCAGCTCCAGGCCTTCCAGCAGGTCGTGAAAAAGGTGCCCATCGCCGAAGACGTCGCCCGCTACGCCGTCAAACTCGCCGCCAGCTCCCGCCCCAACCGCCCCGGCACCCCGGACTTCGTCAACGAATGGGTGAGCTGGGGAGCCGGAACCCGAGCCAGTCAAAACCTCGTCCTCGGCGCGAAGACAAGAGCCCTTATCCAAGGCCGCGCCCACGTCACTCTTGATGACATCCGAGCGCTGGCTTTGCCGGTCTTGAGGCACCGTATTTTGATCAATTACCGCGCTGAAGCCGAGGGTGTCACTGTAGCGAAGGTGATTGGAAGGCTGATCGAGAGCTTGGCGAAGTGAACTTAACCCGATGAATGTGATCGACCAAATTAAGCTATCCTTGAGATGGAAGAGAACATCGGCGCTATTGGAAGCTGCCGCAGCTCTTATTGAATCCGATCAAAGAGCTTCAGAAGTGGAAGATAGCCTCTCCAAATTTGAGGAATTCCTGGACCACAATGAACTGGAATGCGCGATGAACATGTTGGAGCAGGCTTCAGATTCTATCTCGGCACCTGCTGTGGTTTGGATAAAATTGGCTGAGGCGGCTGCTAGTATGGAGCTAACTCAGCACGAACATGAGTTCCTCGGAAGAGCGATACAGGGTGGTGAAAACACGGCACTAAACACTAGTGACTAAGCACTAAACACTCCCATGCCTTCCCACCTCGACACCACGGCCCTCGCGCGCATTCGCTCTCTTGAGCTGCGCGCCAAGGTCATCGTCGAGGGTCTCTGGAAAGGCATGCACCGCAGCCCTTACCACGGCTTCTCGGTCGAGTTCTCCGAATACCGAGCCTACGTCCAGGGCGATGATCCGCGCTACATCGACTGGAAGGTGCTGGCGCGCAGTGACCGCACCTTCATCAAGAAGTTCGAGGATGAAACGAACCTGCGTTGCCAGCTCGTCGTGGATCACAGCCGCTCGATGAGCTTTGGTTCTGGGCCGATGACGAAGGCGGATTACGCGGCCACGCTCGCGGCTACCATGGCCCTCTTTCTCATGCAGCAGGGCGATGCCGTGGGCGTGACCACCTTTGGTCAGACGTTGCAGGAACACATCCCCGCGCGGAATCGCCCCGGTCATCTGCGGCGGCTCATGCTGGAGCTGGAAAAGCCCGCGCCCGCTGGGGCCACCTCGCTCGATCTCAGTGTCAGCCAGCTGGCCGATCTCGTTCGCAAGCGCGGCCTGATCTGCCTCGTCTCCGATCTGCTAGCGCCCGTTGAGAAACTGGAGCGCCAGCTCGGCCTGCTCGGTGCTATGGGCCATGATGTCGTGATCTTCCACGTCATGGATCGCGCCGAGATCGACTTCAGCTTCGACAAAGCCGCGCACTTCCGCGATGCCGAAACCGGGACCGAGCGCTTCATCGATCCCGCCTCGGCTCGAGAGGTCTATTTGAACCGCCTGAACGTCCACCGCGATTTCATCCGCCGCGCCTGCGAGCGCCAAGGCATCGAGTATCACTGGACCCCGACCGACACACCCATTGAGCACGTCCTCTTCGACTTCCTCTCCGCCCGCCTGAGAAAGAAAGGAGGCGTGGCACGGCGATGACCTGGCTCTTTCCACTCTATTTACTCGGCGGGGCCGCGATCATCGGGCCGATCCTGATGCATCTGCGTCGGCGGCCGCCACAGGACCGGGTGGAGTTCAGCTCGCTGATGTTTCTGGATGCCCAGACGCCGATGCCCGTGAGCAAGCGTCGCTTGGAAAACTGGCTGCTGCTTCTGCTCCGCTGTCTGGCGCTGATTCTTATGTCGCTGATGTTTGCACGTCCGCTCTGGCGTCAGGATGAAGCAGCGACCGCCAGTGCGCGTCAGGCCACGGTGATTCTTTTGGATCGCAGCGCGTCCATGCGGCGGGGTGATCTGTGGAAAGACGCTGTTTCCCAGGCAACGAAGCTCAGTGATTCCGCCGCGCCCGGCGACCGCCTTGCACTGGCCGCGTTTGACCGCGTAATGCATCCCCTTTGGAGCCTGGATGAAGATGCGCGGTCGGCCAGCACTCGCGTCGTGACTTTGAGGCAGCGCCTCGCTCAAACGGCTCCTGGCTGGGATGCCACCGATCTCGGCCAGGCGCTTGTGGATGCTGCTTCGATCTTCATCAGCGCCCAAGGACTGGCAGGCATGAAGAAGCGGGTCATCGTCATCAGCGATCTCCAAGAAGGCGCGAAACTCAATGCCCTGCGTGGCATGGTCTGGCCGGAAAACATTACCGTGGAAGTGGTGCGCGTGGAGGCACCCAACGTGGAAAATTTTACGCTCTCCCTCGCCGCGAGTGCGGAGGAAAGTAAAACGAGTTTTCCAACTCGTTCGTCTGGAGACTCAGCAAGCTCCCAAACCAACGAGTTGGAAAACTCGTTTTACAGGGTGCGCCTCAGCAACATGCGCGACTCGAAAGTCAGCGACTTCAGTCTCGCTTGGGACAAGAGTCTCGATCCGCCGACCACCGGCTATCTTCCTCCAGGTGCGAGCCGTGTCCTCAGCCTTCCCGGCAACGCAGGCACGCTCACCCTCACAGGCGATGCCTGGGACTTCGACAACCGCATCTACATCGCCCCGGCGCAGCCGAAGGCGGTGAAGATCGTTTTCATCGGTGATGAAAAGACCCGCCGCGAAGCCGCCTCGCCGCTTTTCTACTTGAGCCGTGCTTTGCAGCCTACGCCAAGCCTTCTCCCCGAGCTGAGCATCGTGCCGGAGAGCGCAGCGAGTATTCCCACTGACACGGAGCTTGTCTTTATCTCTGGAGCGAGTCTCAGCGCTCCTTTGGCAAAATCCGTGCGCGCTTTGGCAGAGAGCGGCGCTCTGGTCGTGAGTGTCGTCACCGAATCCACCACAACCCAAGACCTCGAACCACTCACCGGCATCGTCACCACGAGTTGGAGTCTAGGCTTTAGCCGCCCCAATGAATCCACCACCACCAAAGCCCTCGAATCCCTCAGCGGCATTGCTGCCACGAGTTGGAGTCAAAGCTTTAGCCGACTCAATGACTCGTCCGACGACTACCAAATGCTCGCCGAAGTCCAAACCACCCACCCGCTCCTGCGTCCCTTCGCCGATGAGCGTCTGCGCGACTTCACGAAGCTGCGCTTCTGGAAACACCGCCGCCTTGAGCTGAATGCCGATGCCGCCAAGCAGCTCCAGGTCATCGCCCGTTTCGACAACGGTGATCCGGCGATCCTCACGCGATCCATCGGCAAGGGCACGCTCATCCTGATGACCAGCGGCTGGCATCCGGCAGATAGCCAGCTCGCACTCAGCACCAAGTTTGTGCCGCTGCTCTATGGCTGGCTGGATGCCGCCGGATTTCGCAACGAACAGACGGCGTCATTGTTGGTGGGAGATGTGCTTCACCAAGGAGTGACGGCTTCCAGCCGTCAGCCCTCCATGACGATTATGACTCCCGACGGCCAGACGCTCACCCCCAAACTTGACAACACGATTCGCGCTGAGATGCCGGGGGTGTATTCCATCATCAAAGACGGGCTAAAGCCCGAACTACGAGCAGTGAACCTCTCGCCTGAAGAAGGTCGCATCACCCCCATGGATACCGCCAAACTGCGTGAACTCGGCGTGCGAGTCGAAGAGGGCGAGGTGGACGCCACTGCCAGCGCTAAAGCCGAGGACAAAGAGCGTCTCGCCATCACCGAGCAGGAGGCCCGGCAGCGCGCGTGGATCTGGCTGCTCGGAACTTTGCTCGCCATCCTTGCCTGGGAAACATGGCTGGCTGGAAGAATCAGACAGTCTGTGACTCAAGCCACGTTAGTAACATCATGAACGAACTCGAATCCATGAGTCAGTCCCGAGGATCGCACCTCGTCTTGGAGTGCGGCGGCAGTGACGTCGCTTTCGATAGCTGTTTGAGCCTCGTAGATTCCTGGGTTCCGTCGAAAGCGGTGTCGTCACCCCGTCGGGGTTTTGTCCCCGCACTCCACGACGCTGCCGCGACTTCCATACCTCACCACGAAAGGAGCACCCCATGATCGAAGCCGAAATGCTCAAAGAAAAGTTCCGCGTTGTTACCGACACTATGCGCACGCTTAAGCGTCAGCGCTTTGTCATCCTGGGCTATCTGACCTTGAGTGCCATCTTGATCTTCGTCGCCACTCATCCCGAGTGGGGACCAGAGACTGACAAGAGGAGCTATCTGCCGCACACCTTGATTCCGCTCGTCAGTATCGCAATGCTGTCGTGGTTGCTGTATCGTCGGCGCGTCAGCAGTGTCGAGCTTGCTCGCCGACTCGAAGCCAGAGATACAAAGCTCAACGGGCTTGCCGTCACGGCTGCCGAGTTGCTACACAAGCCAGATCCCACGTTTCTCGATCATCGTGTGATCTCGCAGTTCACAGACTACTCCGCCACGCACGACTGGAACAAGATCCTGATCGGATGGAAGGCATCACTCTGGGGCTCACGCACCACCATTGCTGCCTGTTTGATGTTTGTGCTGAGCTTCTGGTGGGCACTGAGTTCCTCTAAGAACTACCACAGAAACTTGTCCCAGATCGCTGTGGAAAAAGCGACAGCTAAGCCCACGGCCCCAGCCCCCGAACTCTCCGCCACCCTCACTCCTGGCGACACTGAGATCGAGCGCGGCTCGCGGCTCATCGTGGAGGCCAAGTTCGCCAAAGACGTGCCTGCTGAGGCGACGCTCATCGTCACTGAGCCTGATGGCAAAGAACGCGAACGTATCCCGATGCGGCTCACGGTGGACGAGCAGGTCTTCGGCGGAATGATCGCGAAGGTGGACGTGGATGCGCGGTATCATGTCGAGTTCGGCAATGGCAAATCGAAGCAGCACACGATCACGACCTTTGTGTATCCGAAGCTGGAGCGGGTGGATGTGAAGATCACGCCGCCGTCTTACACAGGACTACCCACCAAGGAGGTCAAGAACACCATGAAGGTCACGGCGATGGAGGGCAGTGCGCTGGACTTCACCTTCAAGATCAACAAGCCCGTGAAGGACGCAGAGCTTTTTGGCGAGGACAAGACGGTGCTGCCGCTCAAGCCTTCGGCGGCTGATCCGACGATCCTTACGGCCAAGATGAAGGCGGAGAAGTCGCAGAAGTGGCGCGTGCATCTGGTGGATGACAAGGAGCGGGCGAACAAGAACCCGCCGTGGCTGAGCGTGACTGTGCAGACAAACCAACTGGCGAAGATCGAGGTCATGTTTCCGAAGCGTGATGTGCAGGTCTCGCAGATTCAGGAGTTGCCTCTGGAGGCAAAGGTCTGGGATGATCTAGGTGTCACCAAAAGCGGCGCGAGTTTTAGCATCGCAGGCAGGACGAAGGACGTCATCTTCAAGCATGGCACCACGCAGCCTGCAAAGAAGCAGGACGTGAGGGAACTGCTGGCGCTGGAGCATGAGAGCGCAGAGCCACGTCAGCTCGTGAGCTATCACTTTTGGGCGGAAGACAAAGGCCCGCAGGGCGAAGTGCGCCGCGCCATGAGCGACATGTTCTTTGCCGACGTGCGCCATTTTGAGGACATCTTCCGCGAAGCCGAGGCACCGCCGAGTGAGCCGGGCAAGGAGAAGAAGACGGACACGGACAAGCTCGTTGAATTGCAAAAGCAGATCGTGAATGCGACTTGGCGTGTCATTCGCGAGACAAATGCAGGCCGCGTGATGGAGGCTGCCGCACCTGATGTGGATGTGGTGCATGAATCGCAGGGTCTCGCTTTGGAGCAGACAAAGGAGGTGATGGAGAAGGCGGAGGATGCCGAGATCAAGACGGCGCTCACGGAAGCATGGAAAAGCATGAAGGATGCGCTTGAACCGCTGGGGCAGGCGTCGTCGGAGAAGAAGCGCACGCCTTTGAACCAGGCGCTGACCTTTGAGCAAAGTGCGTTGGAGTGGCTGCACCGGGCGCAGAGTCGGGAGCATCGCGTGATGCGGCAAAATCAGCCGAGCAAGAGCAGCAGTGCCTCGCAGCAGGCGAAGCAGAACCAGCTCATGAACCTGGAGCTGAAGCAGCAGGAGCAGCGCTATGAGGAGGAAAAGCAGGCCACGGAGGAGCAGACCGCTGAGCAGCAAGAGAACCTGCAAGTTTTGAATCGGCTCAAGGAACTGGCGCGGCGGCAGGAAGCGCTGGCGGAAAAGATGAAGGAGCTGCAAAGGCAGATGGAGCAGGCGAAGAACGAGCAGGAGAAGCAGGAACTCGCCAACCAGCTCAAACGCCTCCAGGACGAGCAGGAGCAGCTTTTGCGCGATGTAGATGAGCTCAAAGAGCGCATGGAGCAGCCGGACAATGCCGCCAACATGGCGGAGGCCAAAGAGCAGCTCGAACAAACCCGCGAGCAGGTGATGGACGCCGCTGAGAAGCTGAAGGAACAGCAGCTAGCCGATGCTGCAAACGCTGCCACCCGCGCTCAACGTGAGCTGGAAAAGATGCAGGAGGACTTCAAACAGAAGACGGCCAAGCAGTTCGCCGATGAGATGAAGCAGGTGCGCCAGCAGGCCCGCGAGGTGGCGGAGAAGCAGCAGAAGATCAGCGAGTCGCTGGAGAATCAGAAGACGGGTGAGCCGAGCGGCGACACGAGCGCGTCTCTGGAAAAGATGCTAAGCGGCAGCGAGGTGGCGCGGCAGATCGAGGAGCAGGGCGCGAAGGTGAACGAGCTGCTGGAAAACATGCGCCGCATCAGCGAGCAGGCGGAGGGCAACAACCCGCTTCTGCATCGTCGCCTGTATGAGGCCGTACGCGATGCGCAGACGGGCGGGCTTGAGGAGAATCTCGAAGAAGCGCGAATGCAGTCACGCTACGGCAATCGCGCGGACGCCCAAGATGCGGAGCGCAAGGCGACGACCTCTGTGGAGCAACTCCAAAAAGGTGTGGAGAAGGCCGCAGAGAGCGTGCTCGGCAGTGAGACGGAGACACTGCGCATGGCGCGGGCGGAATTGGACAAGCTGATCGAGGAAGTGGGTCAAGAAGGTCAGCAGAGTCAAGATAGTCAAGGCGAGCCAAACGCGGCGAAGGGAGACGCGGAGATGCGGAGTGCCCAAGCCTCAGTTAATGAGCGGAAGTCTTCGGATAAAGCCAAAGATGAAGCGAAAGCCGCTGGGCAGCAGCCTGGAGACAAGCCTACTGAAACGGCTGGGAAGGAACTCGGTGAGGGAAAAGCCGGTCAGGAAAGTCAAAAGGGTCGAGCAGGTCAAGAAGAGCCAAAGCCCAAGCAGATGGCCCAAGGGCAGAAGCCGGGTGAGGCCAAGGGTGCGCAGCCCGGTCAAGCTCCTGGCGAGGGCAAGCAGCCCGGCGAACAGCCAGGGCAGCAACAAGCGAATGCAGATCCCGGTCAGCAAGGTCAAGGCGGTCAAAAGGGTAAAGAAGGACAGAACCCTGGTGAGTCTCCACAAATGGCGCAAGGCGAAGGCAAGGAAGGTGCTGGAGGCCAAAAAGGCACAGGTGGTAAGCCTGGTGAAGCCGGGCAGGGAGGGCAAGGTGACCAACCATCGTCTGAGGATTCAGCCGAGCCGCAGCAGAGCGGAGCGCAGCAGCTTTCTGCCAATCGTTCGCCCCAGCAGTCCGGTGGTCGTGAATATAACACTGCTGGAAGCGGCGGAGGTGGTGGTAATGAAGGTGGAGCCTTCTTCTTCGATCAAGGCGCAGAAGTCGCGAATGACCGACCCTTCACGGGTGCTGGCTACGATCAATGGACCGACCGCCTGCGGACTGTGGAGGAGCTTTTAAGCCAGCCTGAACTGCGCAATGAAGCCGCCAAGGTGCTCGACAATGCCCGCGCGATGCGCATCGACCAGGAGCGCAATGATGCCACACCCCAGGTCGATCATTTGCAGATGCGCATCCTGAATCCACTCGTCGAGCTGCGTGATCGCGTGGCGGAAGAACTCGCCAAACGTGACACGAAGAATCCCATGGTACCCGTGGATCGCGACCCCGTGCCGCCCGTCTTTCGCGAACTGGTGAAACGCTACTATCAGGAGCTTGGGAATGGGAATTGAGCTACAAATAGCGCGAAGCGTCCTGGAGTGCGGTGGCAGAGCCCTGAAGGGGCGGCGACACCGCTTCGAGCGCACGCAGGATTCACGAAGTTCGATGACCTGTGGTGCGTTCGTTTTGCGCTCATGGCGTATCCGTTTTTCCACATCTCACCTGCGCACGAAAGCGGTGTCGCGCTTTAGCGCTTGCCACCGCACTCCGGGACGCTCCCGCGACTTCGCATGACCCTCACCCTCCAACATCCTGAGCGACTCTGGCTCGTCGCTGCGATCCTCGCGGTGACGGCGGTGGTCTTGCTGTGGGGGTATCGGAAGTCGCCACTGAATGGTGTCACCAAATGGGCAGCGATGGCTTGCAAGCTGGGCGCATGGGGACTGCTGGTCTTCTGTTTCACGGACCCGGTGTGGTCACGGAAGCAGCCGAAGACGGGGGAGAATGAAGTGGTGATTGTGGCGGACAACAGCGTCTCGATGACGGTGGCAGAGGTGCCGGGCGGCAAGACGCGCGGGGCGATGATGCGTGAGGCATTGGGGGCGGAGGCGAAGGTGCCGCCTGCGTGGCTGGATGAGCTTGGGCGCATGTTCCGCGTGAAGACGCAGATCGTGGATGAGCGGCTGCAGAGTGTGGCGGAGTTTTCAAAGCTGGACTTCACGGGGCAGAAGTCGGAGATGGAACGTGCGCTGAAAACCTTGGGCAGTGGTGGCGCAGGCAGTCGCATGGCGGCGCTGGTGCTCATCACGGATGGGAATGCGACAGATGTAGCGGAAGGTGTCAGCGTTCCGCAGGCATCTAAAGCGCAAGTGACACCTGAAGGAAGACTCACGTCTTCCTCTACGGTGCCCGTTTTCCCAGTGCTTGTTGGCAAGGACGATCCCACGCCTGACCTGCGCATTGTGGATCACACACTGACGCAGACTTCCTTTGAAGACACGCCGGTCACGATCACGGCGCGTATGGCGGGCAATGGATTCGTGGGCAAGGAGATCGCGGTTTGTGTGGTGGATGAAGACGGCAAGGCGCTGGTCACGGAGAAGCTAAAACTCGCGAAGGATGGCGAGGCGCAGGTGGTGCGGCTGCGGGTGCCTGCGGTGAAGCCGGGGGTGTCCTTTTACCGGCTGGCGGTCATGGAGGCGGGGCTGGCGGCGAAGATCGCGAAGGATGAATGGAGAGGTTTATCAAAGGAGGCGTCGCTGGCAAACAATGAGCGGCATATTGTGGTGGATCGCGGGGCGGGGCCGTACCGGGTGCTGTATGTGTCGGGACGACCTAACTGGGAGTATAAGTTTCTGCGCCGCGCGCTGGCGGGCGACACGGAGGTGCAGATGCCATCGCTGATCCGCATCGCGAAGCGGGAACCGAAGTTTGAATGGCGCGGGCGCACGGGAGAGACGAGCAATCCTTTGTTCCGCGGCTTCGGCCAGCAGGCGGAGGCGCAGCGCTATGACCAGCCAGTGCTGATCCGGCTGGGCACGAAGGATGCGAAGGAACTGAGCGACGGCTTCCCAAAGTCGGCGGAGGAATTGTTCGGCGAGTATCGGGCAATCATCCTGGACGACATCGAGGCGGAGTTTTTCACGCAGGAGCAGATGAACCTGATAGAGCGCTTTGTCAGCGAGCGCGGCGGGGCGCTGCTGATGCTCGGCGGGCAGGAATGCTACCAGGCAGGCGGGTACGATCACACGCCGGTGGGGCTAATGCTGCCGGTATATCTGGACAGGGTGACGCAGTCTCCATCTGTGGAGAATGGCCGTTTTGACCTGACGAGGGAGGGCTGGCTGGAGCCGTGGACGCGTCTGCGTGCCGGGCGTGAGGAGGACGAGCAGCGGCTGGCGCAGATGCCGGGTTTCTTTGCGGTGAACCAGACTTTTTCCATAAAGCCAGGGGCGAGTGTGCTGGCGACGATCCGCAGTGAGGATGATGGGAACGGGCTGCCTGCTTTGGCGGCGCAGAGGTTTGGCGAGGGGCGTGTGGGGGCGTTGATGATCGGGGATTTGTGGCGCTGGGGGATGCGGGACGAAGATACGCGCAAAGATCTGGAGCGGGCGTGGCGGCAGATGATGCGCTGGCTGGTGGTGGATGTGCGGGATCGGATCGAGATCGTGGCAGTGCCGGATGCGGAGCGGATGAAACTGGAAGTGCGCGTGCGGGATGCAGCGTTTCAGGCGCTGGATGAAGCGATGGTGAAGATCGAGATCACAGGGCCGGGCGGGAAGAAATCGGCGTTGTTTGCGCAGCCGAGCCTGAAGGAGGCGGGGCTGTTTGAGGCGGAGTTTTTTCCGAGGGAGCCGGGGGCGTATCGGGCGACGGCGACGGTGAGTAAGCAGGAACTTTCAGCGCTCGCCAGTGAGGCCAAGATGGCCTCACTCCTTGAGACGAAGGCGACGGGCTGGGTGCATGATCCTTTGGCGGCAGAGTTTGCTGCGGTGAAGCCAGGGCGCGAATGGATGGAGCGGGTGGCGCGGGAATCGGGCGGGCAGGTGCTGAGCTTGGCGGATTTGCCGATGCTGCCTGAAATTTTGAAGAACATCCGCGTGCCGATCGAGGAGACGGTGACGCAGCCGCTCTGGCACGCGCCGGGGATGCTGGCGCTGGTAATGGGGCTGCTGGGTGCGGAGTGGTTTCTGAGGCGGAAGGGGGGCATGGCGTGAAGGCGAAGCTCGTTGGGTGGATGCTGTGCCTGGGATTTTCGCAGTTGTGCGGTGGTGATAAACCGATGCGCGATGTCGAGGTGCTGATTGTTTCAGGCGCACCGGGGACAAAGGAGTATGGAACGCTGTTTGAGAAGCAGGCGGAGACTTGGAAGGCAGCGTGCTCGAAGGCGGCGGTGGCAGTCACGGCCATTAGCAAGGATGATGGCGATGCGGCAGCGCTGGAGGCGGCTCTGAAAAAGGCGGCGGAGAAGCCGACGGGGCAGCTCTGGTTGGTGCTGATCGGTCACGGGACTTACGACGGGCGCGAGGCAAAGTTTAATCTGCGCGGGCCGGATGTCTCGGCGAAGCAACTCGCGGAATGGTTGAAGCCGCTTAAACGGGAGCTGGTGGTGATTCACACTGCATCGGCAAGCGCGGGGTTCATGGCACCTTTGGCGGGAAAAAATCGTGTGCTGGTCAGTGCGACGAAAAGTGCGGACGAGATTTATTATGCGCGCTTTGGCGAGTTCTTCGCGCCAGCGATTGCCGGACAGTCGGAAGCGGACTTGGACCAGGACAAGCAAGTGTCGGTGCTGGAGGCGTTTCTTTATGCCAGCAGGCAGGCGACGGAGTTTTATGAGAAGGAGGAGCGGCTGGCGACGGAGCATGCGTTGATCGAAGACACCGGCGATGGCGTGGGAACGCGGGCGGAAAAGTTCGTGGGAGTGAAGGCGACGGATGCGAAAACCGATGGTGCCCGTGCGGCACAGATCGCGCTGGTGCTGAGTGAGGAGGAGCTGAAGCTCAGCGATGCGCAAAGGCAGAAGCGCGACGAACTAGAACGGCGGCTGGAGACGCTGAAGGCGAAGCGCGCGGAGATGGAGGAATCGAAGTATTACACGGAGCTCGAAAAGACTTTGCGGGAGCTGGCGGAACTGTATCGGTGAGCGGCTCCAGGCTTCCTGACCCTGCTGCCAATCCATCCCAACCATGAAATCTATCGCCTGCATTCTTCTGCTTACTGCCGCCGCTTTTGCTGACGGCCCCAAGGACAACCTTGCCGACAACGTGCGCCCCGTTCCACCTCCTGGGATCGCCGTGCCAGAGGCAGATGCGAAGGTGCTGGCGCAAGGCTTGTCGGAACTGCGTGCCGCGATTGATGCGGCTGTCAAAGCGCAGGTGAAGAATCCCAGGCTGGCGGATATGCTGCCGGATGTGGAGATTTATCACAAGGCGGTGGACTGGGCGCTGAAGTACAATGAAGTCCACAAACTAGCCGAACTAAAAGCAGCGCAGGAGTTGCTGGCGGAGGGCAGGCAGCGGGCGGAGCAGCTCAAGAGCGGTCAGGCACCGTGGACCACGCGGAAGGGTCTCGTGGTGCGTGGCTATCGCTCAAAGATAGACGGCTCCGTGCAGCCCTATGGCATGGTCATTCCTGACAGCTACAGCGGCGCGCCTTCCCGCCTGGATGCGTGGTGCCACGGTCGTGGCGAGACACTGAGTGAGCTGGCGTTCATTGACCAGCGCAGCAAGCAGGTGGGAAACATCGCCCCGACGAACACGCTGGTGCTGCATCCGTATGGCCGTTACTGCTGCGCGAACAAGTTCGCGGGTGAGATTGATCTGCTGGAGGCGCTGGAGCACGCGAAGAAGTTCTATTCCATTGATGAGGACCGCACGCTGGTGCGCGGCTTCAGCATGGGCGGCGCGGCCGCCTGGCAGTTCGCGGTGAACCACACAGACAAATGGTGCGCAGCGAATCCTGGAGCAGGCTTTGCCGAGACACCGGAGTTTTTGAATGTCTTCCAGAGCGAGGATGTGTCCAAGATACCCGCCTACGAGAAGACGCTCTGGCACTGGTACAACGCCACGGACAACGCGCTGAATCTTTTCAACTGCCCGACTGTGGCCTACAGCGGTGAGTTGGACAAGCAGAAGCAGGCTGCGGACATCATGGAGAAGCACCTGCGCATGGAGAATATGGACCTGGAGCACATCATCGGCCCGCAGACCGCGCACAAGATTCATCCCGACTCGCTTGAGCTGATCGAGAAACGTTTGGCTGACATTGCCGCCGTAGGGCGTGACCGCACGCCGAAGGAGATTCACTTCGCCACCTGGTTCCTACGCTACCACAAGA
>Ga0247836_1004876_pt1 | contig 16194 bp, 10 predicted proteins | sample LaCruzMarch2015__4_FD_187116 | JGI IMG/M metagenome (GOLD analysis project Ga0247836, IMG submission 187116) | Freshwater microbial communities from meromictic Lake La Cruz, Castile-La Mancha, Spain - LaCruzMarch2015_14m | ecosystem: Environmental > Aquatic > Freshwater > Lake | place: Spain...
AACAATTAGCTGAATACCAAAGACGTAAACAGGAAGCCCTACGCCGCGACCATCGACGCATTGGCAAAGATTTAGAACTTTTTTCTATTGAAGATGAAGCAGGGGCTGGCCTTGTTTTTTGGCATCCCCGAGGGGCGAGGATGCGATTACTTATTGAAGATTATTGGCGAGCCGCACACTTTGATGCTGGCTATGAATTGCTCTACACCCCCCATGTTGCTGATATCACCCTCTGGAAAACATCGGGTCATCTTGATTTTTATAGTGAGAGCATGTTTGGCCCCATGCAAGTAGATGAACGTGAATATCAATTAAAACCAATGAATTGCCCTTTTCATGTTCTTACATATGCAAACAAATTAAGAAGCTACAGAGAATTGCCAATTCGCTGGGCCGAATTAGGCACCGTTTATCGCTATGAACGCCCCGGGGTAATGCATGGGCTTATGAGAGTGCGTGGCTTCACTCAAGACGATGCCCATATTTTTTGCTTACCGGAACAGATTGGAGACGAAATTTTAAAAATACTAGATCTTACCGAGCTGATTCTATCTACGTTTGATTTCACTAAATACGAAATTAACCTATCAACAAGGCCGCTAAAATCTATAGGTGAAGATGCTGCTTGGGAACTTGCCACAAACGGACTAATTGAAGCGCTTAATCGCAAGGGCTGGAGCTATAAAATAGACGAGGGGGGCGGTGCATTTTATGGCCCTAAAATTGATCTAAAAATAGAAGATGCCATCGGTAGAATGTGGCAATGTTCCACGATTCAACTTGATTTTAATTTGCCAGAGAGATTTAACTTAGAATATGTAGCGGCAGATGGCAGCCGCAAACAGCCAATCATGATCCATAGGGCAATATTTGGATCCTTAGAAAGATTTTTCGGCATTATGACGGAGAACTATGCGGGCGATTTTCCTTTTTGGCTAGCCCCTGAGCAGCTTCGCTTATTACCTGTTACTGATGAGGTAATGGTTTATGCAGAAACGCTTCAGGCGGAATTGCAAAGTAACGGAATTCGCTGCACTATTGATCGCAGTGGTGAAAGACTAGCCAAACTCATACGCAATGGTGAGCAACAAAAAATTCCTATACTTGCAGTAATAGGCAGTAAAGAAGCAGAGCAAAATAGCCTCAGTTTGCGCAGCCGCAGGCAGGGGGACATGGGCACTATTTTAAAACAAGATCTTTTAAAAGCAGCGAAAGAAGCGAATCAATTGCGGCGGCCAGATCTAACTCCTTAAGCTTTTGTGGGTTGGCAAATGGCCTAATTATTGCCAGCCTGCAGATGCTTTTCCCCCAGATTTAATGACCCTTTTACTGGCCGGAGATCTTGGTGGTACAAAAACCCTTCTGGCTCTTTACGAAGCGAGTGGAAATCAACTCACCTGTGTGGCGCGGGAGCGTTTCATTTCAGCTGAGTGGCCCAATTTAGGGCCGATGTTGAAAAAATTTCTTAGTGATCAACTTCAAAGCGGAATGAGTGTGGAGGCCGGCTGTATTGCAGTTGCCGGACCTGTTCGCAACGGTAAAGCGGTGATAACAAATCTCGACTGGAATATCGATGAAAAAGAATTGGCTAGCAGTTGCGGCCAAAAGCTTGAATTAGTGAACGACTTTGCTGTTTTGGTTTATGGGTTACCCCATCTCAGTAGTGAACAAGAAGTTTTAATCCAGGCCGGTACACCAGACCCCGCTGGACCAATCGCAATAATCGGAGCGGGTACGGGCCTTGGCATGGCACGTGGTATCAAATTTCAAGGGGGATTGTTATCTCTCCCCAGCGAGGGGGGCCACAGGGAATTTGCGCCTCGCAACGCTGATGAATTGCTCTTGGTGGGTTGGTTACGCAAAGAACTAAAGCTCGAACGCCTTTCTGTAGAACGCATTGTGAGCGGCACAGGCCTTGGGCTCATCTATTTATGGCTTGAGCATTGCGGGGGAGCAGAGGAACAATATTTCTTATCAGAAGCCGCCAAAGCCTGGAAGGAGCTGCCCCCAAGCGACCCTGGAAGGCCTGATCTGCCGGCATTAGTGGCAACACATGCTGCCAATGGTGGACCACTAGCAAGCAAAGCTCAAGAAATGTGGCTTGGTGCCTACGGCTCTGCCGCTGGCGATCTGGCGGTACACGAAATGGCTAGCGGTGGCTTGTGGGTGGGGGGTGGTACAGCGAATAAACAACTGCAGGGTCTGCAATCTGAAGCGTTCCTTGGCTCGATGGCCAAGAAGGGCCGGTTCAGTGAATTTGTTGGCAATCTGCCTGTAAAGGCACTAGTTGATAGCGACGCTGGCTTATTTAGTGCTGCATGCCGGGCTCGGGTGCTGGCAGAGTGCCGGTAGCAGAGGAATCGCCATGGAGGCGGGCGGCCATAAGGCAGCGCCAACCCAACCCAAGGTTGGGGAAGCAGTGATGGTTAATGTTCCAGCTACCACGGCCAATCTTGGCCCTGGTTTCGACTGCCTTGGTGCAGCCGTGGAACTGGGCAACCGATTTCAGCTCACTGTGCTGGAGGGGGGTGGCACCCATTTTGAATTAATTATTGAAAGTAGCGATGGGTCACACCTCAGGGGGGGGCCAGACAATCTTGTTTACCGCTCTGCCCAGCGGGTATGGCGAGAGGTGGGCATGGAACCGATGGCCCTTGAAGCAAGAGTTCACTTAGCAGTGCCACCGGCCAGAGGGCTAGGCAGCAGTGCTACCGCAATTGTGGCGGGCTTGATGGGGGCAAATGCGCTGATGGGTGAACCCCTAGGCAAGGAAAAACTGCTTGAACTAGCAATTGATATTGAAGGCCATCCAGACAACGTGGTGCCTTCATTACTGGGGGGCTTGTGTTTAACAGCAAGAGCCGCCTCCCATCGTTGGCGAGTGGTGAGATGCGAATGGCATCCAACAGTGCAGGCGGTTATCGCAATTCCAACAATTCGCCTATCAACAGCTGATGCCCGTAGGGCGATGCCTAAACAAATCGGTATCGCTGATGCGGTATCAAATTTGGGCTCCCTAACTTTGTTGCTCCAGGGGTTACGCAGCGGAAATGGAGATCTAATCGCTGATGGGATGCATGATCGCCTGCATGAACCCTATCGCTGGCCATTAATTCAAGGAGGTACTGAGGTGAGGCGGGCGGCAATGCAAGCAGGAGCCTGGGGCTGCGTAATCAGCGGCGCAGGGCCAAGCTTGTTAGCGCTGTGCCCGGTTGATAAAGCACAACTTGTAGCGGCGGCTATGGCAATGAGTTGGGAGGGAAAAGGAGTTGGCGTGAGGAGTGAAATCTTGCAGCTGCAAAAAGGCGGCAGCAATTGGAGCAAGGCTGCGCCAATTAACTAGGTAAAACTACTCAGATGGTGGCAGTAAACTGATAGGTTGGCTGCTGCCCGGAGCTGGTGGCAAAAATTGGAATTGAGCCTGATTGTATTGCTGCCTCTTGTAGGGGTGCTTGTTTTGGCTGTATTGCCAGCTGGCTGGCAGAAGAGCTGTCGCTGGGTAGCCCTCGGCACCCTGCTTATTGATCTCGGATTGATGATCTGGACGTTTTGGCGTCATTTCGATCCAAGCCTGGGCAGCCTGCAGCTGGTTGAACGCATCAACTGGCTGCCAGCAATGGGGTTGCAATGGTCTTTGGCGGCCGATGGGATTTCAGCCCCACTCGTACTGCTTAGCGGCCTCGTAACAATGCTTACTGTGGCTGCAAGTTGGAAGATTGAATTAAAACCAAGGCTTTATTTCGCGCTTTTATTAGCTCAGGCTTCAGCTCAGGGGGTTGTATTTCTTTCGCAAGATCTTCTTCTATTTTTTCTAGCTTGGGAGCTTGAACTGGTTCCTGTATATTTATTGATTGCAATTTGGGGCGGGCAAAAACGCCAATATGCCGCAACAAAATTCATTTTATATACCGCAACTGCCTCCCTATTAATTCTGATAAGCGGCCTTGCACTCGCCTTTCACGGTGACGGCTTTACGTTAAACCTTCAGGAATTATCTGAACGCAGCTATAGCGGAACATTTGGTTTATTATGTTATTTGGGCTTCTTAATAGGTTTTGGCGTGAAATTGCCTATGTTTCCGCTTCATACCTGGCTACCCGATGCCCATGGCGAAGCAAGTGCACCTGTTTCGATGTTATTAGCGGGCGTATTATTAAAAATGGGTGGTTATGCACTTTTGAGATTTAATGTGCAAATGCTCCCAGAAGCACACTTAAAACTTGCTCCTGCATTAATGGTGCTTGGAATCGTAAATATTGTTTATGGCGCTTTAAATGCATTTGGTCAAGATAATGTGAAAAGACGTATTGCCTGCAGCTCAGTGAGTCATATGGGCTTCGTGCTGCTAGGACTGGCGGCCGTTAATGATCTGGGCTTGAATGGTGCAATGCTTCAGATGATTAGCCATGGCTTAATAGCTGCTGGCTTATTCTTCGTAACAGGCGTATTTTACGAGCGAACCAAAACATTATCAATCCCAAACATGGGGGGATTAGCAAAAGTTTTACCAGTTACATTTGCAATGTTCGTTATAACTTGCCTTGCCTCATTAGCGCTTCCTGGAATGAGTGGTTTCGTAAGTGAAATCACCGTATTTCTTGGAATTACCAGCAATGAAAGTTTTACGATTGGCTTTAGGGTTATAACCATAGTATTAGCTGCAGTGGGTTTAATTTTAACGCCTATGTATTTACTAAGTATGTGCAGGAGAGTGTTCTTTGGCCCGCGGATACCAGCCCTTGCAACATTAGGGGATATGAATCCACGGGAATTAACAATCGCACTTGTGCTTGTGGTGCCAACTCTAATGATTGGATTTTGGCCCCGTCTTGCCAGTGGCATCTATGACGCCACCACCGATACAGTTGCTGCTCAGATCCACAGCACCTTAATAGCTGTATTAGAAATGCTACCTACAATTGGTTAATCGATGGCTGAAGCCTTATCCCCCTACAAAGAATTGCTAAATGGGGTTGGTATACCCCAATTCAATGCCATCGATGGCGAGGCAGTTAATCAGGCGATACCCGATCTGCTGAATCAGCTTGAAAAAGAGCTAGAGACAATTGAATACAGCCTTTGCAACCAAGCAAAACTTGGCATTAAACCCCAATGGGATGAAGTGCTGCAACCATTGCAGCAGATAGGTGAACGGCTCAGATGGAGCTGGGGCGTAGTTAATCATCTACTAGGAGTTTGCAATAACCCTGAGCTAAGAGAGGCGCACCAAAAGCAACAAGCAGCGGTTGTGAAATTTACTAGCAGAATCTCTCAATCCAAAGCGATTTACGAAGCTTTAGAGGCCCTTGAATCTCAAGCTGCTGGCTTGGGAAAATGCCAAAACCGCATCCTGCAAGCTGAGCTTCTCGCCATGCGCTTACGAGGTGTTGGTTTATCTGTTGAAGATCAACCCATTTTTAACCAGCTCAGTGAAGAGTTGAGCGCCCTTGCCACCAGCTTTAGCAACAACGTGCTCGATGCCACCGCAGATTGGAATCTTTTGATCACAGAAGAGGTTCAAATGGCGGGATGTCCGCAGAGTTTGCGCGAGCTTCTAGCCCATGCCGCACAGCAGAAAGATCATCCAAAAGCATCTGCCGAAACAGGACCTTGGTTGCTGGGCCTAGATCAACCTCGCTACGGCCCCTTCATGCAATTCAGTGAATCGAGGCAGTTGAGGGAAAAACTATATAAAGCCTTCATCACAAGAGCTTCTCTTGAGCCAAACAATAATCAGATATTAGTAACTAAAATTCTGCAATTACGTCAAAAGAAAGCAGCTCTACTCGGTTACAAAAATTGGGCGGAAGTTAGCCTTGCCAGCAAAATGGCACCATCTGTATTTGCAGTGGAAACTCTTCTGGAAGATTTGCGCTCCCCTAGTTTCACATCTTGTATCAAGGAATTGGATGATCTGCGCGATATGGCACCGGAAGCTACCGATTTGCAACCCTGGGATGTGAGTTTTTGGGCCGAAAAACTGCGTTTGCAGAGATTCAATCTAGACAGCGAATCATTGAGACCCTGGTTTCCATTACCTCAGGTGTTAGATGGTTTATTTGATCTCTGCGAACGACTCTTTTCGATACGTATCGAAGCCGCCGATGGCGGTGCTCCAATTTGGCACTCTGACGTGCGTTACTTCAAGATATACGAAAAAATATCAAACGAACTCTTAGCATCTTTTTATCTAGACCCCTACAGCAGGCCTGGATCAAAGCGCGGGGGAGCTTGGATGGATGAGTGCTTAGGTCGCCATCGCCTGAGTAACGGGCAGCTAGTGCTGCCCGTGGCATACCTAATTTGCAACCAAAGTCCGCCGCTAGGTGATACACCAAGCCTGATGACTTTTAGTGAAGTGGAAACACTATTTCACGAATTTGGCCATGGTTTGCAACACATGCTCACAAGAATTGAGCAACCTGAGGCCGCTGGAATTAATGGAGTTGAGTGGGATGCAGTTGAATTGCCAAGCCAATTCATGGAAAATTGGTGTTACGACAAAAAAACTCTTACTTCTATGGCTCGGCACTGGAAAAGCGGTGAGCCCTTACCTGAAGAAGAGCATACAAAGCTTTTATTGGCCAGGAATTTCATGGCTGGGGCAAATACCCTTAGGCAGGTGCATCTTGCCCTTACAGATCTTCAACTTCATGCCAATTGGCATCTCCAATCTGGAATAAGCCCAGAACAAATGCGACGGGAAATTGCCAAAACAACCAGCGTTCTTCCGCTACTGGAAGAAGATTCTTTGCTTTGCAGTTTTAGTCATATATTCGCGGGCGGATATTCAGCCGGTTATTACAGCTATAAATGGGCTGAAGTATTAAGCGCAGATGCATTTGCAGCCTTCGAAGAAGCTGGTTTGGATGATGAATTGGCTGTGCAAGAAATGGGGCAACGTTTTAGGGCAACAGTATTGAGCCTCGGAGGCAGTGAAACCCCCCAGCAAATATTTGAAGCATTTCGCGGGCGGGCACCATCAGCTCAAGCGCTGTTGCGTCATTCTGGGCTTTTGAATTGATTGCGGGATCGCTTTACAGAAACCACACCATTAAATGCAGGAATTGGTGCATCACATTTTTTCAATTCAAGTTCCATTGGAAATATGCCAAATTTTGCTTCTAAAACCTCAAAAATTTGTTCCGAAAAATATTCAATCGTATTGCAATTAATCAGTTCACTCAATTTACGGACTGTATTAATAACATCAGCATAGTTAATTGTATGTTCAATTTGATCTGTTAATGCAGCACTACTAAGATCATAGTAAAGCCACAAATCCAATTCAAACCATTGACCAAATTCTCGCTCCCACTTCAAAACACCCACATGAGCCCAAATTTTTAATTGTCTAATTATAATTGCAGATTGCATTGCATTAAAGTGGCAGATCTTTGTGGCTAAAGCTTGCTGCGCCACTGGAATACGTTTTTACCACCTGGCCAGTGCCCCGCAACCGATATCGATAGGTAACCAAACCCTCTAAGCCCACAGGCCCGCGAGGAGGCATTGTTTGGGTACTTATTCCCACCTCAGCGCCAAAGCCATAGCGAAAGCCATCGGCAAAACGGGTGGAGCAATTGTGATACACCCCAGCACTATCAACCTTGGCAAGAAATTGTTCAGCAGCATCTAAATCACTGCTGCAAATGGCATCTGTGTGGCGAGAGCCATAACGCTGTATGTGGTTAATTGCCGATTCAAGATCATTTACCACCTTGATTGCAAGGATTAGATCTAAATATTCAGTACACCAATCCATCTCCTCAGCAGCTAGTAAAACCCCATGTAATTGCGCTTCTGAATCCCCTCGCAACTCCACACCCGCAGCTGTTAGCGCCGGTACAGCTGCGGCAAGAAATGCAGCTGCCACATCCTTATGAACCAGCAGTGTTTCAAGGGCATTGCAGGCTGCTGGATATTGAATCTTGCTATCTAAGGTGATCGCAATGGCTTCATCAAGATCAATATTTTTATCAATGTATAAATGACAAATTCCATCCGCATGACCCAGCACCGGTATGCGCGTGTTGTCTTGAATGAAACGCACTAATTCATTGGATCCACGCGGGATAATTAAATCAACTAAGCCATCTAATTTTAATAACGAAAGGCTTTCTTCCCTACTAGTAAGCAGTGTCAGCACATCGGGATGAACCATGGAATTTTCCAAACCCGCTTGAAGCGCCTGCATGATTGCAATGCAACTGCCGCTAGCTTCACTGCCGCCTTTAAGGATTGCCCCATTTCCTGAACGAATCGCTAGCGCCGCAATTTGAATTACAGCATCAGGTCTGGCTTCAAAAATCACCCCCACAACCCCTAAAGGAACGCTTATTCGCTCCAAAATCAGGCCAGAATCAAGTTCACGATGCATTTGGCGGCAGCCGAGAGGGTCTGCCAGTTGCGCTAGTTGCCTCACCCCAGCAATTGCCCCGTCAAGCTTCGCTTCGTCAAGCTTTAACCTTGCTTCAAGGGCTGATGCCAACTCATTTTTTGCTGCTAATTCCAAATCTGCTTGATTTGCAGCAAGGATTAATTCGCGCTGCTTGTTTAATGATTCAGCCATGGCGAGCAAGGCTTGCCTTCGTTCAGCATTGCTGCATTGAGCAAGATTTAAAGCATGGCGCCTCAAGCCTGTTGCCCTAGCAGTTAGTTCGGGGCTTGGGTTTGGCACAGGGTTTTTTAGCGCAGCAGACATAACTTTTTAGAAGGAGCTCGTTTATGCAAATATCATCCCTGCAAAGAGCCACCAAGTTGCTCAAGTGCAAGCCGCGCAGCCCCAAGACGGCCCGCCCCGTTGCCAAGCGCTGCCGCCATTATTTCAAGGCCTTGCCGGCTTGGAGCTAACACGCGCCTTTCAACCTCCGCCCGCAAAGCTGGTGCGAAATAGGGAAAGGCAGCACTAATGCCGCCTCCCAAAAGAAAGCGTTGCGGAGTAAAGCAGTAGATCAATGAACTAACGCCACAACCCAATAAAAGCCCATAGCTTTGCCAAGCGGCTAACGCAACTTGATCTCCTGCTGCAGCCCGTTGCGATAGCTCCAACGGACTGCAGCCTGCAGAGGTGGTAAGAGCAGAAATGCTGCAAAAGCTCTCTAAAGAACCGTTGTTACCGCTATTGCAGGCTGGGCCATAGGGATCAATTCCAATTAAACCAGGCTCAACCGCTGCTCCATTGCAACCCAAAAATAATTTCCCAGCAATGATCACTCCACCCCCAACACCTGTGCCCAAGGTGAGCAACACAAGGTCTTGAAGGCCTTCACCTGCCCCCTTCCAATGCTCACCATAAACAGCGCAATTTCCGTCGTTACCAAGCACCACTGGTCTTTGTAATTTTTGCTCGAGCCAATCTGCTAAGGGCACATTTTCCCATCCAGGCAAATTGATACATAGCCGCGCTATTCGGCCAGAGCGATCAATAGGTCCAGGGATACCCACCCCAACAGCGCTCGCCTTATTTTCAGGATCTATCCGCTCAACTATCTTGATCAAACTTTCACATACGCTCTGAGGAGAAGCTGGCGTTGGGGTTGGTTGATTTAGCTCAGCTAATAGTTCGCCTGCGTAGTTAAACCTCCCTACTTTCAAACCGGTTCCCCCCACATCGATGCCGATTAGCTCACCAGGTTGATCCAAAATCCACAAAAAGCATCGTCTATGCAACTTATAGTATGCAACCTATAGCTTGATTCAAATCCTAAAACCGGAAAAATAGTTGAACTTGGCTTTGCCAACGGCCCTGCTGATCAAATGAACCCTGTAGGCCCAAGTTGTCTGTAGCTTGAAATCGCAAGGTGGCTTCTGGGGGAATATCACTGCGATTAGGGGCTGCAAGTATTGAAAGACTTAGCTTTTCGGTGATATCAAGCCCCACCTCAGATCCCAGCACAAGCTTCGAAGGTACACGCCGATTACTACTACTGGAAGTACTGGAATTTGTTACGTAAGGGTCTAAGTAAGCGGGATATAGGGCCACATTTAGCCTTTGGCCAAGCAATTCAGAAAATCCACCAACCACTGGTGTTAGTAGGGTTTGCCCCAGCACCGTAACTAGCGCAGTGCCAGCATCACCACCGGATAATCCCGCTAAGGAGTTACCTCCAAGTAGTGCAATCAAGCGCTCCCGCGGTAGGGGTGGAATACTGCGCAATTCGAGGTTATCTCCAATGCGATCCGCAGGCCCTGAAACTCGCACAACTACTTTTACGAGATTCAAGCGATCGAGATTGGAATAGTTGCCTTGCAATTGATCACCACTTTGCAGCCCAGCTCTTTCGCCACTGCGTACTTGATCAGACACCCGGGAGGTAAGGGCTAAATCCAAATATGGAATCAAGCCAAGCGATGGGGTAAAAACAGCTACGTTTGGGCTGTTGTTATCAAGCCGCAAGCTGCTAGTAAATACATTCACTCTCCCCTGCAGCAATCGCACCACACCGGAAAGTTGAATATCAGGTCCCAAAGATCCATTTAGCGTAAGTAATCCAGCCAAGCTGAAATCAGCTACTGGCTGTGCTGTGATACGTAAATCAGGCCCCAGATTAAGGCGCAAATCCTTGAGCCTCACAATTCCAATTGCGGGGATTGCCTGTCGAAGAGCTAGGCCAGAGCTGGATTCAACCGTGGGGCCCAACAGCACAAGAGGCTGCTGGAATTGCCAGTTGGTTTCTGGTAAGCGCAACTCAAGTGGGATTTTATTTGTTCCTGTTTGCCTTAATTGAGTGGCCCCCAATTGCAATCTTCCATTGCTAATGCTGATTTCACCACCCACTAAAGGCTTCAGCAAGCTGCCGCTCAGTAACAGCTCACCGTCACTGCGAAGCCGCAGGTTTGCTTGTTGGATTGGAACATTATTTAACTTAAATCTCACCTCTTGATTATTATTTGGATCAGCTTGAGAAACAAAAGGCAAGCTTCCCTTTGCCTCGATGCTGCCGTTACCAATTGAGGCGCTGAATTCCTCAAAAACCAAGCGTTTAAAATCAAAAAATAAGGCGGCCTGTAAATTACTTAGGGTTTGACCTGCAAAACGAATCTCCGCTTCCCGCAGGCGCACAAAGCCATTGGCAATCGGTTTTTCGCGGCTACCACGCACCAACAATTGAAGATCTGCGGATCCTTGGCGCCATTCCACGCTGCTACGCACTAGCGCCGCAAGAAAAATCAAGCCGTCGTTGCGGCTGGATAAACGCAATTCCAGGCCTTCTTTTGCTTTATCTAGGGGCAGACGCCCGCTCAGATCAATGCTGCTACTAGCCGCACCGCCTCTTAGGGCAATATCCAAATCGAGCGCATCTTTGTTTAATTGAATCGCCCCGCGCTCCAGTTTTAGAGGTTGATCTCGTATCACCCCCTCCTCTAAAGCAAGCTCAACTTGAATCTGGGGATCTTTTTTCCCTGAGCGCCATTTACCAGTGCCCCCCAGTGACCCCCGCAAACCTGGGGGCACTGGAGTAAAAAGCGCAAGCAGGCCAAGTGGTAATCCGCTGAAGCTAAATTTGCCCTTACCTTCTACATCTGAGATTTGCTTGAGGGGACCTTGCAGAGTGGCCACGAAGGGCCTCAGGTTGAGCGCTTTATCTGCAAATTGGCCTTCCAGCCAAATCTGCCCCCGGGCAGCCGCCGCAATTGTTAGTTGATCAAGCCTTGGCCCGCGCAAACTGAGCTCCGCATCAAAAAGACCTCGAAGGTTTTCTGGGCTACTTCTGTTCTTATTTGATGAACTTAGCCGCGTTGCCTCAAGTTCAATTTCAGCTGTTCGCAGTTGTTGAAGTTGGGCATCCAAGCCTTTGCCAAAATCGCTAATTACTAAGCCAAATAGATCAGCGGCTTTGCCACTACTGGGTTCTGGAATTGGACCACCCACGCTTTGCAGCACCTGCCAAATATTTCCTGGCTGTAAACGCCAACCGCTCGCCTGCAGATCCAACTGGCCAGCAATTGCGCCCTTGGCAGTTAGCCTCACCTCGCTCCCATCACCAGGAGCCAACTTCGCTTTCAAGGCGTATCCAGGACTGCGAAATTGGCCGCTTATTTCCATACTTTTGCCGCGCCAGGGCCCGAGGCCTGGCTGCAGCCAGATAGCTGTTCCTGAAATGCCAAAGGGTTTAAGAGCAGCGCTGCCATTTCCGGATATGTAACCATTTAATGGCAGTTTCTTGCGGCCTTCCAGTTGTAATTGCAAGGGAGCTAAATCCCATTTTTGGGCGTTCCAGTGATAACCGTTTGCATTAGCTGCCAGTGTCAAATTGCCCGCTGCCTGGCGCCAGTTAAAACTGCTCAACTTGCTGCCTTGCAATTGAGCTGAGATCATCCCCCCATTAGATTTAAGCCAGAAATTGGATTTAAGCCTGAAATTATTGCTCTGCCATTTGCCTTGCCAGATGCCGGGCATACCCAATGGGCCATAACCAAGATCCTCAAGATAAATATCACCTTGAAACAAAGGTTTTTGCAGAGTTCCTCTGATCTCTGCATTTGCAACTAACCAACCACGCAGAGGTTGGCCGAGCTTAAATTGTTTTAAATTCAAGCGCTTGCTAGTTATTAAGCCAGTTATTTCTCCCTCTCCGAGGGGGCGCCCTGTTTTTGGCTGCCAGGAAGCATTTAGCTGCAGTGGTCCGTCTGCTTGCACAATTAAACTTTTATTCAACCAGCGGTAGTTGCCACCAAGAGGTTTAGCTAATTGCACTGAATCGATTATAAAATTTCCCGCCAGCCGCTCCAAACGCCACTCGCCTCGATTACTGCCACTAGCTAAAAGATTGGCCCGGAGGTTTGTTTGAGAATTACGCCAAGAAATTGTGGGCGCAGAAACCCACCAATTCGTTGAGTTCATGGCTCCCTGCCCCTTAATGCTCTTGCCGTTTACAGAAAAGCTACGCATGCGCCAATCAGTCCCTGCCCCTTCCAGCTCTGCTGTGGCCTTAAGCCTGGGGACTGCACCACGGGCTACAAGATTACCAACAAGAGAAAGTTTAAATTTTTTAAAGCCCTTCCAGCTCGCAAAAGCAGCTAGGTCGCCACTTTGTTCAGCCCAACGCCAGCGGCTTGGAGCAAGCATAAGTTGCTCGCCTGAAAATATTATTTTTAGGCCCTTAAAATGCAAAGGTTTAGGGCTATTAAAAGCAAAATTTTCAATTCGTAGGGGGCCCCAAGATTGCCACCTACCCTCTCGACGATTTAATTGCAGCAGCCCGGAAGCAACACCTTCTAATTTTCCATTTATAGGCCGGGGAAGGAATAGAGCAACACTTCTAAGTGGCAGTTTTTGAAGAGCGAGTTGAATTCGCAAATTACCGCCCTCTCCCCAGTGGTTTCTGAGCACCAATCGAGACGTACTTACTGCTAATTCAGGTTTTAAAAGTGCTTGAAAATCAAGTTTACGGTTAGGCAAATCGAGATCTAATTGGCCTTGGTTAAAACGCCAAACCTCTCCATTATTAATCCGCAAAGTTGCTGAATCCAGCAGATTGAGTTGCAGAAACAAGCGAGGTGCTTTGCCTTTTCCTCGAGGAAATTTCCAAAACTGTCCTGTGCTGTTTTTAATAATGCGAGCCTCAAACCCCTTTAAACCAATGCGCAAAACCAACTGGCGTTGCTGCAGGCTGCGAACAAGATCCGGCAATAGGAAAAGCTGTTTAGCCCTCAACGATGAGGGATCCGATGGGGTGGGATTTACTTTTGTGGCTGCAAATGCCAAGCCGTGGTGGCTGAAACCTTGAAATCCGCCCAACTCCACGGGGTGAGCAAGGCCCCGTTCCAGCCAATTCTCTAACTGACGATGCCAAGCTGTCGATTGTGAGTCGCTTGGCAAATGCCAAGTTCGGCAGCCACTGATGCTGAGTAACCCCAACAAGCTGAGGGGTAATAAAAGTCGCTGCTGGATCAATCCCCCCATAGCGGCGGTGATTTCGTCCAGGTTTGGCGCAATATAGGGTTTATCAAGGTTTGCTTCATACCCATCGATGGCCGCTGATCCACTGCTTCTTAAAGCAGGGGCGTGGATAGGCATCTTCGCTGCCTTGCTCGCCTTGTTAACTGTGCTCGGTTTTTGGAAAGGTTGGGAATTTCGATTCCGATTGGTGGGGTTCACCAGTTTCACTTTGTTATTGGCGGCGGGCTGCGCAGCATTTGCCATCAGTTACAACCCACGTTTGAAGGTGGAAGGTGCCCTGTATGTGCCAGTTGTATTTGACAACGGCACGGATTTAATTGTTGCCGCAGCAGGCGCAAACTTCCCAAATTCTGCAGTGCAGCCCACCTTGGAGCAATTGGCAGGCAACCTTCGCGGCAGTGGTCGCAGCAGCCCTGATGGCTTTGTACGCGTGAAATTGCGGCAATTGGAGGAACAAGCAGATGGCAGCAGTAAACCCGTGATCCTTGGAGAAGCAATCCGCGATTTTAAAAGCGGTTTAGTTACCCAGACAGGGAACTGACACTTGCTGAGCCCATGGGGAACGCTTCTGGAACTGAAATAAAAAACATCTCCATAGGCTGCAATGTTTCCGCAACGCCTATTACCAAAACGTCTATTACCAACTTTGGCTGGGTTGGTTCTAGCTCTTGGCTTAAATGCTGCTTTTGCCGGTGCTAGCCCGCTGCTGGAATCTGTAAAACAAAATAAACAATTAGCTCAACAGCTTTGCGGCGATTTCCGCAAACTCAATGCCGGTGGCCAAAAAGCCCATGGACCCGCTGCCGTGCGCACTACTGCGAGCAGCCAGGGGTTGAGCACCCTTGATGCCGAAATTCTCACCACTTATGTAGTGGGTATGTATTGCCCAGATGTCCGTTGATGTAACGCCTTTATCCATTCCAATGCGGGATGGATGCCTGCTTAAAGGTGAACTTTGGCAACCGGGGGGAGTTGGTCCCTGGCCGGCCCTAATAATGCGGCAACCCTATGGCCATCGCCTTGCTTCAACAGTTGTTTATGCCCATCCCAGTTGGTATGCCCAGCAGGGATATTTGGTGCTTATTCAGGATGTGAGGGGATGCGCTGAATCCGAAGGCGATTTTCAAGGCTTTAGTCAAGAAGTAAATGATGGCGCCGACAGCATCTCGGCCTTGAGGGCTCACCGCCTGTGCAATGGCCGGGTGGGTAGCTACGGCTTCAGTTATCAAGGCCTAACGCAACTTCTCGGTGATCCAGCTGATGCGATGGCTCCTGCCATGACGGGCTGGGATGAACGGCTTCATATGGCCACTGAAGGTGGCGCCCATCTGTGGGCAAACAATGTGGGCTGGGGGCTGCAATTGGCGGCAGAACATTGCCGCCGCAGTGGCAGGAATGAGCATTGGAAACTTATTTATAAAAGCCTACAAAGCGGCACTTTTTTGTTTGACGGACTCGAAATACTGCGCCATACAAACCCAAACAATCCAGTGCTGGCTTGGCTGGAGCTAAATCCGCAAGCTCAGGAGCAATGGCCAAACCAAAAGCTCAGCTCTGCTGTTTTGGAGCGGCCATTGTTGCTGTGCCAAGGGTGGCATGACCCTTACTTGGAGGGCGGTCTTTCCTTATGGAACAAAAGCAAACAAGCCGGTGCAAACCCGCTAATTCGCATTGGCCCATGGAGTCATTTGGCTTGGGATCGCAAGGTAGGCAGTACGAATCAAGGGGCCAGCGCCTGTGGCGGGGTAGACGAATGGCAACTTTCATTTTTTGATCAACATTTACGCGATCGAGCCCCTGCGGCAGAACCGGAACCCTGCCTTGCCTTTGATCTTTTGGCTAAGGAATGGCGGCAAAGGGATCCTCAAAATCCAGGCAAGCTGCAATGGGGCTTGAGCAGTGGCGGCCTTGCTGCCAGCCGCAGCAATGAAGGCTTGTTGTTGGCGCAGGAACAGGGTTATGGGCAGGTCTATTGGGTTCATGATCCGTGGCGGCCAGTACCTGGCTGTGGAGGTCATCTCGGAGCAGATGCTGGTATGCAGGAAAGAAGTGCCCTGGATGCAAGGGCCGATGTTGTTTGTTTTACAAGCCCCCCCCTATTGGAAGCACTTGAAATTTGGGGTAAACCACAATTAATAGCCCTTGTAGCTGCTGATCAGCCCGGCTTTGATCTTTGTGCAAATTTAGCGGTAGTACGCCAACAGGGTTCTGAAGTTCTTGTTCTCAGCACTGGCGTTTTGAGGCAACTGGGGGAACACTGCAAGCAACTTTTACCTCGCAAGCTGCAA
>Ga0247836_1004891_pt1 | contig 16161 bp, 16 predicted proteins | sample LaCruzMarch2015__4_FD_187116 | JGI IMG/M metagenome (GOLD analysis project Ga0247836, IMG submission 187116) | Freshwater microbial communities from meromictic Lake La Cruz, Castile-La Mancha, Spain - LaCruzMarch2015_14m | ecosystem: Environmental > Aquatic > Freshwater > Lake | place: Spain...
AAAACTTTGCAAATCGCTGATCATAAATTGACTTTGGTCGTACATCTTGATAAAATTGGCGCGTGAAAAAGCGCAAGTTAAGGTGCCTTTCAGTACTTTTGAGCTTAAGTTAATGGGTATGAACAATGTACACCATAACCATACTCCCTATTGGTCGCACGGCAGGTGTACTCACCGTTCGCTGAGATTAAGACACTGCTGGCTCGAGGTTCTACCTTCCGGCTGGTTGTACGGCAAAAGTTGTCAAATTGCAGGCTTTTTCGTACCTTTATGGCTAAATTTATCAATAATGGCAAAAAAATTAGTTCGGTTCGATTGGGCGATGAAAAAAATGCTCCGCCACAAAGCCAACTTCGATATCCTCGAAGGCTTTTTGTCGGAATTGCTCAGCGAAGAAGTGAAAATAAAACAGGTCCTTGACAGCGAAAGCAACAAGGAAACGGAGGACGATAAGTTCAACCGAGTGGATATCCTCGTGGAAAACGAGAAAGGCGAACTCGTTATAATTGAAGTGCAAAACACGCAGGAGTACGACTACTTCCATCGAATGCTTTTTGGTGCGTCAAAGGCAATTACAGAACATATTAAAGAAGGCTCTGCCTATGCTAACGTGAAGAAAGTAATTTCTATCACGATTGCCTATTTTGATTTGGGACAAGGGAAAGACTACGTTTATCAAGGCACTACTGTTTTTAAAGGTATTCACAAGGGAGATATTTTGGGACTTTCGGATAAGCAAGTTGAAATTTATTACAAGAAAAGTATCCATGAAATTTATCCAGAGTACTATATCATAAAGACCGGAAAGTTCAGGAACCGAATAAATGACAGATTAGATGAATGGATATATTTCTTAAAAAACGCAGAGATCAAGCCTTCGTTTTCTGCCAAAGGATTGAAGGAAGCCAACGAGAAGTTAGATACTATGAGGCTTCCAGAGAAAGAGCGTAAAGCATACGATAAATATTTAGAACACCTGATGAGTATTGCCAGCCGTAATCACTCCATTGAAATAGATGCAAAAGAAATCATAAGAAAAGCACAAGAAGAAAAAGATATTGAGTTTGTTTTAAGACTTCATAATAAAGGGATAAATCCACCTGAAATTAGCGACTTAACGGACTTGCCACTAGAACGAATCTTGCAAATTATTGAAGATCAATTCAATAAATAGAATTGCCCAACAAAAAATATACGAAAATGCTTCCCAAGCGTCGCATATTCGCATATTCAACCGTTGGGCGAAACAAAAAAAGATAAAAATATGCAGTATCTAAAATCAAAAATCAAAGTTCAGGTTTTGAAGGCATACATGCCTTTTCTGTTTATTTTGGTAGTCATTGGTTCATGTGAAAATCGAACTGAACCTAAAAAAGAGATTCCAACGAGATATCCTAAACAATTATCTGTTAACGAAATTTTTGAATTGCAAGATGTCGAGAGCCAAGAAGCGATTCGAAGGCTTGAAAATTCTGGCTATAAGTATGAACTGGATTTGAATAAAGAAGGTACAGTTTGTAGTGTCTATGCTTTTGATTTACGAGAGGACAAAACAGCATCTCAAAGGATTTGTGTCGGTCATCGTGACGGAAAAAAATATCTTGCAATCCATACATTCGATAGAACACGGACACGCAATATACCTTGTAGAAGTATTAGAATAGGCAAAACGAACGATTTTTCGTACTTTTGCACCAAAATTTGAGCAATGAAATTTGTTGATGTAAAAAACGATATTGCGTTTCGTAAGATTTTCGGCAACGAGAACCGAAAAGAAACGCTCGTTTCTTTTCTTAACGCCGTGCTTGATTTTCACGGCGACCAGAGAATTAAGGAAGTAACAATACTCAATCCTTACCAACTGCCCAAACTTAAAGGCGGTAAAGTCACCATCATTGATGTGAAGGCAACCGACCAAGTTGGTCGAACTTATATCGTAGAGATGCAAGTCGGAGACATTGACGGCTTCGAGAAGCGGGTACTTTTCTACTCCTCGAAAAGTTACTCTGACCAAATCAAACGGGCGGATTTCTACCGAAAACTGCGCCCCGTGATTTTCATTGGCATACTTGACTTCGAGCACACAGAAAATAAAAAATATATAAGCCGTAGTCAAGTTCGGGACATCGAGACGGGTGAACAGACCATAAGGGATATGGAGTTTACTTTCATTGAGTTACCAAAATTCAAATTGGAACTTCATGAACTCAATACTTTGACTGAAAAGTGGATTTATTTTATCAAAAATGCTGAAAACCTCGAAGTCGTGCCTGAAAATATAAATGACGAAGGCTTGAAATCGGCATATGAAGAAGCAAATGTCCAAACTTGGACACAAGAAGAATTGGACGCTTACGAGTATGCTTTCATGCGAGAGGAGGATGAACGGGCGAGATTGGACAAGGCAGAACAGAAAGGCGAAGAGAAAAAAGAAGTAGAACTAATCATTGAAATGAATAAGGAGGGTTTTTCGATTTCCCAAATCGCCAAAGTCACCAAAAAAAGCGAGCAAGAAATTTCTCAAATCATTGATAATAAACTGAATAATTAAACGCCCAATCAATGCATGTCGCCTATGCCGCCGAAAGCCCAACCCGCAAAGCCAACGCAGGGCAGCACGGGCGGGAGTGCAACCGTACGCACCAATTGTAATACTACATACGTTTAAATCCTGTAAATCCTGTAAATCCTTAAAATCTTGTACATCCTGTCTACATGGCCTCGCAGAACCTGTCGCGTAACATAGGTGAGGAGGTCAGCTGTCCTACCCCCCGTTTGCCGGTACCAACCTAAAGAAGAGATTCTGTTGTAGGGTTCCAAAGGAAGCCGGTCACCCGACGCCCGTACGAGGGGAGCTCACCCCCTGCCCACTATCCCCTGATCCCCCATCCATTGCATCAAATCCTGGTTGGCGATGGCCGCAGCCATCAGGTCGGGAAACACATCGGGCGTACAAGCAAATACAGGTGCATGGAGGGTGGCTAAAAAACGGGCGTGTGCATGGTTGTAAGCAGGCGTGCCGTCGTCGTTCAGGGCCAAGAGCGCGATCATTTGCACACCGGAAAAGGAGATGGCCTCCATGCATGCCATCATTTTCCGTGCGTCGCCACCTTCTTCCAGATCCGATATGAGCACCAAAATGGTGTCATCGGGCTTGGTGATCAAACCCTGACAATACCGCAAGGCGGCATTAATGTCGGTGCCGCCGCCCAATTGTACACCAAAGAGCAAATCCACGGGGTCGTGCAGTGAGGCTGTGAGGTCAGCCACCTGTGTATCAAACACCACCATGTGCGTTTTGACCGTGGGTATGGAGGCCATGACGGCGCCAAAGATGCCCGAATACACCACAGATGTGCCCATAGAACCGCTTTGGTCTATGCACAGGATGATGTGTTTGAGCGCACGCCGGTTTTTGCGGCCGTAGCCGATGCGCACTTCCGGGATGATGGTTTTGTATTGAGGTTGATAGTGGCGCAGGTTTTTCAGAATCGTGGTGTTCCAGTCCATTTCAGCGAAGCGAGGCCGCCTGTTGCGTACGCTGCGGTGCAAGGCACCGGTGATGGCTTGCACCGTTTTTTGTTCCAGGCGCATCATCAGTTCGTCGACCACTTTTTGCACCACACGGCGCGCCGTGTCGCGGGTTTTGGAAGGGATGAACTTGCTCATTTCCAGCAGTGTGGCCACCAAATGGACATCGGGTACGGTTTGTTCCAGTATTTCAGGTTCAAAAAGCAGCCGTTGGCTCAATTGGGGTTGTTTCAATGCATCGTTTTGCAGCACTTTCACCACCGATTGGGGAAAATATTTGCGGATGTCGCCCAGCCACCGGGCCACCTGCGGCTGCGCGGTGGTTCGGCCTCCGCCTGTTCTTTCACCATATTCAAAAGCGTTTCTGCGTTCGAACTCATAGAGTGCGTCCAGGGTGGCGTCCATGCCTTGTTCTTCGGGGCTGAGGCTGGCGCCTGTGCCATCGGATTCGGCTCCGCCCAGGATCAGGCGCCATCGTTTGAGGATTTCTTGTTGCATGGCTACGCGGTGGCGGGGTTGAGTATGCGGATGGTGAGGTAAAGGGCAGATTCGGCAAGCGCGTGGTCAAAGTGGTTTTCGGACTCAAAAGAGTTGTCCTTTTCAGCGCCCAAAACGGCACCCGCGCGTGCTTTTTCCCCAAGGCTTTTGCGTTCGGTGGGGATATATGCCGAAAACGTACGGCGCAAAATGGGCAACAAACCCTGAAAGGCTTGCGGTGACAGCTCGGCCACCCATTTGTAGAGGAGGTTCCACAAAACGTCGTCGTACAGCAAAATCATGCCGCTGCCTTTTAAAAATCCTTCCAGCCAGGCAGCAGATCGTTCAGATTCCTGGCCTGTAGACATGAAATAGGCGAATCGCCGGGCCGCTTCACCCCTTTCCAGCACCCGGGCGTCGAGGAGCAGGCGGCAGGTACAGCCACTCAGGACGGGCGAAACGCCGTCTTTGTTAGACACCTGAAGCAGGGCGTTGATCCACACGGCTGTCCAGGCTTCGTGGTCAAGGGTGTTGACTGCGGCGTTCACCTGGCGGATCAGGTCGAACATGTGTTGGGCCGAGTCGTCGTCTAATCCGTAACAGGCATTGGGCAAACCGATGCTGATGCGGGTAAACAGGCCCTCCAGGAGGCCCTCCACGGCCGTTTTGTCCAACTGGCGCACGTTGCCGTAACGCCCCAGCTCGGCCAACGGGAGGACGGCGCGCATCATCTCGGCAATGTCGGCTGATACCGCTGCTGCCGACTGCATGTTGTCCACAATGGTTTCGAGCGTGGCATACAGGGCAGCGGGTATGGCATTGGCGATCATGCCAGCTAATTTGTCTATGGAGGTCGTATTGTTTGCCTCTTCGGCTAAATAACGGCCTGCGGCCTCGTAAAGGGTATTGCCCCAGATGCCCTGTTCAATCAACGCCACCAACATTTCCGGGGTCCATTTCACCCGCCAAACCTCCACGAACGTACCCCTGCCCTGGTATTTTTCCCGGGTTGCCCAGTGGACGCCCAGGATGTTTAGACGGGTAAAAAAAACGGATCGGTTGAGGTCTAATTCGTTGCGCAAGTCTAACTTCCACTCTTTTTCAAAATAGGTTTGTGGAATGCGCAGCTTGCGGGCTTGTTCTTCCACATCGGCCTGAAGGGGCAGTTTGGGTAAATCGGGCGGCACCTGTCCAATCAGGTTGTCCACAATAAGCTCCCGACGCACCAGATCGAGTAAAATGGTGTCGCCCATGCACATAACCGTGGTGGTGGCTTCGTTCATTTCCTGCAAACCCGGTCGCGGGCGCTCGCGCAGACCCGCCAGCGCGGTAGCCAGCCGGGTAGCTTCAATGACGTGTGCGGTGGAAATGTCCATTTTTTTGTCGCGGAACAAACGCGCCACTTTGGACAGCCAGCGGTCGCCCTGGTCATCCGGGTTTTCCCACAAATGGCCGTACCAGCCGGGCGAATAAATGCCGGCGCCGTACCCGCTCAGGTAAGATAGCCGGGAGTTGGTCCAGGGTATCCAGGTCATGCCGGTTTTGATCCTGGTTTTGGGCAGTTTCTTCAGCCGTTTTTCGTGATCCTTTTCGGTTGATTCCAGCTTAAGCAAAGCGGGTGCGTGCCAGGCGCCACATACCACGACAATGTTTTGGTACATTTCCCGCCGGGCTTTCCGGATGGTTTGCGCCATCCAGGCCTCCCGAAGTGCGTTTTCCGCATCGAAGGCCGAGGGTACACCGGAAGCGCGCAGGGTGTCCATCACGAGCATGACGGCCTCAAAGTGGTCTTCGGGTGTATGCCTGCCAAACGCTTGTTCAAATTGTTGTTCCCACCACATTTCCGAATCGGCAAAACCGGCAATCCGGGCAAAATAAGACAAGGGATCGCGTGGTTTGCCCTGGTCATCATCTGCTGCGGGAACTTCCGGTTCGTCGTCCATGGCCCAGCGAATGGCTTGCGGAAGGTCCATCATGCGCACCGGGATGCGTTGGTCGTTGGCATACTGTATGGCCTGCCATTCGGGCGAAAACACGGTGAACGGGTAAAATGTCGAACGGCTGGGCCGTGCTTCGTCGTAGCACAGCAAGGCCACCGGCGGCTGCAAACGGGCGTCGCCCACAAGCGAGAGCAGGGGGTCGGCCTCTGCCGGGCCTTCCACCAGAATGAGATCGGGCTTGAGCTGTTGGAGCCGGCGCTGCAGTTGGTGGGCAGAGCCTACGCCATGATGTCGGATGCCGAGAATGGTTACCATGTCGCCTACAGGCCAATGTCTTTGCAAGCCCGGTAAAGGTCTTTCCAGCCTTCGCGGGGTTTGACGACGGTTTCGAGGTATTCGTGCCACACCACTTTGTCTTGCACAGGGTCTTTCACAATGGAACCGACGAGTCCCGAGGCGAGGTCTGCTGCCTGTAGGCGGCCATCGCCGAAATGAGCAGCCAGGGCCATGCCGCTGTTGACCACCGAGATGGCCTCTGCGGTGCTCATGCTGCCAGACGGGCTTTTGATTTTTGTCTTGCCGTCGGCTGTGGTACCAGCGCGCAACTCGCGGAAAATGGTCACGAGCCGCTGTATTTCCAGCAGTGCAGGAGCCTCTGCGGGTAGTTTGTACGCGATGTTCATGGCATTCACCCGCCTTTGCACAATATCAACCTCTTCTTCTATGGTTTCGGGGACGGGCAGGATGACGGTGTTGAAACGGCGCTTGAGGGCAGCGGAGAGCTCGTTGACGCCCTTGTCGCGGTTGTTGGCTGTGGCAATCACGTTGAACCCTTCGTTGGCCTGTACTTCCATGTTGAGTTCGGGTATGGGCAGCGTTTTTTCGGAAAGGATGGTGATGAGGGAGTCTTGTACGTCGGCTCCAATGCGGGTCAATTCCTCTATTCGGACAATCCGGCCATCGCGCATGGCCCGCAACACCGGCGTTTCTACAAGGGCGGCCTCCGTAGGCCCCTCAGACAGCAACCTCGCGTAGTTCCAGCCGTAGCGCACCGATTCTTCACTGGTGCCGGCTGTACCTTGAATCATCAGCGTGGAATTGCCGGATATGGCCGCCGCCAGGTGTTCTGACACCCATGATTTGGCGGTACCCGGAAGCCCGTACAGCAACAACGCCCGATCGGTGGTCAGCGTGGCTACCGAAATTTCGATAAGGCGTTGATTGCCAATGTATTTTGGCGATACTTCGAATCCGGATTTTAATTTGCCGCCCATCAGGTAGGTGACTACAGCGCGTGGCGACATTTTCCAGTTGGCGGGCCGGTCGTTGTTGTCTTGTTTGATGAGTTCGTGTAACTCCTCAGCGTACTGGTCTTCGGCGTGTTGTCTGAGTGGTGTCATGTGTTTAAAATTGAGCGATGAGGAAGCGTTGTTCCATTATTTTGGCCAACGATGCCACAAAACGCTGGTGAAATGCGCGGTAATCCTGGTTTGTGCTCCGTTGTGCCGCCGCAACCTGCCGCACCCTACCAAGTGTTTGCAGGTGCAGGTGCATGCCTGTCTGCAATAAATCTGCGACCGGGTAAAGCTGTTGCAGGTTCTGGTTGTCGGTTAGCAGATGCAGTATGTGTTGACTAAAAGGGAGTGACCAAATCAGTCCGGGACGACAAACGGCCCGGAGCAAATGGGCGGGCAATGTTCTCGAGGTATTTTGCATAAAATAAACCTCAAGTTGTTCGGGAGCCAGGGCGTCAAGCATCTGCACATTGGACGGATTAACAGGTCTTTTGGCGGCTAAATACGCTTCAACTGCCGGCTTGTACCGCGTTTCGGCCAAGGCTATGCCCAGGTTGTCTAAAAAAGCTTGCTTGTAGTGTTGAGACGCTGTACTTTGAATTGTGGCGATGATCTCGGGCCAGGGTATCCGGGAAAATACCGTTTCCCAGCCAGAGGGGTGCAAGCGCCGCAACATTTCAGCAAAAAAGGTTTCCGCGTCAGGGCTGCGGATGCCGAGTGTCTCGCCCCATTGCGCAATACGGCGCCACTCCTCTGGTTGTGTTGGCCATTGGAGGGTTGATTTGGTTTGCAAGCCGAGCAATCCGGATTTTGTACCCACAAAAAGACGAAGTACGTCCTTGGCATCATGAAATAAGGTTGACCCGGGTGCCATCAACAGCATTTCAGACGCCATTTGATTGATTTCCTGGTGAATGGGTTTGGCATTTTGGGTATTCCGGAGCAACTGGTCCCGAAGTTGTTGTACCAATGGCCATTCTTCGGGTTGCGGATTGATCTTCAGGATGCTCAACAGTTCTTTGCGCTCGCGGCTGTTGGTCTCTTCCGTCAATATTTGCGCGATGCGCTCAAATGCCGGCAAGGGGTCGGTTTGGCGCCATTCGAGCAATTGTTTCCGCCGCTCCGTATTGCCTGCTGCAGACCACGCTGTTTCGAGATGGCTGGTCTGCAGAAATTGCCAGTTCGGATTAAACTGTGCCAGCCATTGTCCGCGTGCGCCTGCGGCTGTTTTCAAAAGGGGTTGCAAATGTTTGAACGGTGTTTGAAGGCTAAGGTTAAGCAGGGGCGGCAGTTGGTCAGGAGCCAGTATCCAGCCTTTTTGAACGATGGTTTGGAGGCATAGCAGGGCGATATCCGGGTGTGGTCGTTTGTTGTCGATCATTTGACGGATAAAGGAGCGGACGTGGCCTGGGCACACCGGCAATGTTTCTTCCGGTGCGGGTTGGAGTGTGGGCAACGGTGTTTGATCGGGCAGGGTGCCTGCTTTTTCATACACAAACGCGAGGGCTGCGGCGTGCAGGAATTTGGCTTCCGGATCAAGTGGTTCGGCGTATTGTTGGAGGTACGCCTGTACAATTGGGTGCAGGGATTCTGTTTGCAAAGGCATTTTTGCGGTGCCGAGCAGTCCCGTTTTGATGAGAGCGGACCAGCTCATAACACGTTGTAGGTGTTGGGCGCCGTCCAGTATCCGAGGGGCAGCACGCTGTTTCCCTGGCGCAGTAGAAAGAGGGTCATGGGCGAACCACCATAAACCGACAGCAGTTGGTATATTATTTCCAACGGGCATGCGGGCGCAATGGGCATGATCGCGTTGTGCCGGTCGCGCAGAAACCAGGTGCACTGGTCGGTGGCCAACTGCAGGTTTTCCACAAACAGGGGAATGTCGTCGGCCCAGGGCGATTGTGCCAAACAGGCCGCTGCGATCTGCTGGGCGGCTGCCCATCCAGCGTGTGCCGGGGTTTGGATGTAGAAAGTAGACTTGACGTCTCGCTGATGCTTGATCTGGGCACGCAGTGGGTAGTTGGATGGGTAAAAGGCCAGTTGTGCATCGAGGAAAATACCGGCTTTAACCGGATGAACCACAGGCAGATGGGCTGGAAAATAATCAACCAGCAAGGCGTATTGGCCGCTTTGCGTGCCAAAAAGCCATGTGCGAAGCGTTACGAGTTTGTCTTCCAGTATTTCCTGTTGGGTAGCCAGGGCCAGCCAATGGTCGTCGATCAACATGGCGTTGGGGTTTTCAAGCAATTCCTTTTTGCCTTGTCCCCATCCGATGAGAGATTTGACCTGTTCCTGCTCCAGGGGTTGTAGCGTGTCGAGGCGTCGGAATGCCTGGATGAGCAACCATGTTTTGGCGGCGTTTTCCAAAGCTTCGCTGTGCCATTTATTGTCGCTGACGTAATTGATTTTACCGAACAGGCGCACCCGTGCGGCCAAGCCATTTGCCTTGGCATCCACCATGCGGCGTACTGTTTTGCTAAAAAAGGCGTGGTCTTTGTCGGGCAAAGCGAGCAGACCGGTTCGTATCAAATCGCGGAGCCACAAATCCAATTCGTCGGCTCCGGCCAACATGATGCTTTGGCGGTCATGAGCTCTTTTGGCTTTTGCATGTTCCTTTTTTGGGTCGGCGCTGGTTGGCAGGGGTATTACCGTGGGCGCATTTGTGGCAGCGCGTTTGTCTATCCAGGTCGAAACCCATTCGGGTTCAAGGTTGTCCTGGTGCACGTCGTTTGTCTGTTTGGCAAAGAGAAAAAGGATTCCTATGCAGTGTTTACAGGGAAATTTTCGGCTTGGACACGTGCATTTGTATGCCAGGACATTCAGGTCTATTTGTGCACGGTAAGGTGCTGCACCCGAGCCTTTGATCTCGCCCCAGAGCGCCCGGTGGTTACAAGCGGTTGTTTGCCACATGTTGGCATCGGCGAGGGCTTTTCCGGACTGGAGGGTCGCGGCGTCCGGAGCCAATTGTGCGACCTGTGTTTCTGTTAAGCGGATCATGTTTGGAATGCACTGGTCGGGCAAAGGTAACTACAAAGTGGAAATAAACATAAATTGTTTTAAAAAATCAATTTACGGGGTTGTCCTGCTCTAAGGACGCTTCCACTTGCCGCAGTCTTTCCCTACACCAGGCGATCAGCTCATTGGCGCGCCGGGTACGTTCGGCCAGTTCATCGATGCCAATTTGCTCGGATTGTACCGCCTCCACAATGCGCTGGAGCTCGGCAAAAGCTTCTTCGTAGGTCATTGGTTAGTTTTGAGTATTGAGTTTTGAGTATTGAGTATTGAGTTTTGAGTATTGAGTTTTGAGTATTGAGTGGTGAGTGATTATTTTTCAAACCAGACCTTGGTGTTGTTGTCCGGGTCGCCATTGTAGTTAACGGTAATTTCGTCGCCCGCTTCAATGTCGCGCACGCAGTAAAAGTCGATGGTTTCATGCACAAAATCCATTTCGTATTCGGCGTTGGGTTCGTAGGAGTGGTTGTATATGGAGCCGTACCCGAGTGCAAAGGCATACCACTGGGCATCGTCGCCCCAGTCAAAATAGTAATCATCCAAAACGGTGGCACGCACGTGCAGCAATTCCCTTACCGGAAACAGGATAATCGGACAAATCTCAATGATTTCTCCTGCTTCAATGCGGTTTGCTGCAAAAACACCCTTTCCATGTCTTTCAGACGGCCCAACGAAAATATGTGCTTGTTGCATGGTGTAAAATCCTTAATCCCTGAATCAAACATTACCAGTCTCCGCCGGCACCACCGCCACCAAAGCTGCCGCCTCCGAAGCCGCCATCAAATCCGCCGCCACCGCCGCTGCCGCCACCGAACCCGCCGCCGAACCCGCCGCCGTAAAATCCGCCCCCTCCAGGGCCAAAAATCCTGCGGGTAGTGGTTCCGGAGTCGGTGTAAAGCGTGCCGTTTTGGCGTGCACGGTACATGAAATAAGAGACGCCGACCACAAAGACCAGGAACAACAGCAACATGAGGAGCAAGGCACCTTCGTTTACGGGTTTCTCTTCAGGGGTAAACTCGCCTTTCAGGGCCGATATGATGTCGTCTATGCCGGCATTGATGCCGTCGAAGTATCGTTGTTGCTGAAAGAAGGGGATAATGGTATTGCGCACAATGCGGCCCGCGGTGATGTCGGGCAAAGCGCCTTCGGTGCCGTAACCGGTTGCGATGAATACGCCCCGACCCGGATTTTCGGTTTTGACGAGCATGAGCACGCCATTGTCTTTGTCTTTCCGGCCGATACCCCAACGGTTGCCGAGTTCAAAGGCGTAACCGGCTTTATCGTAGTCGCCAATATCGGGCCGAATCATGATGACGACCTGAGTAGAGGTAGAGTCGAAGTAGTTGCGCAGTTTTTGTTCCAATTGCATCCGCTGCCCGGCGGATAGCCAGCCAGAGTAGTCGTGCACAAATACGGCTGGTTCTGGTTTTGGGGGGAAGAGTTCGTTGCCGCGCTGGGCCCAAAGTCCGTTGATGTAGAGCAGCAAAAAGGCGCTCCACATCAACGGGTGTACGAACCGCTTAACCATAGATAATTTCATTGGGCAGCTCATTTTTATCCTCTTTTCCGGGTTTAGCCGGAAAGTGGTGGGTCAGTTTGGCCCCGATTTGTCTTATGACGGTACATACACCGGCTGCTGCCCGGCCTTCGCGCAGGGCATTTCCGAGTACCGTTTTTTCTGCTTGCCAGAAGTCGCTCCCTACCTTGCTGTGAATGGCTTCGTCGCCCCAAATGGCAAAATGATGCGATTTTTCGGCGATGTAGATAAGCACGGCATTGCGCTCCTCGGTATGGTGCATGCCAAACAGCGCGAAGGCTTCGGCTGCCCGCACCACGGGATGGTCTCTAAAGCAGAAATCTTCGATAAATAGTCGAATTTCGCCAGAAGACAATTTTTCAGCGAGGGCAATGTGTGCTACGATCAGGGCTTCTTCCTCCGGGGTAAACAACATGTTGTCGTTGTTAAAATTGTACTTTCGGGGCGTTTTCGGCACCGGTTTGGGCTTCGAAGTAACCTTTGGGAGTAAAGCCGAACATACCGGTAATCAGGTTGGTCGGGAAACGTCGGATGAAGCCATTATAATCCTGCACCGCTTCGTTGTAGTTTTTGCGCTCCACAGAAATGCGGTTTTCGGTGCCTTCCAACTGTTTCTGAAGGTCTAAGAAATTCTGGTTGGCTTTCAAGTCAGGGTAGTTTTCGGAAACGGCCAACAAACGACCAAGAGAGGAACTCAAGGCACCCTGGGCGCGTTCGTACTCGGCAATTTTATCGGGAGAAAGGTTGTCGAGGTCAACTTTTACCTGAGTGGCTTTCGAGCGCGCTTCAATCACGGCGGTGAGGGTTGACTGCTCAAAGTCGGCGTAGCCTTTCACCGTGGCTACGAGGTTGGGAATGAGGTCGGCGCGACGCTGATACTGGTTTTCTACCTGCGACCAGGCTTTTTTTACGTTTTCGTCTTTGCCGACGGTGGTGTTATAGCTGCCGCACATGCTGAAACCAAGCAATACGAGCAAACCAATAACGATGATGGGGAGGAGTTTTCCGATGTTCATAATGTTTAACAGGTGCGTTTTGGCGAACAAATTTGTGGTTTAACACCGACAAAGGTATACAAAAGAGACCAGTAAAAGCATATAATCGACAACAATGCAATTATTTCGGACGGCGTAAAAATGCGGCCAGTATGCCTGCGGCCACGGATGCGTTGAGCGACTCGGCACCTCCGTTTATCCCTTTGGGTATGGTGAGGGGGTACTGGATGTGCTGGAGCAGGGCTTGCGATACGCCGCGGCCTTCTTGCCCGATGACGACCAAACCGCAGCCGGGCAGTTTTGCATCGTACACGGAATGGCCGTGGAGTACAGCACCCAATACCGGCAGGTGTGGATGTTGCTCAAGCGCTTGTTGCCACGACAGTTCCACGCAGGGTACGCGCAAAAAGGCACCCATGCAGGCTTGCAGGACTTTAGGATTCCAGGCATCCACTGTATCGGGCGATGTGAACAAGGCGGGCATACCAAACCAGTCGGCTATCCGCCAGATGGCACCCAGGTTTCCGGGATCCTGAATACCGTCGAGGAAAAATGCATAGTCCTGCAGGGGGAAATACCTGGTTTGGTTTGACGGTGGCAGAGGAAGCAGCGCAAGTACCTTATTTGGCGTTTGAAGGGAAGAGATTTTTTTTAAATCGGCTTCGCGCACCGGGAAAAAAGGAGCCTGAGTTTGTTTCAGCAAAGCAGCATGGGCGTCGCCCCACTCCGCTAACCCGTAGAGTGCTTCTGGTTGGTATGTGCCGCTTAGCAGCAGCTCCAGCACGATTTTTTCCCCTTCAACGGTGAATTTACGGTACTTTTGCCGATACTTCTTGACCTTTAAGGCCGATATGAGTTTGATTTTTTCCTGCGTCAGCACGGGATATGTATGGGGGTTGGCCGCGATAAGGCGGCATTTTGCAGCGAAATTAGGCATTTTTACCGCCTTAATGCTGTCTTTATCTGCATGTAATGTAACACAGTACTTAGACGAGTCGAAAAACGAGCGCCTCGTGGTGCGCAATACACTGGAATTGGACAGTCCGGAAGCGCTGAACTTGTCCCAAAAAACGGATCTGACGTATGAGCTTGCAGGCTTGTATAAAATTCCGCCCAATGAGCGCAGCCTTAGGCTTTTGCGTGCACGTTTGTGGTATTACTACAGATACAAAGACAGAGATACGGGTTTTTCGCGGTGGGTCATGAAGAAAATAGCCGAGCCACCGGCTTTGTACAGCGAGGCGCTGACGCGAAAAACAGCCTCCAATTTTACCAATTACCTCAACCAGCGTGGATACTTCAAGGCCTCTTGTGTGTATGAAAACGACACCCTGTCTGCGCACAAAATAGCCACGACATACAAAGTGTTTACGGGTCCGCAATACCGGATTGATACCGTAGTGTGGGTAAGTCGCGACAGTGCGGCGCTGGCTACCCTCGACAAAAGCCCGGAAGCATCGTTGTTAAAAGCGGGGGCACCATTAGACGGAAAACTGTTTGAAGCTGAAAAACTCCGCATCACCAATACGCTCAAAAACAACGGTTATGCGTATTTTGTGCCCAGTTTCATCGATTTTGTGGGCGACAGCAGCAGTTCCATTGCCCGTGTACAGGTAGAACTGCTGGGCCCCTCCGACAGCACCAACCATCGCGTGTATAAAATTGGTGCGGTTCAGGTGTTTACCAGTTTTGTGCCCAATGTGCTGTCTATACGAAGCGATACCACCATCAACGATGTGTACTATGCGTCTGCGGAACAAAAATTCAGCATTCGACCGGATAAACTCCAAAAGGCGATTGGCTTACAATCCGGAGAGCCTTACCGCCAGCGGGACTTTGACCGCACCATTCGAAACCTCAACAACCTGGGTACTTACCGCTTTATTTCTGTTCAACCTGCTTTGGACAGCGTAAACCCCGAGTTGCAGAATGTTTCCATATTCCTGACGCCCAATAAACGATTCAGCACAGGAGGCGATTTTGGGCTGAATACGTCCAATTCTGCCAATAAATCCCAATTGCTGGGTTTATCCCTGAGCGGCACCACGCGGAACAGAAACGTTTTTGGCGGCGGAGAGAATTTAGATACCGATTTGATTTTTAACCTCGAATTCGACGTTGCTTCGCCCAAATTGCCCATTTTTTCGCTGGAGGCATCATTGAATAACCAGCTTACCATACCCCGTTTTTTCGATTATTTGGGGTGGTGGCGCAATGCCAACAGGCTTCATATCGGACAGTGGCGGCCCTTGAGCGACACTGGGTATCGGCGGGTGCGGGAAGAAGCCAAAACCAGGATCAACTTAAACGCAAATTACCTGCAATTAATTGATTTTTATCGGTATTACCTGCTCGACATGTCGTTTGGGTATGACTTGACAGGAGATCCCGGCCGTTCGTATTCGATTGATTTGGTTGGTATAGACGTGTTGTTTCCCACCCTGGATCCGGAGTATGTCGATTTGTATTCGGATAACGATTTTTTTATCCGGAGCTTTGAAGATCAGTTGTTTACCGGATTTTTATTCCGAAATTTCAACCTGAATTATTATTCCAATCCCAATAAATTCGGCGAGCACCATTTTCTGCGCTTTAACGTAGAATTATCAGGCCTGGAAGTGGAGTTGGCCAATGAGTTGTGGGGGCTGGCTTTTCAACCCGAAGAGTGGGATATCGGGGGGCTTGATTTTGCGAAATTTGCCAGGGTAAGCCTTGATGGCGGGTATATTCGGGAGTACAACAACCAGACTACCCTGGCAACGCGCATCGGGGTGGGTATTGTGCGGCCGTATGGGGGCACACAGGTGACGCCGTATGTCAAGCAGTTTTTTGTCGGCGGGCCATCCAGCATCCGCGCTTTTCGAATTCGGGAAATTGGCCCGGGTGGATTTGTCGACGAGCAGGCCCCAACGGATCCGCCATTTTACCAGGCTTCTGATTTTCGCTTTGAGTTCAACGCGGAGTACCGTTTTCCGCTTTTTTTGGCCTTGAAAGGCGCTGTTTTTTTGGATGGGGGCAATGTATGGTCCGTGGAAGGCGACGACCCGCGCCCGTTTAGCCAGCTGAACTGGGGCGCGTATAAGCAGTTGGCCCTTGGTACAGGCCTTGGGTTGCGGCTTGATTTGAGCTTTTTTGTAATTCGTTTAGATATGGGTTATCCGTTGCGGCGCCCTAAGGAAAGCGGCGGCTTTTGGTACAGGCACTTTAAAGGAGATAATGTTCGGCCAAACCTGAATTTATCCGTTGGTTGTAACTATTCAGCACGATTAAACTCCTGAGAAAATTTTAATTTTGCGGATGCTTCCAGAACAACTACAACAAGCGATCAAAAGAATGCCAGAAGAAAATCGTCTGGTACTTGAGGCTATTGTAGT
>Ga0247836_1004896_pt1 | contig 16152 bp, 14 predicted proteins | sample LaCruzMarch2015__4_FD_187116 | JGI IMG/M metagenome (GOLD analysis project Ga0247836, IMG submission 187116) | Freshwater microbial communities from meromictic Lake La Cruz, Castile-La Mancha, Spain - LaCruzMarch2015_14m | ecosystem: Environmental > Aquatic > Freshwater > Lake | place: Spain...
CGCTCTCCACCTCCCTCGCGGAATCAAAAGCCGAGTTGGAAAAACGCGCTTCCCTGCTCGTTGAGAAAGCCACCGAAATCCACCAGCAATCCGAGCGAAACAAAGACCTCGAATCCCAAAACGCCTCGCTCCGAACCGAGCGCGACGCGCTCCTCGCCGAACGCTCGACCCTCGCCTCTCGCCTCTCGACCCTCTCTTCCGAGCACTCGACCCTCGCCACAGAACGCGAAGCGCTCTCCACCCTCCTCGATGTCCTCACCAAAGGCCGCGTGGCTCAGGACGAGCAAATGGAAAAAATGTTGCAGGAAAAGCAGACTCTGGTAATTCAATGCGATGCTCACTCAGCCCGAATTGCCGATCTTGAGAAAGAAAATGCCGACTTGCGCGCTCATACTAAATCCATCGACGAGGAATTCGGAAAGGCAGAGGGCCAACTCGAACTCATCAAAGACCTCTTTCTCCGTGAAGCCCTGCGGTAAAAACTAATCCGTGAAATCTGTGAAATTTGATTCACGACTTCCCAAGTCACTCACCCAACCCGGCTGTGTGCCTTCCCATTCTTCCCAAAATAATCTGCGTAATCTGCGTAATTTGACTCACCCCTTCCCAGTCGCTCACCCTTCGGGCCAACCTTCGGTTGCTCGTTCTCGTGCCTGCCCCGGCACTCGATTGTGGATAAAAAAATCGCAAACCCATCCTTCCCAGTCGCGCCCCCTACTCGGCTGTATGTCCATCTGCTTTTCCCAATAATCTGCGTAATCTGTGTAATCTGTGGATAAAAAACCTAAACCCCGTAAGCAAGCCACCAAGCTGCGCAAGCAGGCATCGCCGGCCACACAATCCGTGACCGCCCGCAAGCCCTCGGTTTTGAAAGAGGACTCTGTGCCAGTCTATGAAGTGCGCGGAGTTCGTCAGCCCTCGGCTGGTATGGATGCCACCTCGGGCCGGTGGGACCGCGCCCGCACCCAGTGGCAGCTCGGCGATTGGGATTCGCTGGCCGTCGCCGACGCCGAGACCTTGCAGGAGGAGCCGCGCCGCGCGGAATTGGCCGCACTCGCCGCCTGCGCCCACCTGCAGCGAGGCAACAAAACCGACGCCCGCCGCCTGCTCACCGCCGCCTCGCGCTGGCACTGCCCGCCAGACTTTCTCGCCCGCGCCCTGGCCGCCAGCATCGAGAACAATATGGCTCGTTACCACGAAGTCTGCGGCCACCCAGAGAAAAGCCAACGCCTCCTCGCCGCCAGCGCCGGTGCCTTGGGCGGGGATGGCCGCCTCGCCGCCCAGATGCGCCTCGCGCTTACGCATACCAAGAAAATCTCCGCAGATTTCGCCGGATTGCCCCCGCCCGTTGGTTCTCCAGATCGTCTGCAGATCTCACTCGGAAATACGGAGAAGCCAGCCGATTTGCAGGAGGAGCATCTCACTCTGGAAGAAGCCATCGAACAAGCCAAACTCGAACCCTGCCCTTTTAAGCCGGGAATCACTTCTTACGCGCAGAATTTTGAAGATGTGATGCTCTGGCGCGCCCTCGGGCATATTGAGAAGGGATTCTATATTGATATCGGCGCGCAGCATCCTGTGGTCGATTCCGTGAGCAAAGCTTTTTACGAGCGCGGCTGGCGAGGCATCCATGTGGAAGCCACCCAGGCTTATGCCGACCTTCTCCGACAGGACCGGCCCGACGAGACCGTCATCCAAGCCGCCGTTTCCGACCGCCATGGCACCCTCACCTTCTACGAAATCCCAGATACAGGCATGAGCACCGGGGATGCCGCCATTGCAGAAATGCACCGCCTCAAGGGATTTGCCGTGAGGCAAACCCTCGTGCCCACCATCACACTGGCCGACATCCTGGCTCTGGCCGGGCACCGCGAGATCCACTGGCTCAAAATCGATGTCGAGGGCATGGAAAAGCGGGTGCTGCAAGGCCTCGCTCTTGTGCAAAATAAACCGTGGATTCTGGTTGTTGAAAGCACTGCACCGAATTCCCGTGTCAGCACACATGGGGAATTTGAAGAGAATGTTTTAAGCGCGGGTTACGAGTTCGCCTACTTCGATGGGTTGAGCAGGTTCTATGTGCTTGCAGAATTGAGAAAACTCAAAAGCAAACTGCTCATTCCTCCAAATGTTTTCGATAGTTTTTTACGAGTTTAGAGTTTAGATAAGCGCTATTTTATATGTCTTTAAATAAACAAAATCTAATTCATTCGCACCACAAGACACTTGTGGAGTTGACCTATTTGGCACTTCTTGGCAGGCTCGCCGAGGAGGCTGCTTTTGAGTGCGCTATAGATGAGATTGCCGAAAAGGGTTACGATTCCTATTTAAGTAGCATCAAAAGCAGCGAGGAGTTTTTTGAAAAGCATTTTTCTGACCCTCAAAAAACAGATGTTTTTTTAAATGAGCCAGCGCCTCTTATTTCTTCTGAAAAGATTTCAACAAGGAAACAAGCAAGTAACTTTTCAAAAAACAAAAATCCCAAAATTAGAGAGATTCCTGATTTTTTGAAAAAAACATACCCTACAGCTACTTCCGATTATATGCAACGAATCCGAAAAGTGACGAAGGACTTTTAGTTATTTTTAATATTTCATTTTTTATATGCACATTGGAATTTTTCACGAAAGGTTTGTTTTTCGATTCGGCGTAGATCGAGTTTTACTCTGTTTGGCTAAAGAGTTTCGTGCATGCGGACACCGCGTCACGCTAATCGGTCAGAAATTTGATGAGCATTGGAGTCAAGAAACAAATGATAGGACAATAGTTTTGCCAATTTTTGATAATTATGTAGAATCTGACCTATGTAGTGCGAGGTGGCTTCAAGAGAACTGGGATCGTATTTTTCCAAGTGAAAGCACATTAGATGTCGCCGTTGTAGGGGGATGGCCATTTTTTCAAACAATGGCCCTTTTGCACGAAAAAGGCATACCTGTCTGGTATCAAGATCATGGCATTGCGCCAGAGGAGGGCTTTCCCGAGGGGCATAAAAGAACTATTTCTCTTCTTAGGAATTTAAAAAGCGATTTCTTGAAATATGCAAATGGCGTTTTTCCCGTTAGCGATTTCATTGCACGGAGTCAAACCTATCCTGCGTTATCTTCGGGACAACCCGTTATAGTGATTCCAAATGGCTGCGATCATGTAACTTCAATCAGGAAAGATTCTCTGGAACTTGTATCTGAGCAACCGAAGAAGCAAATGGAGGTCTTTTCAATCGGTCGATTCGAGTCAGGAACTTATAAGCAATCGCAACAAATTTTTGATATTGCGCGCTTGCTAAAACAACGTGGTATAAATTTTTCTATTAGTGTATTAGCTTCAGAAGATACTTTTGTTCCATCAGACTTGGAAGATGTAATTTGTCTTACTGGTTTCTTATCTGATGAAAACCTATTTCAAAAGGTAGCAAATAGTGATGTATGTGTGTGTTTTTCGAAATGGGAGGGATTTAATCTTGGGCTTGCTGAGTCGCAGAGCCTCTTAACTCCTTGCTTGGTGTATAATTGCTGCGCACATCCAGAGGTCGTTGCAAGCAATTGGCTGCTTTGCAATAGCTTGGAAGATTTTGCTGATAAAATAGAGGCGCTTTACAGGAAAAGGGCACCTACTGAAATCGCTAATCGAGATATTTTTTTAAATTATTCTCAAACCAAAACATGGAATTATTCAGCCCAGCGAATGCTTCATGTTTTTTCCTCTTCAAAAGGAAAAACCCATATTTCAAGAGATTCTTTCTCTCGCGATAAGACTTTAATCGTCGAAGTCGGAAATGCATCTCGTGACCCAGCCAACTCTGGCGTAGTGCGGGTAACACGGCAATTGAGCGCCCGATTAAGCGAAAACTATTTTGTAGTCTTTGTTTGCTGGGACGAAAAGCTGCAAGAACTCAGATTTCCAACGGACCATGAAATCGAGCGTCTCGCAACATATGGCGGTCCAGTAGCGAATGTTTGGCAACCCATTTCACAAAGCCTTGATGATCCGGCAGTCGTTTGGGATTTTTTTGGAACTTCAGAACCGCTGTCGGGTTGGCTTATACTCCCTGAAATAAAATCACCCGAGGCTATCAACTACCTTTGCCAGCAAGCTAAACGCTGGTCATTAAATACAGCGGCAGTTTTTTATGATGCTATCGCTGTAATTCGACCGGATTTAGTGCAAGATGAGAGATATAGGGAGCCCCATTTGCAATATATGCTAGCCATTGCAGATTGCGATGTTGTTATTCCTATTTCACGGGCTTCAGAAAACGATCTATTGGCTATTTGGGCTAAACATGGACGGACTGGAAACGCACGCACCATTTTGCTGCCTGGAGGATTTCAGGGCAACCGCCCTATATCTATTCAGTCTGACGTTAGAAAAAACATTGCATTATGTGTATCGACAATTGAGCCCAGGAAAAATCATCGTAATTTGATTAAAGCATTCAGCCAATTCAAATCGCAACAACCTGCAGCCAACATTAATCTCGTTTTGGTTGGGAACAGATATGCTGGAGCAGAGGATTTAGCGCAATTTATTGAAGAGTCAGTTGCCTCTTCCTCTGGAGCTATCCAATGGAAGGGGATTGTTTCCGATGAAGAACTGAAAAACCTCTATAGCGAAAGTCGCTTTACTGTTTATCCATCCGAAATAGAAGGATTTGGGCTTCCCATCTTGGAAAGTGTTTGGTATGGAGTGCCATGCCTCTGCCACAATAGAGGAGTGATGGCCGAACTGGCGGAGGAAGGCGGATGTTTGACTGTTGATGCTACAAACCCAAACGATTTAGCCGCTGCACTGGAGCGATTAACAGTTGATCATAATTTTTGCAAAAAACTCTCCGACGAAGCGATATCAAGGCCAATAAAATCTTGGGACAATTATTCCCACGAATTTATAGGAACACTTTGCTTGGCGCGTAATATTGATATCTGTTTTCTGGGAGGATCAAGCAAAATACAATCTGTAGAATTATCAGCATGCAAAGCAGACGATTGGAAGCAAATGCTTTTTGGCGATTCTATTCACAATGGATGGCAAATGTCAGATTCAGAGAAAACGGGACTTCTTGCCATATTGCAAAGACACAGACCTAAAATTTCGATCGAAATTGGCACATATAAAGGTGGAAGCTTGTCTCTTATTCGACAATACTCAGATAGGGTTTTTTCTTTAGACGTTGATCCTAATGTAGCTGAGCATTTTGCTTGGATGGAAAATGTCTCTTTTCTGACTGGGGATTCTAAGCTTATGTTGCCATTGCTTTTATCAGAACTGGAGGCTTGCGGTGCTACCCCTGAGTTTATTTTAATTGATGGCGACCACTCTACTGATGGCGTGAAATCTGATCTTGAATCCGTCTTGAAAATTAAGCCAAGGCGCACTTGTTTTGTTATTCTCCACGACATGGCAAACAAAATCTGCCGTAATGGCGCATTGGCTATCGATTGGCAGCGATATTTGTATGTCCAACACGTTGACTTAGATTTTATTCCTGGCAGGTTGGTTGAAAACGGAAGTAAATTCGACGGTCAGGTATGGGGTGGTTTGGGCATTGTTGTGCTGGGTCCCTCTGCAAGACAGATTCCGCTGGTCTCCATCTTTTCATGCCAACGCACGCTGAGCGAGTTGTGGAAAGCAGAAAGAAAATAAGTTGCTTCAATGAGAATTCTTTATGTATCAAACATTTACCCTCCGAATATTATTGGAGGAGCTGAAATAATGGCCCATCGTCATGCAATTGCGATAAACAACAACGGTCTAAATTGTTCAGTCTTCACGGGCGATTTGACGCTTACGCGTCCCGTCTATTCATCTTGGAATGAACATTATGAGGGAATAAAAGTCAACCGCGTTGCCTTGTCGGAAACGAGCACATGCTCCAAATCGGCTAACTTCCGCGACCCGAATCTATTGCCGCTTTTCTTAGCTGTTCTAAAAGAAGACAGACCGGATGTCGTGCATTTTCATAATCTTCCCGGGCTATCTGTCGATTTTATTGATATTGCAAAGTCTCAAGGATGTTTAACCGTGTTAACTGCTCATGATCCTTGGGGATTTTGCCATCGCCAGACGCTGATTAAAAACGATGGCTCTCTTTGCCATGACTATTCGGGGTGCCACGAGTGCCTATCACATTACATAGATATTGACGGATGCAGACAGCCCATTCAGAATAGAAACGAGTATGTGCGAAATGCTCTTAAAAAACTCGATTTATTAATCTCGCCAAGTTATTACCTTGCACAGCAATATGTTTTAGCTGATTTTGCCCCAAAGAATGTTGCCGTTTTAAAATATGGCGTGGATCTGAATTTTTTTTCATCTAAGTCGCCAAGCGCGCTCAAAAGTGACAAACTTAGATTCGGTGTCGCCTGTCACCTTGGAGAGCACAAGGGGATACGCACAATTTTAGAAGCCTTAAAATTAATTAAGGAAACTTCTCCCCTCGAAATAATAATAGCGGGAAAAGGCCCCATGGAAGATGATGTTAAAAGTTATGCGCAGCAGGAATCCAACGGGAATTTACTAAAATTTGTTGGAGCTGTTCCACACGATCAAATGGCAAAATTCTATCAAGGTATTGATGTATTTATTGTTGCATCAATTTGGCCTGAAAATCAGCCATTAACAATATTAGAGGCAATGGCTTGTGGGGCTGCGGTGATTGCCACCGACTGTGGCGGTTGTCCTGAATTGGTCGTTTCGGGGGAAACTGGCGCGATTTTCCCTCGCGGAAATCCTCAAGCTCTGGCTGAGTTGATCATGAGTTATGCAAACTCCCCTGCTACAGCTATCACGCACGGGCAAAAAGGGCGCCGTCAGGTTTCTAGACACTCAATTAGTCGCACTGCAACTCGATTGCGAAAAATATATAGGGACTTAATTGCTGGAAATATTCTTGAAGTGAAAAATTAGTTGTTCAAATGAATAAGGCACATAATCGCATATGCTAAATAAGCCAATAATTAATGATTTATATCAGCAATATCTGGGTCGATTGCCTGAGTCTGAATTAATCTATAAATACCATTTAAATAAACATAATTCTGCTGAGGAATTGATTTCTGAAATTGAAAAGTCTGATGAATATATAAAGAGGTTGTCCGATAATGCGGCATGGCAAAAAATCACTAGCCTTGGCTATAGCATTCCCCAGACAATTGATGTTGATGTTGACAAGTGCGTTCTGAAAGAAATGTTCCAACGAACTCAGAAACAATGGTCTAAGCTTGGAGAAGCTGAGCCGTATTGGTCTGTTATTTCTTCACCAGAGTATAAAAGCTCTAAGTTTAATGCTAATAAGTCATCTTTTTTTGCCTCGGGCAAGGCATCAGCTGATTTAATCGACCACTTTTCTTTACGTAACGGCTTCAAGCGCTCTGGCGGCACCTTGCTCGAGCTTGGATGCGGAGTTGGGCGAATTACATTGCACTTAGCTAAAATTTTTGATCGGGTCATTGCGGTTGATATCTCACCCGGCAACTTATCGCTTTGCCGCGAAAACCTTGCTGAATCTGGTATTACAAATGTGAACACCTTTCTTCTACGAAACCCGGAGCAACTTGCTCAATTGCCTTCGTACGACTTTTTTTTCTCCATTATTGTTTTGCAACATAATCCCCCCCCTGTGGCAGCTTTTTGCCTCAACCATTTGTTGGAGCGAACAAACAACGGGGGCGCAGCTTTATTTCAGACACCAACACACACCCCCGGCTATAGCTTTATCGTAAATGATTACCTATCATCGCAAGATCCTAGCAATGGTATGGAAATGCACTGCCTTCCAATGAAAAAAATCTATAATATTCTGCAAAAGAATAGTTTCTCGATTCAAGAAACTTTAGCGGACTCATGGACTGGCTGGCCCGGGTCGCATACATTTTTTGCTATTAAAGATTTGTAGTTCACTATTCATACCAAAGTCCTATAAAAAATAGATTTTACATACTGCTTTTTTTATCCGATTATGCCTTTTGCATGAGAACCCTGTTAAAACTTGGAAAAGACATTGTCGAGCAAATTGAAGTCGCCTGGAGGCTTCCGCAAGAGGATTGGGCGCGTCAGCGCCTGCTCGTAATGCGGTTGTTCTCCCAACACGAACACACGTGGCCAAGATCATGAAAATCGCCTCCGTGTGCCGCCAAACCGTTTTCACCTACCGGGACAAGGTGCTGGACGGGGGCGTCAAGGTGCTGCACCAGTGCGACCGGGCGGGAGTCCGGCGCCCAACCGTGCAGGGCCCCCTCGCCGACGAGTTCCATGAGCAACTTGGCCAAGGGAAGTTCCGCCAAGCCCGCGACGCTCAGGCTTGGATCAAAAAACGCACTACGAAGACACTCACCGAAAGCGGGGTGTGCAAAACCATACGCCGCTTGGGCGGCAGGTTGAAGGCCTCCCGCAAAAGCCATGTGAAAAAGGACGCCAAGGCCGCCCAAGAGTTCCGCGCGGACTTGGAAAACCGTTTGGCCAAGGCAGCGGTAAGTTCTCTGGGCAAAGCGGTGAGGATTTGGGTTCTGGACGAGCACCGCTATGGGCTATTGTCGGTGATCCGTCGGGTTTGGGGGCGCAAAGGCGTCCGGTTCCATGCCTCCTATAAGACGACCTACCAGTGGGGTTACCTGCACGAGTCCTTGGAAGTGGATGGTCAACACAAGGTGGAGTTGCTTTTCACGTCGATGATCAACCAGGACGCGCATGCGGTATTTTTAAGGCAAATTGCCGAAAGCGACCCCTAGGCGCTGCATTTCGTCATTATAGACCAAAATGGCTTCCACATGCAGGAAAAGGATCCACGCATTCCCTCCAGTGTGCGGGTTGTGCCATTGCCGCCGTATTGCCCGGAACTTAATCCGGCGGAGTGGTTCGGCCGGGTGGTAAAGGCCCCCACGGTCAACCGCATTTACCAAAGTCTCAAACACCTCGAAGACCACATCATCGTCGTGGCAAGGCGCTGGAGCGCCCCCGCCAAGGTCGCCACTTTGATTCATGAATGGATGCGGGTTGAAGTAAACGCTATCGTCAAAACCAAAAGTCTAATTGTAGGTGATATTTGTATCAGTTCTGGTGTTTGAGGGGGCAGGAATTAATTAGAGCCTGTCCGGAAAGTCGCATCTCGTTTTCCGAAGGTTGTTTAACATCGAAAAAATGTTGGGTATGAACAGCGATTTTGCTGTTCATACCCGAAATTGGCGTGTTATATTTTTGGTGTGAATTCAAAAAATACGCAAACCACGCCAACCTCATCTACAGTAATCATCCAAGACTACCTTCGTCAACCTTTAAAAATCGTTCACGGCTGCAAAGATTATCGTGAAGAGGAGGAGCTTCTTAAAAACGTGGATGATGTTTTAAAGATCAGTGGGTTGGAGCGTTTTTTTATTGAACTCAGCACGGAAGAATTCAAAGCCAAGAATAAGGCGCGGATCGAGCAGGGAGAGAATGTTTTGGATGGAGCGGATGTTCTGGCAAAGTTCCAGCATAAAAGTTCCGAGGTGCTGCGCTGCAATATATTGCGAGGACTCATGCCGATGAGCTATCGTGAAATGAGCAAGCAGTTGGCCAAGTGCGAGCTTTATCGATGGTTCTGCCGTTTGGAGGATTTTGACATGGTGCGGCCGCCGAGTAAAAGCACGCTTCAGAGTTATGCGGACTGGCTGCCAATCGAGAAAATGGAGTCGATTTTGAAGGCCCTGACTGCAGCGGTGGGAGACAAAAATAAAGCGCAGATCATTGGATTGGAGTCAGAAATGGATATGTCTATGGCCTGGGTGGATTCGACCTGCCTGAAGGCAAACATTCATTTTCCGGCGGATTGGGTTCTGCTGCGCGACGCGACGCGCACGCTTGTGGCATCGATTTTAACCATTCGGCGACATGGTTTAAAGAACCGGATTAGCGATCCGAAGACATTCTTGACGCAAATGAATGCGCTGGCGATGAGGATGAGTGCCGCAGGACGAAAAACAGGAGGGAAAAAAGAGCGCAAGAGCATCCTGCGCAAGATGAAAAGATTGACACAAGTGATAGAAGACCATGCACGTCGATATCGCGCAATTTTGGTTGATCGGCGAGAGGAAACGGATCTTTCCACCGCGCAGGCGCAAGTGCTCTTAACTCGGATCGACAATGTGGTCGGACAGTTGGAGGATGTTCGTCGTCAGGCACACGAACGCATCATCGGGGAGCGACAAGTGGCTAATAATAAGAAAATACTGAGCCTTTACGAGCATGATATTCATGTGATTGTGAGAGGAAAGGCAGGCGCGAATGTGGAATTTGGTAACGGGCTTTTCATTGCGGAAAACCAGGCCGGATTCATTATTGATCACGAATTGAGCAAAAAAGCAGCGCCAACAGACGGGAAATGGTTAAAGCAAAGGCTTCCAGTCCTTGAGGAAGTAACAGCAGGGAATTTGAAAGGGATTGCCGCCGATAGAGGCTTCGACTCCAAATCTATGCAGGAACTGTTGGAAAAAAAAGGCCTATTCAATGCAGTTTGCCCGAAAAGCCCGAGCGAACTTGCCAAGAAGGTTGCTACGGATGAGAAGTTTGTGAAGGCAATAAAAAGGCGCTCGCAAACCGAGGCACGGATTGGGATTTTAAAGAATGTGCATTTGGGTGAAATTCCACGAGCGAAGGGATTTGAAAGCCGTCAACTCCAAGTGTCATGGGCAGTCTTGGCGCACAATTTGCGCGTGGTGGCCAGGATGATGCAATCGACTGCCGCAGAAAAAGCGCCGCTCCGCAAGGCGGCCTGATTCAAGTCTGAAAAAACCATCTAAAAGTCGTAAAAAAAAGGTTTAAGAGAGTCCACGCCCAAAAATAGGGTTTTGCGAGCCGAAAAAAGCCCAGATTAAGAAAAAGTGCGTTTTTCCGTGCTGAGGTGAAAAAATTGTGGGGTGGGAAAAATCACCACCTGCCAAATCGAGGACTTTCCGGACAGGCTCTAATTATTGACTTTAAAGTAGCACATTGACTTAACTTGCCTTGATAAACCGCCTAAAAACGCCGAAGAATCTGTGAAACCTGCAAACTTTGATTCACTCCTTCCTCTCCGAGCTGTATCGCTCTCCGAGCAGGAAGCCGATTCGCTCACCCTTCGGGCCAACGTTCGGTTGCTCGTTCTCATGCCTGCCCCGGCACTCGATTGTGGATAAACCAAACAAACCCAATAAATCTGCGCTAATCTGCGCAATTTGATTCGCAAACTCACCCTTTGGGCTGCTATACAAGCAGTCTATCTCCCTCCGCTCGATTGTAGATCATTATGAAAAAAGCACTCATTATCGGAATCTCCGGCCAAGACGGGGCCTACTTGGCAAAACTTCTCTTGAGCCAAGGCTACGAAGTCCACGGCACCTCGCGGGATCACGAGGTGTCCTCCTTTTCGCACCTTTGCGCACTCGGCATCAAAGACTCGGTGAAGCTGAGTTCCATGGTGACCTCGGATTTTCGTAGCGTGCTCACGACGCTGCAGCAAGCCGATGCGGATGAAATCTACAATTTGGCAGGCCAAACCTCGGTGGGCATGTCCTTCGCCTATCCCGTGGAGACCTTCGAGAGCATCCTGATTGGCACGATGAATCTCCTGGAGTGCATTCGTCTCTTGAAAAAGCCGGTGAAGTTTTACAATGCCGGCTCCAGCGAGGTTTTCGGCAACACGGTGACGGTGGCCGATGAAAATCACCACTACCACCCGCGCAGCCCCTACGCCACAGCCAAGGCGGCCGCCCACTATGCGGTGACGAATTATCGCGAAGCCTATGGCATCCACGCCTGCACGGGCATTCTCTTCAACCACGAGTCGCCGCTGAGGCCTCCGCGCTTCGTCACCCGCAAAATCGTCTCTACAGCGGTGCGGATCGCAGCAGGTTCTACGGAAACCCTGCATCTTGGGAAAATCGATATCTACCGCGACTGGGGTTGGGCGCCGGACTATGTGGACGCCATGTGGCGCATCCTCCAGCATCCGGAGCCAGATGATTATGTGATCGCCACCGGCGAGACCCATTCGCTCGAGGATTTCGTGAGAATTTCCTTTGAAAAGCTCGGGCTGGATTGGAAGGAGCATGTGGTGAGCGATCCCACGCTCTTCCGTCCTTCCGATATCGAGCGCAGCTGTGGAAATCCGGCCAAGGCCAAGGAAAAACTGGGATGGACAGCGACGAAGAAATTTGCTGAGATCATCGAGGGATTGATCAATGCCGAGCAGTCCACAGATGGGGCGAGAAGAATCCGATAAAGTATCCGCAGATTACACAGATTACGCAGATTCAGGGAAAACATTTCATGGCCGAGGATTCGACATTACCCCTTGTTGACTTGATAGACTCCGGCGAATCCCAAACGCTGGAGTTCAAATCGTCTTTCGATAAGGCTTGCATTGAAACTCTTGTGGCGTTTGCCAATGCCCAAGGCGGCTCTGTTCTTGTTGGTGTAAGTGATGCCGGTGTTCTTTCGGGCGTCACCCTCGGCAAGGAAACGCTCAACGAGTGGGTTGGGCAAATCAAGCACTCGACGACGCCCAGCCTGATTCCCGAGATTTCATCGCACGACATTAATGGAAAAACGATCGTCCAGATTCAAGTCGATGAGTTTCCCGTCAAGCCGGTCAACACAAAAGGCCGCTACTTCAAGCGCGTCGCGAATTCCAACCATGCGCTGGCCTTGAAGGAGATCAGCGATCTCTACCTGCAATCTTTGCAGGTCTCTTGGGATGCGCACCCTGCCCCCGGATACGATTCCCAAGATCTGGATCCCCGGAAAATCGATCGATTTCTAGCCAAGGTAAAAGAGACCGGGCGATTCGATCTTGGCCAACAAGACGATCCACAGGCCATCCTGCAAAAACTCGGCTACATCTTACACGACCAGCCCACATGGGCGGCGATGCTGCTTTTTGCTCGCGAACCCCTTCGGCACCACATCCACATTGGCCGCTTCAAAACCCCGAGCCATATCATCGACGATCGGCAATTTACGGACACATTGTTTGAAGTCACTGAACAAGCCATGAAGTTTATCGTCTCCCACCTGAGCGTGGCCTTTGAATTTGATGGCTCGGTTCAAAGAAAAGAGCGCTTTTCCTACCCCTTGCCAGCCCTACGGGAAGCCTTGGTCAATGCCATTGTGCATCGCGATTACACCGATGGCTCCGACATCCAAATCAAAATTTTCGATGACCGGATCACCATCTACAGCCCCGGGCGCCTTTATGGTGGCCTGCGGCTGGAAGATCTCCATACAAACCACTACCCTTCCAAACTGAGGAACAAACTGGTCGCCGAGGCCTTCTACCTCACCGGCAGCATCGAGAAATACGGCAGCGGATTTATTCGGATTCGCAAAGCGCTCGAAGACTACCCCGAAGTGCGGCTTGAAATCAGCGAAAGCGGTCATGGATTGATGCTTTCCTTTCTAAAAGTTGCTCCCCAGCCAGAGTCACAGCAAGTCACCGATCAAGTCACCGATCAAGTCACCGATCAAGTCACCGATCAAGTCACCGATGAGGTTTTACGATTGGTGTCAGTGATTCGCGGGCCAATGTCGCGATCCGAAATACAAGCCGTGCTGGGTCTCAGGCACCTGCCTCACTTGAGGGACGCCTACTTGAATCCGGCGATAGAACACGGCCTGCTCGAAATGACTATTCCAGCAAAACCGCAAAGCCGACTCCAAAAATACCGGCTGACTCCTGCAGGAAAAGCCCTGACCACCAAGAAAGCAAATGCTGGAAATTCCAAATAACACCCTTTTCTCACATTTAACATTTCACTTTCTTGGTATCCGCCATCAGTCCTCCGCTACCCGCTATCCCTTATGAGATTGTCGCAATCAATTTATTCATCCATCAAAAATCGGATACATCAATCCATTCCCGATGCGGATGTTTTTTTATTTGGTTCTCGGGTAGATGATTTTGGCAAAGGTGGTGATATTGACCTATTGCTTCTGACCGAAGAAAAGTTACCCCTGCTTTTCATGAACAGGATTCGAAGGCTTATTCTCAATGACATAGGCGAGCAAAAAATTGACTTGGTAAATTTTAAAAAATCCGAATACCATCCTTTTAAGAGTTTAGCATTGGAAACCGCAGTTCGCCTATGAACGCTTCAAATCTTGAAAACTTGTTGAATCTCAATTGGAGCCTGCTCAAGCAAGCTTTGCCCTCCTTCGAGCGCTCACTGGCGAAGTGTCGAGATATTGATTTCTCGCCGCCAATTTCCTTTGAAACAGAAGAAGCTTTGGATGCCCTTTCTTCCAAGTTTTCCAGAGTTTCAGATATTTATACGCAGAAAGTCATTAAAACCCTATTATTTCTCTTGCGGGAAGATGCCCCTACTTTTTTGGACCGAATGAATCTTTGTGAAAAACTGGGTATTATCTCCAGCGCTGAGGAGTTAATTGCGATAAGGGACCTTCGCAATATTATTGCCCATGAATACTTGAGCGAAAACCTGGTGGAAATTTATCGAGAAATCATTCAATTATCAAATAACCTGATAAAATCGATCGCTCTCACTGATAAATTTTTAAGTGAGAGAAAATTCCACATCTCACAATAATAATCCGCCCTCTGCTCTCCTCAAAGACAAACTTCAACCACCAATCAGCACGAATAAGCATGAATAAAATGCCCATCAAAGCAGAGAGGAAGGTCTCTGGCGCGCCAGAGTGTCAGCGGAGGGAAATTAAAATCCCCCGCAAGCGCGCTTGCAGAGGCTTTTATTTCTCCCGCCCCATTCGCGCAGCGAATACCTCCCTCTCTGCCATCCGTGCCCATCTGGGAAATTTGACTCGCTACGCTCACCCTTTCAGGGCTGCCTTCGGCACTCTGTCTCGCTTTGCTCGGCTGTGGTTAGTTTCTTCCCCCGCGCACCGGCCCCGATACTTGGTTGTGGTTAGGTTCCCACCAACCGCGCAGCGCCCGTTCGTTGCTCAAAAACTCACACATTAATGTCTTCAAACTCGCAGCAATCTTCTAATATCTCTCTTTCGATGAGCAATCTTAAGGGATTACCCGATGCGTTGAATCGCGACAAACCTCGGTGGAGGGAGTCCCAAAGGAAACTACCCATAGCTGATAAGGTGGCGCTATTAGGCCAAATCATACAAGAAACCTTGGAGTTAGAAAAAATCAAAAAGCATGCAAAAAGTTTGTAAGCGATGAAAGTTTCCGCGCCAGAGTATCCCCAATTCCTTGCTTCACTCAAGGCAACCATCCGCCAACGCCAATACCAAGCGCTGCGAGCGGTCAACCACGAGTTGCTGGCGCTTTACTTGGAAATCGGAGAAGCCATTTATCGTAAACAGGAAGAGTTGGGTTGGGGCAAGGCTGTCGTGGAAACCCTCGCCCGCGATCTCCAAACCGAGTTTCCCGGTCGAAATGGGTTTTCTGCACGCAACCTATGGAATATGAGGGACCTATACTTTAGTTATAGGGATCTCCAAAAACTGCAACCACTGGTTGCAGAAATCAGCTCGGCGAAAAATCTCGTGATTCTCGCACCATGCAATGACCTGCTTCTACCAAAGCTCGACTCCAAATATCAACTGACTCCAGCAAGAAAAATAATCGCAGAAAGAATCAAAACTCAAAAAATGATTTTGCTGTCCATGATTTTGTCGAATAAACGAGTTGGACTCGCGGATCACCAAAGAACCACGCACCCGAAATCCACCGGCATGAACTATCTCAGCAGAAAAAAATCGTCAGAAATTCTAATGAGTAAAGCTGTGGATTAAATATAAATCTAATTCCCATGCAAAGTCCGTTTTATCACTATAACTCGTCATTTAATCCACTAGAACTAATATCTAAATTTTCGGTTAAGAATTTGAATGCTTCTAACGCATTCTTAACTAACTTCATTGGTTTGAAAATCGCTCCGGAATACATGCCTGAATGCGTTCGTAATCGGGTTGGAACCATCGAATCTGCTCCAATTCCAGCGAATTGGCATGCTGATATCTCGGAATTTGGCGCTGTTTTACGCGCTTTAGATTTATCAACCGAAACCCGTTTTGTTATGGGAGAAAGGAAGAGATTTTTTTTCCGTTAAAATTCAAATAATGAAGTAGTGCTGGTTGACCGGGAGGCGTTTTTGCGCCGCCTGTTTGAAATGAAGGTTTCGAACCAACCAGCACCATGAAAAAAACTACTGA
>Ga0247836_1004903_pt1 | contig 16140 bp, 14 predicted proteins | sample LaCruzMarch2015__4_FD_187116 | JGI IMG/M metagenome (GOLD analysis project Ga0247836, IMG submission 187116) | Freshwater microbial communities from meromictic Lake La Cruz, Castile-La Mancha, Spain - LaCruzMarch2015_14m | ecosystem: Environmental > Aquatic > Freshwater > Lake | place: Spain...
TAAAATTTTTTGTGGAGGGTGGTCTCCTGCTGCGCAATGCTGATGACCCAAACCGCCCGACCAACAGTGGCAAGACGGTGTATCAGATCGAGCCGACCGCCCTCGCTCTCCTTCGTAGATTCGGCACCCCCCAATGGACTCCCGCCTTGCGGCATTACCTCGCCAGTCGTGAAACGCTCAAGCACGAGATCGCCCGGAAGCGCGATCTTGCCCGTGTGCCGGTGAAGTTGCCAGACGGCTCCCAAGTCGCGCTCTCACCCGGCGGCCAGAACCCTCTCATTAAGGCCGTCATCGAACACTTCTGCCCAACCTTCGCCCCCGGCGGCGTAGTCCTCTACATCGGCGACACCGAAAACAAATTTGTCCATCTGGAAACCGCAGCATTGGCCGCGCTTGGCGTTACTTTGGATTCTGCGGCCAAGATTCCAGATGTCATCGTCCACCACACCGCCAGGAACTGGATCCTTCTGATCGAAGCCGTCACCAGCGCCGGCCCGGTGGACGGTAAGCGCCGCAAGGAACTGAAGGATTTATTCGTCGGCTGCAAAGCCGGCCTTGTCTTCGTCACTGCCTTCGAAAACCGCCGCACCATGCAGACCTTCGTCTCGCACATCGCTTGGGAATCCGAAGTCTGGATCGCCGAAGACCCCGGCCACATGATCCACTTCAACGGCGTGCGCTTCCTTGGGCCGTATCCGGACGTGATGCCGAAGAAACCGCGAGCAATCTAATCGCGACCCCAGGCTCCGATCACAAATGCCGAAGCTCGTTCTCTACCCACGATGAAACCGGGAAGAGTCGTCTAAAACGCGGGGTATTTCGTTGCTCTTAACGGTGGGCTATCGCCTGAACCCCCGTCTGGGATCGGATCCGCTGGCTTAGGGCGTTTGCAGGCTCTGTTCCAACCGGACGTCGTTTGCGCTCGAGGCGGTCATACCCGGGACGCGGGCCAGCGGATGAATCGCCGATTTCACATTCAAGGTGACTTGCTTGCCGTCCCGCATGACGATAATCCGCGCGGCGTCCCCGGCACTCAGGAAAAACGACGCGTCCAGAATGTCCTCCGGATTCTTCACCGCAACGTCGCCGACCCGCAGGACAATGTCGCCGTTGCGCAGCCCGGAAGTGGAAGCAGGCGCATCGTGGCTGAGTTCGGCGATTTCTGCATTCGATCCCGACACCGTTTCGTTGGCTTCCTTCACGCGAACTCCGACCCATCCGTGGCGCACTTCGCCAAAGCGCACATAGTCATTTCGCACTTTCTCCGCGGCCGCGATCGGGAGGAAATAACATCCCGCTCCGCCGTCGATTCCGCTCACCAGTACGCCAACGACTTCGCCCTTCATGTTGAGGATCGGCGCTCCGCCTTCCCCGCGCTGAACGGGGACGTTCGCGCGCACGTGCGTGCTGCAAAAAAACGTGCCGAGAAACTTGCGGTCGAACCCGGCGACGAGCCCAAAGTGCGGTGTCGCCGGCAGATCCATGGGATATCCGATGGACATCACCGGCGTGGCCATTTCCAGCGAGTGCGAGTCACCAATCGGTAGAAAAGGCGAGTTCATGTTCGCCTTCAACAGAGCGATTCCGCTGCGTGGGTCGATGGTCAGCACCTGAGCGGGCGAACGTTTGTCGCCCTGACAAACGACAATCTCGCTCGCCCCGTCAACGATCGCCGCCAGGGTATAGATCGTACCCGACGGATCGATGACGAATCCCGTCCCGGAAAGCTTGCCATGGCTGTCGCGCGCCTCAATCCGAACCACGGCCTCCCGCCGTTGTTCAAACACGTCGCGTACTTTCCCCTCGATCTGCGCGAACAGTTCGTCCTCTGCCGAGACGGAGCCGATGCCCAGCGTCCCAAACGTCAGGGCGCAGAGTCCGAGCGCCGCAACCGGTGTCGGGAGGGAAACCCCGAGGGACTTAAAAACTGAACGGCGCCTCATAGCTGACCGGTCGGGACTGCAACACGTAGTGCGCAGGGATCGAGCCCGCCTGCGAATCGCTGCGACCGCTCTTCTGGAGCGAGGAAGGGATGTTTACGGGTGGAGGGGTCGAATCCAACGCCAGCCGTGCAGGGGGGAAATCGGAACCAGGTGAATCGGAAGCAGGAGACGATGCGCTGACCCCCGGAGCCGCCGCTGAGGGAGTCGATGTCGAGGCGATCAACGGGGAACCGTTCGTGCTGTTGGTACCGTCGGGATCGTCCATCAACACGGACGAAGAGATGCCAATCGCAAGGACAAGCACACTGGCGTAGGCATATGTCGCCGGCGTTAGTCCCCGGAAAAGCTCCGCGAAAGTCTCGTTGATCCGCTCGAAGAAGCCCCGATGCATCCCCGCCACCATCCGTCGCCTACGGAATTCGCGGATGAAGCGCTCGTCGTAACCGGTATGCGGTTGCTCGTACCTCTTCAGGCGGAGCAACTTGGAGATGTTTTCGTCGTTGCTGGTCATGATGCGGTACCGGGAAAATAAGGACGGAACAGGTATGGACAGATGCGGATCAAAATCGTCAGGCTTTCCTAAACTCTTCGAGATAATTTTGCAACTGGCGGTGGGCGTAGAACAGACGGGAACGCACGGTTCCCTCTGAAATTTTCAAAATCTTCGCAATCTCTGCGTGGGGTAATCCCTGGATATCAAACATCGTAACCACCGCTCTATGATCATGAGACAGCTTCATCATCGCTTCGTTCAATTTTTGCTGAAGTTCGGCCAACGTGGCCTCATGCCGCGGATCACTCGGCGCCGTCGCTTCGATGAAATCGGGATCGTTCTGCACCCCGGAATCGAGATCGTCGAGACTCAATTGAAAACGCCGCCCGCGTTTCTTGAGGAAATTGATGGTCATATTGACCCCAATCGAGTGCAGCCAGGTGTAAAACGCAGACTTGCCCTGGAATCCCTTGAGCGAGCGGAAGGCCTTTCCCCAGATTTCCTGCAGCAGGTCGTCCGTGTCCTCGTGATTGGACGTCATGTTGTACACCAACCCGTAGAGCCGGGAATTGTGCTTTCGCACGAGGTCCTCAAACGCGTCGATCTCGCCCGCTTTCGCGCGCGAGACCAAATCCTCATCGCTTGGGGGTTCGGGATCCATTCAATGGAAAGGGGGTGAAGTACGGAGGTTGGCTCCGGAAGGAAAGCAAAAGCGCAAGGAGTTCGTTCTTAGTGTAGTCCGTCCAGCAGAACGATGTGCACTCGATCACGGCCGCAACGCTGCCTCCACGGCGGTAACGACTTCCGAAGCGGACACTCCATGCATGCATCGGAAATCGATCGGGCATTCCCGGAGCAGGCACGGGCTGCACTCCACCTTGTGGTAAAGGACGGTGACTCGCGGGCCGCGCGGGGAGGTGGCGTAGGGGTCGGTCGAGCCGAAAACCGCCACGGTGGGAACTCCCAACATCGCCGCGAGATGCATGGTTCCCGTGTCGTTTGTGACGAGAACGCTGAGCGACCGGAGGAGGTGGATCAGTTCCGCAAGAGTTGTCTTGCCCGCGAGGTTGTGACAGGTGGCGGGTTGGGATTGACGCCGAATGTCCTCGGCGAGGGCGGCGTCTTTTTCCACCCCGACCAGGAAAAATTCGGACGGCCCGGCGAGATCGACCCGGCGGATCACCTCGGCGAAGCGCTCTGGCAACCAGCGCTTGGCCCCGCCGTACTCCGCACCGGGACAGATGCCGATCCGTCGCGCGGCCGGAGGCGTCCAGTCTACCGAAGACCCCGCGTCGCCCTCCGCACCGATCCAACGAGCCAGCGCAAGATACCGGTCGGCGTGGTGTTTCACGCGGAACCGCTTGCGCGATTCGTCGGGGAACTGATCCAGCAACCAGACGCGGCGATGTCCCCGGTAGCCGATCCTCCGAGGAATGCGTGCCAGCCACACCTCAAGGGCACTGCGGAGGGAATTCGGAAAGAGAATCGCCACATCGAACCGACCCCGCAATCGCCTGGCAATCGCGAACGGGGACTCGCCGGGCGTGATCCCCTCAACCGCATCCACCTCCGGCACGGCGCCCCAGAGGTCGGCGAGTTTTCCTGCGCAAAGGATGGTGACGTGCGCGTCAGGTCTCCCCTGTCGGATCGCCCGAACGGCGGGGACGCTCATGACAGCATCCCCGAGCCAATTGCTGGAACGGATCACGATTCGGAAGCGGCGAAGCTGGCGCAGGTCGTAGGACGGGGGGAAAAACACCCCGCGTTTGGAGTCCGCGATGCAGACATCCGGATGCGGTGTTTTCCAGCGGTTGTGCACCCAAAACCAGTCCTTGGGCGAGGCGCGGATCTGGGATTCGAGGACGCGATTGATGTCATGGGAGAGGGTTGCCACGTCGTCTCCGGAGTACGGAACTTCGGGTCGGATTTCCACCCGCCAGCGGGCAATGCCGACGGTATAGATGGCGACGGGGACGACCTTAGCCCCGGTTCGGATGGCGAGTGCGGCGGCGAGCGGGGAGGTCGAGCACAGGCGATGGAAGAAAGGCATCCAGATGCCTGCTTTCCCGGCGCTTTGGTCGACCAGCACTCCGACCGCCCCGCCCCGCCGCAGGAGCGCGATGGCACCGGAAAAACCCTTTGCACGATCGAACGTTTCCACGCCGCGGCTGCGCCGATCTTCGTCGATGAGCTGATTGAGCGCTTTGTTGCGCAGGGGTTGGAAAACCGCGCCCGTCGGGGTGGGGTGGATGACGTTGCAGAGTTGGGCAAAAAGCTCCCAGTTGCCGATGTGATTGATGGCAAGGACCACGCCGCGTCCGTGCGCGATCGCCGCGAGGACCGATTCCTTCCCTTCAATCACGGCCCGCTCCCGGACGCTCGCCTCTGGCATCGCTGCCAGCTTCAGTGCGGAGGTCGCGTTGGCGGCCATGTCCAGAAAGTGCCGAAAAACCAGCCGACGGATCTCGGCGGAACCGATTTCCCCGTGGAAAGCCTGCTCCATATTTTCCCTTGCGAGGCGGCGGTATCCCGGCAGGATGAGCCACGCGCAGGCGCCAATCATCCAACCGAGCAAGAAACCAGCGTCGAGCGGCAATAAGCGAATCGCGGCGATCACGCCTCGGGCAAACCAGTATACCAACGCATCCATGGGTCAGAGCAAAGACAGAGACGCTAGCGGCGGCCTGGCCTCTCAGGAAGGAGTTTTCCCTCCGATCCTGCCCGGGGCCCGAATTGGCGTGCTGGGCGGCGGACAACTTGGGCGGATGTTTGCCATTGCCGCGCGTCGGATGGGATACCGGGTTCACACGTTCGAACCTTCCCCGGACTGCCCGGCGGGACAGGTTTCCGATCTCGAAGTCAATGCCGCCTACACGGATACGAGAGCGCTCGAGGAGTTCGCGCGAAACGTGGACGTCGTGACGTTCGAATTTGAAAACATCCCGCTTTCTGCCATCGAGACGGTTTCCCGGTTCCGCCCGGTTCGGCCCCGCGGCGAGGTGCTGCACATCTGCCAAAACCGCGAACGGGAAAAGCTCTTCCTCAAAGCGCACGGATTCCCGCACGCGCGTTTTGAAGTCGTCGAACGCGCCTCAGAGCTGGCAGACGCGGTCGCCGCGATCGGTACCGGCACCGGTTGCGTTCTGAAAACGGCGGATTTCGGTTACGATGGGAAGGGACAAATCCGGATCGGTTCCGCCGACGAGGCTGAATCGGTCTGGGAGCGTTTTCAATCGCCCCGCGGGGTGCTCGAGGCTTGGATTCCGTTCTCAGCAGAATTGTCCGTGGTGTGCGCCCGGGATGTCTTCGGGAACACGGTCAGTTTTGAGCCGAGCGAGAACATCCACCGCAATCATATCCTCGATCTCTCCATCGTTCCCGCCCGGTTACCCGAGCACGTCCGTGCCGAGGCGTCCCGATTGGCGGAAAAAATCGCCGAAGCGCTCGACGTGGTGGGCCTCATCGCGGTCGAATTGTTCCTGCTCCGGGACGGATCCCTCGCGGTAAACGAACTGGCACCGCGGCCTCACAACTCCGGACATTTCACGTTCGATGCCTGCGTGACGAGTCAGTTCGAACAACAACTGCGTGCCGTCTGCGGCCTGCCACTCGGTGATCCCGCACTGCTCTCGCCCGTCGTCATGGCGAATGTGCTCGGAGATCAATGGCATTCCGGCGAACCCGACTGGGAGAGCGTCTTGAAGGAACCCCGAGCCCGCCTCCACCTCTACGGAAAGTCGGAAGCACGGCCAGGCCGAAAGATGGGACACATCTGTGTCCTCGACGATTCCATCGAGATCGCCCTCGAAAAAGTCCAACGCATCTGGATGGATCACCCCCAATCCCTACCCGCCCCAAAATGAATCCCCGAACGGTCAAACCCCAAACTCCCCTGTCCCTCATCCTTGGCCTCACCGCGCTCGCTGCGATCCTCATCGGAATGATCGTCCTGGCGGTATGGGTTTCGCAGCGACAAATCGTCGATGCGCGGCTCACCGGAGTCATCACCGAAAAGCGCTTCGAGCCCGCTCCGGAGGAGCAAATTACGATCGGACGCGATGGCATCAACGCCCTTCAGAAGAAGGGCAATTATCTCCTCGTGGTGCGCGTCCCACAGCGTGATGGATCACCAAAAGATTACACGGTCTACCTCCCGCTAGAATCGCAGTACAATGCGGTAAAGGTAGGCGACAACTTCGACGTCGGTCCCTACGTCGTGCGTGAATAGCGATTCATCGAAAATGAACATTCCCGCAGAACTCCTGTCGAATGGATCACGCGGCATGTTTTTCCCAACATCAACCGCCCAAACATCTCCATGAGTCTCACCGCCCAAGAATTAAATCGTCAGGTCCAGGAAAGCGGCACCTGGGTCGAACCTCTCCTCCGCGAAGTTTCCAAGGTCGTCGTCGGCCAAAAGCACCTGGTGGAAAGCCTGCTGCTTGGCCTTCTCAGCAACGGCCACGTCCTCCTCGAAGGCGTGCCAGGCCTGGCAAAAACGCTGACCGTCCGCACGCTCTCCTCCGCGATTCGAACCGGATTTCAGCGAATCCAATTCACGCCTGACCTGCTGCCGGCCGACCTCATCGGTACCCTGATTTACAATCCCCGCGAAGGCGTGTTCACAACCAAGCTCGGGCCCGTGTTCTCGAACCTGATCCTCGCCGATGAGATCAACCGCGCCCCGGCCAAAGTGCAAAGCGCGCTGCTCGAGGCGATGCAGGAACGTCAAGTGACGATCGGCGAAACGACGTTCCCGCTTCCAGATCCATTCCTCGTCCTCGCCACACAAAACCCGCTCGAACAGGAGGGAACCTACCAACTCCCCGAAGCCCAACTGGATCGCTTCATGCTCAAGGTCCATGTCGGCTACCCCACCAGGCAGGAAGAACGTTCGATCCTCGACGCCATGTCCACCTCCGCGCCCCGGCTCGGGGTCACCCCCGTGGTGGATGCCGAAACGATCATCGCCTCAAGAGCGGTCGTCAATTCGGTGTACGTGGACGACCGGGTAAAGGATTACATCGTGGACATTGTGTTCGCGACCCGCGAACCCGCCGCCTTCCGTCTCAAGCTCGACGGGATGATTCGCTACGGCGCCTCGCCCCGCGCCACGATCAACCTCACGCTCGCGTCCAAAGCCCTCGCGTTCATCCGCGGCCGGGGCTACGTCACCCCGCAGGACGTGAAAGACGTGGGGATGGATGTGCTCCGACACCGCGTCGCGGTCAGTTACGAGGCGGAAGCCGAGGCCGTCACGAGCGAAACCATTGTGGAGAAAGTGTTCGCGGGGCTCCCGGTTCCCTGATCATCGCGTTCGCAGCGAACCTCGCGGCGGACACCAATGCCATGCAAGAAACGCGGGATATTCTTCGAAAGATTCGTCGCCTGGAGATCCGGACCCGGCGACTCGTCGACGCCATGTTCGCCGGTCAATACCAGAGCGTCTTCAAGGGTCGCGGCATGAACTTCCAGGAGGTGCGCGAATACACACCCGGCGACGAAATCCGTATGATCGACTGGAACGTCACCGCGCGAATGGACGCCCCTTTTGTGAAGAAATTCACGGAGGAACGGGAAATGACCGTCATGCTCCTCGTTGACGTCAGCGCATCCGGTGGCTTTGGGAGCATCGACCGCAGCAAGCGCGAACTGGCAGCGGAAGTCGCATCCATCCTGGCGTTCAGCGCCATCCAAAACAACGACAAGGTGGGATTGTTGCTGTTTTCGGATCGAGTGGAGCTTTTCATTCCGCCGAAGAAAGGCCGCATGCACACGCTCCGGCTGATTCGCGAAATGCTTTACTTTGAACCCGTGGGGACGAAGACCGATCTTGCCGTCGCGCTCGACTATTTGAATCGCGTCATCACCCGCCGGGCGGTGGTGTTTTTGATCTCGGATTTCTATTCGCAGGATTTCGCGAAGCCCCTCGCGGTCACGGGAAGGCGGCACGATTGCATCGCGATCCCGATCTATGATCCCGGCGAAGAGAACATCCCGGACGTTGGGATCATCACCTTTGAAGATGCGGAAACGGGTCGTCAGATCGAGATCCACACCGGGGATGCCGGGGCGATGAAAAAGTACGGTGCGATGGAGCGCAAGCGGCGGCAGGAGTTGGAGAAGCTGCTGCTGAGCCGCGGAATCGACAGCATCGCGCTGCGCACGGATCAGGATTACCTCATTCCGCTGCGTGGGTTTTTCAAGAAACGCGAGCGGAGGCAAGTCGCGGCATGAATCCGTCCGCCGCCGCGGCGACCCCCGCGCCCCTCGAGGACATCGCGGGTCCTGTCGCCTACTTCCCTTATCCGATCTGGCTTATTGCGGCTGTGGTCGCCGGGGCGCTCGTGCTCATTTCGTTCCTGGTGTGGTTTTTCCTGATTCGGAAGCCACGCCGCCGCCCGCTCACGCCGCGGGAACGGGCACGTGCCGAACTCTCTCTCGCCCGCGAACAGGCGGATCAGGTCAAACCCTACGAACTGGGAATCCGCGTCAGCGACACGCTTCGCGTGCTGATCGAGGCGGAAACGGGCCTGAGGGCGACGCGTCAGACCTCCATCGAGTTCCTGCAGGAGATCCGCGGGAGCGACGTGTTTTCGATCGACCAAAAGGCGGCGATCGCCCTCTTCCTCGAGAACGCAGATCTGATCAAATTCGCCCGCGCCCATGCGACGTCCGATGACAGTCGCGAGTTGATCGTGCACGCGGAACACATCGTGGAGGCCACTCCGAACGTCATGGAGTCCACTCGCCCTCCATCCGTCGATCCGGAGGGGAAGAAGTGAACGACTGGCCGCTCTCGGGCTTTTCCTTTGCCCAGCCCTGGCTGCTGCTCCTCCTGCTGCTCATTCCGGCCGTGGCATTCTTGAAGGGTCGGTTCGGCGGAACGGCTGCGGTGGTTTTTTCATCGACGACCCTGCTGGAATCGATCGGGAAGCGACAGAAATCGCGCGCGGGCAGTTTTCTGGCAGCCCTGACGTATCTCGCGATGGCGGCGTTGATCGTCGGACTGGCGCGGCCGCAGCTCGGGAAAACGATCACCCGCACTCAGGCCAGCGGGGTCGATATCATCCTCGCGATCGACGTCTCCAAATCCATGCTTGCCGAGGATTTCAATATCGGGGCTCAGCGGGCGAACCGATTGGAGGTCGTGAAAAAGGTGACCGAGCAATTCATTCGTGAGCGGCCGAATGACCGGATCGGGCTCGTTGCCTTTGCGGGTCGACCATATTCGGTGAGCCCGCTGACGCTCGATCACGATTGGCTGATTCAGAACCTGGATCGTCTTCGGATTGGCATGGTGGAAGATGGCACCGCGATCGGTTCCGCGCTTGCGGCGGCGACGAGTCGGTTGAAGGACAAGCCTGCGAAAACGAAGCTCGTGGTGCTGCTCTCCGACGGCGACAACAATGCGGGCAAGGTTGCTCCGATGACCGCCGCCGAGGCCGCAAAGGCGCTGGGTGTACGAGTTTACACGATCGGCGCCGGGACACAGGGCGTCGTTCCTTATCCGATGACCGACCCGTTCGGCCGAACCGTGTACCGCCGCGTGGAGCTGAAGTTTGACGAAACGACGCTGAAGCAAATCGCCGACACCACCGGGGGGACCTACTACCGGGCGACGGACACGACATCGCTCGAGAATATTTTCAAGTCGATCGACCAATTGGAGAAAACGAAAATTGAGGTCGAGCGCATTGCGCAGTACCGCGACCTATTTCCGTGGTGCCTCGCGTTCGGCCTGGCCCTGCTGTTGATTGAAACCGGACTTTCCCAGACGATATGGAAACGACTTCCCTGACCTTCGGTGCCTCCCAGTGGCTGTGGGCTCTCGCGATTGTCCCGATCGTGGCAGCGGTGTTTGTGTGGTCGCATCGTCGCTCCGCCCTTCTCGTTTCCAAAATCGTCGCCCCGCGGCTGCGTGCCGCTTTGGCGGGCGGGGTGAGCCAGGGGCGGCGCGCGACGAAGTCGGTCCTGTTCCTGCTCGCGCTCGTCGGCATCATCCTGGCTCTGGCTCAGCCACGCCTTGGGTACAGTTTTCGCCAGATTCAACAGAAGGGCCGGGACGTTCTGATCGCGGTCGACGTTTCGCGATCGATGCTCGCGACGGACGTCAATCCCACCCGACTCGTCCGTGCGAAGTTGGTGGCGCAGGATTTGATCAACCTGGTGGAAGGGGACCGTGTGGGATTGATTGCCTTTGCGGGCAGCGCGTTTTTGCAGGCTCCGCTGACGCTCGACCACGGAGCGGTCCTGAACTCGCTTGAAGAGCTTGATACCGCGATTATTCCGAAGGGAGGCACCAACCTGGCGGCGGCGATTCGGACCGCAACGGATGCCTTCGGCAAGGCGGAGGGAGCCACGCGGGCGCTGGTGATTCTGACGGATGGGGAGGAACTGGACGCGGATGGGGTCGCTGCGGCGAAGACTGCGGCGGCAGATGGGATCCGGATTTTCACGATCGGGGTGGGGTCGGCAACCGGCTCCGTCATTCCCGTCCAGGGAGCGGACGGGGGAATGGACATGGTCCGCGACGAACAGGGAAATCCCGTGAAATCCAAACTCGACGAAGCGCGCCTGCGTGAAATTGCATCCGTCACCGGAGGCTTCTACGAGCCGCTGGGGAGCGATGCGGCCAAGCGAATTTTGACCGATGGAATCGAGCCGATGGAAGCGCGGGATTTTGGCGAAATGACCTCGCGCCAACCGGTGGAGCGGTATCAGTGGCCGTTGGGATTTGCCATTGGTTGCCTCGTTCTGTCCCTCGTGATCGGAGAACGGCGCTCCGCGCGTTCGATCGCTAGGCGAACCGCAAAAGCGTCCGCGGCCGTTCCGCTCGTTGTGGGATGCGTTGCGATGTCGTGCGTGGATGTTCGAGCGGATGCATTGACTCAGTATAAAGCCGGGGACTACGCCGCGGCGCTGGATGGGTTCACGGCAGGGGCGGCCACGCTCCCCGAAAAGGAGAAACTCCAATACAACGCGGGAGCCGCAGCGTTCAAACTGGGGAAGTTCGATGACGCGGTGAAGCACTTCACCGATGCGTTGCTTGCAGAGGACAAAGCTCTGCGGGAGGAAGCGTCCTACAATCTTGGAAACGCCCTCGCGCGTCGTGGCGAGGCTGCAGAAGCCCGGGACAAGAAGACGTCAGATTGGAAGAATGCGATCCAACAGTACGACCAGGCGTTGAAACTTGACCCCTCCGACTCGCGCGCGAAGCGCAACAAGGAAATCGTCGAACAACTTCTGAAGGATTTGGAAAAGGAGCCCCCGCCACAGGACCAAAAGCAGGACCAGCAGCAAAAGCAGGACCAGCAGCAAAAGCAGGACCAGCAGCAAAAGCAGGACCAGCAGCAGAAGCAGGACCAGCAGCAGAAGCAGGACCAGCAGCAGAAGCAGGACCAGCAGCAAAAGCAGGACCAGCAGCAAAAGCAGGACCAGCAGCAGAAGCAGGACCAGCAGCAAAAGCAGGACCAGCAGCAGAAGCAGGACCAGCAGCAGAAGCAGGACCAGCAGCAGAAGCAGGACCAGCAGCAAAAGCAGGACCAGCAGCAAAAGCAGGACCAGCAGCAGAAGCAGGACCAGCAACAAAAGCAGGACCAGCAACAAAAGCAGGACCAGCAACAAAAGCAGGAGCAACAGCAAAAGCAGGAGCAGCAGCAAAAGCAGGACGAGCAGCAAAAGCAGGACGAGCAGCAAAAGCAGGATCAGGAACCCGGGAAGGGAGAACCTCAGAAGCCTCAGGACGAAGCCAGGCAGAACGCGCCGAAACCCACGCCCCAGCCGTCCGGAAGTCCGGCGGAAAAGAAACAGGGCGACGTGACCCCGGCCGATGGGCAACCCTCGCCTTCGCCCGCTGAGGCGCAGGAGGCTGCGGCGGCCGAACCGGAGGAAAAGGAGGGCGAAATGTCACCCGCCCAAGCGCGTGCGCTGTTGAAATCGTTGCAAGGTGAGGAAGATCGCGTGAATCTCCTGCAGCAGAGTAACCCTGAAGACGTGAGGAAAGACTGGTAATCATGAGCGCACCATCGTCGCGGCACGCCCGCACAACGCTCAGCCGTGGGTTCGCCTTCCCCAGCACTGTCACGATCCTGGCCCTCGCCGTAGCGCTGCTTGCACCAGCCTCCGCAAGGGCGGCGAAGATTTCCGCGAGTGCCGCCCTCACGTCCCCGGTGACGCGACTCGGCGAACCCGTCCAGTTGCAGGTTCAGGTCACGGGAACACAAAGCGCGCAGGTTCCCCGGACCATCGCAGTCGATGGCCTGGAAATCTCGCTCGTCACGCAATCCATGCAGGTCCAGATGCTGAATTTTCAGATGACCGCTAGCGTGGTGTACATCTACATGGTCGTCCCCACGCAGGAAGGCGAGTTTACCATTCCATCGATCCGCGTGCGCGCGGAGGGCAAGGACTACACGACCGTTCCGTTGCCGTTGCGCGTGGAGGGGTCAGGCTCCCCGCCCGTGAGACGGGCCGTTCCGAACACCCCGGGCACGGCGACAACCCAGCCCCCCGGTACGCTGGGCGGAGCGACCGACCCTGCGGCGCCGGATCCCGTCGACGAAGGCAAGCTCGCGTTTGCGGAAATGCTGGTACCGAAGAAAACCGCCTTTGTCGGGGAGGTGATTCCGATCGAGATTCGTTTTTATTTCAGCCGCAGGGCATCGATCCGCCTCCGCGACCGCGTGCAGTTCGGTGGGGACGGTTTCACTGGGGGGAAACTGGGCGAGCCATCCGAGAGTGTCCAGCAAGTCGAGGGGAATCCTTACAATGTCCTCCGTTTCCAGACGTCCATCGTTCCCGTCAAAGCAGGTAAGCTGGAACTGGCCCCGGCCTCCGTGATGGTGGAGGCACAGACGGGTCCTTCCAATCTCCCGCAAGGGATGAATGATCTATTCGCGCAGTTTTTTGGCCAATCCGGCGGCCCACAACTCGGAGGCGTGCAGGAACTTGATGTCACGAGCAATCCCGCGGAAATCGACGTTCGTCCGCTCCCCTCCGAAGGTCGTCCGGCGTCCTTTTCCGGAGCGGTGGGCGAGTTTACCATGGTCGCGGAAGCCTCCCCGCTCAAGGTAGGCGCGGGCGATCCGGTCACCATGAAAATCAGCGTCGCGGGGCAGGGGAATTTCGATGCGATGGGTCCACCTTTGCTGACCGGAGATGAGGGCTGGAGGCTGTATCCGCCGAAGGAAACGTTCAAATCGGCGGATGCGATCGGTTTCGGCGGGAAGAAAGTTTTTGAAAGTCTCATGGTGGCACAGCGCGCCCAGCAGGCGACCCCCGGGGTGGAGTTTTCGTACTTCGATCCCGCGGCGGGGAAATACGTGACGCTGACGTCCCCTCCGATCCCCGTCGAGGCCGTGGCCGGTGCTCCGTCGCCCACTCCGGCCGCTGTGGTCGCCGCGGCACCCTCACCGGATGCAACCGCAACGCCAACGCCCCCCGCGGTCGCACCGACCGGCAGTGCGGGCGACTCTTTGTTCACTTCCGCTCGTTGGGACGCGCGTTTCCACCCTGCCTGGCAGGATGTTTGGGTCTGGGGAGCAAACATCGGCGGGGCCACATTGTTTGTCGCCTTGCTGGCGATCGGTCTCGCTCAGGGAATCCGTCACGGACGCGGTTCGAAGGTCCGAGCGTGGTCGCGGGAGAACCGACTCCTCCGCGCGGCGCTCGATGATGACGCGATTGAGGATCAAGCTTTTTACGAACGCGCTGCTGGTCTGCTGCAACGGGAGGCGGCAGGGCTTGATGGTGTAGACTCCTCCGCACGCTGGAGTGCAGACGACGTGCTCGCGGCGAGGCGCGTTGACGTCGCGGTCGCAACAGAAGTCAGGCGCATTTTTGACGTGCATTCGCAGTATCGCTATGGCGTTCCGGGGGGTACCGGGCGCAGTAGGTCGGAGGAACGTCAGACCGTTCGCGATGCGGTGGATGCCTACGTCGCGGGGAGGGAGCAGCCATGAGGCGTTGGATCAAAGCGTTGGTCGTCTTGCTTCTTGCGTTTGGCACCCAGTGGGCGGCGGCTCAGGATCGCTTGCAGCAGTTTGACACCGCCGGAACGGCGTTCGCAGCCGGAAACTTCGAAGAGGCGAAGAAGGGCTACGAGGCGCTGATCCAGTCGGGGGAAACCTCCCCGGAGGTTTACTACAATCTCGCCCGCACTTTTGCCTCGCTTGACGAGCCGGTTGCGGCTGCCCTGAATTACCGACGTGCCCTGTTGCTGGATCCGAAATTGGTCCGCGCGCGACGGGCACTCGCCGAGTTGTCGCAAACGACCGGATTGCCCGCCACCTCGTTCGGATGGAAAGAGGAGCTCTCGGGCATCGTTCCTCCGCGCGCGCTCCTCTTGGCCGGGACAGTTCTCGGTTGGATCGGCGCGCTGCTGATCTTGCGGATCGCCCAACGCGGACCCCGGACTGCCCCTGCGATCGCGCTCTCCGTCCTCTTCCTTGTCCTTGGAATCGCCGCGGCTGCGGTCGGGTTTGTGTCCGATCCGATGGTTGCCGATGCCCGAACCGCGTTGGTGACATCCAATGCCATCGTCCCCGCGCGGGCAACTCCGACGGACAATTCCCAGTCCATTTCGCTGCTGCCGCCCGGGTCCAGCGTGGAGGTGCTCAGACAGAGCGCGGGATGGACGTATTGTCGCCTGCCGGATCGGACCACCGCGTGGGTACCGTCCCCGACCCTCACCCGCGTTGTGCCCGGTGCGGGGACGTGATACGGGAAGGCTGTGATATTCTCCCTCGGATTTCGATGGATGGACGGTTTGCGCGTTGTCCTCCTGTTGGCGACAGTATCTACCGCCTTCGCGGGTTGGCAGGAAACCCTGACACCAGCGGCTGCGGCCCCGTTTGCTGCCGTGCGTCCGTTTCAGGCGACGTTTCGTTTCGGTTGGTCCAACGTACTTGAAGCCGGCTCCGCGGAAGCGTTGTTTCTGTACCCGACGCCATCGACATGGGCCGTGGAGGTGAAGGGCCAATCCACCGGGCTCGCGCGTGCGTTGTGGCAGTTGGACGCGACATATTCGGGCTCGGGGAACGCGGATTCCCTCATGACCGATCGGTTCACTCAGGTGGAAAAATATAGTCGCAAGGCCATCACCACCGAAGCGATCTTCGAGCCTGAGCGAGTGTGGCGCCAGCGGCGGGTGGATCCCGGCGAGCGTGCAAAATGGAAACGCGTTAAGTGGCCGGGCCTGCGTGACCTCCTCGCTGCGATGCTGTTCATCCGCTCACAACCGCTGAACCCGAAAGATGAAGTCGTGGTCACGGTGTATCCCGGGGATCAAGCGTTCCTAGTTCGGATGCGCGTGATCGGGAAAGACGTCGTCGCGCTTCCAGAAGGGAGCCGCAAGGCGCTGAAGCTGGAACTCAACATTCAGAAAATCGTCACAGACGGGGAGCGGAAAGGTAAGCTCGAGGAGCATCGCAAGTTCCGGAGCGGGACGGTCTGGCTTTCGGACGATTCGGATCGCATTCCCCTGCGCGCAGAGGTCGAGGTCTTCATCGGGTTTGTGTACGGCGAATTGACCTCCATGCGGTTCCTTCCGGCGGCCGAGGAACGCTGATCCCCCGCGTGTCGTCCGTCCGGCAGAATGCCTAGCCTAACTTCCCCGGCGGAATGCCAGAAAGGCCTGTAAAGACAGGATGCTTTGATTTTTTCGGGCTACGGCTGTGGGTTTACAGGGAACGCAGCCCACTT
>Ga0247836_1004906_pt1 | contig 16136 bp, 17 predicted proteins | sample LaCruzMarch2015__4_FD_187116 | JGI IMG/M metagenome (GOLD analysis project Ga0247836, IMG submission 187116) | Freshwater microbial communities from meromictic Lake La Cruz, Castile-La Mancha, Spain - LaCruzMarch2015_14m | ecosystem: Environmental > Aquatic > Freshwater > Lake | place: Spain...
TGAATCTAAACTTCGTGAAAAAAGTTCGTCGATATGATGAACGATGGCTGGGTTAAGATTTGCGGCTGGGACACCGCTTGCAAAAGCGGTTAGATTGCCACAGTCGATTTGATTCAAACTGATCATGGAAAAGAAATTGTTTTCTAATCGATGAAACGTACTTATTAAATCATTCATTTTTTTATCTCTCTCCAACCTAATTGGGTCTGATCATGGCTTGATATCTTGTATCACTGTACCTTGGTGAAAAATCAACGCCCATTTTTGGTTGGTATTTTTCCAAATAGAAGAACGCTTCGTTTGTCTATATTTTTCCGACAACGTATATGTGGCAAGGATTAAACCCTCCGATAAGCATAGCATCCCAAAATCAGACAGGCTGTATGCGTTGGTTTCCTCATTCGGTAGTGCATTTAAAATATCGTCTTTATTATAAACATTGCCCGAAGCGCCAATTTCTAAAAATTCATCAGCAATGAGTGAATCTAATATGCTCCTTGATTTTCTAACCTCAGGATTTAATAAGGACAATTCTAATTGTTGAATGCTATCTTGTAACATAGTGCCCACCCGTATTAAAAGGATACTTTGTCAACCCAGTCTAACTGGACTATTTTTTGATAAATATTGTGTAGCCACTGCTTTTTATCATTGCCCCCTGGTGCGGTTTCATCGCTCCAATTATGCTTAGTCCATAAATAAATTTCTAAACATTTCATCTGTATTTGCCAAGGAAACGCTCTCAAATCAATGGCCGTTTCTGGCATAATCGCAAAATAACCTTCTAAATAAGGCTTCATCTTCTCTTGCCAATTTTGCTTATTAGATACAATTGAGTCAAAAAAAGGTCGAAACAAGTCTTCTGTAAACCAATTCAGACTTGGCAAATCAAAATCAATGATATGTACTTGATTGCCATCCGTAAGTACATTTCCCTCACGGTGATCCCCATGTGTTAAACCATAATTTATTGATGATTGTGAACGTGATTTCAAATATTGAGAGACGCGCTGCAAAGTATGCTTCACCTCGCTTGGTTCATTTTGCACATAATCCTCAAGCTCATCCAAAGAGGCAGACCAGATTGCATAACGATGTTTCCCAAGCTTATATGATGATGAGGCGTGATGGAGTCTTCCCAATGCAGAGCCCCATTTTTTATATAGGTTAATATCGGATGAATCAAAAGTAATAGGCAGTCCTGGAACTTCTTTGCAGACATGCGCTAAAAATTCATGCTCACCTTGCCAAACGGATTCGAACCATAAATCATCCAGTGATATCACCGGCTCGCAGACAGGGGCGCCATTCTCGAACAGGTGTATTTGATAAGCCATAGCTGCTTGTAATTCATCTTTAGATCTTAATTTGGCATGGGTTAAACGCAGATAATACTTTTCGGCACCTTGCTCATAACAATAAACTAGATTAATCCCCTCATTCACCAAATCTACATGATGAATTTTTCCCCATCGATTTGCGGCAAGGAGGGGCGTTTTTTGTTTATCAATTACGTTTAACTGTTCATTCCACATGTTAGATACCAAAAAATTAATTTAATTTGAATTTGAGAATGAACTGACTCCAATGTCTTCAAAAAGTTTATAATAATCACTATCCTGGGTCGTCAAACGTATCGCGTGTATTAACGCACCCAAAACAACGGCTTTATCAAACTCACCCATACCCGCTTTGATAACCAACCCACCTAATTCAATTTTCCGGCGGGTTTCCGCTTTACGCTTTTTCAATTTTTCCAAAGCCAGCGATTTTTCACAACGAGCAAGGTTCTGCTTTTCTTTCTCAATTTGTTTAGGCATTGTCATGGCGCAGTTCCTTACTAAGTTTCAGGAATGCCGCGTCCAATCGTTGAATATCAAATTGATGAAGATCGTGTTTGTAGGCAAGTGCGCCAATCTCAAGCTTGTGCTTTTGTTGAAGCTTATCCAGTTTGATTTTGGCTTGTTCGATTCTATCCAAGAGTACTGCTTCCATTTGCGATACTGTCATTTTTGACATAGCGCTATCTCCGCAAATGTTGTTTACCGTTAGAGCGTACAATGCGGGGTTTAGGAAATCAATAATTAAAATATTTTCTTTAAATAAAACCGTTGATGCCCTGGGGGGCAATCGTCAAGAACTCCGAATATCACATAACCTTGCTTTAAATAAAAATCCTTAGCTTGAAAATCAAAAGTATCTAAGTGAGCAAGCGTTGCCCCCAATACTTTCGCTTCTTCTTCAACTTTTTTAAGCAAGTAACTGCCAAGCTGTTTATCTCTATGCGTTTCAGCAACAAATAGTTCATCAATATATAATATACCCCAGTGGTACATCACTGCGTTTATTCCGGCAATGACATTTCCTTCTTCTTTGATAACATATTTTTTAAAAATCGGTGTTTCTTTTTGGGTAAATGGGACTTTTCCAGCATTGAAATGCATAATTTCATCACTGATGTAATTACTCTCATCATCGGTACTGGGTGATAATTGATAGGAAGGGTCTAAGTGCAACATTTAAAAAATCATCCTGTCGTCGTAAGCCAAAAATTTAACGGTTATTATAACATAAGTGAGCGAAGCGAACTCCATTAGTCCCTCTATGTTTTTCTAAGGGCGCAATATACATTCATTCGAATGTTTGCTAAATTAACCACTATATCAAAAAGAAAATGCTTCATGGATAAGCATTTTCATGAATTGAAAAGCAATCGATGGATCACAAACCTTATGGTGTATCCGTGGCTATTGCTTTTGCTCAAGTTTCCATTCATACCCGTGCTAAGGGACATAGTGCGATTGCGGCAAGTGCCTATCGTTCTGGTACAAAACTGTATGATGCAAGAACTGGTATTACGCATGACTATTCTAATCGCCCTGATGTGGCATTTTCCACGGTGCTTTTACCTCAAGATGCACTTTCTGAGTTTGCTAATCGTGAATTTTTATGGAATCAAGCGGAGCGTGCGGAACATCGGCGAGATGCTCAATTGTGTAAAGATGTAGTATTAGCACTTCCTAAAGAATTGGATTTAGCACGGCAAATAGAGCTCACCAAACACTTCGCGCAAGCCCACTTTGTTGACAAAGGCTTGCCTGCGGATATTGCTATTCATGATAACGAGGATGGGAATCCTCATGCGCATATTCTTATTCCAACACGGCGGTTGGAACGAGATCGGTTTTCAAAATATAAAGCTCGTGATTTGAATCCCGTGTTTGCCAAAAGATTTATTGTTGAAAAAGAATATTGGGGTGAATTGTGGCGTGACCATCAAAATAATTTTTTTAAAGAGCAGGGGTTGGATCTTTCAGTTGATTTAAATCATTTGATCAGTGAGCGACATGCCGGGCGTGTGAATACTGATAGTTATCTGCATGAAGAAAACCAATTGATTAGCGATGCACGCTCGGAGGTTGCCTTAAATCCAGAAGCATTTATTGAGCGAATCGCCGCCACGCATAGTGTTTTTACTCGACGTGATATTGAGCGCTTGGTGTTCAAAACATTTAAGAACACTGAGCATTCAACGGATTATTTGCACACAGTTGCTGAAATTTTAGAGCATCAAAAAGTCATCAAATTAGGCAGCAATGATCGCGGCATCGAATCCTATACCACGCGCCTTCAGTATATTGAAGAAGGGAAACTTCTTGAGTGCGTAGAGCGATTAGGTGCTCGAAAAAATCATGTGTTGCATCAATTATTGGATGGAATAATTGCACAATACAACCTCAATGAAGAACAAGCGGAAGCCATGCGCTTTATTAGCCAAGGCAGTGATATCAGCGTTGTCATTGGTCGCCCTGGTGTTGGTAAAAGTTATTTGTTAAAGCCCATAAAGGAATGCTATGAAGCTAATGGCTACACTGTATTGGGCGCATCATTGTCGGGAAAAGTTGCCAAAGCATTAGAGAAAGAAACAGGCATTACTGCATCAACAATTGCATCATTGACCTACCGTCTTAAGACAGACAAATTGTCACTCACGCATAACCATGTTGTTATTATTGATGAGGCTGGGATGGTTGATTTTGACTCCCTCAGCTTTCTGTTGAAAGCAGTTGATGAGGCGGGGGCAAAGATTGTTTTAGTTGGCGATCCCGATCAGCTTAAGCCCATTCATAAAGGTGAAATTTTCCGGGGAATTGCAGCACGTACAGGCTATATTGAATTAGGCAATATAAGACGGCAACGTGACGAAGGTGATCGGATGGCAAGCCTTGCTTTGGCGCGTGGGGAGGTAGACGATGCGGTTAATCATTATGCAAAAAAAGATGCCGTTCATTTTTGTAACGGGCAAGATGAGGCCGCTGATTCCTTAGTCAAAGCATGGCAACAAAATTTAACGCCTAAATCGGTAAAACAACATATCATGCTAGCATTTACTCGTGCTGCGGTTGAAACACTGAATACCAAAGGGCGAGAAGCCGCCATTGAGAATGGCTTGGTGCAGCAGAATGGATTTGAATATTTCTCTCATAATGGAGCAAGTAAAGTATTGCTTTCAGAGGGAGAGCGCATATTATTTCGTCAAAACAATAAACCATTAGGCGTTCGCAACGGTGATTTGGCAACAATTACCGAGATCAACGCTAAGAGTTTAACAGCTAGGCTAGATAGCGGTGAACAAGTCATGATCCCTCACAATTACAAGTGGATTGATTACGGTTATGCCTTAACGGTTCATAAATCACAAGGCATGACCGTTGAACATGCCAGTGTATTGATTGATAGCACTTACTGGGATAAACACCTTGCCTTTGTTGCAATGACCCGTCATAAAGAAACATTACGAATTTACGCAAATACCCATCACCATCCTGATTTAAATTCATTGACCAACACCTTAGCGCGCAACACGACGAAAGATAATGTGATTGATTGGCCTTTGGACTTTGCAATGCGGATTGGTTTTGACTCCGATGGTCTTGTAGGTCGTGCCATCAACTCTATTGCCAAGGCGGCAACAACTATCAAAGATAAATGGAATTACATCGTTAATTATGAGGCTTATTTGAATGCACAAGGAATAAAGAAACAGTTTGCAGAACAACAATCTTTGCGGTCTGTTGCGCGAACAGTTGCAAATTTCATGGATGAAGCTCAGGAGCTAAAGCAACAATTCAGGCAGCTGGATAAAGACGCTAAGCAAAAAAATCTTAAGGCGTATCAATTACCTGAGTTTGACACACTTTATACGCGAAGCCTTGCAAGAGACAAGCAAGCGGCAATGTTGCTTTCTTCTCACCGGGAGTCTATTGAAAAAGCAGGAAAATCATCCAAACTGTTTGAGACAATACAGTCTTATAGTGAACGCTATGCGCGGTATCAAATGATAGAGGCAATCGCAAAATCATCCGTTGATAAGGGTTTAGGCAAACTTGCCTCAAAGATTGATTTATCGAAAGATTATGGCCACATTGTTCATTTGGCCTCTCAAAATAACATGACTACAGAATCGCTTGGCAAGAAAATTCAAACCGTTCAACAGCAACATAAGCAAGAAATATGGGGCAATCTATGTAAAGAGATGCCAGTATTGGCTGAATATGAAAAAGTAGTTCAGCGAGTTGCAAAAACACAGGGGTATCGAAATGAACAACTTCAAAAAGCGTTACAAACAGTAGCGGTGCGCATAACAAATGATTCGTGTTTGCTGAATCAGTTACAGCGTGACCTACCTAACGTTGCCACTAAGATTTTATCGCAGGCTCAAGCTCAATTAGACCGTGCTCGCGTCTATTAAGATAAAAATTGGGGATATGCAGGAATGGCCTAATGATATCGTTGTAATTATTGATGGGTTGCTTTGAGCATTACAAGGTAGTCGCTATCTTCGCTGTGAGTTGAGGCCTTAAATCCTGCTTTTTCATAGCATCGAATGGCGGCCTCATTATTTTTGTTTGGGTCGACGATAATAGCTTTAAAATTCAACAGAAATTTGGTAATGAAATTGTTAATCATTTCGCTCCCCAACCCTTTGCCACGATTTTCTGCGGCGGCTATAAAACAATCAATGCCGGCTAATTCATATGGTTCGTATTGGTTGAACAACGGATTATTATAATTTTTAACACCTTCAGGCAGATTTTCTGTTAAAAAATAATACTGTATAAAACCAATCGGGCTGCCGTTTTGATAAACAATAAAGCTTGGAACATTCTTTTCCCCCATTAGCCTGGGTAAATAGTAATTTTTAATATCTTCCTGGGAGAAGCTTTGTCCTTTTTCATAGAATTGTTTAATGGTGGGTTCTTGAACCCAGTGATATAGAATATCAAAGTCTTCTTCACACAATGGTTTAAATTCAAATTGATTCACGATGACTCCATTCAACTGACAAAATTGGTGGGTTTTTAATGTCATATCTGGCATATATTTACTGTAATCACTTGCTGGTCTCTCATGGTTTTTATAAATATACCATTGTAACGGGCCTTATTAAATCGTCACTATTTTCATTAAAAGTACCTCTGTTTGGTTTTTCATGGAAAAATGAATGCCTTGTTGATTGTTCTGTTTTGGGAATTTTTGGCTTCTGTTGATCAACATATTGATTCAGGTAGTGATTAGCAATCGATATTGAGAATGCAAGTACTGCAAAAATAAAGGGTACAAGCGGATTAACCACTGAAACTGCAATAAACGGAAGCAGTATGTTTTTAAAAGCAAATAGACAAGCTGAGAGTAAGGTTATACCAAAATTTAGCACCAATTTTTTATACGTATGTTGCAGCATTGCCTCTGCGTGGTTTTTTGCTCGCAATAATTCATCAAGATGATCAAGTTGTAAATCTGGTTTCTTGATGGCATCGTTAATTGCTTTAATGCGGTCTGATAAGCGCCGACTCTCTATCCATGCACGCATTGCAAGCAATCCCAACTCAAGTACCATGAATGTGCTGGACAGCGCTAGATAATCCGAGGGGGTCAACGCAGAGATAATCCAATGCGAATCAGTAAATAATTCAAACCATGAATGAGTCAAGTGTTGTTGAAGTTCTGTAAATACTGAATCACTTGAGATAAGAACCTTCATCATTTGAGCAATATTTATAAAAAGCCGTAGTCCATGAATAAGAAACCCAAGATAAAGCAGAGCAGTTCGAACAAACGTCAGTACATGTTCTAAAAATTCCCAATGCCCATCAACTATCAAAGGCATTACTGTTGAAAGCAGTAAGCGACACCGCGCAATCAAAATAAGTGGCCAGATTGATCGTGAGATCAATTTTCTTATCTGACGCTCAATGTTATAGGCTGATCGTTTCGGCTGAATACTAGTAAAATATTCAAACGCTTCAGTGGTTAAAAAATCAGAGGGTGTAATTGGTTGGCGGACACTATCTTCATCACCCGCTTCTAATCCATGTATCGGATCTAACAGCCACTCATCCATGCTGGGCTGCTGGGGTTGTTTCTTCATTGTTTAGGTTTCCATGGCCTCTAATAGTGATAGTTCTGTTTTTATCGGATGAACAAAGGGATATTGAATCATGACTTGGTGGGGTACTTCCGTTTCACCACAAGCCAGATCTTTCATTGATGTTGTCTTGTACCAAATCAATTGCGCAGCCTTCACCGGTGCATGACCTGTTCGCATAATTAAAACTTGGTTGCCAGGTAATCTCATGACCTCATCTGGGCGTAATAATGGCACTGCTTGATAATGGGTGCTTTGAGATTGGGTATAGCCTTGTGCCTGGGTGCTTGACGATGAGCCTGAGACACGCACCGTTTGGGTACCCAGTAATTTGCTGACGTACTCCGCATCATTGAGGTCTTCCGTTGCAAACGCAATCTTGGTTTTGATATTGGTAAAGGCTTTTGCTTCATCATGTGAGTATTGTTCGTAGGTTTGCGCAATGTATTGCATGATGAGCACACATCGAACGCGGTACTCACGCAATAATTTTAGTGATCGTCGCAAGCGCTCTATTCGGCCAAGCGATGAAAACTCATCAATTAAACAGAGTAACGGATAGGGTTCATCCACTGGATCGGGCACGCGCTTGATCATAAGTGATATGAGTTGCTGCCAAAATAGGGTTAGTAGTGGGGATAACCGCTCCATATCATCATCGGTGAACCCGACATAAATGGTCATTTTCTCACGTCGCAATTGGCTTAAATCAAAATCAGATGAGGATGTGGCCGCGTCAATCATGGGATCATCAAACAATTCAAAATAGCCTGAAAATGTTTCAAGAATAGAGCTTCTCGTCTTTTCGTGATTGTTGAGATAAGAATACCCATTGCGATAAAACTCTGGATCAAAATGCGTTGTTTCTTCTAATACAGATGCCAACCATTCATCGAACCCCGCTTGCTTCACCAAGCGATTAATTTCTCCTAGCGTTGTGGGTCGTTCAGGGGTATCTAATAAATACAACACAGCGACTTTAAATAATTTACGTGATGCTTGTTGCCATATGGGATCTGATTTCTTGCTATCAGGAATCAGAATATGTGCTATGCGTTGAATGTCAGTCAGGCGTTGAGCTTTATCTTCGGAGATCAAGGATAATGGATTATAACGATGTGTTTTTCTATCTTCGCTAGCAGGTGCCCAACAATAGCAGCTATGGCCTAATACAGTTTCACGGAAGCCTGAGGTTGTATTAAACATCGTGAGCTTTACATCATTACACACCACGGAATAAGGATAATGAAACAAGTTCGGAATACCAATACTGCGCGTTTTACCGCTGCCTGTAGGCGCAAAAACCAACACATGCTCAAAACCATTGGAATAGAGAGGCGCACCATAGTTTTTGCCAATGAGAATGCTTTGTTCTTCACGCTTAAAAAATCCGGCTTGATGGGTTTCAAACCCATTGGAAAAATGCGCTTTTCCTAAGGTTTTGCGCGAAGGCCGTAACCGTTCAAATAACACAACGGCGACCCCTACGATAACTGTGGCCAGTGAGATGCATTCTGTTTGGATAAACTGATGCCACAGCATGGGTTCTTGATAACGCTGCCAGAATAAATTGGTGAGGCCTTCGTGGCCGTAAAATTGGTCTAAATATATCCACGAAAACACCAGATAACCTAATAAAAACAGGCCTGTCAGGCATAATAAAGTCGCGGTTGATGTTAGCGATAAGTATCGTGAAAATCCTGTCTTTGACAGGCCAATGAGGCTTAGAATAATCCAACTACTCAGACATAAGGCCAATCCGGTTTCAATCCAAAAACCATGAGCAATAAAAGCAACCAACGCTGTTGGTGTTACCCATTGAGGGCTCCCTATCAAAACTGTAGTGAGTAAACAGGTGACCTCAAGCCACAGGGCAATCTGGATAAAAAGCAAGCTGTAATTAGTGCGCGTTTTTATAATACACCTCCACCAAACGTCGACCTTCATGGGTTTTTGCTACTTGCACGATAATATCTACGATCTCATGTAGGACATTGTAAATATCAGCATCCGTCATGCCCGCAATGGGGTTCAGCTTATAAAGCTGCGCCATGCGCATGAAGGCCACTTTAGGATTGTTGGCATGAATGGTGGCTAATGCGCCGCTATGCCCAGTTGAACAGGCTGATACAAAATCAAAAACTTCCTTGCCTCGAATTTCGCCCATGATGATGCGATCAGGCCTTAGCCTTAATGATGCTTGCACTAAGTCCTGCATGCTGACGTGGTGCGCCTCAACACCTACTTGCTTTAATGCTTTTAAGCGAACGCAATTCACGTGCGGCACGTTGATTTCAAACGTGTCTTCCAGCGTGATTAAGCGTTCATTCAAAGAGATATGCTGAGCACAGCTATTTAAAAAGGTGGTTTTACCAGAAGACGTTCCCCCTGAAATGATGATGTTTTTCTTAAATCTAATCGCTTGCGCTAAAAATTCCGGCCAATTGTTTGTGTTATAAAGGCGTTGTAATGTGTCCTCGTCGGGTTTATCGATCAATTTGCCTGGGTCCAAATTGACTCCTTGCCCTTTGGCAAAAAATCCAAGGCTCGCATAGTCATCGAAGGTGAGGTTTTTTAGCGTGAATTTTCTAATCGATAGCGTTTCATGAAGTGCTGCTGCTGGAACCACTAACTGCACGCGTGAACCATCGTGAAGATTGCCCGATAAAATCGGTGATGATTCAGAGAGGCATTGCTTGTTTTCATTGGCAATTAGTGTAAATAAACGTCGAAGGTATTGCGTTGTTAAAACAGGTATATCAAAACGAAGCAATGTGCCTTGCCGCTCAATAAACACTTCTTGAGGTTTGTTGATTAAGATTTCAGATACTTGTTCGTCATCCAAAAAATCTTGCAGTGGCGCCAATAACCCCACTGCGCCTGATGAATAACATGCTTTCATGGCTTCCATTATCGATGCGCTGCAACACGATAAAAATCTAAATCATGCGCCACAAAAACATTGATGGATGCGCCCTGATTCACCTGTAACGTCGGTCTTGTTTGCATGTCTTGTTGTAGCGTTTGATTGGCGGCCTGTTGGAAACTACCGGCAACATTCATACGGTATTGCGACATGGAGTTGTATTCATCTTGGCCATGAACCCCACCTGTTGCCGTATAAGCACCCAAAACGGATAACAATGCACCGCTGCCAAATCGCTCAAAGAAATGGCGGTCAATATAATCAGCCGCTTGCCCTGATCGGCCTATGGAATCGCTACTTGGGCTATTCAAAGTCACAATAACGCCGTTCGTCATTTGCAAGCGATTCCACACAACAAAGACTCTACTCTGGCCTTGCGTGATTGCCGTATTGAATTGCCCTACTAAGGTTGAGCCTTTTGGTATAAGTAATTTATCGCCTGATAGCGCATAAATATCTCTCGTCGTAATGGCACGCACCATGCCTGCAAGCTCAGAATTAATCGCGGTTTCAAGTGTTGCAGGAATCATTTCTCCTGCGGGTACGGTCATGTTGGGATGGGGTAAACGCTTCGCAGATACAGAGGTAATATCATCCTGCTGGTTCAAAAACTCTGAATTGGCATCATGCCCCATGAGCGCCTTATCTTGACGGTGGCTAACGAGTTGGGATTTAGATTGTGATTCACTGCCATTGCCACTGACACTAAAAAAGGTGGAAGGCGCGTTCATTCTTGCCAATGTTTCTTTGGTCAATGCATCCGAATTTTGTTGAGTTCTTAACACAGGGGGATGCATTGGATCGCCACCTTGATAACCCGAGGAAAGAGTTTTACTTTTGTCTCTCATAGCAGCAATCAGCGCCATATTTTGGTTTAATTGCAGAGACGTATTTTCTTTATTGTTTTCATCAACTATTTGGCTGTTTTTGCGTTTGGGCATTAAGCCACTTAAGCCAATTCCGACACAGACAAGAATTACGCCCACGAGAAGCACTTTATCTTTTAGCTTCGCGTATTTAGGATTTTTAGCGACTTGCGTTCTGCTGCCCACTGACTCTTGGACATTTTTTTCATCTGATTTCATTGAGGTCTCCTGTTTGCAGCAATACGATTTATTTCTTGTGTGTTAAACACAGACGTGGCAATCCTGCCTTGTCGTAGCGTAAATTGAGGTGCGATGCGTTGAACGATGAGGTATTTACCTTCTCGTCTGGTGTTTACTGTTGACTCTTTCCCGCTTTGATCATCAACGGCAAAAATGGCAGGAACAGCACCATTGATTGCTAATTCAAAATAGGTGAACTTGCCATCATCAAATACATGTAGTGGCACTAACTGCGGACTGCCACTAAAGCGATAGGCCGTATTGAGGGCCTTGGGATGAATAAACGGATTTACTTTTGGCGGAGCTTGTTTCGCGATGGGCTTCGCAGGAATATTGGTGGGCTGATAAACAAACTTCACCGCATAGGTTTGTTGCGTAGGATTGCGCTCCAATTTTCTGTTAGAGGTTAAATGAAAATAGTAAGCATGCTGATTAGTAATGACCGTCAGATTGGTACTGGAATCCAAAATGGTTGGTTTTACAAATACAGTATTCGATAATTCTGGGTGATAAGTCACCATCCATGCGGTACTATCACCACCTTCGATATCCAGTATTTCTTCTTTATCACCAAATTGGATTTGTGTGGTGGTGAAGGTCATCCCCTGTATAGGAACCACGTTATTGTCTTGATAGACCACGTGCTTAATTCGTGAGTCCGTTGAAAAAGACACCGGATTATTTTGAGCATGTAATCCTGTGGCTAATAGAGCCGTTACTGTACCGATTAATAATTTTTTCATGCATGTTGCTCCACAATACGAGGTTGTTTGCTATAGCGAATAACTTCAAAACCATCCCAATTTTTCCAACGACGATCAGGTGAATCAGGAGGGCTCGTATAGCGCCATGAAATCATCGCGTTAAAATGCGTGGTAGTGCTTTTACCGGTTGATTTGTCGGTATCAACCAGACTAAAAACAACTTCTGCCAAGGCATGGTGGTCTTTGTGAATATCATGTTCATTGGCCAATAACGAATCCAAGAAATTAATGCTGTAGATATGAACTTCTCGTTTGCTGTTATTGGCTAATGTATGAATGGGGGATGCTGCATTTGATGCATCATGCTCAGTTAGATACTCCTTGCCAACGTTATTGTTAGAAAGCAAATTGACCAACTCAAATTGGGTGCGATAACTGGATACATCATAAGATTCGCGTAACTCGATGTAGCGCACTATATCGCTTTCAACCTGCGCCTGATTAATCGGTGTTTGCTCATTATTGATGGGGTCAATGGTGGTGACGCCGTTATCGTAATGATGTACCAGCAAGGGTACTAAGGTTTGATAATGGGCTAGCATACCGATGACAATTAAAGCCGCCACATTTAGCCCCATCGCCGATAGAAAAGCTGCCTGATAACGGTTTCTAGACTGTTCCAACCGACCAAACTGATCATCCGCCCAGTGCCTTGCCTGTTTAAAATAATGATTTAAGTCTTTACTCATGATCCCCCCTTGCGTAGATTTTTATGTAATTGCTTCCATAGATTTTGACTAGCAGCCCCCATCCGACGGCCTTTTTTGACCAAACTGGGTGAGCCACCTAATCCTTGGCGTGAAATACTCATGGGCTTTTGCAACATGGTTTTTGACATTCCCCATGCGCCAATACTGCCTCCAATAAATCCACTCACCATCGATGCACCGCCTGAGGTACACAGTGATCCCCCGATGCTTTTACCGATTGCCACAGCTTGCGTGATTCCCATGACACAAAGGCAAGCCACGATAAAAATGGGCACCCAAATAGCTGCGGTAAGCTGTTCCGTGTTACCCGATAAGGCATAGGTGACCCAATGCAATAGATGAACACAAAGACCGACAACGCTTGAGACAAAAATCAGCACAAATGCAAATCCGGTTAAAACGCCTAACCAGCGGTCGAAAAAAGATTTGGTTTGTTCGAACAATGTAAAAATGATGAAGAGTGGCGCAGTACAGAGCGTAATGGCTAACATGAGCTTGGCAATGACGATCTCTATAAAAGCAAGGCCGATGGTGATACTGCCTGATAAAAACACCATCATGCCTGCAAAATAAGGTGTTAATTTTCTTAATGAGCCTGCATCAAATAAGGTTGTACCCAGCTTTAAAATTTCATTTAACACATTTTGCAGCCCCTGATTTACAGAACCGCCCGTAGACTGCTTATGTACCGCTTGCATGAGCGTGGATGCAATTGATTCGCTGCCAACAACAAACAGATCACGGATGTGTGAGGCAAACCAATCCCAGTTCATGGCTGCCATATAAATTAAGCCCGCTTTGATGCTAAATTTCAGTAACTCGTGTTGAGGTCGTTCAATGATGCCGCGAGCGATGGCATAACCTGTGAGTACGATATACAGCACAATCATGGAGCCAAGTGGCGCTTTCAGAAGTGATGCAAGCGCACTGTAACCATCAAGCACAAAGTGATTCGTCAATTGATCGACCTCATTGGCAAGATGAACAATGAAGTTGTCGAATTGTAAGCTGCTCATGATTGACTCACAGGAAAGTAATGCGGCCACGTGGTTGCTGCAATTTCTGCATACTCATCGCCTATTTTTTCAAACATAGCCTTATCGGTGAGATCGGATAAAGTGATCTGTTTAAACGCAGGGTAGTGATTTTCTTTGGCAAACTGCACCATGCCATTGAGTAAATCAGGGCAACGAATATCAACGCTCTTTTTTCCTTCCATGCATTCTAAATAACCATAACCGAACGCATCTTGCTGAATTACAAAGTGCAGGCGCTTTTCAACATTTGCAGAAGCATTCATTAAAAATAGGGCAGATTCTTTGCGTGTGTGCTTTGTTAATGGGTTATCATGATGGCAGCCAGCCAAGAGCAATACTGTTATAACGGCCGATATTTTCCAGTAGATACTCATGCCTTTTCTCCTGTGATTAGTTCGTCATTAATCGGGTATTGCGGGCAAAACTGGCCGAAGTTGTGGCAAGGCGCCTCTAGGTCTGGAGTCTTTGCGCATCCACTTAAAACACTTGCTATCAATAAAGCGAAAAACCATTTGTTTGTCATGCAACTGCTCCTATCAGTGATTCGGTAATCGGTTGAACTGCGCCATCTCAGCTCGGTCTTGAAGTTCGGATAAACTTTCTTGGGCGATTTGTTGACTCGTCAATGCTTGTAGTCGCAAACTCATCAATTGGATAAACCCCAGCTCAGTGATTAGCCTCGAATTCAAATCAACGGCCCCTTTGGTATTGGCGGTTTTTTCAATCTGTTGTGAGAGTTTATGTAAGGCTGCAATATGCTGATTGATTTCGTTATAGCTTTGGGTGGTTTGCACCTGAACGGCACGATTTACCGCCTTGTCTTCTTTAAAACGAGCGGCTTTTTCAGGGGTGGTGTAACGTGCATAATCGGTTTCGCTTAAGGTGGGGTGATTCTTTTCATAAGCATCAATCAGCGCTTGATAACGCTCAGGATTGCCACCGGATAAATTATGCAAAGCATCCTGCCAAGTGCTGACTGGCGATTGCCAACTTTGCAGCGCATCCACACCATTATTGAGATCGCCAAAACCATAATGACCACTGTTCATTGATTTTAATTGGTTGAGATTATCGACTTGGCTTTTAGCCGCTTGATAGGTATCTGTTAATACGCGATATTGGGTTTGTAATTCGTTCAATTGTTTGAGTGCGACCGCAATCATTTCCGCGTCTGCAACACCGATAATATCCGCATGAAGGGCAGGACTGATGCTAATGGCAACGATGCTAGCCAAGAGTATTTTTTTCATTGCTGGCTCCTTTCGAAGAAAATAGGCAGCCAATGACTTGGGTTATCACCTACTTCATAGATGATTTCATCCAGCAACTTTGTTGAGCGGGTATTCCCTGAAAGCACACGGATGTAATTGCTCAAGCCACTTAAATCAAGTTTGCAAAGCATGGCCTCATTATCTTGCTTATAAAGGAACATTCTTGATTCAGGACTATTCTCTTGGATGGCTTGATATTGAGACTCGGTTAATTTCAATTGCTCGATATAGGTCTCCCTATCGGCAAGCGGATTGGGAAACACAAGCATCGTCGCCAAGTTATCAAAAACAACGTGTTTGATGGAGGATGTGGTCACTGTTTTGGGTGATTGCGTCATAAAAATAAAGTGGCCATTTTTCTTTCTGATGGTAGGCAACCACTCTTTCAAGCATTTTTCCCAGAAAGGTGAGGCAAACAATTGCCATGCTTCATCAATAACAAAAGATGTGAGGCGTCCATCCATGCATTGGCGCATACGGTGAACAAGGTATAAATAAACAGGTGTCGCAATTAAGGGATGCGTTTGATCCATGAGAAAAGTGACATCAAAGCCCACTTTGTCAAAATTAAGGTTCAGAGCGTCATCGACATTATCAAACAGCCAGTGAAACTCGCCATCAATCCGCGAGTGATCATGCTTGAGCCATTTTCGTAAATGCGGCCAACGGGGAAAATCGATGGGTAAAAACTGACTGACGTGACTTAACGTTCTGTATGCAGGCGCTAATTGCTCAAAGGCATAATCAATGCAGTCGTTAATGGTTTCAGCAATATCACTAGGCGTAACACTTTCGCCCTCAGCGATCACCAATGTGCCAAACCATGTTTTTAAAAATGAACGATTTTCTGGGGAGTCCGGCAATTGCAGTGGATTCATGGCGACTGCATTTGC
>Ga0247836_1004908_pt1 | contig 16133 bp, 13 predicted proteins | sample LaCruzMarch2015__4_FD_187116 | JGI IMG/M metagenome (GOLD analysis project Ga0247836, IMG submission 187116) | Freshwater microbial communities from meromictic Lake La Cruz, Castile-La Mancha, Spain - LaCruzMarch2015_14m | ecosystem: Environmental > Aquatic > Freshwater > Lake | place: Spain...
TCTCGAACGCGTCGAACCTGCCTGTAACCTACACGTTCGGCGGCGACACCGAGACCATCGAGCCCAGTTACGCCGCAACCCACACGGCTTGCGTGCCCGGCTCCCTCACCTTCGACAGCGCTGGCAAAGGCACATCCGCCAAGACCATCGGCGGGCGCTATGAGGCCACTGATGGCGTGGTTTACGTTATAAAGCCCGACAAGGTTCTAGGCGTTAAAGTCGAGACCGAAAAATTCCAGAAGGTGAAGTGAGCCGCAGCGCTGCTTACTTATCAAGATGCGCCGTGATCTGCCCGCGAGCGTGCGGAAGAGTTTCGCCACGCGGCGCCAAGACACGCGACTCGAGGAAAAAGCCGGTCAGATCAAACCCCGCACGCACGTCTTGAATGGTGGGCTGGCGGTCGCCGGATTTGGTCAAAAAACCCGGCAAGGCCAGCATCCGGTCGCGATAAGGCTCTCCTGCCGACGCAGACACCGCGCGGCCAGATTTTGGCGACACATAAATCAAGCGGTCATTGGCGCCGGTTGACGCGCACGCCGAGAGATCGAGGCCAAAGCCCAAGTCTTCGAGCAGCGCGAGTTCCCAGCGCACCATCAACGCGGGCCAAACGCTGACGTCGTCGATAAAGCTCAAGACGAACAGCGTGATCTCAAACAACGCCGGATGGGGATCGCGTTCGGGCAGCAGCCGCGACAGCGTGCACAGCGACGTCAGGCCTGCAAGCGCTGCCGCATCGTCCATGCTGGTTGCAGCATAGCCTTTGCGAAGTTCGACCGTGGCATGGCCGAGATGTTCGGACAGCCGCGCCTTCCAACTGGCATCGACGTGATTGCCAATCTGCAGAACGGGCCGCAACTTACGCGACCGCCCGCCATGGATCAGAGACAGGTGGCGGCCATGCGAACGCGTGAACAGTTCGACAACGGCGGCCGTCTCGCCGTGCGGGCGAACCGAGAGCACGATGGCTTCATCCGACCATTCCATCAGCGGACACGCGCGCTAGATGCCAACGTCGCGCCCCTTGGCGGCGGGGGCTGCGGGGATGGGCTCGGATTGCGCCGGATTTTGCGTGATGGTGCAGGCGTGCCCAACAGCGATGCATTCGAATTTAGGACTCGCATCAGAACCGGGAACCGGCTGGCAAATGAGCCGGCGTTCCGCCGCCAGCCGCCATGTGGGGGCCTGGATGCCAGCGCCCTGCGCCTTCACCATCCAGTCGGCAATCGCTTTCTTCTTGGCCTCTTGCAGCTTCCCATCGGTGATTGTCGTGCTGGTGAGGCGTGCCGTGCACGTGCGCACGGCGGCACCTGCCGAAGCCGGCAAAAGAACCAGCATCGCCGCAAACACGGGGATCGATCTACTTAGCGGGCTCATCGCGCAACTCCGGCTTGCAAGTTTCAAGCGGCCCTCAATCCTTGGGAAACGCTAGCCCCATCTGACGGTACCGCTCGGGGTCGGAGCCCCAGTTTTCACGCACCTTCACAAACAGGAACAAGTGCACCGGCCGCTCCAGCAGCTTTGCCATTTCCGCGCGCGAATCCGATGACAGCTTCTTGATCGTCTCGCCGCCTTTGCCCAGGACGATGCTCTTTTGGCTGTCGCGCTCGACGTAGATGGTCTGCTCAATACGGACAGACCCATTCTTGAAGTCTTTCCAATCGGTCGTCTCGACCGTTGTCGAATAGGGCAGTTCTTCGTGCAGCCAGTGATAGATTTTCTCGCGCGTGATTTCAGAAGCGAGTTGGCGCAATGGCGCATCGGAAATGTCATCTTCCGGATAATGCCACGGGCCCTCCGGCATCACGCTGGCCAGATGCTTTTTGAGATCGGCAACGCCGTCGCCATCGAGTGCGGAAATCATGAAAACTTCGTCGAATTTGACCCGCGCCGTGATCTCTTGCGCGAGCAACAGCAACCGCGCCTTGTCTTCAACCCAGTCGATCTTGTTGAGCACGAGGAAGCGCTTGCCCTTCGCGTCCTTCAGCTGATCGAGAATGCGGTTGACGTCGTCGCTCAGGCCCTTGGCGGCATCGATCAGCAATGCCACCACATCGGCATCCTGAGTGCCGCCCCATGCAGCCTCGACCATGGCTTTGTCGAGCCGCCGTTTGGGAGCGAAAATGCCCGGCGTATCGATGAACACAAGCTGGCTCTTGCCATCGACGGCGATACCGCGAACGGGAACCCGCGTCGTTTGAACTTTGTGCGAGACGATCGTGACCTTAGACCCGACGAGCGCATTGACCAACGTCGACTTGCCCGCGTTCGGCGCCCCGATGACAGCGATGAAGCCGCAGCGGCGGCCCTCTTCTTGACCGGCAGAGGCAGGTAACGATGGCTGTGCCGGGCCCGGTATTTTTTTAGCGGTCATGAGTTGTGTGTTCCAGGTGATGTCACCCCCTCGCGATTGAGCATTGCATTGGCGGCGGCTTGTTCGGCTGCGCGCTTCGAGGCCCCTTCTCCCTGGGCCGGCGCGCATCCGGGGATGCGCACTTCGGTTGTAAACTGTGGCGCGTGGTCAGGGCCGGTGCGCGCAATCTCGACGTAGTTTGGCAGTGACAGCCCTTTGCCCTGCGCCCATTCCTGCAGCGCCGACTTCGGATCTGCGGTTGCTGGCCGCGTATGCTGCTCCGTCAGCGGCTCCCACAGACGGCGCACGACGGTGCGGGCCTTCTCGAAACCGGAATCCAGGAACACCGCGCCGAGGATCGCTTCGAGAGCATCTGCCAAAATTGTCTCTTTGTCACGCCCGCCGCTCGAGGACTCGCTGTCGGACAGGATCAAAAATGGCCCAAGGCCCAGTTCCCGGCCAATTGCCGCGCACGTTTCACCGCGCACCAGACGGTTGTAGCGGCGCGCCAGTTCGCCCTCGTTGGCCTTGGGAAACGTCTCTTGCAGCAATTCCGCAATGGCAAGGCCGAGCACCCGGTCGCCGACAAACTCGAGCCGTTCGTTGTCGCCCGACGCCTTGGCGCTTCCCTTGAAGCTCGAGTGCGTCAGTGCGCGCTGCAAAAGGTCCTGAGCCTTGAACTTGTAGCCAAGGCGCGTCTCGAGATCTTTGTATTTGCGGGCCCTGAACAAGGGGGCCTCCCTTACTTCACGACGTTGAAAATGCGGCTCCAGCGGATATCGAACGGCCAGCTCCATGGCGAAAGCCAGCCACAGCGGCCCGGTTCATCCGAGGCACACGAATAGAAGATGACGTCGGCGCGGCCGACGAGGTTTTCATAGGGCACAAAGCCGACGCCGCCGCCATCGTCCTTGGAACCGAAGCGGCTGTCGATGGAGTTGTCGCGGTTGTCGCCCATCATGAAGTAGTGACCTTCGGGCACGGTGAATGGGCCTACGTCATCCGCCGCTCCATTCGGATTTAGGTCAAGCGTGTGGTGCTTGACACCATTGGGCAGCGTTTCTTCAAAGCGCTTATAAGTTTCCTGGCGGCAGCGGCCCGAATAGTTATCGCATTCTAAGTTGGTGAAGGTGCCGGCTGGCACCTTGGGCACAGCCTTGCCGTTGATGCTCAACACGCCACCCGTCATCTGAACGGTTTCGCCCGGCAATCCGACAAGCCGCTTGATGTAGTCCTTCGAGGTGTCGCTCGGCAGCTTGAAGACGATCACGTCTCCGCGCTTGGGTTCGGCCCCCAGAACACGGCCAGACGACATGAAATCTGGCAGGATGCGGTAGGTTCCGCACGAGTCCGTCAGCGGAATGCACAGGTCGACATAGCGCGGAAACGAATAGCGGCTGAGGCCGTAGCTCATCTTGGAGACGAAGATGAAATCGCCGATCAGCAGCGTTTCCTTCATCGATCCCGACGGGATGTTGAAGGGCTGATAGAGAAACACGCGCACGACGAGCGCGATGGCCAAAGCTTGCACGACGATTTTGATGGTCTCGCCAATGCCTTCGCCACCTTCGGACTTGCGGCTCATGCAGTGTCTCCCTGGCCCGGCGGGCCTGCCTGAAAGCTATTCTTCTTGCGGCAGGCTATAGCCATTTCCCACCCCCCGCGCAAATTGCCGAATGGAAGCAGAGCACGGAGCGGCAACCTTAACCGTACTTACCCGCGCGGATCGTGTTTTTGCGGCAACGCGGAAATAATCACCACGGCTTCTGCCAGCGGAAAATCGTCTGTCAAAGTGAGGTCGATGCGGGCCTCATACCCTTCGGGCACCATACTCTTGAGGTGCTCGGCCGCACCGCCTGTCAGCTTTAGCGTGGGGCGGCCGGACGGCAGATTGACGACGCCCATATCGCGCCAGAACACGCCCTGCCGCAGGCCCGTACCAAGAGCTTTGGAACAGGCTTCTTTGGCGGCAAAGCGCTTGGCGTAGGTGGCGGCGCGGCCAGCCTTGGCTTCTGCCCGGCGGCGCTCGGTTTCGGTAAAGATGCGCTCGATGAAGCGGTCGCCAAACCGTTCGAGCGTTGCCTCGATCCGCCGGATATCGATGAGATCGTTGCCAATACCCAGTATCATGACAGTTTGCCAACGGCGGTCTGTGCTGCCGCCCGCCCCTCGTCCATGGCGCAGCGCATGGTGGCAATGGCCTCCTGAAGACCGGTGAAAATTGCCTCTCCGATCAAAAAGTGGCCGATGTTCAGCTCAACGATTTGCGGCAATGCGGAAATGATGCGTGCTGTTTCGAAATCGAGACCGTGTCCGGCGTGGCACTCGATCCCGCATTCGGTTGTAAAGGCGGCGGCCCGGCGGATGCGCTCGAATTCTGCGGCCGCCTTGGAGTGGTCCTGCGCGCTCACGGCTTCACACCAGGCGCCGGTGTGCAATTCGACAATGGGTGCGCCAAGAGACTTCGCCGCCTTGATGGCCTCGATCGAGGGTTCGATGAACAGGGACACCCGGATGCCCGCGCGACCAAGCTCGGATACGAACGGCAACAACGCATCATGACCATCGACGACATTGAGGCCGCCTTCGGTCGTCCGCTCGGTGCGCTTTTCCGGCACGAGGCACGAGGCGTGCGGCTTGATCTTCAACGCGATGTCGAGCATTTGATCGGTCGCCGCCATTTCGAAATTCAGCGGCCGGTTGATGGCCGCCTTGAGCCGCGCCATATCTTCGTCGCGAATATGCCGCCGGTCTTCGCGCAGATGGGCCGTAATGCCATCGGCACCGGCCTCGATCGCCAGCAACGCGGCGCGCACCGGATCGGGCACTGCGCCGCCGCGGGCGTTACGCACCGTCGCAACGTGGTCGATGTTGACGCCGAGGCGCAAATGAGGCGCGCTGCTGGAGATGGCAGTCGGGGCGGAGGCGCGCGGCTTTACGGACATGAGGACACACACAAAATTAGGGGAAATGAAACCGGGCTAACGCTAGCGCGGCTATTCGAACACGCGCTCCACTTTGCTCACCACGGCCGTTGATTTAAGCCCCGCGATGATGTGGTTCAAGTGGGCGAGGTCGAACACCTCGACCCCGATGCGCAACTCGGTGAAATCGGACGCGCGGCGCATCATCTTCAGATTGTCGATGTTGCCGCTGGCTTGGCCGATCACGTCTGCGATTTGCGCCAGCGTGCCCGGCATATTGGGCGCTGTCACGCGGATCATCGCCGGGAACCGTTCGAGCTTGGCTGGATCGACATCCCAGGTGACATCGATCCATCGCTCCTGCTCGAATTCCTTCAGCTGAGGCGAATGGATCTGGAAAATGCGGATGCCTTCGCCCGGCATCAGCACGCCGACGATGCGGTCTCCAGGAACAGCGCCGCCGTCAGGAAAACTCACTGGCATGTCGTTCTTGCTGCCCTTGAGCGCAATGCCGGCGGCGGCTGGGAAAACGTCCCCCGCCTCGGCCGCGCCAGCGCCGGAAGCCGGTGATGCGACCGCATCGAACCCTATGCCGCTGCCGACCCGGAACTTGAGGCCCGCTACGCGGACAAGATTAAACCATCCGCTCTGGCCTTTGCCGCGGTCGGGCCGTGCCAAGGGCTTGTAGGACAGGGCCGCAGCTGGCGCCATCAAGCGCACCGCGTCTTCGATTGCAATTTCGCTTCGCGCGATCGCAGCCAGCGCATCGTCAACCGACTTGTGACGGAGTTCCGGCAACACCTTTTTGAACTGCTCTTCGTTGAAAGCCGCACCACTGCGCTCAAGCGCCGAGGACAAGAGGCGGCGGCCGAGTTCGGTATATTGGCGGCGAACGGCATCGCGCGACGCCCGCCGGATTGCGGAACGGGCCCGCCCGGTCACCGCAAGGTTTTCCCATGCGGCGGGCGGCACGTGCGTTGCGGATGTGCGGATCTCCACTTCATCGCCGTTGCGCAGGCGGGTATCGATGGGCACCGGCCGGCCGTTGATGGCCGCGCCAATCGCCGAATTGCCGATATCGGTATGCACGGCGTAGGCGAAATCAAGCGGCGTTGCCCCGCGTGGCAGGGCGATGAGACGCCCCTTGGGTGAGAAGCAATAGACCTGATCCTGGAACAATTCGAGCTTCGTGTGCTCGAGAAACTCTTCCGGATTGTTGCCTTCGAGCAGCGTCTCAACCAGCCGCTTCAGCCACACGTAGGGGCCGCTGTCCTTGTCGTGTCCGGAAAGACCCTTGCCCGGATCCTTCGTGAGATCCTTGGCATGGCCGTTGCCGGCTCCATTGACGGGGGCATTGCCATTGAGGCTGGCGCCAGGGTTCGCCGATGGCGCGCCGGACGTGCGCGCGAACTTTTGCCCCTCTTTATAGAGGGCGTGCGCCGCAACACCATCTTCCGAGATCTCATGCATCTTGCGCGTGCGGATCTGCAATTCGACGCGCTGATGGCGCGGGCCGACAACGGTCGTATGGATCGACTGATAGTTGTTCTGTTTGGGCGTTGAGATGTAGTCCTTGAAGCGGCCGGGCACCGTGCGCCACGTGGTGTGCGTCAAGCCGAGCACCCTGTAGCAGTCATCGACGGTCTCGACGATGAGGCGGAAGGCATAAATGTCCGACAGCTGCTCAAGACCGATCTGCTTGTTCTCCATCTTGCTCCAGATGGAATAGGGCTTCTTCTCCCGTCCAGAAACTTCCGCCGTGATGCCCGCTTCCGCCAGTTTGGCTGCGAGCGCCGCGCGGATATCCTCGACGAGCCCTTCGTTCTTGGCGCGTAATTCTTCCAGCTTGCCGGTGACGGCAGCATAAGCTTCCGGGCGCAACCAGCGAAACGCCAGCGTTTCGAGTTCATCGCGCATGCCTTGCATGCCCATGCGGCCAGCGAGCGGGGCGTAGATGTCGAGCGTTTCCTGCGACACGCGCTGGCGCCCCTCGGGCTTCATGTGCTCGAGCGTGCGCATGTTGTGCAGACGGTCTGCCAGTTTTACGAGCAGCACGCGCACATCGGTCGAAATGGCGATCAGCAGCTTGCGGAAGTTTTCCGCTTGCTCGGCCTTTTTGGAGACGAGATCGAGACGCCGGATTTTGGTCAAGCCGTCGACAAGCGAACCGATCTCGGGGCCGAACAACTGATCGATTTCACCGCGCGTTGCATCGGTGTCTTCGATGACATCGTGCAGCAGAGCGGTGGCAATGGTGGCGTCGTCGAGCTTCAGCTCGGTCAGGATGGCGGCGACTTCGAGCGGGTGGGAAAAGTACGGATCGCCGGACTTGCGAACCTGATTGCCGTGGGCCTTCATCGCGTACACGTAGGCGCGGTTCAGCAAAGCCTCATCGGCAGTCGCATCATATTTTTGAACCCGCTCGACGAGTTCGTATTGCCGCATCATAGCCCGCCTCACTCCTCTGGCGGACATTGCATTGAACGCGCCAGACCCTCAAGCCGCAACTTGGAGTCTGACGCCAATTTAACAATTGCTTTGACTGAACTTAGCGGCCGCGATCGCGCGATCCACCGCCGCCGCCACCGTTGTTCGAAGACGGCTCAAGCGGCGTCATGCTTTCGAGGCCGCGCAGCAACTGCTCTTCGGTGAGGGCATCGACCTGGGTATCGCTCGACTGATCGTCACGGCCGAGAATGGGGCCACGGCGCTCGGAGGCCAGAACAGGCGCTGCGCCCGCTTCCGGCTCATCAACTTCGACGTTCTTCTGGATCGAGTGAATCAGTGCTTCGCGCATATCCTCTGCCGGCACCGCACGGTCAGCGATTTCACGAAGAGCGATAACCGGGTTCTTGTCATTGTCGGGCTCGACGGCCATCGCTGCGCCGTTGGTAATCCCACGGGCGCGATGGGCGGCGAGCAGCACCAGTTCGAACCGGTTCGGGATCTTATCGACGCAATCTTCGACTGTGACACGAGCCATTCAGGTGGACCTCTCGGTTGGGATGCGAAGACCGGTTAGCACAACGAAGAAGCAAGACCATGTCATCGCACGGCAATTTTGGTGCCAGGGACTGTGGAACGCAACTAAGGCCCAGTGGCAGCGGCTCTTGACCGCGTCACGGGCTCTCGTGGTCCAAAATTTATATTTCTCTTTATGCCAGCATTGGCAGCAAAGTACAAGACGGCGAATTTTGACAGGGAGCGGGCGTTCCGCCCGGCGCTCGACGGATCTGGCACAGCGCGCCGGACCTAGCCATAAAATCGCCTAAACTTTGCTGGTATTTCAACATCTAATAGAAAGAGCTTGCCAGTTAATGGTTACGAAAACGCGGCTTGATCTGGGCAATGCATTCCCTTCGGGAAAAAACACTTATTCCAAGGCAAGTCTTGGTTGTTGAACTCTAAAAACTGCGATAGGAATTTTTGGACTGATTAAATTGCGGGCAGCTCGGCGGCTTACCCCACCAAATTCATCGGTCGGGCGCGGCTCATTCGCTGGGCCGCAAAACTTAAGGCACGATTTTGATCCTCTGCCCATCAACCGCAGCAATTTGAATTTGCTCGCATTTGAGGACGTTAATGAACTTTTATCAGACTGAGCGGATGGCCCTGTTTATCGACGGCGCTAACCTCTATGCGACTTCAAAATCTCTTGGCTTTGACATCGACTACAAGCGGTTGTTGACGTTTTTCCGCCAAAAGGGTCAGCTTATCCGTGCGCTGTACTACACAGCGCTTGCCGAGGATCAAGAATACTCCTCGATCCGGCCTCTGATCGATTGGTTAGACTACAACGGCTACACTATGGTGACAAAGCCCACCAAAGAGTTCACCGACGCCCTCGGCCGGCGCAAAGTAAAGGGCAACATGGATATAGAGTTGGCCGTAGACGCTATGCGCCTCGCTGACTCTCTCGATCACATTGTGCTGTTCTCGGGCGACGGTGACTTCAAGAGCCTCGTTTCTGCCTTGCAGCAAAAGGGCAAGCGGGTCAGCGTGATTTCGACCTTGCAGACGCAGCCGCCGATGGTTTCCGACGATCTGCGCCGCCAAGCTGACCAGTTCATCGACATTGCCGACCTGGAAAACATGATCGGGCGCGACGCCACCAGCGGCCCGCGTACGGCCCGTGAGCCGCGTGAACCGCGTGCGTTCACACCGCGCAGCGCGCCCCAGTTCGGCAGCAGAGAAAGTGCCACCGCGTTTGCCGACGGTGACGACCTGCCAGACGAAATCTGACCGGATACCCTGCCGGCTGTGCGAACGGCGGGTTGCAATTTTACCCGCCGGAAGGCAGCCTCCCTGACCGCGCGCCTATCTCTGGCCGCGGCAGGGGATGCGCGGCATGGCAGCATTGAAATCCACCCCGCCTCAGAACGATGGGCGCATCGCCGCCCAATCTGGGGCCTTCGAGCCGCCGCATGATTGCGGCCTGTGCCCTCGCCTTGCTTCATTCCGCGCAGCCAACGCGCGTGCAGAACCTTTGTGGTTCAATGGCCCTGTGCCGTGCTTTGGTGACGCGTCGGCCCGATTGCTCGTTGTTGGCCTTGCTCCCGGCCTGCAAGGCGCCAACCGCACCGGGCGGCCATTTACAGGCGATTATGCCGGGGATCTGCTCTACGCCACCCTGCTGAAATTCGGCTTTGCCGAGGGCACCTATGCAGCCCGCCCCGACGACGGGCTCGTGCTCCGTGACTGCATGATCGCCAACGCCGTACGCTGCGTGCCGCCCCAGAACAAGCCAACGCCCAGTGAGATTTCAACGTGCCGCGCGTTTTTTCAGGCGCGCATCGAAACTCTACCAAAGCTGACATGCTTGATAGCACTCGGCCGGATCGCCCACGACCAGACACTCGCAGCGTTCGGCTTGCGCAAAGCCATCTATCCATTCGCACACGGCAGGCGTCACGGCATCAAACCGGGCCTCGCGATGTTCGATAGTTTTCATTGCTCACGCTACAACACCAACACGGGACGCCTGACGGTGCCGATGTTCGAAGCGGTGTTCGCGGATGTGCGGCGCGAACTCAGCGCGACTTGAGGGCGGTGGCGTTTCCATCGCGGAACTTCGGCACTCTCAAGCACAACAAGGCTAGGCCACGCTCTTGCGGGCGCTTACTGGATCGTAGTTCAGCACTGGTGCCAGCCAACGCTCGGCTTCACCTAGTGTCCAGCCCTTGCGCTTGGCATAATCGTCCGCCTGATCGCGCTCGACCTTGCCAACACCGAAATAGTGACTTTCGGGGTGCGAGAAGTAAAGCCCCGAGACCGCCGATCCCGGCCACATGGCAAAGCTCTCGGTCAACTTCATGCCGGTCGCATTCTCGACATCCATCAGCTTCCACAGCGTTTCTTTTTCGGTGTGGTCGGGCTGTGCGGGATATCCAGGAGCCGGGCGAATGCCCTGATACTCTTCGAGAATGAGCTGTTCGGCAGTGAGTTTCTCAGCCCCTGCATAGCCCCAAAGCTCTCGGCGCACGAGTTGGTGCATGCGTTCGGCAAATGCCTCGGCAAGCCTGTCGCACAGGGCTTTGAAAATGATGCGCCCGTAGTCGTCCGTTTTCTTGAAGTGGGCTTCGAGAGCGGCTTCTTCGCCAAGGCCCGTCGTCACGGCAAAACCGCCGATGTAGTCGGCGACACCCGACTCCTTCGGAGCCACGAAATCGGCGAGCGCGGTGTGCGCCCGGTCGCGTGAGGGGTCGCGCGCCATTTGCTGGCGCAAGGTGTAGAGGGTCGCAAGTTTCGAGTGGCGCGGCTCGCCGGTGTACAGTTCGATGTCATCGCCAACACTGTTCGCGGGCCAGAAGCCAACGACGCCCTTCGCCGTGACCCACTTCTCCGCCACCATGCGCGCGAGAATGTCTTGCGCGTCGTTGAACAGCTTTTGCGCTTCGGCGCCGACCTTGTTGTCCTTGAGGATCTGCGGATAGCGGCCAGCCAGCTCCCACGTCTGGAAGAACGGCGTCCAGTCGATGACGGGCACAAGGTCTGCCAAATCGTAATTCGCAAAAGTCCGCGGGCCAAAGAAGCTGGGCTTCACCGGCTTATAAACAGCCCAATCGATCTTGAAGCTATTGGCGCGGGCGCTAGCGAGCGTGATGCGCTGCTTTTTGATTTCATTAGCCAGATGCGCCTCGCGCACTTTCACGTACTCGGTCTTGATACCTTCGAGGTAGTTCGCGCTTTCTGTTTCCGACAAAAGGTTCGAGACAACGCCCACCGCACGGCTGGCATCGAGAACGTACAGCGCCTGGCCGCGCGTGTAGTTGGGACTGATCTTAACGGCCGTATGCACGCGGCTCGTCGTGGCGCCACCGATCAACAGCGGGCAGGAAAAACCTTCGCGCTCCATTTCGGCAGCGACAAAGCACATCTCGTCGAGCGATGGCGTGATAAGGCCCGACAAACCGATGATATCGACTTTCTCGCGTTTGGCGGTTTCGAGAATTTTCGCAGCCGACACCATCACACCAAGGTCGATCACCTCGTAGTTGTTGCATTGCAGCACAACCCCGACAATGTTCTTGCCGATGTCGTGCACGTCGCCCTTAACGGTCGCCATCAGGATTTTACCCTTGGGGGGCATTTCGGTCAGGCCTGATGCACGCTTTTCAGCCTCAAGATAGGGCTGCAGATAAGCGACCGCCTGCTTCATCACGCGCGCCGATTTCACCACCTGCGGCAAAAACATTTTTCCTGCGCCAAACAAATCGCCGACAACATTCATGCCGGCCATCAGCGGGCCTTCGATCACGTGCAGCGGCTTTGGAAGCTTTTGCCGCGCTTCTTCCGTATCGATCTCGATGAAATCTGTGATGCCGTGGACGAGCGAATGCGCGAGACGGTCTTCTACCGGCGCATCGCGCCATTTGAGATCCTTCTCGACCTTCTTGGCCCCATCACCCTTGTAACGCGGCGCGGCTTCGAGCAGACGGTCGGTCGCGTCATCGCGGCGGTTGAGCACGACGTCTTCGCAAAGCTCGCGCAGTTCCGCTGGAATATCGTCATAGAGCGCCAGCTGGCCGGCATTGACGATGCCCATGTCCATGCCTGCCTGAATGGCATGATAGAGGAACACCGAGTGCATGGCCTCGCGCACCGGCTCGTTGCCGCGGAACGAGAACGACAGGTTGGATACGCCGCCCGAGATATGCACCAGAGGCATCTTCTCTTTGATCTGGCGCGTGGCCTCGATGAAGGCGATGCCATAACCGTTGTGTTCTTCAATGCCGGTCGCGACCGCAAAAATGTTGGGATCGAAGATGATGTCTTCCGGCGGGAAGCCGACTTGCTCGGTCAAGAGTTTGTAGGCGCGTTCGCAGATCGATACCTTGCGCTCGATGGTGTCGGCTTGCCCCTGCTCGTCGAAGGCCATCACCACGACGGCCGCGCCATAGCGCAAGACCTTACGCGCCTGTTCGAGGAACTGCGCCTCGCCTTCTTTCATCGATATCGAGTTGACGATGGCCTTGCCCTGCACGCACTTCAGGCCCGACTCAATCACGGTCCATTTCGAGCTATCGATCATCACCGGAACGCGCGAGATGTCGGGCTCCGAGGCGATCATGTTGAGGAACGTGCTCATTGCCTTTTCGGAATCGAGCAGCCCTTCGTCCATGTTGATGTCGATGATCTGGGCGCCGCTTTCGACCTGCTGGCGCGCCACCGAAAGGGCGGCCTGATAGTCGTTGGCCTCAATCAATTTCCGGAACTTCGCCGAGCCCGTGACGTTGGTGCGCTCACCGACGTTGATAAAGGATTGTGCTGCGTTTGAAGTGGTCATGATGAAGCGTCAGTCCCCGTTGAATCGGATCAGTGCGTTTGACACTGAACTACCCCAGCTGCAACGGCTTGTCGCGGGGCACACAGCCGCGCCGGTCCTTAGAGCGGATGCGCGCAGCACACTGCCACCGGCAGGCCGTCTTGCCCATGGGGCAGCGGCTGAACGGACAACATCGGCGGGAGGAATAGTGCTTATTGGCCGGTAATCGTTGCCAGCGACGGCGTTAGCAGCGGGTAGATGTAGACCCAAAACAGCGTCGCCACAGCCACGGCCACCAGCCCCACAAGGATTGGGTCGTGCCAAGCGCGCGCCGGGGCCAGCACCGTGATCTTGGCCGCATCTTCCTGCATTTCGAAATTGACGCCTTCGAAACGGCTGGTCATGGCCTCGCGGACAACGTGCGCAAGGATGGGGATGAACAGCGCCCAAGCCCTGCGGGTCAAAAGGCCAGCCGGCCAGCCGATATTGGGGTCGACGATCCACAATTCGCTGGTTGTTGCGATCTTGTCGGGCGCGAGCAGCGTGCGCACGAAAACCGAGTAGCTTTCGGGGAAATAGGCCTTGGCCTTTTGCCGGACCGTTTCGCTCAGCTGATTGTCCAGCGCCTTCAATTCTTTGAACAATTGCGCCCGGATATCATCGGAAGCTAGGCTGATGTTCGGGTCTGCCGCCGTCAGAGTTGCCGGCAGCTCGATTTTGATGACACGCATTACTTGTCGTCTCCCGGCCCGTCGAGCCCCCCGGCCAAACGCATGAACGCACGCGTTCTCCTAGCACATACTGGAGGATATTTTCACCACAGCCATGCGCATTGCCTGCCAATTGGGGCGTTCATTTGTTGTAACGCCGCAACAATGCAGCCTTTAAGCTTAAGCTGCGGTCTTGTTGGCCTTGGCTGCGATGGCCGCCAGTTGTTCTACCAATCCGCGCACGCCCTTTATGCGGATTTCCGGCAGGTCCCAATCGCCCTTGAAGACCAGCTTGTGATCGGGCTGCAACTTGGCGAGCGCGCGAGACGCTTGCAGGAACTGAGCAAGCCCCTGCGCATTGGCGAACTGGTTGCGCCGGAACGACACCACCGCCCCGCGCGAGCCGGCATCGACCTTGGCAATGCCAGCCTGCCGGCACAAGCCCTTGATCTCCATGACGTCGAGCAGATGCGAGACTTCTGACGGAAACTCCCCGAAGCGATCGACCAATTCGTCGGCAAAGCCGTCGATGTCCGCGCGGGTCTCCAAACTCGACAGCCTCCGGTAGAGACCGAGCCGCAGATGCAAATCCGCGACGTAGGCCTCGGGAATAAGCACCGAAGTGCCCAGCGCGATTTCCGGGCTCCATTTGTCGCCAGCATCTTGGAAGTCGCCGCCCTTCAGGGCCGACACCGCCTCTTCCAGCATCGATTGGTAGAGTTCGAAGCCCACTTCGCGGATGTGGCCAGACTGTTCTTCGCCCAACAAATTGCCGCCGCCACGGATGTCGAGGTCGTGTGAGGCGAGCGAGAACCCGGCGCCAAGTGTATCGAGAGACTGGAGAACCTTGAGCCGTTTTTCCGCGCCCTCGGTCAGCTTCTGCCCTGGCGGGGTTGTGAAATAGGCATACGCGCGGCGTTTCGAACGCCCGACCCGGCCGCGCAACTGGTAGAGCTGAGCGAGGCCGAACATGTCGGCACGGTGCAAGATCATCGTATTTGCGTTGGGCACGTCGAGCCCGGATTCGACAATCGCCGTTGAGAGCAGCACGTCGTACTGACCCTCGTAAAACGCCGTCATCACGTCTTCCAGTTCAGTCGGCGTCAGCTGCCCATGGGCACGCGCCACCTTCAATTCCGGAACCGCCTCGCGCAAGAATTCCGACACATCGTCGAGGTCAGAAATGCGCGGCACAACATAGAAACTCTGCCCGCCGCGCGCGCGTTCGCGCTTCAAGGCATCTGTTAAAATAATGGGGTCGAACGGCGAGATATATGTGCGTACCGCCAAGCGGTCGACGGGCGGCGTTGTGATCAGCGACAATTCACGCACGCCGCTCAACGCCAATTGCAGGGTGCGCGGAATGGGCGTTGCTGTCAGTGTCAGCACGTGCACGTCCTCGCGCAACGCTTTCAGGCGCTCTTTGTGCGAGACGCCGAAGTGCTGCTCTTCGTCGATCACCAAAAGACCGAGCCGCGCGAACTCGATCTGTTTGCCGAGCAGCGCATGCGTGCCCACGACAATGTCGATCTTGCCCGACTTCAAGCCTTCCTTGACCTCAGCAAGCTCCTTGTTCGACACAAGCCGCGAGGCCTGCGCGATGTTCATCGGCAAACCTTCGAAGCGATTTTTGAAGGTCTTGAAGTGCTGGCGCGCGAGCAACGTGGTCGGCACTACGACGGCCACCTGCAGGCCACCCATGGCCGCGATGAAGGCCGCCCGCAGGGCAACCTCCGTCTTGCCGAAGCCGACATCACCGCAAACCAGGCGATCCATCGGCCGGCCCGAGCCGAGGTCTTCGACCACGGCATCGATGCTTGCGGCTTGGTCCTCGGTCTCGTCATAGGGGAAGCGGGCGACGAACTCGTCCCACGAGCCGGTCGGCGGAACCAGTGCCGGGGCTTCTTTCAGTTGCCGGAGAGCAGCGATCTTGATCAATTCAGAGGCGATCTCGCGCAGCCGCTTTTTGAGCTTGGCCTTGCGTGTCTGCCAGGCGACGCCGCCGAGTCTGTCAAGCTGCCCATCGCCGCCGTCGTCGGTGCCATAGCGCGTCAACAGTTCGATGTTCTCAACCGGCAAATACAGCTTGTCGCCGCCCGCGTAGGTGAGTTCCAAGCAATCGTGCGGGGCGCCGAGCGCGGTGATTGTTTTAAGGCCCACGAAGCGGCCGATGCCGTGATCGGCATGCACCACCAGATCGCCGTTGGCCAAACTCGTGGCTTCGGTCAGAACATCGGCGGCCTTGCGCGCTTTGCGTCGTGGCCGTACCAGACGGTCGCCCAGAATATCCTGTTCACCGATGACGGCGAGTTCCGGCGTTTCAAAGCCCTGTTCGATGCCGAGGACACCGAGCCCAGCAATCCCCTCTGACAAAGCCAGCGCCT
>Ga0247836_1004916_pt1 | contig 16116 bp, 15 predicted proteins | sample LaCruzMarch2015__4_FD_187116 | JGI IMG/M metagenome (GOLD analysis project Ga0247836, IMG submission 187116) | Freshwater microbial communities from meromictic Lake La Cruz, Castile-La Mancha, Spain - LaCruzMarch2015_14m | ecosystem: Environmental > Aquatic > Freshwater > Lake | place: Spain...
GCCAACTACGGTTGGCCGCTTGTGACGCACGGCATCAATTACAACGGGACGACGATCAGCGAAGACAAGTCAGCCCTCGGAATGGAAGATCCTGTCGTGCAATGGACTCCCGTCATTGCCGCGTCCGGGCTCGCCCTTTACCGGGGCGATAAATTCCCGCGCTGGCGCGGCAACCTTTTTGCCGGCGGACTTGCCGGTCAAAGGTTGGTGCGTCTTGAACTCAATGGAACCAGCGTGGCCAAACAGGAGATTCTTCTCCGCGAGACCGGGCGCATCCGCGACGTCCGCTCGTTCGACGACGGTTTCCTCTACGTCGTCTACGACGAACCCGGCAAAGTCGTGCGGCTCGTGCCCGAGTAAAGGCGGTTACGGGATCCATCGATCCGCGAAGCCCTCTGCCACCACGCCGGGCTTACATTCGGGTGTAGAGATCGCCCAGGACCCAGATGGTTCCTCCAATCATGAGGAACAGGATGAAACCGGTGAACAAAACCAGTTGGAGATCTTCCTTCTGCTGGCCTCTGAACGAGAGGTGCAGGAAGAAGCGGAAATGGACGATCACTTGCAGGATGGCACAGAAGACGAGAACGATATAGCTGCGCGCCCCTCCCACCGTCGCCACGAGGGTGAAGGGGATGATCGTAAGAACCGCCGCCAGGGCGAAGCCGGTCAGGTAGTGGTGAAGTTCCTTGGATTTTTTCATCAGAGCAATCCTCCCAAGAAGACGAAGCTGAAGATAAAGATCCAGACGACATCGAGAAAATGCCAGAACACCGCCCAGCGCAGCAGGGCCAACTTCCAGCGGCGGTCGACCCCCCGAACCAGGACCCCGACGACAATGACCAGACACCAAATGATTCCGCCGGTCACATGCAGACCGTGGAGTCCGACCAGGGACCACAAGGCGGAGAGGTAGCCACTGCGGGTCGGCGGTCCACCGGCGGCGGCCATGGAGATGAAGTCGGAAATCTCACGATAAAGGAATCCGCACCCGAGCAGGACCGTGAGCAGGAGCCAAAACACCAATTTTTTGGTGCAGGCACCTCGGCCGCCATGTTCCTGCTTCATGGTCAAGACCGCCATTCCGCTGGTCACACTCGAGAGGAGAAGAAAGGCGGTTTGCCAGGCGATGCTGCCGAAGTCGAAGAGTTCCTTGGGGCCGGGGCAACACGCGAGAGGCACGGTGGTGGCGAAGACGGCAAAAAACATCCCGAACGTCACCAGATCGCTCATCATGAAAACCCAGAACCCGAAGACGGAGGTCTCCGCCTCGAGGTGGTCGTCGCCGTGCTCTTCGCCCAGATTCAGGCCGGGATGGAGTGATTGTCCGGTCGGGGCACTCATGGGTTGGTGATGATGTCGGGACGGGCCAGCCCTTGGTTGGCCTCGTTGCACTCGTCGTCGCGCGTGACGCCCCGGCTTTCGCGGGCCGCCCGGCGCCAGGCTTCATCGATCTCGCGCACCTCGGCGGCGGGAATGATTTTTTTTCTTTCCGGCAGAAAGGCGTAAGTGATGACCGTCACGATGCAACCCAGGAAGCAGATGATGGCCAACCACCACATGTACCAGACCAAGCCGAAGCCGAGCCCCGAGCCCAGTGCCGCAATAATCAAGCCGTAGTAGGTGTTGGCGGGCATCTCGATGTCTTCGTATTTCTCGATCGGCTGGTAGGCCGTGCCCTTGGCCTTTGCCTCCGTGAAGGCATCCCGGCCATCGACCTTGGGCAGAACCGCAAAATTCCATTCGGGAGTCGGCGCCGGGGTCCACCACTCGAGAGTTCGCCCGTCCCAAGGATCACCAAAAGGAACCATCAATTTCTTCCGGTTCACAACGCTTCGCCAGAGAGTCAGGAGCACGAAAGTGAAGGCGAGACCCAGAAAGAGCGCGCCAATTCCCGAAACCACCATCCAGGGGACCAGCGCCGGATTCTCGTAGGCGACCGTCCGCCGGGTCATTCCCATCATTCCGACTTGGTAGAGAGGTAGGAAGGCCAGAATGAAGCCGAACGCCCAGAGGAAGGCCGTGATCCGGCTGTAACCGTCGAGGAGCCGGAACCCGTAAATTTTCGGGAACCAGTAGTAAATGCCCGCGAGAACCCCAAACAGAGTTCCGGGAATGATCACATTGTGGAAATGGGCAACCAGAAAAAGGCTGTTGTGCAACTGGTAGTCCAGCGTGGGGTTGGCCAGGATCACCCCGCTGAGACCGCCGATGGCAAAGAGGACGAAAAATCCGCACAGGTAGAGCATCGGCGTGGTAAAACGGACCCGCCCTCCCCACAAAGTCGCCAACCAATCATAGATTTTCACCCCCGTTGGGATGGCAATCAGCAGCGTCGCGATGCCAAAAGCGGCGTTCACCGTGGTCGACTGCCCCATGGTGAAGAAGTGGTGCAGCCAGACCATGAAGGAAAGAACCGCGATGCACATCGTCGCCGCCACCAACCCGACGTAGCCGTAAAGACGCTTCCCGGAAAAGGTGGCCGCGATTTCCGACATCACCCCGAAGGCCGGAAGGATGAGGATGTAAACCTCCGGGTGGCCGAACATCCAAAACAGGTTGATGTAGTTCATCAAATTCCCGCCCATGTCGTTCGTGAAAAAGTGAAAGCCAAGGTAGCGGTCGAGCCCGAGCATGAGGCAGCAGGCGGTGAGTGGCGGCATGGCGAAGATCAGCAGGATGGAGGTGCAGAGGGCCGTCCACGTGAACAGCGGCATCCTCATGAAACTCATCCCCGCCGTGCGCATCTTGTAAATGGTCACCGCAAAGTTGACCCCGGTGAGGGTGGAGCCGAGGCCCGCAATCCCGATGGACAGAATGTAATAATCCGGGCCGACTCCGGGATTGATCAAGCGACCGGTGAACGAAGGATACCCGGTCCACCCACCCGTCGAAAACTCCCCGACCAGCAACGAGATCATGATGAGGAATCCGCCGACCGCCGTGAGACCCAGGCTGATTTGATTGAGCTTCGGAAAGGCCACGTCCCTGGCACCGATCTGCAAGGGGACGACGATATTGATCAGACCGATCAGGAACGGCATCGCCACGAAAAAGATCATGTTGGTGCCGTGGGTCGTGAAGAGTTGGTTGAAATGATCGGACGAGAGAAACCCGCCATTGAGGCCCACCGCCTGGTTGACCCGCATCAAAATGCCCTCGACCACCCCGCGGAACAACATGATGACCGCGAAGATGATATACATCGTGCCGATTTTCTTGTGATCGACACTCGTCAGCCATTCGAAAAGAGGTTTCCACCACTTCATCCAAAAAAGAAGCGCAACCACCAACGCCCCTCCCACCGGCAGCATGGCCGCCGCACCGGCGGTGATGAAGGTATTCAAATTGGGATCTTCGAACTCTTGGACGAGAATGATCGAGTCCCATGTCAGTCTGCCAAAAAGCGCCTCGAACATTTTACATTTTCATATCCATCATGGGTTTCTCCGGGGCGGCTGGAAGGGGGGATTTCGCGGGATCGTAAGAGGGGCTGCCCGGCTGGCTTTCCGGAGTCATGTCCTCGACCATGTAGCGGGCCAGCACGCGTTGAAAAATTTTCGAGTCCCCGAGGACCATTTCAATCGGACCTTTTCGGTCCTTGATGTGGAGGGATTTTTTGGCCTCTTCCGCAGTGCCCTGCACGGCCAGGAGGGCGTATGTGTCGGCGGTGAGCGCGAGGTCGCTCGCTTGTGCCTTCTTCATCCGGGCCTCGTATTCCTCCTGGGAAACCGAAAAAACTTGGAATTTCTGCTTCCAGAATCCGTTCCCCGTGAACTGCGTATTCATCCCGGTGGCCTCACCCTGCCGGGCGGCAAGGAAGTTCAACTTCGTGGTCATGGCCGGCATGGCATAAATCTGACCGACAATCGCCGAAATCCGCAGGCTCTGCATCACGGTATCGGTCGTCAAGGTCAACTCGACCGCACGCCCCTCGGGCACGACCAACTCGTCCACCAGCGCAACTCCCTCGTCCGGGTAGATGAAGATCCATTTCCAATCGAGTCCTATGACATGGATTTGCAGCGGGTCTTTGCCCAGTTCCTTGTAGGGGTCGAGACGAAAGGTCATGTTCCAAAGACTGACCCCCATCAAAGTGACGACAAGAATCGGCACACCCCACATCAACGATTCAAGGACCCGGTTCGACTCCCAGTTCGGGCGATATTTGCCCCTCGGCTTGCTTCGACGATACCTCCACAGAATCCACGGCGTGGCGACCAGGACGGGAACCACCGCGATCATCGTCAGAAGGGTGACAAGTTTGAGATGCCGCAACTGCTCCGCCGCCACGGGCCCCATCGGCTGCAGAAAAGATTCCGCAATGGCTAGGGTTAAAGGTGGGTCGGTCATTGCCAAAAGAACTCCGATCTTTGTTTGTCAGCTTTGCCCCGGGCTCACCAGCGAAAATTGGCTGCTTGGAAAAAAGGAATGAGCGTGCCGCGGACCCCCGCTCCAGAACCTGCGGATCATCGCGGCGGTGAATTCCACGGGATCGATCGGGCCGTCTTTGGCCGGAGGAGTGCGATCCATTCCCAAAATCACGCCCGCGCCGCCGTTGCCCACGACTCCACCGATGGTGCAGAAGCCAACCCCTACACGTAGGACATGAAGGCCACCTCAACGCCGAAGACCCACATGATCACGCGCAACATCCTAGCCTTCACGGTCAGCGTCCATCTCCTCTTCCGCGGGAAGGTCAAACACACTTCGCCCAGCCACTGGGACAACGATCCGCTGTCTTACTCCTCGCTCTTGGATCTCCGGAATCAAGAGGACTCCGGCAACTTGTCGGCATGCTTCATCATCAAACGATGCAGGCGCCGGAAAGCCCGTCGCGCCGACTCGACGTCCTGCTCGGCGGCGAGGCGCTTGGCCAGCGAGGTAATGCGTTGATCTTCCGTGGCAAAAGCGCGGGCGATCACGGTTGACTGATCTCCCACTCCTTCCAAAGATTCGCGCAGCAGCGTCTCCCGGATGGCTTCGTACGCACCGATTGCGGTGATGACATAGGGGGGCACCTCGGCGAAGTTATGGTTCTCAAGATACGGGCAAGGGGGCAGATCGTCGCCCGCCAGCGGAGTCAACCATGGCCCGGAAAGCATCGCCACAGCGGCACCTAAGAGGAAACAAATCAGACCAACGGTGAGAATCTTCCCGCCCATGAGGATCTCAGTCCTCTTTGCGCCCGCGCAAAACGAGGCGGGCCAGTTCTAGGTCCGCCGGGTAAGTGATCTTACCATTCCATTCCGGAGTCTCGACCAGGGCTACCGGGGCCCCGGCCGCTTGAACCGCGGATGTCTCGTCCGGGACCTGGCCGCCGGTGGCGATGACTTCGGCGTAAGCATGACGTAGCAATTCGGCACGGAAAATTTGCGGAGTCTCGACAGCCCACAGTCCGTCACGTTCGACCGACTCGACAATGAAGCCCTCGTCGTTGATCCGCTTGAGCGTGTCGGTGACTGGCCTGGCGCAAGCCGCAGCGCCATTGTTGCATGCACTCTCGAGGCAGCGCTCGATCATGGCGCAAGTGACCAATGGGCGGGCCGCATCATGCACCGCAATGATGGCCGCATCCTCGGGCACACACTCAAGACCTTCGGCCACGGACAAATGGCGGTGTGCTCCACCTTCCACCACGGCTTTGAGCTTGGTCGGGGCCGCGGTCCGGGCAATCGCCTCCAATTCGGCCCGCGCGCTGGCCGCACAAACCAGGACAATCGCATCGATGAGCTTTGACTGGTTGAAAGCCGCCACACTACGGCCGAGCACGGGCTGACCCTCCAGTTCGGCCGTCAATTTGTTGAAACCCATGCGGCGACTGGAGCCGGCGGCCACAATGACAGCCCACACCCCGCTTTTTCTGGATGGTGTTTTTTTAGCCAAGTTGCTTGAGAACCTCCGTGTTGACGGCCTTGCCCTCGGTCCGCCCGCCCGCTTTGGCCATGACGACTTTCATCACTGCACCCATTTGCGCTTTGCCGGCCGCCCCCGACTCCACAATGGCCTCGCGCACCAGCGCGGACAACTCATCGGCCGAGAGAGGAGCGGGCAAATAGGTCTCGAGCAAAACGAGCTCGGCCTTTTCTTTGGCCGCCTGCTCCTCGCGTCCGCCCTTGGCGAAGCCCTCGATGGCGTCCTGGCACTGCTTGATCCGGCGGCGGAGAACCGTGATGACGTCCGCATCAGCCAGAGCGGCATCGGTCGCCGCCCCTTTTTCGATCACGGCGTATTTCAGGGACGACTTGAGCATACGCAGGGCGCCGAGTTTGTCGGCATCCTTGGCTTTCATCGCCGCTTTGATGTCCTCGTCGATCCGGACGGTCAGGCTCATGGGCGGCATCCTAAGCACGGGCGTGGCAGGGAGCCAGCGGTTTCCCGCCCCACCATTGCCGCCGGGGGTCTGCTCCATTAGTTTGGCCGGGGGCATGAGAGCGGCACCACGCAAGATTACAATCCTCGGAACTCCGGTGGCGGTGGTCGATTACGATGCGGCCATCGCGGAAAGCATCCGGCTGGCCGGCGAGAAGCATCCCGCCGCCGTGGCGGCCAGCAATACCCACATCGTCGCGTTGGCCCGCCACCAACGCGATTTCGGCGAAGTCATGCGGAAGTTCGACCTCATCCTGCCCGATGGCATGCCGCTGCGCTGGAGCCTCAACGCACACGGAGCCGCCCTCAAGGACCGCGTCTACGGCCCGTATTTCATGGAGAAAATGATCCGTGCCACCCCGCGGCCGTGGCGCCATTTTTTCTTCGGCGGAACGGAGGAAACACTCGAGGCCCTCGTGGCGCACTTGGGTGAGATCCAACCCGGCCTCGAAATTGCCGGTACTTTGTCGCCGCCCTTCCGGACGTGGACCGAAGACGACGAAAAGGCCTTCGCCCGCACCATCGCGGAGGCCAAGCCCGATTTCATCTGGGTCGCCCTCGGTGGCGAGCGGCAGGAGCGATGGATCATCGACAACCTGGCGCGCCACGTCCGCGGGGTCTTCTTCGCGGTGGGCGATGCCTTTGTCCTTCTTGGTGGACAGCGGGCTTTCGCACCACAGTGGATGCAGCGCTCCGGCACCACGTGGGCCTACCGCCTTTGGCAGGAGCCCGGCCGTCTCTGGAGGCGCTACACCCAGTTCAATTCGCTCTTTGTCTACTACACCATCCGCGAAGCTTTGGGCGGCCAACCGAAGGAAAAACCCGCCGGCTCCGGAAAACCCAGCATCGCCTTTCTCGGTTCCCGCGGCGTGCCGGCCCGCTACTCGGGATTCGAGGTCGTCGTCCAGGAGCTCGGCAAACGCCTCGCCGCGCGGGGACATGATGTGACGGTCTACAACCGCCTGCCTCACCACGGGGCACCCCAGCCGGTCTGGGAGGGTATGCACATCATCGGACTGCCGACCATCCCGACCAAGAGCCTCGACACCATTGTGCACACCACCCTGTCGATGCTCGATGCGATGCGCAGGAACTATGACATCATCTATCTCTGCGGAGTGGGCAATGCCATTCTCGGTCGCCTCGCCCGATGGCGCGGCACCAAGGTGATCATCAATGTGGACGGGGCGGACTTCAGCCGCAAAAAGTGGCGCGGATTCGCCCGGTTCTGGTTGAAACACAGCGAGCGCTGGGCCACGCAGTCTGCTGACTGCATCATCGCGGACAACGCCACCATTGCCGACCGCTATGCGGACCGTCATGCCACGCGAACCGAGCACCTCTCCTACGGGCTGACCGTACGCGATGAACCCGTGCGCTCCGGGGAGTTGGAACGCTGGGGACTCCGGCCGGACAACTACTTTCTTTATGTTTCCCGCTTGACCCCGGAGAACGAGGCGGAGTTGCTGCTGCGCGCTTACCGCGAGTTGGCCGATCCACTGCCGCTGGTCATGGTGGGCGGTGATCCCTACGAACACGCCTACCGCCGAAAGCTGGAGGCTCTGGCCACCGATCGGGTGATTTTTACCGGGCTGCGGTTTTCCGATGCCTACATCGAACTGAGTCAGCATTCACGGGCTTTCATCATGCCCGCCACCATCGAGGCCACGCGATTGGTTCTGCTCGACCAACTCGGCATGGGCAAGGCGATCATTTACCACGACTGCACGGCGACACGCGAAGTCATCGGTGATGCCGGTATCCCTTTCGGTCCGGACCGTCCGGTCGAAGCACTGGCCGAGAAACTCGGTTGGGCCGCGGAAAATCCGGAGGGCTGTGCGGCGGCGGGGCGACGCGCCCGCCACCGTGCGGAACAATTCCGGTGGGAGTCGGTGCTCGACCGGTATGAGGAAATCTTCCGTCGTATCGGTGCGGCCGACACCATATGAAACTTTCGGTCGTCACCCCGTCACTCAACCAAGCACGCTATCTCGGAGCGTGCCTTGATTCGGTCCGCCTGGCCGCGGAACATGCTCCCTCGCACGAAATCGAGCACATCGTCATCGACGGAGGATCGACCGACGGAACGACCGCAATTCTGCGCCAACAGACCGGGGTGCGTTGGGTCTCGGAGAAGGACAACGGACAGTCCCAAGCCATCAACAAGGGGCTCGGCCTAGCCAACGGGGACATCCTCGCCTACTTGTGCGCCGACGACCTTTACGAACCGCCGGCCCTACAGCGTGTCCTTGATGTCTTCAGCAGTGAGGAGACCGTTGATGTTGTTTACGCCGACTTTTTTTTCCTTGAAGGGAATTCCGGACGGAAACGGCGCAAGTCGGCAGCCAAGTTTGCCCCGACCGGGCTGATCAAGGGCAACCCGCTCGGACAACCCGCAGTCTGGTGGCGGCGCAGGGTGTATGAAAAATTCGGCGGTTTCGACGAGACGCTTCATTACTGCATGGATCATGAATATTGGCTCCGGCTGGGTGCCAAGGTGCAATGGCACTACATTCCCGAACCTCTGGCCGTTTCGCGTTTGCACGCAGACGCCAAGACGAGCCGGCAACTTTCCAAAATGTGGTGCGAGACCGCACGGATGCTCACGCGTGAAGGATGGCGGTTCGGGCCTTGGTGGAACGCTTTCTCCATGGCCGTCTGGGGACGTCACTACTATCTGCTCAAACGACGCTGGTTCGCCCGATGAAGCCCCGCCTCCTTCTGGTTGAACTTCATCACCTCGGAGATGCGGTGATGAGCCTCCCGTTTGTCCGCGGGGCGGCAGCCCGTTACGAAGTCCATGTCCTCTGCCGCCCGGCGAGCAGCGAAGTTTACCGGTTGCTTTCCCACCCCCCGGTAATTCATGAGTGGGAAACACCCTGGGAAGACGCTCAACCGTCCGGCTTGGGGCCAGCGCTCGTGGCGGCCCGCGACAAAGGCCGTGTGCTGCGGCCCTTGTCTTTCGATGCTGCCGTCTGCGCGTGGGCGGATGCGAGGGTTGGCGTTCTCATGGCGGAAACCCACGCCGTACGACGGATCGGTTTTCCCATGACGCGCGGCAACTACTACGCCGCCGACTTGCCATGGCGCCGAAGGCGGCGGCTTTTCGGTCGCGCTTTGGAAAATCTCTGGCGATTGCTTCACCCCGGCCGTCCCCTGCTCACCCAAGAGCTGCATCGCGAGTCACCGCGGCAAACGCACTTCCATTGCTGGCACCAGATTGCCGGGGCGCTGGATCTTTCCTGCGATGTTTCCGTGCCTTGGATCGCGGCAACCGGCGCGCCGGTCCAAGAACGCCGCGGGCGTCCAGTGCTCGTCGTACACGCGCAGGCCCGCCTTCCGAGCAAACAATGGCCGCTCAGTCGCTGGCGCGAACTCGCCGCTTCAGATCGGGTCACGGAGAAATTCGAACTGGTCGAGGTGCTTCCGCAGGGGGCCGAGCCCGTGACCCCGGACCACGCCCGCAAAGTGCCAACACCCGATCTTTTGTCCCTCGTGACTGTGCTGCGGGGCGCCGACGCGGTGCTCTGCCACGACTCCTTTCCGGCCCATCTTGCCGGCGCCCTGGACAAACCGGTGGTGACAATTTTCGGCTCGGGTGAACCCGATTGGTTCGCACCATGGAACAATCGCCATCGCGTGGTGCAGCGCCGAGCCTGTCCCCTGCACCCATGTATCGACCGTTGCGGCATGGACAGCTACCTTTGCCTTGATGCCGTGACCTCCGGTGACGTGCTCGCACAATTGGAACGCCTGAAGTTCAACCCATGAATATTCTTCTGCTCGGGTCCGGAGGTTTGCTCGGCCGTTATCTGGCCAAGGAGTTGGCCGCCGGGCATGCCCTGGTCGCACAAACACGCCAAGACGCCGATATCACCGACGCAGCGCGCCTCGACGGGTTGTTCGCGCGGCGGTGGGATGCCGTCATCAATGCGGCAGCGGTATGCGATTTCGACGCCTGCGAGAAGAACCCCGGGGAGACCGGACGCATCAATCGCGAGGCGCCCCTTGACCTGGCCCGGCGCTGCGCGGCGCAAGATGCGCTATTCGTCCAATACAGCTCGGACTACGTTTTCGGCGGAGAAGACGACCGGTTGCTCTCCGAGTCCGATGCTCCCCATCCGCTCTCGGTGTACGGACGCCAAAAGGCCGATCTCGAGCAACTCATTCCATCCGCTTGTCCGCGCAGCCTGATCCTGCGCGTGTCCTGGCTTTACGGGCTGGGAGGAAAAACCTTCATGAGCCGCATGCCCGGTCTTCTCATGCAGCAGCAATCTGTTCGCACCGCAGCGGGTAAAAAAGGCTGCTGCCTTTACGCCGCCGACGGTGCGTTCTGGACGCGCCAACTGATCGAGGCCGGCCAGACCGGATTGCTCAATTTGGTCAACCCCGGTGGAACATCTTGGGAAGGATTCGCCCAAGCGTCCTTGGTCCAGATGAATGCTATGGGCCTGGCTCCAAAATGTGGGGACATTCAAACCGTACCTTACGAGCAACTCGGACCCGATTGGGCCAAGCGGCCGCGCCACTCCTGCCTCGATGCCGGGAAGCTTGCCTCGGTCCTTCCGCCCGGGCCGCGAAGGTGGCAGGAGGCTCTGGGTGAATTCCTTTCCGCGTGGAAATCGGTTGCCGCCGCGTAAACAGTGTGAAAGCTTCTGGTTTCCCATGAACTCCACCGCTGTGGCCCCCGACTGGCGAGCCTCCCTGGCCGCGCCGAACATTTTTGCGGCTCTCACCGCGGCCGGTATTTTCTACGCCCTCTTTTTCTGGTTCCCCTACGCCTCGGGCTACGGGGCCACGCGGGTCGGCATGTTCGAGTTCATGGGCTGGATTTGGAAAAACAACACCGAGTGGGAACACTGCTGGCTGGTGCCCCTCTTCGCCCTCGGACTCGTCGTTTACCGCCGCAAAGCACTCGCCGCGCTTCCGGTCAGCGGTTCGTGGCTCGGATTGGCTGCTCTGCTCGGAACCCTCTTTGTCTATTGGGTCGGCTATTTGGCGGACAATATCTACGTCGGGTATGCCGCCATGCTCGGGTTTATCGGCTCACTCGTCCTTTGGTTCCTCGGATGGCAATGGCTCAAGGCGCTTTCCTTCCCCATCGCCTTTCTGGCGTTCATGTTTCCTTTGCCGTTCATGGACAACTTTCTCGCCTTCCCCCTGCGCATTTTCATGTCCACGGTCAGCGTCGGTTTCCTCAATCTGATCGGTCTTCCCTGCCTGCAACAAGGCACTGCCATTGTCTCGACGCCCGACTTCGCCGCAGGCCTCGCGGCCGGTGAACGCTTCGCGGTCGATGTGGCTGATCCTTGCAGTGGCATCCGTTCGCTCTTCGCCCTCATGATGGTCAGTGCCCTCTACGGATTCATCGCCATGGATAAATCGTGGCAAAAATGGGTCGTCTTCCTTGCCTCGGTTCCCCTGGCCGTGGCCGGCAACTTTGCCCGCATCATCATGCTCACCATCGGCACCATCGCGCTCGGGCCCGAAACCGCCATCGGTACGCTGGAGGAACCGACCACTTTCCACATGCTTTCCGGATTTCTCGTCTTTGCCGTCGCGCTTGGCGGCATGCTCGGGGTGGGATGGTTGCTGCAACGCTTCACCCCCCAACCCCACACCGCACCAACCCCATGATCCGCGCCATCGACATCCCCTGGTGGCGCTCCGGTACGGTGATCGCGCTGGCCGCTCTCACCATCTGGCTGTGCCGCGAAAGCGCGCCACCCAACATCTCGCCCGAATCCGGGGTCATCATGGATCTTCCCACCTTGGTCGGCGAGTATTGGGGCACGAGCGAGCCGGTCTCGCCGAGCGAACTGGCTCTCCTGCCCGGTGACACCGAGTTCGAGAAAAAAATTTACCAGGACCTCACCGGCAATTCGCTCACTGCCCAAGTTGTGCTCAGCGGCGGCGAAAAGCGCAGTATCCACCGCCCCGAGGTCTGTCTCCCGGGGCAAGGTTGGTCGGTCCAAGCGGGCGAAGTGGTTCCCATCACCCTGGCCAACGGCCGCACACTCGACGTGATGAAACTCACCCTCAACCGCGAAATCGAAACCGGCCCCGGTCAGAGGGTCAATTTGAAGAGCTACTTCCTTTACTGGTTCGTCGGCAAAGACACCTCCACCCCTCACCACTGGGTTCGCTTGGCCAAGACCAATTGGGACATGGTGGTGAAAAAACTCCAGCATCGCTGGGCCTACGTGATCGTCAGCGCTCCCGTGCTCGAAGGACTCCGGCCCGGGGCCAAGACCGACCAGCAGACTCTCGATATGCTCAAGGATTTCATCCGCCAATCGGTGCCGAAATTCCAACTGGCCGAAATGCCCTACGACGAACGTCCGGCTTCGTAAGCTCCCGCGCCCGCCGCACTTCCTCCACCCGCAGCACGCCACCACGCCCGCCCGGGGTCTCCACCTTCCCCGTCACCTCGACCACCGGCCACCGCGCCAACACCCCGCCGCACTTCCGGTAGACCTCGGCGAAGATCTCGCACTCGAGGATATCGGTGCGGTCGCAAATGCTGATAAATTTCATGGTGCGCCCGTCCGACTGACGGTGCAAACGCTGGGCCACAACCAACCCGCACGTCGTGACCCGTTGACCCGCAAACTTCCGCACCTCGCCGACCGGACAATAGGTCTCCCATCCCACCTCCGGCCAAAGCTCCACCGGATGTCCATGGACCGGAAAGCCGAGCAGCTCCATTTCATCACGTAATTTTTCCAGCCGTCCCGGCTCCGTCCTGCAGTCCGGCAACGCCGCACCCCGCGCCTCCAAAAGCAGACCTTGTCCCGTCACGCAGGGCGCCAAGGCGCGCAATTCCCAAAACATCTCCGTGCGCGATGGCCCGAACGCGTCAAACGCCCCCACCCTCAATAAAGCCGCCGCTTCATCCGCCTGCGGCGCGCAACGCCGCCAAAAATCCGCCAAAGAAACAAAGGGCCGTCTTTCCCCGATTCTCCGCAACAATCCCTCCGACAATCCCTTGATCATCCCCAATGGCACATGAATTCTCCCACCCGACGCGCCTTCGGAAGTTTTTCTCCGGCTCACTGGACACCGAACACGGCCAACGGAAAACTTCGTTGTCTCCCCATTGATGTTCGGCCTTCCGAACAAAACCCCCAACCGTCGCGCCTCGATCGTGTAAAACAACCGGGAATAAAATCCCTTCCCGTGGGTCAGCACGGAGGCCAGAAATTCCGCTGGCCAATACCGTTTCAACTGCGCCGCTTCGTAAGCCTCCAAACCATAAGCGGTCGAATGGGCCCGGCAAAAGGCATACCCGCGGAACTTCATAAGCAAGTCCCACACATCCGCAATCTCACCTTCCGCGCGCCCCGCAACCCGCGCGGCCGCAGCGAATTCTTCGCGCCACGAATCCACCTGCGCCATCCGGTTTTTCACCAGCAAGCGCCGCAATTGGTCCGCCCGCCCCGCATCCCATCCGGCGAACACCTCGCAAATTTGCAGCACATGCTCTTCGTAAGCGACCACGCCATAGGTCGAACGCAAGACCTGTTCCAAGCTCGGATGGACATAGGTCACCGGCTCCTCGCCGCGCGCGCGCCGCGCGAACTGTTCCTTGCGCAGGTTGTTGGCCGCGCCCGGACGGATGACTGAGACAATAGCGATCAACTGGTCGATGGCCCGGACCCCGGACATCCGGGCCAAAGATGTCATAGCCGGACTCTCGATATGATGCGCCCCGCGGGCCTCGCCCTCGGCAATCATCCGCCACACCTGCGGATCATCCCATGCCCCGGGCTCGGGCGGATTGAATCCGCGGGCGCGTAATGCCGCACGCGCGTCGCGAAGCACAGAAAGCCCGCCCTGCGCAAGAATATCGAGCTTGACCAACCCCATCGCCTCGACCGCTTCCATCTCGAATTGCGTGGTCAATCGCCCGCTCGCGCTGGTGAACAACGGTGTCAATTCCCCGACCGGTTCGCGCGAAATAACCACGCCGCAGGGATGCATCTTGGCATGACGTGGGAACCCGTCGAGCCGCGCCGCCAACTTCAGCGCCGCCCGGTAAGGATTCTCCTCCCACGTCAAACCACCCGATTCCACCCCGTCCCGTGCCACCTCGGCCACATCACGGGCCGAGGTGTGCGGCAATTTTTCCGTCATGCGCCGGATCTGGAGTTCGGAAACCCCCAGCGCTTTGGCGATATCGGCAAAAGCGGAACGGCCTTGGTACGTGTTGAATCCCCCCACCACGGCCGCATGGTGAGGCCCGTATCGGACAAAGATAATATCCACCACCTCGTCCCGCCGGTCATGGGGAAAATCAAGGTCGATATCCGGCAACTTCTGCAGCTTCATCCGTTCCGGATTGAGAAAGCGCCGGAAGTACAATTCAAACCGCACCGGACACACCGTGCTGATCCCAAGGCAATAACAGACCAGCGAATCCGCCGCGCTGCCCCGCGTGATCCATTCGATCCCGCGCTCCCGGCAACGCTGGAGCAAATCCCAGACGACCAGAAAATATTCCTCATAACCCACCTCGCCGATGATGCGCAGTTCCTCTTCCACCTGACGCCGCACCCCGCCGGACGGCGCCGCCCCGTAACGCCACTTCATTCCCTCGCGGGCCAACCGCGCCAAAAACTCCCGCGGCAAAGATCCATCCGGCGGGGCAAACCGCGGAAACTTCAATCCGCCGGTCGGCAAGACAAACTCGCACCGTTCGGCCATCTCCTCCGCATCCCGCATCATCCCCGGCGACGCCTTCATCTCCCGCCCCCACGAAAAATCCCCCCGCCGCTTTCCCCCCTGCATCTGTCCCGCCAAGGACAAAGTCCGGATACTCTGCACGACCTCGTAAAATTTCGCCTCCCGCGTCGCCGCATACCGCACCTCCGGAAACGCGGTGACCGGCCGCAGGATCAATCCCTCCAGCACATCCTTATTCGTCCCGCTGAGCAGACCGCACAAATGCCGGTAACCCGCGGCATTCTCGACATAGGCCAAATACCTCATCCCCCCCACCTTCACCTCCGCCCCCACGATCGGCTTGATCCCGGCTTCCTTCGCCGCGGCACAAAACTCCACCGCCCCGTGCAAATTCGGATCGGTCATCGCCACCGCCTTTATCCCCCGCTCCCCCGCCAAACGCACAATGTCCCCCGGCCGGAGCAACGAATCCATAAAGCTGAAGCAACTTTTCACATTTAACGCAGGGAAGGACACGCGGCCCGCAGGTCCGCTCTTCACCGCACGGATGAGCGAGCCGCTCGTCCCAGCCTCTTTCTGAACACGGCCAACGGAACACTGAACACTTTTAATCTGATGCCCCCTGACCACACTCCCGGCGCCGTATTTTACCCGCGCCTCATCCATGACCCGCGCCAAGACCCGCCGCGTCTCCCGCTCATAGCCCGTGCCCGGCAAATCCAGCCCCGTCTGACGCCACCCGCCGCCGTCATAAACCCGCGACAATTTCAACCCGACCAAACGCAAACTGACCCGCCGGTCCCAGGCCCGCCGCACCAGCCGATCGATCACCCCGTAAACGTCCGTCTCCAAATCTGTCGGCTCGTCGAGGCTTTCACTCCGCCGGCTTTGCTCCATGTCATTGTAACGCAACCGCACCTCGACACACCGGATCATCTTTCCGTCCGCCCGCACCTTGGCCATCAAATGATCCGCCATCCCGCGCAGCATCCGGCGCACAAATTCTTCATCCGTGGTGTCCTCGTCGAATGTCTCTTGCTTCCCGTAAGACTGGGCATC
>Ga0247836_1004917_pt1 | contig 16114 bp, 18 predicted proteins | sample LaCruzMarch2015__4_FD_187116 | JGI IMG/M metagenome (GOLD analysis project Ga0247836, IMG submission 187116) | Freshwater microbial communities from meromictic Lake La Cruz, Castile-La Mancha, Spain - LaCruzMarch2015_14m | ecosystem: Environmental > Aquatic > Freshwater > Lake | place: Spain...
TGTGGTCCATCTGACTACCTCTTCGATTTCTTTATTCTTGATCATGGCAAAGGTACCTCGACGATTTAAAGAAGCTTACCGACAAAAGTGGGTACTTGAGTACTCTTATTTTTCTTATTTCGATTCTTATTCATTAATTTTTATGAATCAAGCCAAATTATTATTTTCACAAACACTACAACCCAGCATCATCTTCGTCATTAAATAAACTACAACACCTTTCTGAAATATGGAGGTAAATAAGCATAATAAGGATGATAATGATGGAATGTTTTTTAAGTGTAAGAGCTATCTGTTTATGGTCTGTTTTAGGAGTGAGGTATTGGGATGATGTTTTAATTATGGATATGATGGGGAATAAGAGTGTTAAAGGATATTAATTTATTTAATTTATAAAATATTTTTATATTTGATCTATGGCTATTGGAAAGAGCAAGAAGAACTACGGTAAGAAAGGACAAAAAAAGAAAGTCGTTGACTCCCTCTCGAGAAAAGAGTGGTTTGAGCTTAAAGCTCCCGCACCTTTCCAGTCTGAGTCTTTCGGATTCACCTGCGCCAACAGAACCCAAGGTCTAAGTATCATCATCATTAATCTCAGAGAAAGTCGAGGATAGCATTAAGGGTAGAGTTGTCAGCCAAATGCAAGCTGATCTTGCTCCCAATCAAGATGGTTTCCACTGGAGAAAAATTAAACTCATCGTCGATCAGACTGAAGGAAGACAAGCAATCACCTCTTTCTATGGTGTCGATATGACCAGAGACGAGCTCAGCTCACTCATCAAGAAGAGAAAAACCCTCATCGAAGCCGTCCAAGACGTCAAATCTGCCGACGGATATGTCCTCAGAGTCTTCGTTATTGCCTTCACCAAAGAGTCTCCCAACCAGAAGAGCAGAACCAACTACGCCCTTTCTTCCCAACAAAAGATCATCAGAAAGAGAATCAACGACATCGTTGCCAAGGAGGTCGCCAAATCTAACGCTACCCAAATCCTTAACCTCTTCACCAGTGAGATCGTCGAGAAGAAAATTACCAAGGAAGTCTCCCCTATTTACCCCGTCAAGAACGTCAAGGTCAGAAAGATTAAAGTTATCCAAAGACCCAACGTCGATTTCAACAAACTCAGCGAGATGCATGATCCCGAGAAAAGAATCCTCACTAAAGGTACTGCCAAGGCTACAGGAAAGAGAGGAAAAGTTGTTAGGGAGCAGAATGTTGAGGCTGAGAACCTTGTCAACAAGGACTGATCGAAGATTGTAACTATATTCGACCTATTATCATGATATGAGGAGTATCTTCTGGAGCAGGGATGTTTGTAGATCGCTTGGGGTGGGAGTTTATAAATATATTGTGCGACGAAATGAAGAAAAATAACAAAAGAGCGCCATCATATTTGGATGTTGCTGAATTTATGATGTCGGGCCCCTTTTCGCCTAAGATTTAGGCGGGGATCATGCCCTTGGAGGTGGAGCATTTATAGGTAACCAATTTTCAACAACTCGACTCTAAATCGCACTTAGCGTGTCGAGGTGGCTTCTCTCTTATCTGTTCTTATCATCAAGAATCTCACTCCTTTGAGCAGGCCAATCTACATCTAAATAGGCGGAAACCCATCGCCCTACCTCAAGGAGCTTCTCGGGAAGGTGGGGAATGCAGAGATAGAATTCATGGATTTTACCTTGGAGGGACCAGTATCTATGTAGTTATGTAGAATGAATCGGATGAGCAGTTTGAGGAAGAAGAGGAGGAGAAGTAAATGAGTGCGATTTAATAGTAATAATAATAGGAAAAGTCTTCTCTTAATGAAAAGCAGGATAAATAATCCAAATTCTAGTATAACCCCGAGGAGTATATACCAAATATGCATTTGCTAGAACTTGATTCTTATACGTTTACTCATGAGCAATTTGAGGCAGGGTTGGAGTCTGTTCAGGAGGCGACTGAGGAAGACCGGAGATAGTACATTTCGCTCTATCTAACTGATGAGGATCTATAGAATTTTAAGGATGCTACTCTATAGGAACTGATCCAAGTAGCTCAATGGAATTTATCAAATTTGGGTGTGATAACTAGATTGGAGAGGAAATCAAAGGTTGCTCGTTATTTGCAGAAGAAGTAAGGCATTTCTTATGTAGAAAGAGAAGAATTTGGAAAAAAAAAATCAATTATGATTGTCGGAAAAAGGTAGCTGATAATAGATTGAGAATAAAAGGAAAATTTGTAACTAGGTAGCAGGCATGCGAGATGCTTGGTGTAGAGCTAACAAGCTTCTAAAATTTGAAGAAGATGCTCTTGACTAAAAATAAAGTATTTTGATTTTCTCAGTTTTTATTGACTTTACAATATATCCATGTACTCAGTAATATTGATGATAATATCCGCATTGATCAAATTATTTCAGCCTGGTTGAGAGCATTGGGGGTGATTATCTTCTCAGTAGACTCTTTTAGGGTGCCTGTAGTATCTTGCAAATTATCTGATTTTGCACCTGATATCCTGGATAGTAGGCAGTTTTGTGCATCTATGTACTCGTTGATTGATTTAGCGAAGGTTTCTTTGACTTATTCGCATATTATTTCATCTAAGATGATTTTCAAGTTTGAAATTTGCTATAACAGAAGGAGGTGATTCATTTTGATGAGTAGCTGTGGCTGCTCTGGAAGATGGTCTTATATTGATACAGTTGATGTTTTATATGTTTTCGAGCATTTATTCTACACTCTTCTTTGAATCTGACAAAGCAATTCAGGCTTATTTTTTATAAAGCAAGGGTGATAGTAGTAGTTACTATTTTTACCACGCTTCTTTGAGAATCCATACATATTTAGCTGTCTTATGTAGGAGTGGATATTGCTATGTTTGAAAAAAGTTGGGAGGACTTTAGAAGAAAAAGCGTCAGTATCAGCGATGGTAAAGCCACTTTCTTCTTAATTCCAATTAATCACATCTAAAAATTATCGATTCTAAGTTTTCACAATTTTACCTGCAGCATTTCATATGTTTTTACAAGAAAAGGAGGAGCTTTTTTTCTACCAGTCTGCATTCTCCCAAAGGGTTAACAAAATATTATAATATTCCAATGAACAAAAATGATACTATTACTATACTATATATTTCCTATTCAATTTTGCATTGTTTAGACTATTGTATTACTTGCTGGTCAGCTCGTAGATCTGGTTCTTGAGGTCGAAGCTGTTGGACTCGTCCAGGAAGGAGTCGTTGTTCTCGTCCAGGTTGCTTATCACCTACTGCTTTTGAGAAAAAGCTGAGCGGGGGGGTCGAGTGGTGCGGCATTATTATTATTATCCTTATGGGAAGTGATGGTTATCTTATATACCCATTTCAGCTAAGTAATCTATAGAATCGTTCATAACATTTTAAGACTGTTGTATGACCCTCACATTCAAAGGCTTATATTTTAGCTATCAGTGATGTGATGGGGAAAATCAGTACTTTGGTTCAATATATTGAGGTATAAAAATAGTCAAACATGTGAGGTTTGTTGTCTATGCAGTATTGATAAGCAATAAGTGAGATTGGATGGTTCAACAATACCCTTTTAATGTCTGCTGGTTAAGTCTTAGTCTTTACATAGAGCTATTCGAATCAGTTGGTGGCCTCCTCCTCCTTTTTTTCTCCAGTCTCCTCCGGCTTCTCCTAGTTGTTTTCCTCATTGTTCGCTTCATCGTAGACGGGTTCCTCGTACTTCTCGTATTCCTGAGCCTCATCAACTTCCTCATCCTTGTTGTAGAGATTCACGGCTTCGGCCCAATTTTCCTTGGGGTGCTTGTTCTCGTAGTGGATCTGCATGGTCTTGATTGAGGGCTGCATGGTAAGGCACTTTTCGCACTGGATGTAGACATCCTTCTTGCCCTCCTTCGGCGCAATGCGCTTCTCCTTCCCGTTCAAACCGCCTCCTGCGCCACCCGCTTTCATCTTCGCTGCGTGGATCTTGCCGTTGATTTCCTTAGTGGTGTGCTTGGTTGGCTTGGCCTTTCCGCCCATGTTGTTTAAATATAATATTGAGGGCTATTATCTGTGGAATTCACGGGAGGGGAGTTGAGCAAGTTGGCACACTCGACTTTATAGTCAATAATTTTTTAATATTAAACAATGCTCAGTCATCGTCTTACTCCAAGATTGGATATGAATCAATTGCAGACAAATATACTGATGACTCAGATCCGTGCGGAGAAAAAGAATTATGAATATAGAAAGGAGAGACCTGCGTTTTTACAGAGTCATCGCGAGCAAAATGGGAAAAAACAATTTCGATAGATTTTGTATCGACCGAGTCTATCGCCAACGTCGAAATAAAATGGGTAAAGGGTATCGCCTTTTTCTCGTGGTGGAAATAGATAAATTCTGGATAGTCATCGAAGTCGATCTGGTAAAAAGATGGCTGCAAATATCTAAAATTGTTCTCCAAAGCATAGTGTTGAGAAATAGCATCGATGGGGTAAGCGTAGACTGGATCATTCTCCAAATCATCAACATGCTCGTACTCATATTAATTTATGCTGGAAATGACTAAACAACGATGATATTTGTATTTTTATGGTTAATTATAATTTATAGAGGTAGCTGCTGTCTTGGAGGTGAAGGCCGATTGGAGGAGTTATTTAGCTAGTGGGTCAGTTTCATTTTATATATATCTTTTGGTCCAATTACAGGCTTTTAATATTTTTATTTATGTTTGGAGAATTCGTGATCATCAAGAAGAGGAGGGGGAAAGGGAAGAGGGATTGGGGATTGCTTGGAGATTGGAATAATGCTCAGATTTCTGAATATCAATTTGGAGGAGGACTTGAAGATTTGGAAGGTCTTGAAGGGTTAGGAGATTTAGGGGGGAGACATAGAAATATCAGAGGTGGTGAGATGGAGGTGATAACAATTGGGGGGAATGGAGGATAGCATAGATTTCAAGGTAGATGGCAGACTATTACTATTGGTGGAAATGGTTAGGTGACCTAAGAATGGGGAGGCTCTCCATTCGGGCACGGTCATCATGGGAAGAGGCGTTTTGATGACTCATTTCAAAGGCACAATGACATTTTCCATAATATCAATGATAACGACTTCCATAACCCCAGTAATATTGACGATATATACGGTTAAGATGAAGAGTATTTGGACCCAAATGCTGAGGAGTAAGGATAAGGCTAATATAATTAAAACTAAGAAAATGGAGAGGTTTAATAATAATAAGATTATGGTAATAATTTCTAAGGGAATTAATGGCTTAAATATCAATAAGAGAACAATAATCAGGATGTTGTTGAGAAATAGAAATTGGATGTGATAAAATTTCTAGATCAGCAAATTACCCTTGTAGAACCGGGAGTTGCCAAGGAGAAGCTTGAAGAATTGAGAAAAAATGGTCAACCTTTTATTGATGATAGATTTCCTCCGAATGCGAATTCTCTGTCTGGTTAATGGGGGCAGTTGAGCTAATGGAAGGATGTGAAGTGGGCGAAGCTGTCTAAAAAATTACCGCAAGGAGCAATGTTTGTTGGAAAGCCGTAGCCTCAAGACATAAGGCAAGGCTATCTTGGTGATTGCTATTTCCTGGCGGGATTAGCAGCCTTATCGTAGCGGCCTGACAGAATATATAACCTATTCTTGCTGAAAGATGTAAACGAGCTGAACTACTACTCAGTGAAGATGTTATATCGAGGGAAATGGATGACGATATAAATGGATGAGTATGTTCCTTTTCTGTATAATGAGCCAGCCTTCACTAAATCAGTTGATAAAGAATTTTGGGTTGTAATGCTGTAGAAGGCTTGGGCGAAGATGTATACTAGTTATAAAAGAACTGAGGCTGGATATCCTGAGGAGCCGTTGCATGATCTTACTGGAGCTCCAATCAAAAAGATATTTATGAAAAAGGGGAACAATGAGATGGAAAAATAATGGGTGTATTTATTGAAGGCTTCTTAGCTCGAGTATTCTATGGTGTGTTCATCGAATCCTGGATCAGATGCGGATACAAGTCAATCTGGGGTAGTTCTTGGTCATGCTTACACTTTTTTGAATGCTGTTAATCTCAAGCATCAGGGACAGTTGGTTAAATTAGTTCAGTTGAGAAATCCTTGGGGAAAGGGTTAGTATAAAGGAAAGTGGTCTGATAGAGATCCACTTTGGAAGACTGTTGATGAAAGTTAAAAAAAGAGGATCGGGTTTAAAATTGATGATTAAGATGGGATTTTTTTTATGCCTTTATAGGTCTTTTGGAGATAGTTTTCGGATATTACTATAGCCTAAATCAATGATGATGCTTCTTATATCTATAAATCTTTCAAAGATCGCAACAAATAGGGAGTGTACTTCAGAATATAGATTAAAAAGTAAGGATTTTACTCTTTACAAATCGATAAAACTCCCTAGAGATCATTTGAGGATAAGCGACAGAGTAGTTATCGCTACCCAAGCGCATATGTCGATATAGGATTGATAAATGCGGGTAAAATGTAAAAACTTCAAGGTTTCCAATCAGCCTAAAGAACCACTCAGCAAAAATTTGGAATGAAGGTGGGTACATATATTGTAAAGGTGAGAATCGATTTTGATCCTAATTTTGAAAAAGATTTTGATGTTAACTTGGCCATTTACTCTGAGTTTCCTTGTATTATCAATTTAGCCACGAAGCAATAGGCAGCATTGCTCGCAGGCAAGCCTGTTAACTGGACAGGAGAAGAAGCACCGAAAAAGACCAATAATTCATGGAACCCTCTGGGAGCTTATGGTTTTAGTGAAGAGCAGGGTTGGGGCAAGACCAATAGTAAGCAAAACGATGATTTTGGAGGTATTCAGGAAGACGAATAATAAAATGGTGGCAATTACTACGGATAAGAATAAGGATAAGAAGGCGAAATGGGATAATACGAGTAATAAGATTTCAATCATCGTCGAAAGCAGCGACGATAGTAGTTTGTTACTGAATAAATACGAATCGATGAATTTGGAAGGAGAAAAAAGGTAATTATTCGAAGAGTAGTCAAAAGAATAAAAAAATGACATGAGTAATGATAAATAAATTTCTAATTTCTCCTATCGATGATTGATAATTATCTTAGAAGTTTTATTATATTTTCAATATGTGGGGATAGAGCGTAATCGTGCAAAAGAAGCGAGGAAATATGGGAAGATAATGGGGAATGCTAGGCAATATGGGATATGATCAAAATATTATCGGAGATTACTACAACCCCATGCAGCCGATGAATTACTATAATGGAGAGCAAGGATTAAATAGCATGGGCATGGGGTACAATATGAACTACGGGGGTAATTGGAATCAGGTTAACCAAGGGTACAATAATATTGGTGGATTTAATCAAGGGTTCCAGCAGGGTCAACAGGGTCTGGCTTTTAATATGGGTGGATTCAATGGGGCGCAAAATCCATATGGGCAAAATGGTTTTACGAACCAAGGTAGTTTGAATAATCAGGCTTACGGCTTTGGATTCAATACTCCAAACAATAATTTTACTGCATATCCGGGCTATCCTCCGAACCAGAATACTCAGTCCAATAATATATATAGCCAGCCGATAAACCCAAGTAACCCGTATACTCAGCCAAATAACTACCAAGTACAGCCGAATCCGCAGCAACCCAAACCAGTGGTCCCTCAGGTTCAACCGATTGTACCGGCTGTGAACCCCATTCCAAAGATCCAGCCAGTAGTCCCGATAGTTCAGCCAGGTTCGAACATAATACCTAATAATCCTCAAGTGATTCCCAATCCTAATGTGCAGCCAGTGATCCCGAATCCAAATATAAAACCCCCAAATCCCAATCCAACCCCAAATCCTAATATTCAACCTAATCCAAATATCAAGCCACCAAACATTCAACCTGTGAACCCAGTTCAGCCGATTCCAGTAATCCCTATTCAACCGAACCCAATATATAATACTTATTTTGGGAATCAGCATCAAGGAGCTGAGTGGTTGAAATTCCAAGGCGAGAACAATAATAAGTAAATCATTAAGAAATAATAAATGGATATCAATAAATTTTTAGAGCAGCAAATAACCATTGTAGAGCCTAGTCCGGCGAAGAAAAAATTACAAGAATTGAGGCAAATTGGTAAAAAATTCGAAGATTAAAGATTTCCTCCAAATGGGAATTCGCTTTGCGGGGAATGGAAAAATTGTAGTGAATGGAAGGATATAAAATGGTATAAGGTCAGTGATAGGATTAAAAATAGTGTAATTTTTACTGGAAAGCCTTAGCCGCAAGATATTAAGCAAGGATATCTCGGAGATTGCTATTTCCTAGCAGGATTGGCAGCATTAGCTGAGAGGCCTGACAGAATCTACAATCTCTTCTTGCTAAATTAGACAAATGAGCTCAACTATTACTCAGTGAAAATGCTTTATAAAGGCAAATGGATGACTATTGATATGGATGAGTATGTTCCCTTTATCGGTAGTACTCCTGCCTTTACAAAATCAGTATAAAATGAACTTTGGGTGGTTTTGCTAGAGAAAGCTTGGGCTAAGATCTACACAAGTTATAAAAGAATAGAAGCTGGATATCCTGAAGAACCACTTCATGATCTTACTGGCGCACCAATCAAGCAAATCTACATAAAAAAAGATGTGCCTAACAAAGAGTAAGAATGGAATTATCTTTTACAAGCTTCAAGGCTAGATTATGCAATGGTTTGCTCATCTAACCCTGGCTCTGATACAAACAAAAGTCAGTCAGGTGTTGTTCAAGGTCACGCATATACTCTACTGAATGCTGTTGTTCTTCATCATAAATCATAAGAAATAAGGCTTATTCAGTTGAGAAATCCTTGGGGGAAAGGAGAGTATAAAGGTAAATGGTCTGATGATGATCCTGCTTGGAGGGAAGTTAACCAAGCTTAAAAGCAGAGAATAGGATTTAAAGATGATAAATCGGATGGAATTTTCTTTATTCCTTTCGATATATTTTGGAATGAATTTAGGCAAATTACAATAGCTGAAATTAATGACGATGCTTCATATGTCTATAAATCTTTTAAGGATAGAAAGAAAGAAGGAGTTTATTTTAAGGTATAGATAAAGAAATAAGGTTTTTATTCCTTCCAGATTGATAAAACCCCCGAAAGATCATTTTAGAATTAGAGACAATAACAATACTCCTATCCAACAGCAATGGTTCAATTCGCTATGCTTCTTAATGGAAAAATCCAAGAAAAGCAATCATTTGGCTCTAATCAAAGAACAACCCAACAAAAGTTCTCACTAAAAATGGGAACCTACATTGTATAAGTCCGTGTAAGTTTCGATGAGAATTTTTAGACCGATTTCGATGTAATTCTTGCAATATATTCTGAATATCCTTGTATAATTGGATATGCGAGTAATCAATAGGCTGCCCTTCTTGCCAAAAAGGCAGTGAAGTGGACTGGTGAAGTGAAAGATACGAAAACTAGTTCTTGGAATCCTCTCGGTGCTTATGGTTACTCGGAGGAAAAAGGATGGGGTTGATCTTATATGATTTGATCCTATTAAAACGTTTCGAAATAAGTTGTTATTATAGAGTATTTGGGTTTTTGAATCTATTTAGACGAAAGGGTGAGCTAAAGACGAGAAAGAAAGGATATTAAAAATTTACTGATATTCCGTTTGGTTGTTCAGAGTTAATTATTCCAGGGGATTGTTTTTGAATATAACATATCTTATGTGGGGATAGCTCATCATTAAGAAGAAGAAAGGTGGATAGAACATCGCCGAGCAGAATTTGGGAGGATGGGGTCAACAAAATAATGGAGGTTGGGGACAACAAGCTCCAAATCCAAATACAGGTGGAGGTTGGGGGCAGCAGGCTCCTAATACTGGAGGTTGGGGACAGCAACCCGCAAACACTGGTGGCTGGGGTCAACCTCAGGTACCCGCAAACACAGGTGGATGGGGCCAACAACCTCAAGTACCTGGAAACACTGGTGGCTGGGGTCAACCTCAAGTGCCCGCAAACACTGGTGGCTGGGGTCAACCTCAGGTACCCGCAAACACTGGTGGCTGGGGTCAACCTCAAGTGCCTGGAAACACAGGTGGATGGGGACAACAACCTCAGGTACCTGGAAACACTGGAGGTAATATGATACCTGGAGGACAAAACATCTTAGGCTTTGTAACTCCTAATGCGACATGGGGGAATCAGCTCGAAGGGAATAAATGGGTTCAATTCCAGCAGCAAAACAATAATTTCTCTATCACTAACGCTGAAGACTTTGATGTAGTTAAATTTTTGGAGCAGCAAATTACCCTCATTGAGCCTAGTCCTGAAAAAGCTAAATTAGAAGAGCTCAGAAAGAAAGGTCAAAAGTTCCTTGATGAAAGATTCCCTCCTAATAATAACTCTTTATGCGGAGAATGGGGAAACTGCAGCGAATGGAAGGACATCAAATGGGCAAAAATTTCTTAGAAAATTCCCAATGCAGTAATGTTTGCTGGTAAACCCTAACCCCAAGATATCAAGCAAGGCTATCTTGGAGATTGCTATTTCCTCGCAGGATTGGCAGCACTAGCTGAAAGACCCGACAGAATCTACAACCTCTTCATCATGAAAGAAAAAAATGAGCTCAACTATTACTCAGTGAAGATGCTCTATAAGGGCAAATGGATGACTATCGATATGGACGAATATGTGCCATATCTTTACAACTCACCTGCTTTCACCAAGTCAGTTGGAAATTAACTTTGGGTTGTTATGCTCGAGAAGGCTTGGGCAAAGATGTATACCAGCTATAAAAGAATCGAAGCTGGATACCCTGAAGAACCACTTCACGATCTTACTGGCGCACCAATCAAACAAATCTACATCAAGAAAGGCAACAATAACAAGGAATAAGAATGGAATTATCTTTTGAAGGCATCATAAGCTGAGTACTCAATGGTTTGCTCATCAAATCCAGGTTCAGATTCTGATACAAGTCAATCAGGAGTTGTCCAAGGTCATGCGTATACTTTACTTAATGCCGTTGTTTTAAATCACAACAACCAACAATTCAGACTTATCCAGTTGAGAAATCCTTGGGGAAAGGGTGAGTATACAGGCCAATGGTCTGATTCTGATCCTAATTGGAATAGTGTTAACCCAGCTTAGAAGCAAAGAATCGGACTCAAGCTTGATAAAGATGATGGAATCTTCTTTATGCCTTTTGATGCTTTCTGGAATGAGTTCCGTTCGATTACTATTGCCGAAATCAACGATAATGCCTCTTACATCTATAAATCTGCTAAGGATCCAAAAGAGTAGGGATGCTACTTCAAGGTATAAATCAAAAAAGATGGTCTTTATTCTCTTCAAGTCGACAAAACCCCTGAGAGATCATTCGAGGACAAGAGACAGAACGATTATAACTACCCAATGACTACTGTATAATTAGGTTATTTGAACGGAGGAGCAATCCAAAAGCTTCAAGGCTTCCAAAATAACAAAAGAATGACATTCCAAAAATACAACATGAAGGCTGGTGTCTATATCGTAAAAGTTAAGACTGATTTCGATCCTAATTGGGAGAAAGATTTCGATGTTAACCTTGCAGTTTACTCTGAGTATCCTTGTGTGATTAGCTATGCTACTAATCAAGAAGCTTCTGGCTTGGCAGGTAGAGCTGTTAATTGGAGCGGAAAAGAGACTGATAAGCAAGTTGCTGGCGGATGGAATAATCTAGCAGCTTATGGCTTCACTTCGAATCAAGGATTCCAAGATGTCAATAATGGAGCTTGGAATAATAGTAACAGCGGATGGGGAGGCAATAACGGAGGATGGGGAAATACTGGAGGACAGCAACCCCCTCCACCTCAACCACCTCAACAAGGAGGTTGGGGACAACAGAGCGGAGGAAATACAGGCGGATGGGGGCAGCAGAGCGGAGGCAACCCCGGCGGCTGGGGACAGCAAAGTGGTGGAAACGCACAAACCGGTTGGGGCCAACAAAGTGGAAGTGGAGGAAACGGACAGCAAGGCTGGGGCTAGCAAGGCGGTAATGGTGGAAACAATAGCGGTTGGGGTAAGCAAGGAGGATGGTGATATCATTGCTTTAAAATTCATAAATAAAAGCCAAATTAAATAAATGGATATGATCACTGCTCATGCATTTAATTTAATCTTATTGCCCTCCCAGTAAAGTTAAAAGTAAGGTAACACAGTTTGTTTCGATATTGACGCTGGAATGCTCGCCTTCCCAATCAAAGTTTTGATTGATTCTCCTCCGATAATATACCACTAAATCTGACTGAGGGTCATATCGACAACAGTTCTCAATTTATTCCCTTCTTTGGGTTTGATTGTGACATATCTTTGTTTATCTTGCTCACAGATAGATCCATCGTAACCGTTATAGCAGACACAGTTCATTTTTTTGAAGGAGAACTGCTCATCTTTATTTTTATCTGTTATCACGCCCACAACGATGTTATTGTTTTTGATCAAGATTATCTTTATGTCGAAGTAGAATTTACCGTCTTTCGGTAGGGCTTCAGTATGATATAACTGATAGGTAGGTCCATGAAGCTTCTCTACTTAGTTTGAGGCTATCTTAAACTTACTGTAATATTTTGAATTCTCATCAATTTTGAAGACGATTTTCTTCCCGAATTATTAAATTTACTTCCCTTTTTTGAGTTTATTCCCAAAATAGTTCTTCTTGACTGGTGTATAATCCTCAGTATGCCTTGACTCCTGATGGTTGTTATCAAACTACTTACATTTCTCACTCAAGATATCCTAGATTTGGTTTTCAAGCTGCCTGATCCTATTGGCAAGCTTTAGATGCTCAGATTCTTTCTCAAGGATCTGTTAATTTAGAGTATTCACTGTTGTATTGTATTCCTAAAGGAGTTTATCCTTATTGATCACAGCTTATCGGAGTAAGGTAAGTTAGTTATCTTGACTGCCGAGTTGTTTTTAGAGGTCTTTTATGCGCCTTAGAAGCTTCATTTCTCCAACCAGCTAAACTTCTTCAAGAGGAAGTAGAAATTCTTTCATTCTGCCGATGATGTTGATGAGTATCACAATTGAATTATTTTCCATTCTAAGATGTTCTGAAGAATTAGTTGAGATAAATAGATAAAATTCTTTAAGATTTTCGAAGAGTACTCTAAATTCGATGGGTAGTTTTTCATAGGTATAGATGCCCTTATATTTTTGTAATAGTTCAGTATCTTAAAGTTCTAGGGTGATGGACTAGGTTTCATATCGTACGATGATGTTACGATTATCGGGGAGTTGATAGGAGACTTCGTTATTGAACATTTTCTGCAATAATATTATGAATAGAAGTTGTCGGGCGCAAAACTTAATAGCGCTTTTCAAATTTGAAATATTTGTATATTATATTTGGGATATAATTATACTGTTCATCATATAGACCTTTGCATTTGGGAGGAAGTTGATAGTCGAAGCCAAGGGAAGGAATTTTAAGAGGGGTTTTATCTTTTTGGTGAAATTGTTTGTTTGTTTGTTTTAGGAGGTGATTTTAGTAAAAACAAATGGGGTTTTTATGGTTTATAGTGGATATTGTATGTTTATGAAGCTATAATCCATAATAGAAACATCATTTCTTCTTGGCGGCAGCCTTTTTAGCGTCCTTTTTGCCTTTTCCAGCAGGTGCTTTATCGGCAGCTTCTTTTTCTTTAGCCTTCTTCTCGGCTTCAAGGGCAGCTTTCTTCTTTTTCATGATTTCTTCGTTCTTCTTGATGGTTTCAGCATCCATCTTGATGGTGGTATGGCAGAATCCGCAATAATATCTGTCCCAATGTTGGGCCATGAAAGTTCCGGGTCCGCATGAAGGGCAAGTCTTTCTCTGTTGAGTGACGTTTCCTTTACCTAAATGAATGAAATAATACCATCAACACTATAGAGGGTATAGATGGAAAGTTTGACTCTTTTATGGATATGTTTGTTTTTCTTTTTAGAGGTATAAACTTTCTTCTTCTTTTTCTTCTTGCCACCGTCCAAATCAGCTGTTACATAGACATTGGCATTTTCTTGTACTCCTTCAAAGTTTTATTCATTAAGATGAACACCTTGATAGACAAGACGGGTCTCTCCTAAATTGTACTTCTCAATGAGTTCCTCAAAAGAAATAGCGGCTGCTTGGGTGCAGGAGCCATCGATCTGGTTCAACCAAAAGCGCATGTGGTTAATTATATTAAAATATATTTGATTAATTCAGCAAAAATCAATTTTTAATATTAATTAAGCCCACTATGCTTCAAAGAAACATTTCTAAATTATTACGATCATCAATCACAATCCCTAAATACACCTTCTCCAACCCTTAGAAACCCGAAGGTAAACCATAGCAACCCAAACCCGAATCTAAGCCCAATTAAGTGAAGCAATAGCGATCGAGGAGATAGTAAGATGATAATCAAGAGGAGGAGATATAATATCAGAGTAATATTTTTGTGAGTTAGAGGAGAATAGGAATACTGTTGGATGGTGGATTTATCGATTTTTCTTTTGGGGAAGTGTTAGTCTTCTTTCCTATAATGTTTATCTTGTTGCCAATCATGATAAAAAGAGTAAGGTCGAGGATTAACCTGGAGCTGTACCCTATGTTGTCGATGCTGCCAAGTCAGTTGTCAACAATTTTAATTAGTTTACTGAGGTATCTTCAGAAATATTCAGTTTATTACGCAGCCACCCTCGAAGAAACTGCTTCCTGATCCCGTCCATCCCGACTTGCATCCGAAAACACTAGTGCTTAATCTAACTGGAACGCTAGTAAAGACCGAGTATATATTCGGGAAGGGAAATAAGGTTATCGTGAGACCTGGGCTCGAGACTTTGCTTCAAAAATTAGTGCAGAAATATTAAATAATCATCTTCGCTGAGGAGGATTCTACTTTCATTGCGCAGCCACTCAATTCAGTCGATCCCCGTCATAGATTTATCTCTTCTGTTCTTGGTAAATAGAGTATGGTCTGGCGTGGAGGTAGCTATGTAAAAGATCTAAAATACCTTAACAGAGATTTGCGAAAGATCGTAGTGATTGATAGATCGAAATAAAATGTAAAATTCCATAAATAAAACGTGATTGTGCTTCCCGAGTTCCAAGGAGATTCTGCTGATCAATAAATGACCAAACTAGTGAAGCTTCTTTAATGTACAGTAATTAATATCAAGTAATGGCTGGTCCTGAGGTAGGAGATGTGCGTAAATATTTGGGAAAATTGGGAGAGGATCCCTTGAATGCTTTTTGGGAAAAGATGAAGGATAGGGAGCAGAATTTGAAGAAGAAATCTGAGAGGTTTGGGGTGTTTGGTGCTGCCAAGTCAAATGCAAGGAAGGATGTTAATGATGATGATCTATGATACATGTTTGTAGCTTATATACTACTATAATATCATGCAAACTATCTTCATTTATTTAGGGCAAAAAGTATTGATTGAAAAAATATCTTCCGAAAAAAATATTTATGGTGTTTATGATTCTTGATGGTTCGATAAGATAATTATGGATTGGCGCTTTAGTTTTTGATATAATATCATAATATTTGATGGAGGACATTCCAGCTGGAAAATCGACTCAGAGCCCTGCTGAGATCCCAAGCCCAAAAAAGGTTCACAACCCAATAGGAAATGATTCACAATGGTCATTCGGATGGGGTGGAAACGAGAAAAATTCCTTCAATCGTGGTAATAACTCCAAAGGTATATCGAATCTTATTTATGTTTCAATAGCTATCACAATCAGAGTAGTATCATTTTGGGGTAGACTAAATAGGGATGGAGAAAAGAGTAGGTGAAGGTGGTGTAGAGTAAGAAGAAGAAAGATCCGGTTGATAGTTCTAAGCCAGTTTGGAATTATGATCCCAAGAATGCTGGGAAGACGACGATGATACTTGGGAATGATAAGCCGGATTATAGGAAGAAGGATGAGGTTAATAAAATTAGAACGCCCACTGCACTTACTAATAGTAGAAAGAAATGATGATTGGATTATCTATGTATATAAAGTGTATTTGATGCATATTAAAATCGAAAATGGAAAAAATAATGCTTATGTTTGAGATGTAATTAATTGATGAAACGATCAAAAATATTTCTTTAGCTTCATTGATATAAGTAAAAATGTATAAAAAATATTACATTATAAGTA
>Ga0247836_1004921_pt1 | contig 16110 bp, 10 predicted proteins | sample LaCruzMarch2015__4_FD_187116 | JGI IMG/M metagenome (GOLD analysis project Ga0247836, IMG submission 187116) | Freshwater microbial communities from meromictic Lake La Cruz, Castile-La Mancha, Spain - LaCruzMarch2015_14m | ecosystem: Environmental > Aquatic > Freshwater > Lake | place: Spain...
AAGGTTTATAGAGGTAGGGTAAAGAGAACTGGATAAATAGTAGCTGTTAAAAAAGTCTTTCAAGATCCTAAATATAAAAATAGAGAAGTAGAAATAGTAGGTATGCTAAAAGGAGATTTCTTGATGAAAGTCCTTGGCAACTTTACAACCTTTGAAGAAGGTGGACAATTTTTGAACATAGTGATGACTCACTACGATGGAGACCTTTATTCATTAATACGTCAAAATGGAAAAAAGGGTATTTCAACAATGTAGATCAAACTTATCAGTTACCAAATTTTTAGAGGCTTATTATATATCCATCAGCTTCACATTGCACATAGAGATATCAAGCCACATAATATACTCTACAAAGCTAAAAAAGTTGCTATTTGTGATTTCGGATCAGCCAAAATTCTTACTAATGAACCAAATCTTCCTTATATATGTTCACGATGCTATAGAGCTCCATAATTAATTTTTGGTGCCACTCATTACTCAACAATGATTGATGTTTGGTCAGTTGGATGTGTTCTCTTATAAATGATGCAAGGAAGCCCCTTGTTTATTGGAGAAAGCTCAATTGATCACTTAATCGAAATTATTAAAGTTCTTGGAACACCAACAAAAACTCAAGTAATTGATATGAATCCAAATTACGATCTTAATGATTACAAATTCCCCAAAGTTAAAAAACGCTAATGGAATAAAGTAAATTTTAATTTATTTAGATTTTCCCAAAAGCTGATCCTCTTTTGCTCGACCTTATTTCTCAAATAATGATATATTCCCCAAAACAGCGTCTCAATGCTGCTGAAGCCTTAGCCCATTAATTTTTCGATTAATTAAGAGAAGAACCAATATATCGGCAATTATTAAAGCAGGGCATAAACCTTTTCGGTTTTCTGCCCTAGTAGCTAAGAGGCCACGAACATTTAGTTCCCAAATTGGTGCCGCATTGGCTACGCGAGCATAAGGAACACCATCTGTTCTGATTCTGTTTTCTTATATTGCTTCAATAAGTATATAATGATACAAAAGCATAAAGGTGCAAGATAATAACTTCCTCATATTATCAATATTCTAAAAAATTCTCTTGAAGATGCATAGCAATGCTCCAAACCTGTTTTTGAATTAGAGGAAGCTAATATCGATAAATTTTCTAAAAGCTTTTAGCAGAAGTTAATGGCAACTAAATAAGTAATCCTTGAATTAAATTTTAAAAAGATTTTTGTTCAATTGAGAAAGAAAATTGAAGGATTAACTAAATTATTCTTTAAGAAAGATCAAACTCTAAAATCAATAAAATTCAAGAACAGAAGATTATAAAGATTTTTTGCTCTTGCCAAGATGAAAATTCCATAAATCTAGCTCAAGATTAGTAGAGAAAAGATCAAATAAATTTTACAAAATGAATCAAAACTTAACATGAGCCCTGAACTATTTATCCTAAAATGCTTCCTCACTTAAAATCTTTAGAATTAAAAATACTCATACAAATAAGATCCCTTATAGTTGACCTAAAATGATTGCCTTGACAAAGTAAAGATTAAATTAAAGATTATCCATACTTATCGACCTGGATAAGCTGTGAAAATAATCTCATCTAGTATTCCAAGCTTACAATATTATAAAAACAGCTATTTAACTCTAATAAATAGTGATGAAATAAAGAATTTCAACAATTAGATTAATTAAGTAAAGGAAGACGATGAGGAGCTTCATAGAAAATGTTGTGCTTATCTAAAATATTCAATGAATATCGATTTTTTTAATAGCGTGGTCAAGCAGTAGGATATTCGGAACTATATATAGATGTTCAGTATTATTGAAAATAGGGCTATCTGCCAAGGTCTTATTGTTGGAGCACTCTGGAGCATACCCAAAGTATAAGACCCCTAATTCTCAGATTCTGAGGAGGAATAATAATGGGAAGACAAAAAATAAAACCTAATGGAAAATTTATGCACCATATTCTAAGGATACTTCGAATCCTAAGACGATAACAAATAGCTCAACTAATTAATAACCCGACTATCTTTACAATAGCAGTACAACAGGAAAGAACTTTCTGCTTATCTCAACAAATATTGGCTAAAAGAATGATAGTTATCGTATAGCTTGTATTGATACTAGCATTATTATTTAATATGAGCGTAAACGAAAAATCATCTCAAGTCTATGCAGTTAAAGTTGCAGGGATAAGATGTGTTAAATGTGCAGGAAATATAAAAAATCTACTTATCGAAAAGATCGAGGACTCTTCTTTGAGAGTAGAAGTAAGCGTCATGCAAGAGAACGTATATATCACAACAAATTGTGATGAAACTCCTGAGAAGGTTATCGATGTTTTACGAACTACTGAGTATCAACCTGTTAGCTAGCCTCTTCTCATATCTGAAAATAAGGATAATCAAAGAAACATTGTCTTCCTAATCGATGCCAAAAAAAAGTAGTCAGTGATTTCATCGCTAAATTAAACAACAGGAATCCTGAAAATAAAGGTATTAGACCGAATATAGAAAACAAAAATACATATATAGTACAATAGCGCAATTTTAAAAGGGACAGACTTAGGACGAAAAATATAGAATATAGATAAAGGATACCTCGTTATCAATGAAAAAATATAAGCATTGACACAACCAAAAACTAAAATCATCAACTAAATCAGCTTAAATAGCACTATCCTATTATGGCTATACTTTCTCATTGTTTACATGCTGTTTCCTATCTTGCCAATGACTAAATAGTTTTATGAGGAATGCGTCACTTTTCCAAAAGAATTTGGAATCTATACCTTATCTGTACTTATCAATATTCTCATCACGATTTATGTCATGCAGTTTTATTCGAGAGGGTATATAGAACGAGCATATAAAAACTATAAAACTTTAGGAACGACTAATATGGAAACACTTATTGCATTAGGATCTCTTTCTTCATTTGCACTTTCACTATTTTTCATATTTAAGTATACTGTTTTTGGATATCAACATCCTCATAAGGCTATAATGGAAGTAAATGATGCTTTATCGTCTGCCTCTTTAATTGTTCTAACTGTTACTATTGGAAAACATTTTGAGAAAAGAGTAAAGGAACGTATTGAATCGATTACAGAGGAAATATTCCCAGAAAGTGTATTATTTCAAAATATGTTCGTTACTGTACTTGAAATGAGAAATCGTCTATTAACTGTACTAAATTAAAGCGAATTTGACGTCTCTTTGGTTGAAAAATCAGATATTTTGAGAATAAAACCTGGAAGAATATTATTAGATCTTATCATAATTCAAGGATAAGTAAGAGCAGTTCAAAGCGCAAGAACTGGAAGTGATGAAATAGTACATCTATCCAAAGGTGACAGACTATAATCAGGCAGTGTTATAATTTAAGCCGAAAACTGTTTGGCAGAAGTAGAAAATGTAATATAAAATAGTTTATTGATGAAGTTAGCAACCCATATTAAATTCTCACAAAATATGGAAGAAAATAGCTAATCAGGTGTTCAAGCAATATGCCATAAAATTAGTAATGTGTTCGTGAAAGGAGTAATTATACTGAGTATTTCGACTGCTATAGTATGGAGTTTCTTAATATGGGGTAATTTTGTAAGTGTCCCTGGATGTGAAATATGTTGGGTATTTGAAAGAGGTATCAGTGTATTAGTAGCATCTTGTCCTTGTGCTCTTGGACTAGCTGTTCCAAGTGTAATAGCTATTGTTCTGCAGCTAGCTATCAAGAGCGGAATTCTCATCAGAAGCAATAAAGTATTCTAAAATATCAAAACATTAAAAAAAGTAGCATTTGATAAAACTGGAACTCTTTTCAATCGAATCAAAGATATTCAAACATCAGTGATTTTAAGTGATGCTTATAAGTAAGAAGAACTCTGGCAAATAATTGCACTGCTTGAAAAATAGCTACGTCATCCTTTAGCATAACTGCTCTATCGCCAAGCCTTATAAAGAAGCAAAATAAATGGCACTAATTATCAATTTATTCTAAAATAAAAAACAAAGCTGCTTAAAGATGGTGTTTCTGCAACTATCATCCGCAAGACTGATAAGAAATAGATTTCGATAAAAATAGGTAATAGAATGATGTTCAAATAAACACCAAATATCCTCCCAAACAGCTAATCAAGTGAACTCGGAGCAACAGAATTATTTTTAGTAATCGACTAACAACCTTGCATGGTACTCTATAATATATTTAGTCTCTTCTATTAAATACACATTCAAACTTACGTCCTTAGACTAGTGAGGTTATCGAGAAGATCAAAGGATTAGGAATATAGATACATATTTTATCTGGTGATTCGTAGGCAAGTGTAAGTAGATTGGGTACTGATCTGTCTCTTCCTAGAGAGCATCTTCATTGGTAAAAGAGCTCAGATGATAAGGAAGCTTGGATAAAAGCTAATCAAAGTTTATAGCAAAGTATTATGATGGTTGGTGATGGTAAATATACATTAATTTAGGTCTTAATGATGTTCCTTGCCTGCAAGAGGCACATATTGGAGTCAGTATCAATGCTAAATCATAGCTTAACATCAATGCAGCAGATGTAATTATCTTATCTGAAAATCTTGAAAAAATTGTTGCTTTGATTAGATTCTTAAAAAAAGGGCAATTATTTATCAACATAAATCTTCTGTGGGCATTTGCATATAATCTCATTACTATGCCAATCGTAGCTGGAGTATTTTATAATTGGAATATATTCGTAACTCCTATTTGGTCTTCTGTTGCTATGAGCTGTTCTTCTTTAATAGTAGTTAGTTTTTCTCATTTATTGACTTGCTTCCATTTCGATGATTCATTACAATAAAATGATGATTAATATAGAGTGATCCACGATTAACCGTCTAAAATAGCTGATTCAACACGTGAAGTCCTAAAATATAATCTCAATCTAAGTCTAAAGGACTAAATTACTCAATGATCTCTAAATAGTACTTTTTAATTATACAATATTTTACTCTTTTTAACATATATATTGATTCATTTGTGTTATATAAGATGAATAAGAGTTATAAGTAGTATATATGCATCAAATTTTAGAGGTTTGAGTATCTTCAATAGTCAAGAAATCTGCCTCATCAATTTATAAAAGCTGTTTCAATCTTAATTTCTCATCAAGGTATTCTCTCACATCATCCTTTGTGCTCGCTTCAACCAAGAGCTTTTGAATGCCTTGAAATTCGGTATCTTGAGAATTATCAAGAAATTCTAAAATAGGAACACCATTGGTTATTTGAAGACCAAATGAATGGACTAAATTATCAACCATCACGATATCTTTTAGTTCTCTATTCGAAATAATTCTAAGGTCTTTAATAAAGAAGCCGTTTTGAGTTTCCATACAATTTTTACGATGGAGAAGGCCATGAATTGTCTTTCTTTTTTGGTTGAGATAACTCACTATAGGCTCAGCGTAGTCCTGGGTACCTGCGGTAAACACATAAATTGTATAATGTTGGCTCATGGCCGCTAGAAAATCGAGGCAATATGGGCGAACATTAAACTTAAATTAATCTCCTTTATGAGTAAAGCGAACATCAGTTTTATCACCATTAAAGACTGAGTGGATCAAAGTCTCATCAAGGTCAAGAACGAGAAACTTTTTTTTGACATCTATATGAAAAACTATTTACCCGATGGCTCTGGTAGTTTGACTTTTTTCTTGTTGATATACTCTTGGGAAGGCCCCTTAAGATTATTAACAGAGTAGAACAGCCCTTTGTAGAACAAAGTAGCGAACTTCTTGAACTCGGTCAAAGATGGGGAAGTTCCACGAAGATACTGAAATGCTGGATGCTTTGAAAAAGGAGTTTTCAGGGTCGAAGGCTGATTCTCCTTCTCTGTTTCTTTGCTCTTTGTCCCTTTCAACACAGCCTTTTTGTTTAATGATGTCAAAGTGTTGCTTCTTTGAATGGTTCTAAGTTACATGCTTTCTTCTAAAAAAGGAAATAATATAATTGGATATGTATTCCACAAAACATCCCATTCCCTAACAATCTATATTCGATTGAACAAAGCCCTAACTAGCTTGTTTCCATATTAGGCTTAATTATAGCATATCTTCGTCAAAAAGAAGAAATAAGAAAAATAATGTTTTCTTTTACCTAGGCCAAAAGATGGTAAAGTCAATTTTTCAGGATTGTTATTGATTATATTGATAAATGAGCCATCCATTTCAGATGCCTTCGTACTATCGAAGTCATCATTACTCACATCAGTTCAACCTTCCGGACTCTGCTTTTGCCAATCGAAAGTTACCCGATTATACAGCTTAAATGCCACAGGGAGTGTAAGCATTTCCTAATTCGCATAAACGTCACTTTCAGCAAGCAGGCTATCATTCAATAATTGCTGAACAAAGAATAATCAATCATCAGATCACTGAAGAAGACGAATCCCCAGCCAAAAATAGGGACTATTCACGTAATTTGAGTATTCGAGATATTGAGGGATCATCGACGAATACTCTCGTAAGCCAGGCTGTCAAAAACAGGGCTAAAGCAGATCTATTAGCAAAGAAGAGAGATCAACAGGTATAAATTTAAAAAGCTCAAAAAGTAAGATATGAATCTACTAATGAAGCGCCTCAGAAGCGATTAGAAGCTATAAAACTAATCCAAAAAGTAAGGCAATAGCAAAATTATCATATTCGAAATCGTCGTATTCAAACTGAACCTATTGAGAGCAATTAAGTGGATACGAGCTTGGCTATCAATCGATATAGAGAGCAGCTCCGGCAGACAGATCAGTAAATCTCAGATCTTCAAAAACGGCTTTCCCATGTCCAGTTGGAGTCATACAAGAGTCAAGCTAAGCAGAAAGGATAGCTAAAATTATTGAAACAGTAATAATTTCGGCTGCCTATGATTGGGTCTTCATAGATAGATAAGGCAAAAAAATTAAAAAATTAGTCGGCTTAAAAAACCTCAAATTTTACTAGGATTGCTCAGGTCCGCCCAAAAGCACTAACTTAAGGAATTCAGGGAATGAGAAATGGAGATGACAGATCAAAGGTTGAGATAGATAAGATCATATAGAGCCGAGCATTTAACAGAGCATAGAATGAGCTATAGAATTCTCGAGCGATAGCTAAACAACTAAGAAAAATGAACCCGACCCACCTATCCTATGCGAGTTTCCTTCAATGAGTAGGTTAAAATATTTATTGATCTTTTCTTCCTTGATTAATTGTTTTTTTCCCTCATGAATATTAAGATCAGATGCAATTAATTTCACTCCTTATTTATCAATCTCCCCCAAATTCATTCCATTCACAATTATATACATCTTGAAGACTGTTATCTATGATATTTCTTAATGTTGATGTAATTTTGTATTCATCAACATGAGTAATTCTTTAAATTAAACATGATCTTAGAAAGCCAATGAAAAAAAGTTAGTTGATTACGTCATTTCGGTGATAGGGATAGATCAATCTTTTTACTCAATTGAAATTCGGCAAAAAACTTGGAAAATTCATGTATTATGACGTTATGCTAAAACTATTTTAATATGTTTGAAAAGATCGAATGGGAATCAGCTCAAAATGGATTTTCATTTTGGTAAATCTATATTAAACTTCTTAATGAATGTTTGGGAAATGAAACCTGTTTAATTCTTGAAATGCTGGAATAAGTTCATTATAATAAATATTCAATTTAATAGTAAGTATGAACTGCCAACAACATATGTATGTCGAGCATCCATTCATTTATTCTACATCATTCTTAGGTATACAAATTTATCCCTGGACTTAAAGAATGTTCTTGCAATCTTCTCAGAATTGTAATTATGAACAAACAATGACCTCATCTTATTGGCTTAGGAACAACCAATAAGACATTTAGGCCACTAGTTTTGAAACTAGAGTAGAAACTTCCATTATTATCAGTGTTTCAACAACAAATAATTCTTCCCCTCCAAACAAGCATAAAAATACGAAAAAAAGTTCCAAAATTACCAAAAATAAAATTGTCAAACCTAACATTCAAAAATAGTCCAGAAACGTCATCTCTAACATTTTTAGAATCTTCCTTAAACATTTACTCTAGGTCCACTACTATGATCGATAAGTTGAACGGATAGTGAAAAAGAGAGGGTTGGATATAACAGTTAGTGACTTTCATCAATGGGTGTTATCATTCGAGATAGACTTCAAGAATTACATCAAGAAGTAGGAAATAAGAAAGATGATGGTTTCGAGCAATTAAAGAGATATGCAAGGAATAATTAAAACACTTTTCATTCTTTATTATAAATAGATAGGAACTCTCCATAGCTTAACATCCAGGAGAATAGAAAGCAAGGCGAGAAGCATGCACCTTTCCGGCTTCAGAGAGATTTTACTATAATTTTATTTTTGAATATTATTTTTCAGATAATAACATTTCAGATAATGAAATAGAAAGTCAAGAAAGTATGGATCATTTTTTTGGAGCCTTTTTCGCATCCTTTGCATTTGTTCCACCAGCTTGCTTTGCCATACGTTAGAAAAAAGTGTCAGGATCATTCCATAAAGGATTCGCTTATTTGAGTATAGTCTTCTCCCATTCATCAACTGAGTCCAATACTTTTGCCTCTTCTTCCTTTTACTCTAATTTAACTTTTTAACTCCACATCGGCTTTGTAAAAATAGACTTCAATTTTTGAGGATCAGGTTGATTATTTTCTGAAGATCTAAGCTTAAAAGCAGTCGATCCCGAAATCAAACCACCATCTTTATAAAATTGAGCAGCATATTAGGGATACTTGTAGCTTTTATCGCCCATTGATGTGACACTAAGCCCATTACGCTGTTGTTCAAGGCCGAGAACCCTTATTTTTCCTTGCATTCTTGCTTCAACATTATATTGAGTTTATTTGCTAGTATTGGCATGCTAGTATGTCTTAATACCTTAATTAGAGAATATCTACCCTTCAAATCGAGCTAGGTTGAAGTCTATTTTCCTCCATCTACATGCCCTTTTTATTTTCTGATACGCTCAGGCTGCTAGGCCAAAAATAGAGGCTTTTTGCCTCGTAAATCAATTTCTTTATTAGTAGGAACATAGCTATCAGGGAATACTTTTAAGACTGGTTTAAACTGTTGCTAAGGAGTTTCTTTTGTGATGAATGTCTTTATACCATAAGAGGGTTGTAAATTATTGGAGAGATAGAGGCTATTAAGCTACTCTTGAGGTGATATATGACGTCTACCACCTGAAAATCGTTGTGGAACACTTCCATTCCATTAAGGATGTTGCATAATTAAAGTTATTAAAAAAAACAGTGTCAAAAATGTATTGACCTTGGCTCTTTCTTTCGATGAACGACGCGCTACTCTCCAAGCAAGCCTAGAACATCATAAGTTTTAGGTTTTAGGAAATTTCCGTTCTTCACTGCTTGGCGGCTCGATGATACCCGATCTCTTTCCTTGTGAACTCTTCTCACTTACTCCTACTTTACTGCAGGCTTATAGGTAATTTCAGCCAGACTATGCTTGGCCCTAATGGTGAAGATATTTTGATGCTTCGTTGGAAGTGGGGCTAATAATGGATGATGAATGAAAGGCATATGGGGAGCAATAGGATTATTCAATTAATTTCTAAAAGCATAGAGAGACTCCAATATTTATTAGCTTTATTGCTTCATTTTTTTATTATACATGCTATGATTACGTATTTACCCTTTATATTATCTTTTAACTTAAACTCTTCTTTATAATCTTTATTTTATTTCAGTCTTTTAAGATTATTTTGGCTTCTTTTTATTTTATAAAGATTATTAGAGGTCAATTTCTTTTTAACTAAGCTTTCTTTTTGATTCAGATAGTTTCTCCTCCTACTATTTCTTCTATAACTCTTTGTCATCTTTTTGAACTGACTTTTTCTCTTTTTTGGATTTTGATTTTTTCAATGTCCGTTTAATATAAGGGTAAAGAATTGTCTTTGCTTTCTCTATTATCATAAAATATCTTTTATTCTTTTATTAATCTTCAGAAGGATAAATGACTTAGTATCCTCCAAGTATACTTTTTTCTTTCTCAAGTCTACTTTACATATTTTTTAAAATTTAAGTCTTCCTAATTTATTAATTATAGATTTGCCTTTTGCCCTGTTATTGACGATTTGCACATTCAGTCTTAGATTTGGTGAACAGAGTTTTTTTAAGTTCTATTGAATCACACTCCATCAGACGAAGTGTATCTCTCACAAGAGCAAATTTAATCCTACTATCTAATGGAGTCTCTGTAGCAAAAGAAGGGGTATGATTGACTTCCAACAATACCGGTTCCAAATATTCATTAATTAAAATATCAAGACCAAGAATATGGAATGCCATTCTATTGTGATATTCTTCAGGTTGAGAAGATAGATAATAATGCTTGATTTGCTAGTAGCTGGCAATTACTGTCTTAACACAAATGTCTTTTATTCTCTGCCATAAAAGTTCATCGTCAGCCCCCATCTACTTCAATTGCTTTAAAACTACTTGAACAGAACGTTTGAAACCTCCTTCGCCTTCCGCTCCACTTAGAGCTGCTTTGAACTTCGGATTCAGCTTATTTATTGCATAATTAGTTAGATGTTGATAATTGCTCTTGAAGTTATTTTTATTAGGGGCATTATATGTTTCAGTTGCAAATCTTCCAAGACCTTATTTATAAAGATATAGCCGCAAAGGGTCGATACTTCCAATCAAAACATAAACCCTAAGATCGAATTTAAGTCCATCAATCAAAAATGGAGAATTGAGATATTTTTGTACAACTAGATGTTTACCCATTGTTATATCTATATTTATTTACTAACTACCTTCTAGTTTGTTTACAAGTGAAATTCCTCGACCTTGACATTCAGCTTCAGGCTTTACTATAAATGTCTCATTAGAGTTTCGATTAGCCTCCATGTATTTACGAAGTAGAGGATAGTCTTCTGGTAGCATCCAGGTTAGAGGGTGGAAATTATATTCAAGTGGAAAATTGGCCTTAAGAGCATTTAAACGCCTTCCAAGCTAGTTTTTGCGAGCAATCGTATAGACCCCAGGAACATAACTGATTGTTTGATGAAAATGCATTCTTATGAATGTCTGTGGGGTCACAAGATGATCGGTCCAGCATACATCCCATCCACACTCCTCAGGTTCATCAACTACCATCATTCCTAGGGAAGTGGCAGCTTATCTAATAACTGGATAATGTGTAACTGTCTAAATGAATGTCTACATGCTGTGCTTATTATTATCTTGTTAAATTCTCCCTCGTAGTTTAAGTTTCGATCAATTCTTGGAGCATTTGATTCTTCGACTTAGGAATCATCTTCATCTGGAAGGCTTTTTTATGAATGTTCAGAATGCTACTCACTCAGCTCCGAGACGAGTCGAGCTTTACTCATTGATAATTATAAACTCTGGCAAAAAATAGCAATGGTTAAGAGGGTATAAAAAATTTATCCTCTATTTTAGAAATCTTATCTTGGATAAAATGGACTGGATGCTTGATATTGATTTATTTAATAATCTTAAGAGATTTATATCAAAGTTTTCGATGTTAGGTGACATATGAAGTTGGTTATACTGTAGTTCCAAAAGGAGCACTTTGAGAAACAGAACCTCCATGAACGATATGTCTATGATGATCATGTAAATATCCTTTTTGAGTTGGATCAAATACCTTACGAGAACCTGCATATTTTTCGGTAATATTGGTTGAATTATCAAGTTTCCAAAAATGATAAAGAACTGTCTCGAAAAGTTTATCATCAATAATGGAAAGACTCAAATGTTCAGTAAATTCTTGGAATTAAGCAAAAGTAATCGTATCTTTACGAGTAGTTCCATTCAATTCCTGAATTGTAAGAAAAGTTTATTGTATCTCCTTCCATATGTCTTATTCATATTTTCTACCGGTTTGAACATCAGGATGACTACGGAAATTCAGCTTTTTCTTTAATAATGCCATACTACATGTCTATTATTCTTTGAAATATTGACTACATAATTTTTCAACTAATCCTCTTCTAACTTCTGGAATGCTACCACGAAGAGCAAACATTACTTCAGAGTAGTTGATTAATCCCAAACCTTGCTCATCAAATACTTTGAAAATATGATCTGTTTCAGTTCCAGTAATATCGATCCTTTGCTCTTTGATTACTCCTTGAAATTACTCAAAAGTAAGTAGGCCATCTCTATTTACATCAGCGCTTTTCATTGATTTTTAGAAAAATAAGAATCCTTTACATCCTTTTGAAGCAAGTCTCTTTTTCATACGTAAAACTATAGATTATACTTCTTTCATAATTTCTCCTTTTTATCTCATTTAAGAATGGCGGGATACTGATTTTCTCTCATCCTCATATTTTTATTATTTGGGATTATTTACTTCTTGGTTAAATGTTTTTTATTCCAAAGGTTGATCTTTATTCTTGCGGAAATTTTTGCCTTCAGCTTGGCTACCTTCTCTCACACTGAAGTCCCTTGAACGATTAGATTGATGAGAAACTACAGAGATAGTATCTTCCTTGAAGAATGGACGGACATATTGACGTTAGAACTGATCATCTAAGGGTTGCTCAGATGAGAGAAATCCCATGAAATCTAAAAAATCATCTTGAGTAAACACTCCATCATCAATTCCTTGAAAACGAGAATATAAATCCACAGCTTTCGTAAAAGCAGGACCTTATCTCTTACTCAAATATCTGCTTGTTAGATATGGTATAGGGAATTCTCCTTATCTTCTTTCATCAAGCTTATCAAATACTTCATCAATTAATGCGAGTCTATTTTCAGAAACTACTCCCTTTAAATCGTATACGAGCAGTGAATAATCTATATCTTGACCATTTTCAGAAAGTTATCCAGTAATGATATCGATATGCTCATTTTTCAAGAAAGATGCTTGATTTTGAAGAGCTTTTTTACTGATTTTATGCCTGCGCTATTGATCAGCAGATTTAAGTTTTACTGCCAATGACAAAATATATCCAGGTCCTTATGACTGAAGATATTTTTTGATAAAGGAAAGAACTTAAGAGTAAGTCTCACATTTGTTGTAAAGCTTATCAATCCTAGACTCCTCTAAAGGTTATCTTCTACTTGCCTCAATCCTCTCATTTTGATTATCGAAGGGTTGTTAATTTCGATTCGAAGCACTCATAGGTCGAGCTATCGGTTGAGTTTCTTCTCTAAAAAGTATATGCTCAATGAAATCCTTATAGTGAACTGTACCATCTTCATTCGCATAAGCTTGAAAAACAGTTGCCATATCCTATATCGATACAAGAGTACGTGAGTTTCGACAACAACACCACACTTCGCGATGGCACGGAAGAAATCTGAGCTCGATAGACGTCCTTGATTATGAAGATCAAAAAATTTAAAGTTCTTGAAGAGATAGGCGTCAAGGCTGACATTAGAGAAAGTTTTGAATTGGATCTTTGCCATTAGTTATGACTCGAAACTAAGTAAGGAGAGAGGTACGAAGTGATTGCTGGGTGCATTTAAATTAAGCGTTGGATTATAAACAAAATATATCAAACAAACTTATTGATCAATTAAAAGTCATCATCTTTCTTTTTAATAAAGATTAAAGAGTTGAAAATAAATGGAAAGTCGTAAAATAATCAAATGTAAAGATTGAGGCCAGTCTATCTTAAAAGAGAACACTTCTGCCGAGTATGCCCTCTCAGGCAATTAATATTATTTCTGGAGAGGTATACATTTTTTAAGGTTGAGTTCAGGTTTGAGAAATGTAGAAGAGCATCAAGTGTCCTTTCTGTTAAGGAGTTTCCTGAAAGTACAAGGGAATAGAGTGTACTATTGAGAGAATAATTCAAGATTTCATTGAACTGAGAATCTGAAAGATTCGTTTTGACTAATTTAAGAACTTATATCTTATTCCAGTCTAGCTTGGAAAGTATACCTCCAATTCCTATTCCCTATAAAGAATGGTTAAAGAGTTAGAAAGAGTTATTAGTTACTGTAGCTGCTTATAAAGCATGTTCAATCCGCTGAACTTACATTCTTCGAATGTAGTTATTACTCTACTATTACCAATCAAAAGCCTATCTTTTCTTAACTTACAATGATTTTTTCCTTCCCCCTTCTTCCGTTCCCCAATCAACGAGAAAATTATACTCTGCCTTAATCCAAGCCTTCTTTTATTATTTTTATGTAAGCAATAGCTAATCATACTCCATTCCTGAATTAATTATTTGCGGAGTTTAATCAGGAGAGTAAATAAATAAATTTTTCGTATCGTTCAAACAAGAATTTAAGGAACTTGCTTGTAATTTGAGCTATTATGCAACTTATTCCTGAAGGAAAATTTACTATCGATGGGTCTAAGCTTAGTTTACATTAAATTTTATGCGCTATCTTAGAGGTTATTTCAGAATATTGTTAAAATTCTTCTATTCAGTATTGTAAGTATTTTTACGAGTTTATACTGGCTCTGAAACAAATCTTTTGAAGGGTAGTTGTGATTATACTATATTTATTACCTCAGTTTGTTTTCTATGACCTGATTGATTAGTTGAAAAGTTACTATTAATGCCCTTTTTTTATTTCTAAAATGTTTTTCTTAAATTTTATTTATCTTCACCTAAATCTTTTTCTTTACTGAAATGATTATTTAAAGATTAAATGACAGTTTTTTTCGTACTATTCAACCAGTTTCTAAAAGAAAAATCAGATCCCAAGCAAACAGGCTAAATAATAAGAGAATTCGCCAGTTACTCATAGTCAAAATTAATAAAATACTTTATTTACTGCTTCACTTTCCTCCCTTGTTCAATGTAATAAGCCAGCTATGCATGTATCTAGGCAGACTGATAAGGTTTATGAGCAGTTTTTAATGCTGAGAGATAGTTTTTTAGATTTTCTTTCCATTCTTTGACTAAAACAAAAGGAGTGTCTAACTCTTGATGAAGTCTTTGCTGCTGAAGCTGCAGTCTCTGTATTTATGTCTTATAGATTTGATCTACTAGAGCCAAGAGATCTTTTCTTTGCTGTTACTGTTGCTCTAAAGCACTTTCAAAGTGTTTAGACAGAGACTGTATACAAAGTAGTTGATTGTTCTGATTGTAGTTCTTATGTTATCGAACAAGGCGTTCCAAAGCGCGGCGTGAAGATGGATCAGTCCGAATATCTGCAATTGAATTGCTCTCGAGGTCATCTGGGCAAATAATCCGATTCTGTTTCTGTGTAATTGCGCGTTGAAGGCAGCGAGTACATAGAGAGTGGGTGCAGGGTAGTAGGTATGGTAGGGCGTAGGGAGGCTGAAAGGATTCCTTACAGAGTATACACCTAAAGTCTTAGAAGTCTTGCATACAACGAATTATAACGCCTAGTACATCCATTTTTGCCAAAACATTCCTTCTTTGATATTGATGATTCTCAACTCACTAATTCTTCTCAGCCTTCATAATAGAATAGAATTACACATGAAGCATTTACACTCAGAGGGAGAACTTAGGAAGATGCTTGCTAATTACGAAAAGCTGGGACTTAGGAGAGTTGCTAGAGTAGAAAAGTAGAAGGATGAATAGATACATTTGGATCTTACTAATGTTTGGCATACAAAAAATCATCAGCAATAAAAACAGTATAATGCCCTTCGAGATTCTGGAATGTTTACAAAAAAGAGGTAAGAAACCTTTCTAAGATTCAATTTTCGACATACAGAAAATGGCACTCTTAATTTTGATCAGGCTTATAAAAGAATGCCCAGAACTAGCTTAAGTAATACTAGAAATAAAAAAAGTCAAAGAGGGACAATGAATATAACTGATCTTTGGGGGGATACTCAAATGCATCAATTTCCCCATCATTTCCCAGGGACCGGCTAAAAATTTTAAAGGTTTGGGGAAATCGAAAAAAATAATCCATTGAACATGACTATAGTTATCGAAGACTTGTAACCTAATATTGAAATGATTCTATAATAAACTGACAAATATATCATTCCCTTGATAGAGCACTAACCATCTAAGAAGGTTGGATAGAAAACAATGTTTGTTCTATATCATTATTTAGATGTCTTTGCCTTTAGAAAGTCGTAAAAATTCTAGCAAATACAAACGGTGGGAAAAGATCAACTGCAACAGTGTTAAAAAGTAGTATT
>Ga0247836_1004923_pt1 | contig 16096 bp, 17 predicted proteins | sample LaCruzMarch2015__4_FD_187116 | JGI IMG/M metagenome (GOLD analysis project Ga0247836, IMG submission 187116) | Freshwater microbial communities from meromictic Lake La Cruz, Castile-La Mancha, Spain - LaCruzMarch2015_14m | ecosystem: Environmental > Aquatic > Freshwater > Lake | place: Spain...
TCACGGCCTGGGCTGATAACGGCGAAGCCGCTGATGCTTTGATTGCGCCGGTGGAGCAGCAATTACGCCAAATCGGCGGCAGTAATTATTTCGGCGCCGATGGCGACAGCCTCGCTTCGGTGGTGCTGGCTTGCCTGCGGGAAAGGGGTGAAACCCTTGCTGTGGCTGAGAGTTGCACCTCAGGTGGGGTGGGGGCAGCCCTTGGCGCGGTGCCCGGTGCCTCAGATGTGTTTCTCGGTGGTGTGATCGCCTATGCCAATGGGATCAAACAAACACTGCTGGGGGTACCGGCTGACACCTTGGCCAGCCATGGGGCTGTTAGTGAAGCGGTGGCCATTGCCATGGCCGAGGGGGTGCGGCAAACCACTGGCGCCGATTGGGGTGTGGCCGTTACCGGCATCGCCGGCCCCGCCGGTGGCAGTGCCAGCAAACCGGTGGGTTTGGTGCATTTCGGCGTGGCGGGCCCTGAAAAAAGTTTTGGCTTTGTGCGTTTATATGGCGCCAGCCGCGGCCGCGAGTGGATCCGTGGGCTGAGTGTTGGTGATGCCTTGGATCAATTGCGCTTAGCCCTTGCTTAGTTGGAATGGCTTAGTTGAAGTTTTAGGCTGCAGCCATAGATAGGTAAAGATCTTGAGCGCAGGCACCCTCTACGACAAGGTTTGGCAATTGCATCAGGTGGCTGAATTAGCCGATGGTGCAACCCAACTATTTATCGGTTTGCATTTAATCCATGAGGTAACAAGCCCCCAGGCTTTTGCTGGCCTGAAGGAATTAAATCTGCAGGTGCGCCACCCGGAACGCACGGTGGCAACCGTTGATCACATCGTTCCCACCAGCTCCCAGGCAAGGCCCTTTGCCGATCCATTGGCGGAGGAAATGCTTGCCACCCTCGAGCGCAATTGCAGCGAAAATGGCATCACCTTGCATGGCTTAGGTAGCGGCCGCCAGGGGATCGTGCATGTGATCGCCCCGGAATTGGGGCTCACCCAACCGGGGATGACCGTGGCCTGCGGCGATTCCCACACCTCAACCCATGGGGCCTTTGGGGCAATCGCCTTTGGCATTGGCACCAGCCAAGTGCGCGATGTGTTGGCAAGCCAAAGCTTGGCGATGGCGAAATTAAAAGTGCGGCGCATCTGGGTTGATGGCAGCTTGCAAGCGGGGGTTTATGCCAAGGATTTAGTGCTGCACATCATTCGCCTTTTGGGGGTGCAAAAAGGTGTGGGCTATGCCCATGAATTTGCAGGCCCCGCAATCGATGCCCTCTCCATGGAGGAACGCATGACGATCTGCAATATGGCGATTGAAGGCGGTGCCCGCTGTGGCTACGTAAATCCTGATGCCACCACATTTACCTACCTAAAAAACCGGGAATATGCCCCCAGCGGGGAAGCCTGGGGCAGGGCTGTGGCCTGGTGGAGCCAATTAGCCAGCGGCAGCGATGCGCTTTTTGATGATGAGGTGGTTGTGGATGCCAGCAACATTGCCCCCACTGTTACTTGGGGCATCAGCCCAGGGCAGGGGGTGGGGGTGGATGAAATGATCCCAACCCTTGAGCAGATCGCAGAAGAGGAGAGACCCTTGGCGGAGGAGGCCTACCGCTACATGGATCTGCAAGCGGGAGCAGCGATAGCAGGCACGCCGGTGGATGTGTGTTTTATCGGTAGTTGCACAAACGGAAGGCTTAGTGATTTGCGCGCTGCCGCTGCGGTGGCAAAAGGGGGCCAAGTGGCAGCTGGCATCAAGGCATTTGTGGTGCCGGGTTCAGAGCAGGTGGCGAGGGCGGCGGAACAGGAGGGCTTGGATCAGTTGTTTCGTGCCGCCGGTTTTGAATGGCGCGAACCGGGCTGTTCGATGTGCCTTGCCATGAACCCCGACCGACTGGAAGGGCGCCAGATCAGCGCCAGCTCAAGCAACCGCAACTTCAAGGGCCGCCAGGGGTCGGCCAGTGGCCGCACCCTATTGATGAGCCCGGCGATGGTTGCCGCTGCTGCTATTAAAGGTTGCGTTACCGATGTGCGCACACTGCTGAATAAGTGATGAACAACAGCTATCCCCAAGGAGCAATAACAAGCATCAGTGGAAAAGCGGTGGTGCTCAGTGGTAACAACATCGATACGGATCGGATAATTCCAGCCCGTTTCCTTAAATGTGTAAGTTTTGATGGGCTTGGCGCCCAGGTTTTTGCCGATGATCGCAAGGAAGCAGGCGAACATCCCTTTGATCAACCAGAAAATCAAGGGGCAAATATATTATTTGTTAATCGCAATTTTGGTTGCGGCTCCAGCCGCGAACATGCACCACAGGCATTAATGCGCTGGGGCATAAGAGCCGTGGTAGCAGAAAGCTTTGCTGAGATCTTCTACGGCAATTGCTTAGCGCTTGGCATCCCATGTTTAATTGCAAATCAAACAACTGCCCTGCAATTGCAGGAAGAAGCAAATCAAAATCCAAAACCTATTTTTAATTTAGATATAAAAACAGCTACCGTGAGCGCAGCAGGCAAAAGTTGGAACCTAGAGCTGGCAGGTGGCTCCCAACAGATGCTGCTAAGTGGCCGCTGGGATGGCACCGCCCAACTAATAGCAAACAATGAAGCTCTAAATAAAACGGCCTCTGCCTTGCCCTATTTAAATAACTTTCAATAAATACCTAGCTTAAAACTACTCATTTAAATCTAAATCAAGGGCCCAATACCACGCCGGTAGTTGGCTCATAGGGCACAAATGGGAGGCCGGTACCACGGAAACCAAAATCATTTAATTTCACTCTGATGCCACCGATGCCGGTGTATGGGCTGTAGTAAAAACCAAATTCATAGGCGCGGCGCTGCCAACGCAATTCAACATAGGAATTAGTTACATCGCCGTAATAGCCAGAATTACCGGCAACGTTATAACTAACCGCCCCATCAAGCACCAGGGGACCAACCAACTGCTGGGTTAAACCAACGCCAAGGGTTGCCGTATCAACATAGCGATCAAAAGCGAAGGGGCTATCACCTGATTTAGCAGCCAAACTACCAAATAAAGATAGGCGCGTGTAATCAAACATCGGCTTATTGAAATGGCCTAATGTAATTACTGGGCCACCTGATATGCCCACAAGATTTTGGCTCTTGCCACTGCCGTAGGCAGATAGATTAAGGAAGGGCACAAAATTCAACGAAAGGCCTGGCACAATCGCCACACCTGAATAGCGATAGGCACCTTCCGATGTGAGCGGTAATGCCTTACCGCTCCAGAGGGGCCAATTGGCGCGGATTGCACCATAGAAATTAGCTCGCCATAGATCAGCAAAGTTATTACTTTCATTATTACCGGAAACAAAATCATTACTTTGGTAATTACCTATGCCAGCACGCCAAAAATATGAACTTTCAAGCTTACCAAAATTGGGCAAAGATGCCTGTTTTTCAAGGGAGGCGCCATAGGCGGAATAAATATCCTGTTCGCCAAGGGAGCCATTCCAAGTGCGGAAGCGATAGGCACCAAATAAACGGGCCAACGGAGTGCCTAAGAATGGCAATTTAAGCGGCTCTAGAATTTCACCAACCACCCGGGTTGCATTGGATAGGTTTTGTTCAGAAAAGCTAGAAACATCTGTTCGCACATAGAATTTACCCTCTCCAAATGAACCCTCAAGCAATGCCTGGGCGCCAAATAAATCACCGATTGTGTTGTTTTGAGTAACGGTGCCAGATCCGGCGGAGGCGCCTGGAGCTGGGTAGGCGGAGGTGGTGCCATTAAAGGCACGCTCAATCATGAATTGGGGCCTTAATGTAAAAGTAGTGGCATTGCCAAGCCGCAATTCAGGCAGGGTGTATTGAACAAAAAAACCATCGCGATCTAATTTATCTACCTTGAGTGCCCAACGGTTTTCCACCTCCTGTTCCTGCTTGGGTTTAATCCTAAAAGTGGAGGGTAATGGCACAGGTATTTTGTTTTCCAATAACAGGCGATTGCGGCCTGATTCAATCACGGTGGTGCCATCAAGTTCCTGCTTTGATTTCACATTTTCCATATCCACCCACACCTGAGCTGGGGTGAAGGGGTCGTTGCTGAAGCTGGCCCGCGGGGCCGTCCACCCTTCAGGGGTGAGCCGCACCTGGGGTGCTTGAAAACGCCAATGGGTAACGGAACCGGTAATCAGCTTTTGGTTTTTTGTGGTTTGCAGCTCTTGCAATTTGGCTGGGGTGGCGGCGCCAAAAGCGGTTTCCGTGCCGGTGAGGCTGCTGAGGCTATTGGGGCCAAAGCGTCTATCGATGGTTAGGCCAAGGCGGGGCTGCACATTGAGCACCCTTTGATCTAAGGAAGCAATCTCCTGGCGCCGCAGCACTAATTGTTGAGCTGGGGTGAGTTTGTTTGGTTCTGGGGATGGGCTTGGCGCCGGTGCAGCCTGGGCACTGGGGCCATCAAAAGCCACTGCCTCCAACTGTTCATCCAGGGGCAATAGCGGTTGGCGGCTGGCGCGATCGGGATCAGGGCAACCCAGGGGGGGTGGATTTTCAACTTGGGGCCGTTTCGGGGCGGGGGAGCCAAAGCGATAACGGGCACCGAGCAAATAACCATTGCTGCCTTCATAAACACCGCCGTAGGTGCCATAGGCGCCAGAGCGGTGGTGAATGCGTCCCACCAAAGACCATTGGGGGTTTACCTCAACGCCGAGTTCAACGGCTAGGTAGTTGAGAAATTGCGATGAATTGAGCCAAGAAACATTTTCATAATTACTGAGGGTGGAATTAAGGCTTACACCTTCCACCACCCCAAGGCTGAGCCATGGCTGAATCCACCAGCGCAAACCAATGCCAAAAGTTACCTCCCAAAATTGCTGATTATTAATAAATGCATTTAGGCGCTGATCTTCAGGAACACCTTTGCGATAGCGCAAATCATTACTGCGCTCGCCTGAATGGAAAAATAAATTGCCATCTAATTCAATATCAAAAGGGTCGGCATCTAATAATTTGCGATTAAAGCCAATCCCGCCCAAATATTCAGGCCTTGGGCTACCACTAAAAGTGAATGTTTCACCAAAAGTGGCATCGGTCATCTGGCCGCCCCAGGCGGTAACCGCCCAGGGATGGGGATGACGGCTCACTAGGGGCGGCAGGTTTGGGGGGCATGCCATTGCCTCCGGTGGGGACAGCGGCGCCACACTGGCGGGCGACACCTGCACGCCGGGTTTAGGCGGATTAAGCAGTAGTTCTTTCCTCTGCTTTTGTTCTGCTGCCAACGCCTCTGGGCTGCCCTGCAAGGGTGCATCAGGGTTTAAATCCAATTGGCTGGTGAGTAGATCAACCAAGCCGTAAACGTTGTCTAGTTCCCCTTCCCCCTGGAGCAGGTTGTAGCGAATTTCACTGGCTTGAATGTATTGATTGCCCCGTTGAAAACGCACGGAACCCCGGGCCCAAAGCACCCTGCTGCTGGTGTCGTATTCGAGGCGATCGGCCTGCAATCTGCCGCCAGCTAGCAGCACCACCACGTTGCCGGTGGCAACAAATCGCTCTAATTGATTGTCGTAACCCTGTTGATCAGCCTTGAGCTCAAGTTCAAGGGGTGCAAGTTGTTGGGATTTATTTGTTTCCTGGGCGCGACAAACTGATGCAGTTGCAACGCTGAGCAGCAGGGCGATGGCGGCAGGCACCAGGCTGTGGGCGTGAAATCGCGCTCTCAATCCTGGCCAGCTTCAGGGGCGGCGATCCTGCCACGCCATCCCAACCAAATCATTCTTCTAGGTCCTTTCTGCTGGGTGTCCGGCTCGGGTCGCTGGCCAGAAAACCAAACACAAAGATGCCGATGAAGAAGAAAACAACCGAGTAAACAGAAATCTTGAGGGCGAGCATGGTCCAGCCGGAAAGGACAGGTATTGGTGCCGCACCCAACGCGGCTGGTCCATCCTATGGGCCACATGCGCGGCTACGGATGGAAATGGGCCTTGAAGCGCTGCTTAAGGGGTGGATTGAAACGTTTGCCCCTCTGCGGGAGTTGGATCTGCTGCCCCTTTTGCGGCGCGAGAACGGTAGCCCAGGCCAGCATCACCCCTGGGGGCAACTGCATCGAGCCGATTGGGAAGCGCGCGGTTTAGTGATTTGGCCCCGGGGGGGCCAAATAATCAAATTGCAACATTGCTTGCGCTGCCCTGGGGCTTGGCTAGGCGAAAAGCCAAGGGGTGAAGCCCGATTAGCCCTGCGCTGGTGGGCAGAAACGGCCGCCTTGAGGGTGGATGGCAAAACCGTGGTGCAGGGGGATTTGTTTGATAGCGCCTGCCGCTGGCAGCTGCCGCAGCGGTTTTGGCAGGGGGAAGCCCTGAATCTGGAACTGGAATTAAACAGCCCCAGCCACGATGAAGGCGCCTTGATCCTGGCCCGGCTGGAGCGGGAACCAGAACAGCCGGCTGATCCCAATGGCCTGCTGCTGTTAACAAAGTTGCGCCTGTTGCAACAGGATTTAAGCCGGCTAGAGAAGCTGCTGCCCGCGGCTCAACTCAAAGCCCTGGCGGATGCCCTTGCGGCAGAACCAAACCTTGCCAATCAAGAATTTCTGAGCGCGCAACTGGCCCAGCTGCCAAAACCAGCGCCGCTGCAATTACTGAGCCATGCCCACCTGGATCTGGCCTGGTTATGGCCTGTGGCTGATACCTGGCAGGCGGCGGAACGCACCTTCAGATCGGTGTTGGGCCTGATGAAAAGCCACCCCGAGCTTTGTTTTGGCCATTCCACCCCGGCTCTGTATCACTGGTTGAGCCAGCACCGGCCGCAGCTATTTGCTGCCATCCGCCAGGCGATGGCGGCAGGGCGCTGGGAACCGCTGAATGGGCCATGGGTGGAAACCGATTGCACCCTGGTGGGCTCCGCTTCCCTGTTGCGTCAATTTGAAGAAGGCCAGGCCTACAGCCGCGCAAGCTTTCCTGAATGGGAGCACAAATTGGCTTGGCTGCCAGACAGTTTTGGCTTTAGCCATGGCCTAGTGGAGGTGTGCGCCGCCACTGGGGTGCAGTGGTTTCTTAGCCATAAGTTGTTTTGGAATGCCACTAATCCCTTCCCCCACCGGCTGTTTCGCTGGCGCCACCAAAGCGGCAGCAGCGTATTAGCGCTAATGAGTGCTGCGATCGGCACTGATGCCGATCCCCTGGCGATGGCCAACTACAGCCGCCAATGGCAGGAGGCCACGGGTGTAGCCGAGGGTTTATGGCTGCCGGGGGTGGGCGACCACGGCGGCGGCCCCAGCCGGGAAATGCTGGATCAATTGGCGCTATGGCAGGGGCAAGCCCTGGCCCCAAACCATCAATTCAGCAGCATGCGCAGTTATCTGGCGGAGCTTGAACCGCTGGCGGCTGAATTGCCGGTGTGGCGAGATGAGCTTTACCTGGAATTGCATCGCGCCTGTGCCACCAGCCGTCCGGATCAAAAAAGACACAACCGCACGCTGGAGCGGCTGTTGCTGGAGGCGGATTTAGCGGAAGCGATGGCGGCAATAAAACCGGCTGATGGGGGCCAAGCGGCATGGCGCTGCCTGCTGTTTCAACAATTTCACGACATCCTGCCCGGCACCTCAATCCCAGCGGTATTCGAGCAAGCTGAAAGGCAATGGTGCGCAGCACGGCGCACCAGCCGCCAGCGGCGTGACCAAGCCCTCGGCCACTTGGTGGCAATTGGCAGGGGCTTTAAAAAGCAATGGTGGGTGGGGCAATTGCTGCCGGCTAAGGCAGCTGAACGGGTGTTCAAATTGCCAGCGCCGGCGGCGGGCCATTGCTGGCATGGCCCCGATGGGGCATTGGCGAGCCAGAGGGCCCATGGGGGCGGCTGCTGGCTGCAGCTGCCTTTTGGCGATGGGGTGGAACTGCAGCGGCTGGTGCAACAGCCCACGGGGAAAGAGCCACTGCCAATCCAGCAGGCGCTGGGTTTGGAGGATTTAGGTGCAGGGCGCTGGCGTTTGCAAAACAGCCGCCTGCAGGTGCTGCTGGGGCCCCAAGGGGTGGAGCAGCTGCGGGGCTGGCAGGCCGATGGCTGGGGCCCTGAACTACTCAAAAGCCCACTGCAATTGCGGCGCTATGCCGATCGCGGTGAATTTTGGGATGCCTGGGATTTAGCCGCCAACTACCAACACCAGCCGCTGCCTTTTAGCTGGTGCAGCGGCCCTGAAGTGCTGGAAAGCGGCCCCCTCTGCGCGGCCCTGCGCTGGCGCGGCCATTGCGGCCAAAGCCCAATCCAACTAATGCTGCGGCTCCAGGCCGGCAGTGAAGTGCTTGAGCTGTGCCTGCAAAGCCAATGGCAACAACACCATGAACTATTGCGGCTGGAGCTGCCCCTGGCTCAAGCAACTGATTTTTGGAGTGCTGATTGCCCAGCTGGGGTGCAAAACCGTGCCAGTAATCCCCGCAATGCCAGGGAGGCGGCCCGCTGGGAGGCAGCAGCAATCAGCTGGGTGGCTGGCCATGGCCTAGCGGTGCTGCTCGATGGCCCCCAGGGGGTAAATGGCACGGCCGATGGCCTTGGCGTTTCTTTGCTGAGGGGGCCCACCTGGCCGGATCCAAGTGCCGACCATGGTTTGCATCGTTTAAGGCTGGGGCTGATGGCAACGCCAGGGGGCTGGTGGCAGCAAGGGGTTCCAGCGGCAGCGGCCAGCTTCCGCAATCCCCTATGGAAAAGGCCAGCCGCTGATCAAGGGGCAATCAAGGCAGAAAGCTGCCAATTGCTGGCTTGGCCAAATTCCGATCTGCAATTGCTGGGGATCAGCAGGAATGAAGCGAATCAACTGCGCCTTACAGGCCAAAACCTCAGCCCCTGCAGAACAACGCACTTAAAAGCTTGGGCGATTGGCAGCTGGGATCAATCCTCGTGGTCGTCAAAGGGATCGGTTAGCTGCTTGGAGGGTGGGCCAAAGGCGGTGTAGATGCCAAAGCCTGTGAGGGCGAGTAAAACCACCAACACTGTTAGTGCCACAGAGATTGCAGGGGAGGTGGTTTCCATCAATGGTTTGCAGAGGGTGCAAGGGAGGGCCCGTTGCTATTACAGTAACGAGCCCTATACCCCGCCAGAGAGGTTTTCAGCCCATGGCCCAACGCACCCGCCTGGGAGATCTGCTTCGCCCCCTCAATTCTGAGTACGGCAAGGTGGTGCCCGGATGGGGCACCACACCTGTGATGGGCATTTTCATGGTGTTGTTTCTGGTGTTTCTGCTGGTGATCCTGCAGCTCTATAACCGCTCCCTCTTGCTTGATGGGATCACGGTGAACTGGAACGGCATGGGTTAAGCGATGAACATCTTCGGCGTTGGCTTGCCGGAGATGGCGGTGATTGCCGTCATCGCCCTGCTGGTGTTTGGTCCAAAAAAACTGCCGGAATTAGGCCGCGGCTTGGGGCGCACTTTGAAAAGTTTTCAAAGTGCTTCCCAGGAATTCGAGCAGGAATTCCGCAAAGCTGTTGATGCACCAATCGATACCCCTGAACCCAGCAAACTTGAATCAGCCGATGCCACTGACGCTGCTGGTGGGCCTGGGTAATCCAGGCGCTGATTACGCTGGAACACGCCATAACGTTGGTTTTATGGTGCTTGATCAGTTGGCTGCCAGTGCTGGAGCTAATTTTCGGCCCCAAGCGAAATTACACGCTGAATTAGCAGATATCGGCCAGGGCAATAATCGTTTGCGGCTATTGAAACCGCAAACATTTATGAACGACAGCGGCCGCTCGATTAGGGCCTGCCTCGATTGGTTTGGCTGGAGCGCTGAACAATTGCTTGTGCTGGTAGACGACATGGACCTAGAGCTGGGGCGATTGCGGCTGCGGGCGAGCGGAAGCGCCGGCGGCCACAACGGCTTACGCAGCACTATTCAACATTTAGGTAGTGAAGAATTCGCAAGGCTACGCATCGGCATTGGTGCACCGTTAGGTGATCCCCAGGAGCGAAAAGAACGCACGGTTAGCCATGTATTGGGGCCATTCAGGGCAAGCGAACAGGAGTTGCTTAAGCAGGTGCTGGCTGAGGTTTGCAGGGGAATTGAATTAATCCAAGCCAATGGCCTTGAGAAAGCTGGCAATCGCCTCAATGGCTTTCGGCCAAGCACTTGAGATGGCAAAACTACCCTCCACCAATGCCAAGCTAAGGGTTTTACATCAAAGCTTTAGTAATAAATTAGTGGAGGGTGAAGTGGCAGCTGGGGGTTTTAGTTGGGAATTTAGGTGGCATTTTGATCGCGGTGAATTGGTGGTGGAACCATCGCTCGGCAGGGCCTTAATTCAAGATGCTTTATTGCGCTTTTTAGTGAAAAGTGATTATCAATTAGAACCCGGTGGCGATTATCAATTCACCGTGAGGGCAAAGTTTTAAGCAAGCCCTAAACGATGGCCCAGGTGGGCCTCCAGCAGCACTAAGGCCGCTAGATCATCTAGGGGCCGGGGCGGCAGCCTTAAACCTTCAGGCAATAGTTTCCATAAATTACGGGGCGGAAATAATTGCCAATAACGGCCCCTGGCCGCAAGGGTGCTGCCGGCCTCTGGCTGCAACACAACTGTTAATTCGGGTAGGGCATCGCCTAGGGCCTGCTGCCAGGGGCCACTGCCGGTGCCATCACCCAATACCAGGCCCTTCACACTGCAACTGTGGCACCAATGCTGCAGCCAATCCCAGCTTTCCTGGGGTGTGCACACCAAAAGATCTTGCACCTGCTGGCCGCTGATATCTGTGCGCACCAGCCCGCATTTACTGCGGCCTGGATCAAGGCCAATCCAATGGCCCCCTGCTGTTGGGGTGGTGGCTGTCATTGCTCTGCGGGGTTTATGCCCCGTAGTTCCACCAGCACCGGATCAGCGGTGTCGCTATCGCGCACGGAAACCACCTGCACCAACAGGGGCCGGCGACGGGGCTGTTCACTAAGGGCGCGGCCGGCGGCCTTAAATGCCTCCACATCAAATTGAATCGCTGGCGCTAGGGAACCCTGGCGCAGGATTTCAGTGCGGGCAGCGGCAAGCAGCAGATTTAGGCGGGCCTGCACTTGCTCGGGGCTGCGTTCATTGGGATCAAAGCTGATGCTGGCGAGCACTTCACCTTTACTCACCACTTTTTGGTTAGGGCGCACATCAGCAAAGGCGAGCACCTGGGTTTCACCGCGCAACACATTGCCGGCGGAGCGAATACTCACAACCCAATCACCACCATTACTTAGGGCCTGTTCAACCTTTGCCACTTCACTGCGGGGGATTAAAAGCAGCTGACGATTTGGCGGCTGGCCAGGTAATACCTGTTCAAAAGCGCGCAGATTTGCCTGGCGCAATAAATCCTCGGTTGCTTTTTTTACTAAGCGCTGCTGGGGTATTGCCATTCTGGCGCTGGTGAGCGCCTGGCCGGTGGTTAAAACCACATCACCACTGCGCAGGGCCAGCACCTTGCCCTCCAACTGTTTTAATTCCTGTAAACCATTGCGGGTGCGCGTTTGCAGCTGCTGCAATTCCGCATCACGGCTTTTTACATCGTTACCAAGCCGGTTTCTTTCAGCTTCTAATTCACGCCTACGGGCTTGCAGGGGGGCTAGTTCAGATCTCAACTGATTTGCCCTTACTTCCACCTGCTGCAGTTGGCGCCGTGCTGCAAGGCGACCTTGATCTGCTTTTGTGCCCTCTTGGCGCGCCTGGGCTAATTGCTTTTGGCTATTGCTTAATTGCTCAACACTGAATTGCAAGTTTCTACGCGAATTACGCAGTTTTGTTTCCAGCTGATCCAGCTGAAATAAACCAACCCGCAACTGTTCGCTAACGGCAAGCATCAAGCCAAGGGTTAGGGCACTGATCAAGCTGCCGGTGAAAACCGTGATCAGCACAGCGGTGCTGCGGGGGCGCAACTGAAACAAGCTGAGGCGCGCCTTGCCGATGCGGCTGCCGAGGCGATCACCAATGGTGGCGAGCACTCCACCGAGCAGCAGCACCGCCAAAATCAGCAGCCAGCCGGTCACGGAGAGAGCACCTAATGGAGAACCAGTATCGCTGAGGGTTGATCAGCTAAAGCGTTTTGCAAGGGCAAGCGGATCAAAAACAGTGATGCGTTTGCGATCGATTTCCACAAGGCCGGCATTGCGTAGATCACCAAGCAGGCGGGTGATCGTTACCCGGGTGGAGCCGATTGCTTCTGCGATCGCTTGGTGGGAAAGCTTGAGATCGATCGTGATGCCACGGGTGCCTGGCATGCCGAAATCACGGCATAACACCAGAAGAAAACTCACCAAACGCGACGACATATCGCGATGGGTGAGGGTTTCGATCATCGTTTCGGTTTGCAGGATGCGAGAAGAGAGGCCCTGCAAAAGCAATAGGCCAACGCGGGCATCTTTTTCGATCGCCTGGCGCACGGAGGTGGCGGGGGCACTGATTAAATCAACCCTGGTGAATGCAACCGCGTGATAAAAACGATCGGATCGCTGGCCTGTTAGCAGAGAGAGCACACCAAAAATGCTGTTTTCCCGCAATAAAGCAACGGTGATTTCATCGCCGGATTCATAAACGCGCGATAGGCGCACGGCACCGCGTTTGAGCAGATAAACCCGCTCGGCTGGATCACCAGGGAAAAAAATTGTTTTGCCGCGCTCCACAATTTCGGAGGTGGTGCCCGCCAGGCTGCGCATCACCTCTTGAATAGTTGGCTGGGGTGGGGCTGATGAAAGCATGGGCCCTGGCTCAGTTAGCGAAACCTTAATAAGGGCTGCCGGAGTGCCTGGTAGCGGTTAACACCAAATATTGCACAGTACAAATGTTTGCACTATCTGTGGTGTGAAGAGCTTGTGCATACGGCTTTGAACGCTACATTCGGGTTTCGTTTGCCCCCGGTGCTTTTATGCTCAGCAGCCTTGCTCAACCCAGCCAAAGGCAGGCGGGGGCAGCACTGCGGTTGCTGGTTAGCCAACCGGAGGGGCTATTGCAGGTGCACACGGCCGCCTATCGCGGCAGTTGCCCCAGTGTGTTCAGCCAGGCACTGCGCAGTGCTGGCTTGGGTAGCACTGTGCTGGTGAGTCAGTTTTTGCGCGGCGGCGTGGATCAAGGGCCGAGCCGGCCGGTGCAAATGTGCGGCAGGCTCACCTGGCTGCGGCCGGCGCTGGCGGGCTGCCTAAATGGGCCAGAAGAAGAAGGCAGCAGCAGGCAGGCGGTGCAGGAGCTATGGCAAGAAAGCAGCCGTTGGTTGCTGGAGGGTGCTGCCGATCTAGTGGTGCTGGATGAATTGGGGCTTGCGCTGGCCTATGGGTTGCTTGATGAAGCTGAAGTAGTGGCCACCTTGGGGCAGCGGCCGAGCCGAATGGATGTGATCCTCACAGGGCCTGAAATGCCTGCGTCTTTGATGGCGTTAGCGGATCAAGTAACCGAATTGCGCCGCGACCGATGCTAAAAAACGACCGCTGGATAAACGAACAGGCTGCAAATGGCCTGTTGGAACCCTTCCAAGCCACCTTGGTGCGCCATTTGGATCCTGATAACAGGGCAAATCCGGTATTGAGTTTTGGATGCTCTAGTTATGGCTACGACCTACGCCTATCAGCAAAGGAATTCCTGATATTTAGGCATGTGCCCGGCACGGTAATGAATCCAAAGAGATTCAATCCAGCAAATTTAGAACCAGCACCACTACAAAATGATGCTGATGGTGCTTATTTCATCCTGCCAGCCCATTCCTATGGCTTGGGTGTGGCATTAGAAAAGATGAAAGTGCCAAGTAATATCACCGTGATTTGCCTTGGTAAAAGCACCTATGCAAGGCTTGGCATAATAGTAAATACAACACCAGCAGAAGCCGGCTGGGAGGGTCATTTAACCTTGGAATTTAGCAATAGCTCTGGCGCTGATTGCCGCATCTATGCCGATGAAGGCATCTGCCAACTATTATTTTTTGAAGGTGACCCCTGTGAAACCACCTATCAAGATAGGGCCGGTAAATATCAAGATCAGCCGGAAAGGGTTACCTTAGCGAAGATGTGAATGGATTTGATCTAAGCATTCCAGCAATACCTATAATACTACTGGCATTGATAACTACTAAAGCCATTGAAATACTTTAGGTATTGAACTAAAATGGAGGAGGGAAATAAATTACAACAAATGTTTTATCGCGTAAATTCAACCGAACATTATCTTATGATTTGAATTAATTTATATTTAAGGCGTACTAAATGATTGTAATAGCAAAATTCTACCAACACCATTGCAGTTAGAATTGTAGTTAGAAAGCGAAACCATTGGTTGAATCGAAAAATATTACAGTTTAAATAGACGACATTCAAGTAATGACTACCTAATTCCGATTAACTACGAAAATCGTGCTTTAAGAAAGGTAGGGTAATCAAAAAAGTTGCTTAAGCAACTATCCACAAAAACGGGGGAAGCCCATTGCTGCTGGACCGGGAGCTCGCGGTAGAGACGACATCTTTCCGGACAGCTACCGCAGTCTCGAAATTATCGAGCCGCTGCTGTTCCTTGTGAGAACCAATTCAGCACATCTAAGCCCTCAAAGACTCCGAAATCAGGGGTATTGCGCGTTACCACCACCAAGGCCTTTGTTGCGGCGATGGCCGCGATCTGGCCATCCGCAAACGCTGGGCGCAGACCCCTGGCATCCAACCTGGCACGCTGTTCGCCATGCCACAGAGCAGCCTTTCCGTCGTAGGGCAACACGGTGAGGCCACTGCTCAGCAACCCCTGCAGATAGCTGTTGAACCGTTGCTGCTTGCGCCCGGAAGGCAAACGGTGGATGCCGTAGCTCAGTTCGTGGATCACCACGCTGGCTGTATGCAAAACATGCTCTTCCGATTCCAGCTGTGCCATCACAGCCGGATCTGGCAGCTCTCGCAGGGGTTCAGACAGCACATTGGTATCCAGCAGCACGTTCATCCGAGCTGCACCTCCCGGCCCGATGAGCGATCGCGCCAGGCTTGGATCTCCTGTGTGCCAACTGGGCCTGAGTCCAGGGGCCAATCATCGGCATGGCGCCCATGGACAACTGCACGCCAATCCGCGATGGCAGACCACACACCTCGTTTTGACTGGTGGCCCTGCAATGAGGAGTAAGCCTGCTCTGAGATCAGAACGGCCACAGGCTTGCCATGGCGTGAAATGTGAACAACCTCGCCTGTTTCCGCCGCCTGCACCAAGCCGGCCAAGTGGGTTTTTGCTGTCGATAGAGACACTGCCTGATCCACGGAGTCCATCCTTGAACTTTAGACCAGAATTCTAGTCTGATTCGAGGGTTGCGGCCGTTAGGATTGTGCAAGCAAATGGATACCAACAAATCAGACAACATCGCTGGTAGCTACCGAAAGCAACTCTTTGGCTACTGACCTTGAAAACGAGGGAGGTTCACTTTGATGTTGGGACCGTGCAGCGCTGGTTTGCCGAGCAGCCGACCCGCGAGGAAGCCCTGCTCACGGGGCCCCCTCTGCCAGCAAAGTTGTCACCCCTGTTAATTGAATCCCTGGGGGCTTAATGAAGCAACTTAATGACTGCTTACAGTCGGGCCGTTTATGAAGAAGTGCTGTTCAAGCTGATGTACGGAAAAGGATGAGCCCTCCCAATCGGCAGGATGCAAATGCAAACGCAGTGCTAACCATGGCGGAGCAGCGGGATTTAATGAAACTCCACCAGCAGGATCAAAAGGAAATTAAGGCACTAAAACAGGATCTACGCCGTAAGGAAAAAGCACTTGCTGTTTACTCGGCATAGCCGAGTGGGCCGTAGGCCATGGCAGCAGCATTGTTGTAGCCGCAGGCTTCCGCGCAGCGATATGCTGCAAAAAAGATTCAGGCCTTCAAGGGAGAGGATGGGGATGACTAACGTCTTCGGCTGATCGCCAGAAGGCATTGCAAATCCTTGCAGAAGGGATTGCTGCTGGCGCAGGAGCAAGTGAACTGGCCAAGTTCATGGGCGTTGGATTAACAACGCTGCAACGCTGGCGGCATGAATTCAAAGCTGATGGCAATGGCGTTGATCGCCGTAAAGGTGCTGCCGATCTAGTGGTGCTGGATGAGCTGGGGCTTGCGCTGGCCTATGGGTTGCTTGATGAAGCTGAAGTAGTGGCCACCTTGGGGCAGCGGCCGAGCCGAATGGATGTGATCCTCACAGGGC
>Ga0247836_1004934_pt1 | contig 16079 bp, 10 predicted proteins | sample LaCruzMarch2015__4_FD_187116 | JGI IMG/M metagenome (GOLD analysis project Ga0247836, IMG submission 187116) | Freshwater microbial communities from meromictic Lake La Cruz, Castile-La Mancha, Spain - LaCruzMarch2015_14m | ecosystem: Environmental > Aquatic > Freshwater > Lake | place: Spain...
GGTAATGGATCCGCCACGGGCCACGGGCGTGCCACGCGGGATCGGCGATCAGTTCGGGAGTGAGATCGACGGCGTGGTGCAACGTGCCGCCGGCGTCGCGGGCAAACGTCTGGTGCAGATAGCGCGGCTCGACATACGCGAGCAGGGCATCCCGTTGGGCGGGATCGGCTGGACTGGCGGCCTCGATCGCGCAGCTGATCTGCACCTTGTTGATCCGAATGCCCGCGGCGGTGAGCGCCGTGATCGCCGTCGCCGCGTCCTCGAATTCCACCGCCTGATGGCACACGTCGTAGCACACGCCGAGGTGGCGACGGGCTTCCTGTTCGATGCCGGCACTGGCCGCCCGCTCGAAGAGCGCGGTGAAGAAGGCGACTGTCTCGGCCGTCGTCTCGAGGATGCAGCAGGGCTCGGGCTCGAGGGCCAGCCGGATCGTGCGGCCAGTGGCGGCTTCGAGCGCGGCGAACTCGCGGGCGCACGTGAGCAGGTGATCAGCCGCCGCCGCCATGAACTCGGGCCTGTGGTCGAAGCCTTTGAACCCCAGCGGCAGCGTCGAGATGCTCCCTTCGCCGCCCGCCGGCACGAGAGTGGCAAGCAGGCGGGCGCAGGAGAGCGTGTAATCGAGCCGGCGGCGGTCAGCCCAGTCGGGCAGATACACCTGCTCCTTCACGCGGGCGCCGTGAAAGTCGCCGAAGGGAAACGCGTTGAGCGTGTGGCAGGAGAGCCCGCGGCTCGCGAGCGCGTGGCCCACGACGTCGGCGGCACCTGCCTCGCCGACGGCCGCCGCGGGGAGCCAGAGCCCCACGGAGATCTCGAAGCCCGAAATCGCCCTCACCGGGGCTGCGTAGCGATCGAGCACCGCGGGCACGTCGGTGACGACACGGCACGGATGCACGTTCGTGCAATACGCCAGCGGCAGCGTGGAGAAGGCCATGCGATGCTTCCGCCCTGAGGGCTCAGCCGAGTGAACGGCCGACCGCCACGGCCACGCGGCGGCAGACGTCCATCATCCGGCCGAAGGCGGCGAAGTCGAGCGTCTGGGCGCCGTCGCTCGACGCGCACTTCGGGTCGGGGTGCACTTCGATGATCAGGCCGTCGGCGCCCGCGGCGACGCTCGCGGCGGCCATGCTTTCGACGAGGTTCGCATGGCCCGTGCCGTGGCTCGGATCGACGACCACGGGCAGATGCGTGCGCGCATGGAGCCAGGGCACCGTCGCCAGCGGCAGCGTGAAGCGGGTGTGCGTCTCGAACGTGCGGATCCCGCGCTCGCAGAGCATCACCTGTAAATTGCCGGCATCGAGAATGTATTCGGCGGCCAGCAGCAATTCTTCGACGGTCGCCGCCGGCCCCCGCTTGAGCAGCACGGGCGTCTGCGTGCGGCCGACCGCCTCGAGCAGTCGGTAGTTCTGCATGTTGCGGGCCCCGATCTGGAGCACGTCGGCATAGCGGGCGACGAGCGGCACGTCTTCGGGGGCGACCACCTCCGTCACCACCGCGAGGTCCGTCGCCTGCCGGGCCTCGGCGAGCAGTTCGAGCCCCTTCTCCTTCATTCCCTGGAAACTGTAGGGGCTCGTCCTCGGCTTGAACGCCCCGCCACGCAAGCCCGTGGCGCCCGCGGCCTTCACGGCCCGGGCCGTGCCCACGATCTGCTCGACGCTCTCCACCGAGCAGGGCCCGGCGATCACGCCGATCCGGCTGCCGCCCACTTCGAGCGGGCCGGCCTTCACGAGCGTCGTCTCCGCCTGCACTTCGCGGCTGGCCACCTTGTAGGGCGCGAGAATCGGCAGCACCGAGGCCACGCCCGGCAGCGTCTCGAAGCCGGCGCCCGTGGCGTCGCGCTCGTCACCGACGACGGCGACCACCGTCCGCTCCGTGCCCACAATCACGTGCGGCCGAAGTTTCAGCGCCTCGACCCGGCTCACGACTCGATCGAGATCCCCGGCGACCGCACCGGCATGCATGACGATGATCATGGTGACTTCGCTTCCTCTTGCTTCACTGCCCGGTCGGCAAACACCGCCGGCACCTCGTCGCCCCGCTTCGTGGCGGCCGCCCGCGTGGTGACATCGATCGACTCGCCGGCGTCATTCTTGCGGAATACGTAAATCAGTTTGCCGTCCGGATTGCTCTTGGCAAGGATCGTGCGGAGGATCGCCTCGGCGGGCTGGTCGCTCTCGTCGAGCCCGAACGACTGGTTCTTCGTGATTCCCTCGAGCTCGAGATCCTTGCCCAGAATCTCGATCGGCACGCCGACCTCCTCGGCGAGCATCTGGATCGACTTTTCGAGCGTGTCGCGGGCGAACGTCAGCGAGATCCGCTTCGCCAGCCGGTCGGCCGCCGACTGGCCTGCCGCTGGCGTCGCGACGGCGGCGATGGCGGCCCCCGCGCCCGGCGTCTGCTCGATCGCGAGCTCGGCGGCGAGCGCGAGATTGTGGCCTGCATGCCGGGGAAGATGGCAATTGACGACGATCGCCTTGCCACTGGATCCCGTCCGCAGGTTGGCGGCGAGAATCCCCAGCATCCGAGGAAGCCGCATCACCAGCTTCCGGCCATACGGATGCGGATCGAGCGTGTTGCAATATTCCTCGATCGAATCCGCCAGCGCCGCGATCCGTTCGCCGAGATCTACGGCTTCTTTCCTGGCAGAGCGCGCCGTCGCTCCGATCGCGTCGATCTCGGCGTAGAAGGTGTCGGCACAGTGCAGCGACAGCGCCGCTGCAGCCGTGTCACTCCCCAGGATCGCGCCGAGGGGCTCGATGAGCTTCGCCAGCGGACCGGCGAACACCGGCCGGCCGTCGTGGAGGAGGTAGGTCGGCGAGCCAAAGAGCGTGAGATGACGGGTCTCGTCGAGCATGCCGACAAGGTCTTCGAGATCGGGTGGGAGCGTCGCTTCGAGCCTCTCGCGCCAGTCCTGTGCGGCTCGCCGATCGCCGTCGGCCCTGCGGGATCGCACCATCTCCGTGAGGAGATTCTCCGGCGCCGCCACGAGCACGCGGCCGTCGTCAGGCAGCCAATACGAAACCCCTGCTCCGGCGTGCACCGTCTCTCCGTCGACATCGCGTGCCGTCGTCCGGCCCCAGGCCTTCTCACGGGCATCGTCGTCGGCCGCCACGGGCAGCGGGTCGCGACCCCAGGCCGCATAGCCCCCCACCACGGCGTCGGGCCCGGCCTCCGGATCGGCCTGCCATCCCGCCTGCACGAACTCGACCTCGTCGACGGAGCAGCCGCATGCGGCGGCGACCATCGCGAGCGCCCGCTCCACTCGGCTTCCGAGCGCCCGCACGAAGAGCCGCCCCTCGTCGCCCGCGAGCAGGTCGGCGGGCCGGGCGAGCAACACGAGTTGTGATCCGGGCGGCAGGTAGGCGAGCGTCGGGGGTGCGCCGTCCGTGGGGGCCGCCCACGGCACGTCCGCGGCGTCGACGAGCGTCGTCGTCTCGCGGTCGGAACGTGGGGCCTTTCCCGCGGTCGCCTCCGGCTGAACAGCCGTGGGCTCGGATGCCTCCGGGGCAGGCCGCCCGGTCGCCGTCGTCGCGACCGCCGCATCGGCCGCTGGTGCGACCTTCTCGGAACTCGCCGCTTCAGGCTGCGGTCGCCCGGAACTTGGTCTGGTCAAGACTGCGACCGCCCCACCGCCGATCGCCGCCAGGGCCGCGAGCCCCAGCGCATACCCCGCCCACCGGGTCGCGGGGCGGGCGGCCACCCGCGGCGGGTCGACGGGCGTGATGAACGACGGTCGCTCGCGGCGTTCGGAGACGGTGACGGCTGCTGCCTGGGCGACGACCGGCGGCGCTGGGGCCGCCGCAACCACCTGGTCGATCAACGGCTGCTGCGCGGGGAGCGACGGCGACACCGGAGGCAGGCCAAGACACGCCGCGATCGCATCGGCCGCTTCGGCCCCGGATTGATAGCGGGCGGCAGGATCACGCGCCACGAGATACGAGACCAGCGTCGCGATCTCGAGCGGCACCTGCGGCGGCGCGAGCGGCTCGGGCCCGACGAACGCGGCCTGCGACAGCGTCTGCTCCGGGCTTCCCTGCCAGCACGGCAACGTGCCGGTGAGCAACGCCTGCATCACGCAGCCGAGCGCATAGACGTCGCTCCGGGGATCACACGCGGCGCCCGGCAGCAGGAGTTCGGGCGCGAGAAAAGCGGCCCGTGTTCCCAACAGCGCGATCGACTCCGGTCTGTCGATCATGGGCCGCGGCGCCGCGACATGCGGATCGGCGACGAGGGGAAACTGCAGCAGTCGGATGCGGCCCGTTGCCAGCTCTGCGCCGGCGGCCGGCGCCTGACGCCGCAGGGCTTCGAGCGAGATGCCGCCATGCACCACGCCGAGACGATGGAGTTCGGCGACGCCGCGCGCGATGGCGACCATCAGCGGCCCCACCTCCGCGATCGGCCGCGGGCCGCGGGCCGCCAGCTCCGGCGTGAGCGGAGTGCCTCCGACGTCTTCGCACACGATGAACCGCTGACCGCCGCTCTGCTCGAGCGCCCAGGTGCGGGCGAGGACGGGATCGGCCGCCCGGTTCGCCGCCGTCGTGCGGCGCACGATGGCGGTCCACACCTCGAGGTCGCGGCACCGTTCGGCATCGAGCAGCATGAGCAGCACGGAGCGGCCCGACGGCTCGTGCCGGGCCCGAAACAAATGCCCCTTGCCACCCCCCTGATACGAGTCTTTCTCGAGCCGCTCGAGCAGCCGGTAGTCACCGATGAAGAACGGCCCGCGGTCACTGCGCACCAGCCGTCGCGCCTGCCAAAGCGTGATCACCTTGCGGCGCACGAGCCACTTGGCGATCGCCTCGGTAAGGGCGTCGGGCGTGGCCGCCGGCGAGAGCGACTCCATCTCGAACTCCGCCTGCAGCGCTTCGAGACGGTCGCGATCGACGAGCCCCGTCTCGGCGACGAGCGTCCAAAACTGCTGGGGAGTGGGAGTGGGCATCGTCGGAGTCTCGATCGCCAAGCGGTGGCCTCACATCGTACCCGCTGCGGCCGACCGCCGGCCACGTGGCACACGCCCCTCGACGGCTTTTTCCGCGTTCAGAGTAAGATCGCCGAATCCGTCCACACCCCGCCTCATGGAGCCCGCACCATGCGCTCGAGCGAAGCCACTCGCATCTACTTCGACCGCGCCGCCGACTGCCTCGATCTCTCCGCGGGCATCCGCCGCCAGCTGCTCGGAGCGAAGCGCGAGGTGCAGGTGCAAATCCCCGTGGAGCTCGACTCGGGTGAGATGGCCACCTACGTGGGCTACCGCGTGCAGCACAACGACGCCCGCGGCCCCATGAAAGGCGGTCTTCGCTACCACCCGCAGGTCGATCTCGACGAGGTCCGGGCGCTCGCCGCGCTCATGACGTGGAAGACGGCCGTCGTGAACCTGCCCTACGGCGGGGCCAAGGGGGGCATCGCCCTCGATCCCACGAAGCTCTCGCGCCGCGAACTCGAACGGGTCACCCGCCGGTTCGTCGACGCGATTCACGACCTGTTCGGCCCCGACGTCGACATCCCGGCCCCCGACATGGGGACCACGGCTGAGGTGATGGCCTGGATCATGAACCAATACGACAAGTATCACGGCTTCTCTCCCGCGTGCGTCACGGGCAAGCCGATCGACTACCACGGCATCCCGGGCCGTGAAGAGGCGACGGGCCGCGGCGTGGGCGCGCTCACGCTCAAGCTCTTGAGCCGTCTCGGCCGTCGCATCCCCGGCACCCGTGTGGCGATCCAGGGCTTCGGCAACGTCGGCACGCACACCGCGAAGTTTCTCCACGACGCCGAATGCACGATCGTGGCGGTGAGCGACGCCCACGGCGGCTTCCAGCGCCCAGAGGGCCTCGACGTGCTCGCCTGCCTGCGGCACGCCCGCGAACACGGCGGCCGGCTCGAGGGCTTCACCGGCGGCGACGCGCTCACGAATGCCGAACTCCTCGCCATCGACTGCGACGTGCTCATTCCCGCGGCCCTCGGCGGCGTGCTCACGAAGGCCAACGCCGCCACCGTGAAGGCCCCGATCGTCGTCGAAGCCGCCAACGCCCCGATCGAGGCCGACGCCGACGCGATCTTCGACGAGCACGGCATCGTCGTCGCGCCCGACATCCTCGTGAACGCGGGCGGCGTGACGGCCAGCTACTTCGAGTGGGTGCAAAACCGGCAGCACTACCAGTGGGGCGTGGCCCGCGTCTACCAGGAACTCGACCGCGTCCTCGGCGAAGCCTTCGAGCAAGTGTGGCAGCTTTCAACGTCGCGCAAGGTTCCGCTGCGCACCGCGGCCTACATGCTTGGCGTCGGCCGCGTCGCCCGCGCCACGATCCTCGGCGGCACTGCGTGACGCTCTTCTCGACCGTTGCACCTCGACTGGTGCGCACCGGCTCGTGACTGCCCAGACCCTCTCGCTTGACGTTCGCCTCAGCCCTCCAGGCTTCGGCTCTCTGCGTGTCCGCTTCGCTTTCGCCATCCATGGCTGCGCTCGCTCCCACAGCCCGCTCGAGGGCATGGGCAGCCCCGAGCCTCCCCTTTCCAGTTGAGGAGGCTTCGGGCTCCCCGTGTCCCGAGAGCCGGCGTATGCAGACAAGCGCAGCCAGGATGGCGAAGCGCAGTCGGAGTCGAGTGAGCGGAGGGCTGGAGGCCCGCAGCGAACGTCCGGCGACGGGATATGGGGAGCCCGAAGCCGGCGCGCGCGGACCAGCCATCCTCTCGGCTCACGCCTCGGGCTTCCTGATTCCGAACCTTACGGCCGATACCAGTCTTCGCGCAGCCAGTCGGCGAGCAGGCCGATCTGTTGCGGCGAGAGCATCGGCGCGGCGCCCTCGGCGGCCTTGCCGAAGCTCGGCATGCGGTCGTTGGAGTCGCCGTAAAACCGCTCGTGCGTCGGGTCGGTGATGATCCCCACGAGCCATTCGCGCGAGCCCCAGCCGGTGAGGTCGGGGGCGGAGCCGAGAGCCGTGCCGTTGTCGCCAAGCTTGTGGCAGCCGCCGCAGCGTTCGCCGTCGGTGACGAGCGCCCGGCCCTTCTCGAGCATCGCCGGCTGCACGCCCGGATCGGCGTGCCCTGCTTCGGCGGCCATGGCCACGATCACGGCCTCGATGTCGTCTTTCTTCCATTGGTCGGCGTCGGTGAGGTCGCCCTGCACGAAACTCACCATGTCGTCGTCTTTGTGGGCCGTGTTGCCGAAATAGGCGGGGCCGGCCACCTGAGCGGGATCGAGCAGGCCGCGCATCCAGGAAGCCCTGCCAAACTCGAAGAGGTTGGCGGCCGACGACGTGGCGAGGATCGCCGCGGCGGCCGGCGCTTGCGGGTCGACGTGGGCGTGGCAGCTCGCACAGTGCTGGGCGAAGAGCCGCGGGCCCTGGAGCTTGGCGTCGGCCCGCACGAGTTCGAGCATGCCGGCCGGCGGAATCTTCTCGGGGCGGCCGGCGAGTTCGATCGCCCGGGCGGCGTCGAGTTTGGCCTGCTTGGCGGCGTCGAGGAAGGCCTGCGAGCGGCGGATCTTCTCGAGCGTCTCCCACTGCTTTTCGATGGCGGCGAGCTTCGCCTTGTCTCCGCCGAGCGCCGCAGTGAGCTTCGCCTCGTCGCCGCCGGTTTCGTCGTAGAGCTTCTGCGCCTCGGCGAGCGGCGCCTTGTCGACCCACAGGGCGTAGTAGTCTTCGTTGAGCGCGAGCGCCGTGAGCAGGCCGGCGCCGGCGATGACGCCGAGCGTGAAGGCCACGTTGAACCGGTGGCCAAGCTTCCAGTTGCCGAGGATCGGCATCAGGAACATCACGCCCATGATCAGCCCCGGCACCACGATCGCGCCGAGGAATTCACCAGTGGCCCCCCAGCCCTCGAACACTTTCAAAAACTGAAACAGGAACAGGAAGTACCACTCCGGGCGGGCGGCGGCGTAGGGCAGCGAGGGGTCGGCGGGCGCGCCGAGTTCGGCGCCGAGATGACCGGCGTGGACGGGCTCCCCTGCGAGCATCGCCTTGAGTGCCGGCACGAGGATCACGCCGAGCACCACGGCCATCACGGCGAGCATCGCGACGGCGTCCTTGAGCACCTGATCGGGCCAGAACATCGCGTCGGGCTTCGTGATCGGCTGCTTGGCATGCAGGCCGTGCTTGCGGAACAGCGAGAGGTGCACGACGAGCATCAGGATCAGGGCACCGGGGAGAAACCCGGCGTGCAAGGCGAAGAACCGCGTCAGTGTGTGGTGGCCATATTCGGTGCCGCCGATCACGAGCTGCTGGATCGAGGGCCCGAAGACCGGCACGATGCCGGCGAGGTTCGTGGCCACGATCGTGGCCCAATAGCCCTTCTGATCCCAGGGCAGCAGATAGCCGGTGAGCGCCATGCCGAGCACGAGCATCATGAGCACGAGCCCGAGCCAGAAGTTGACCTCGCGCGGCGCACGGTAGGCGCCATCGATCACCACCTGCAAGAGATGCAGCGCGAGCAGCACCACCATCGCCTGGGCCATGAAGTGGTGGATGCCGCGCAGGAGCCAGCCGCCGGCCATCTCGTGCTGGATGTAGTAGACGCTCTCCCAGGCCGTTTGGGCGCTCGCGGAGTAGCTCGCCCACAGAAAGAGCCCGGTGATCAGCTGCGTCATGAAGGCGAACACGAGCGTGCTGCCCCACACGTAGCGCCAGCGGGCGCCGCCCGGCACCCGCTCGTAGAGAGCCTCGTGCATGACCGCCCGGTAGCCGGTGCGATCGTCGAGAAAGTCGGCGAGGCGGCCAAGCGGGCCCTTACGGGAGCTGGCACCGGCCGCAGAAGAGGATTTCATGATCTCCATTTTCTCTTCGGGGGCATGCCTCACTGGACGATCTTCTCGGCCACGCCGGCGCGGAACCTTTCCCACTTCACCTCGACGGAGCCGTTCTTGGCCACGCGGCACTCGAGGCCGTCCATCGGTCGGGGGCTCGGGCTCGGGGCGACGATCCCACCCTCGAGCGTAAACGTGCTGTTGTGGCAGGGGCAGCGGAAGCAGCGGCCCGTCGGCTCCATCTCCACAAAGCATCCCGCGTGCGGGCAGGTGGCCGAAAGGGCCTCGACTGTGTCGGAGCCTTTGCCGCGGCGCAGATAGACGGCGCCGATTGGCTCGGCCGCGAAGCCCGTCCAGGCGTCGGCCCGCTCGGCGATCACCGCGAACTGCCGCGGCACCCCGTCGTCGGGCACGGCCGCGAGTTCCGTCACCGGCAGAAACGAGGCTGCCCCGCCCTTGCGCCGCAGAGGATCGAGAAAGGCCCACACGCCGGCGGCCACGGGCGTGAGCGTCGCGAGTCCGCCGCAGGCGATGGCCAGCGCCTCGGTGAGGAAACTGCGGCGGCCGGGCGCTGGATCGGGACTCTGCCTGGACATGCTGCGAACCTCCTGATGCCGCGCGGAACCATCCACGAATCTACGCCCCGCGGCAGGCATCGTCCACGGCGGCGAGCACCTGCTCGTGGGCCACGTCGAACGGCCCGGGCAGGATCGCCCCGGCAGCAGCTTTGTGGCCGCCGCCGCCAAAGCGGGCCGCGAGCGCGTTGCAATCGACCTGGGAGCGGCTGCGGAAGCTCGTCTTGATGCGTCCATCGGGCTGCTCGATGAGGATCACGGCCACCTCGGTGCCCTTCACCGCGAGGGTGAGATTGACGAGGTCTTCGGTGTCGGCCGGCTGGGCCTGCACCTCCTTGATGTCGCTCTGCCGCACCGTTGACACGATCACCCGGCCGCCGTGCGAGGCCTGTGCCCCGGCCAGCGTGCGACCCACGAGATGGAGCCTGGCGAGCGAGTCCTGCTCGAAGAGCTCGCGGTAGATCGCCGTGGGGTCGGCACCCGCGTCGACGAGCCGCGCGGCCACGCGAAACGACTCGCCGCTCACGTTCGGAAACCGAAATCCACCGGTGTCGGTCGAAAGCCCTGCATAGAGCGGCGTCGCGATCCGCGTGCTGAGCGGCACCTTGAGCCGCAGGCCGATCTCGTAGACGATTCGCGCCGTGGCCTCGGCCGACGTGTCCTTGAACCAGCGGTCGGAGAGGTCGTCTTCGCTCACGTGGTGATCGACCACGAGCACCTTCTCACGCATCGCCTTGGCCACGTCGCCCATCGCCCCGAGCTGGGCCCACGCGCTCGTGTCGAGCACGATCAGCACGTCGCGGCTCACGAGGTCGTCTTTCTTCACTCCCTCGGCGAGCGATTCAAGCCGGTGGTCGGGGTCGATCCACTTCAGGTTCGCCGGCGTGGCCTGCGCGTTGACGATCCGCACGTCCTTGCCGATGGCCTCCAGGATGCCGAGCATCCCCAGTTCGCTGCCGAGGGCGTCGCAGTCGGGCCGCACATGGCTCGTGAGCACGAACGACTGTGCGTCGCGGAGGACTCCGAGAAGGGTCGCCCAATCAAGTCGCATGTCTGCTCCTCGGCGTTGAAGAATTCGCAGGCTGCCCGCTGACGGCCTGAGCCCGCTGCACGTCGTCGGTGAGCTGCTGCGTGAGCTCGGCGACCGAAGCGAACCGCCGAGTCTCGCGCAGCCGCTCCAGGAAGTCAACGTGGAGCGTGCGGCCGTAGAGATCCCCCTCGAAGCCGACGAGATGGGCCTCGACCGACACGGCCGTCTCGCCGAACGACACGTTGGGCCCGATGTGTACGGCAGCGGGCCACGCTTCCGCGCCGGGAGCGATCGTGACCCGCCCCGCGTAGACGCCCTGGCCGGGCACGAGCGTGGCGAGGCCGCCGAGATTCGCCGTCGGAAAGCCGAGCGTGCGGCCGCGCTTCGCGCCCTCGATCACGCTCCCCGTGCAGCGATACGGTGCCGTGAGCAGCGAATTGGCCGCGGCCACGCCGCCCGCCGCGATGAGCCGGCGGAGCCGCGAGCTCGAGACGGGCTCATCTCCGTGCTCGACGGGCCCGACCACGGCGAGCTCGACGCCGTCGCCGCGGCAGAGGTCCGCGAGCATCTCGATCGTGCCGCGGCGGCCAACGCCAAACCGGAAATCGATCCCTTCCACGAGCCCGCGCACGCCGAGTCGCTCGCGCAGGAGCCTTCTATAGAAGTCTTCGGCTTCGATCGCCATGAACTGTTCGTCGACGGGCTGCACGAACACGGCATCCACGCCCAGCCCGAGGAGCAGCTCAGCCCGGCGGCCGGGCGTGGTGAGCGGCCGTGGGGCGGCCTCGGGGCGGAGGATCACCGCGGGATGGGGGTCGAACGTGAGCACGACGGCCGGCAGCCCGAGCCGGCGGGCCATCTCCATGAGCCGCTGCACGATCGCGGCGTGGCCCAGGTGCACCCCGTCGAAGTTCCCGACCGTCGCCACGCAGGGGGAAGTCGTGAAGGGCCGGGTGCCGGCGGGCGAAAACACGATCGGGGGGCGAACGGGGAGCACACGGAGAGTGTACCCGACGGCCCGGCCGAGAAAACGCGAGGTATGATTGGGCACCCAGGCCCGAGGCACGCTGCGACCCATGCCCGCCCAGCTGTCCGAAGACAAGCAGATCTATCTGTCGCCCGAGATGACGACCCGTCTCGGGGCGATCGATATCGGTTCCAACAGCGTCCGCTTGATGGTGGTGGAGGTACTCCGGGGCGGTGCCTACCGCATCCTCGACGAAGAGCGCGAGCCCACCCGCCTCGGCCGCAGCGTCTCCTCGCTCGGCCGCCTCGACGACGACTCGATCGATCGCACCGTGCAGGCCTTGCGCACGTTCAAACAGATCGCGGCGGGCTACCAGGTTTCAGCGCTTCGCACGATCGCCACCTGCGCCGTGCGCGAAGCGCGCAACGGGCCCGAATTCTGCCGCCGCGTGCGCGAAGAGGTGGGGCTCGAGGTCGAGGTGATTCCCGGCGATCGCGAGGCCCGGCTGGCCTTTTCGAGCGTGCAGCACGCCTTCGACCTCTCAGGCAAGAATGCCATCGTGGCCGACATCGGCGGCGGGAGCACCGAGATCATCTTCGCCACCGGCGGTCTGATCGAGTCGATCTTCTCGACACCGCTCGGAGCGGTGCGACTCACGGAACAATTCGGGCTCGGTGAGCAGGCCGCACCGGCCGACCTCGCGCGGCTCGCTGAAGAAGTGGCGTCGTGTCTCAAGAAGCGGACCACGCGGCCGCTCTTCGCGCCGCACTTCATGGTCGGCTCCGGCGGCACGTTCACCACGCTCGCCGAGCTCATGATGGCCGCGAAGAAGCAGGTCGACATTCCCGTGGCCGGCTACAAGGTGTCGCAGGCGGAGGTGCGGCATCTGCTCGACCGCCTCGCGAAGATGCCGCTGCGGGCCCGTCGCTCGATGGCCGGCATGACGCCCGACCGGGCCGACATCATTCTGGCAGGCCTCACGATCATCGATGCCCTGCTGACACGGTTTCGGGTCAACACGCTCGTGATTCACACACGCGGCGTGCGCGACGGTCTCGTGCGCGAGATGATCGACGACCTGCTCGGCGGGGCGGCCACCGCCGACACCGATCCCACGCACCGTGACGAGGCGATCGAACGGCTCGCGGCCGCCTGCTCCGGCGAACTCGAGCACGGCCGCCAGGTCGCGCGGCTCGCCGGCCGCATCTACGAACAGCTCACCGAACCGCTGGCGCTGGTGCCCGGCGACCGCCTGCTGCTGGAGATCGCCGCGCGGCTCCAAGACGTGGGCTACGTGATCAACTACGACCAGCACCACAAGCACAGCTACCACCTGATCCGCAACAGCCGCCTGCCAGGCATCCGGGCCCACGACCTCGAGCTCGTGGCCAACGTCGCCCGCTACCATCGCGGGGCCCACCCCAAGCGCAAACATGAGAACCTCGCCCGCATCTCCGCGGAAGACCAGCAGCGCGTGCAGCGGATGGCGGCGATCCTCCGCCTGGCCGGCGGGCTCGACCGCAGCCGCTCGCAACTGGTGCGCGACGTGCTGGCCAGCGTCTCCGACGACGGCGTCGTGCTCGAGGTGGTGGCCGACGAGGAACCGCAGGTCGACGTGTGGGGGGCCGAACGGCGCACCGAACTCTTCGAACAGGCCTTCGGGCTGCCCGTGGCGATTCGCTGGGCCACCGCTCGCAAGGACAAGCCTGCCAAACGGCCCGCGAAGCCCAAAAAATAGCGGCCGACGGCGGCTGAATTCCCGAAGTCGCCCGACCGCGCGTGCCGATACCACCCGGAGAGTTCGCGCTCCCGGAGAATCTCCTCGTGCATCTCGCCCGCCGCTCGCTGGCCGCCCTGCTCTACGTCCTGGCCCTCGGCACGGCCGCCCGCGCCGAAGACGTGAGCCGCGTCGGTGAGCCCAAGCCGCTCTCGCACGGCACCCCGCAGCGGCAGGCGCCGTACGCACCGGGCAAGTCGCCCTATGTCACGGGCCACCGCCAGCGGCCGAAATATTTTGTGCCGCCGACCAACCCGCGCACGCCGACGTGGAAGATGTACGGCCTGCCGCCAGGCGTGAAGCCGGGCGACTGGCCCGTCTACGCCCCCTTAGGTTTTGGCGGCTACCGCTTCCCGGCCGTCGGCGCGCAGGCGTATCGGTAAGCAGCGAGTGGGACAGGCTTTAGCCTGTCACGTTTTTACGCCCAATCCGGCTCGGGGTAACCCCGAGCCTACGTCTTCACGAAAACCCTCGCCATCGTGGCCTCGGTTTTCTTGGCGAACCTCCGTTCGCTCTTGAAAGCCGGCCTTCCAGCCCGGCAATCAATCGTTGAGGAGGCTTCGGGCTCCCCGTATCCCGGGAGCCGGCGTTACTCACCAGCGAAGCCAGGATGGCGCAGCGCCAGTGAGTCCGAGTGAACGGAGCCCATGGATGGGCGCAGTGAACGTCCGGCGACGGGATATGGGGAGCCCGAAGCCGGATTGGGCAAGTTGATGCAGGACAGGCGGGACCCCTGTCCCACGGTGGCGAGTTGGGCATCGCCGCGTCAGGCCCTACGCTACACGGATGGCCGATCTGCTCGAACTCACGTCCGAGGGGCTCTATTGCCGGCAGGGCGATTTTCACGTCGATCCGTGGCGGCGCGTGCCGCGGGCCGTCGTGACGCATGCCCATGCCGATCATGCGCGGCCCGGGTGCGACCGCTACCTGTGCGCGGCCCGCGGAAAACTCGTGCTCCGCGAGCGGGTCGGCGGCGGGGCGCCGATCGACACGCTCCGCTGGGGCGAGTCGCTCGTCATCAATGGCGTGAGGGTGTCGCTCCACTCCGCAGGGCACGTGCTCGGGGCGGCGCAGGTGCGGCTCGAACACCGCGGGCAGGTGTGGGTGGTGAGCGGCGACTACAAGACGCAGGCAGATCCGACGGCCGATCCCTTCGAGTCGGTCGAGGCCGACGTGTTCATCACCGAATCGACGTTCGGCCTGCCGATCTACCGGTGGGCCGAGCCCGAGCAGGTGGCTGCGGCGATCAACGCGTGGTGGCGCGAGAACCAGGCCGCGGGCCGCACGAGCGTGATCCTGGCATATGCGCTTGGCAAGGCGCAGCGGATCACCGCGATGGTAGATCCCTCGATCGGGCCGATCGTCGCGCACGGTGCCGTGATGAAGATGGTGCGGGCGTATCGCGACAGCGGCGTGCGGCTGCCGCCGATCGACGGCGTGCCGCCGCGGGCGCGGCGGGTCGGCGACGGGCGGGCGCTCGTGATCGCGCCGCCGTCGGTGGCGGGCGGCCGCTGGCTGCGGCTCTTCGGCGAGGTGCGCGTGGCGCCGGCGTCGGGCTGGATGACGGTGCGCGGGATTCGACGGCGGCGCGGCTACGAGCGGGGATTCGTGCTCTCCGATCATGCCGACTTCCCCGGTTTGCTCGGGGCGATCGACGCCACGCGGGCCCGCCGGGTGCTCGTGACGCACGGGGCGAGCGAGTCGCTCGCGCGGCTGCTCCGCGAGCGCGGGCTCGATGCCGCGCCGCTCGCCACGCGGTTCACGGGCGAAAGTCCGCCGGGCGACGCGGCCGACGACGACGCAGAGGCTGCAGACGACGCGGCCGACGACATGCATGCCGCCAGCGAGGAGGCCCCGTGAGAGACTTCGCGGCACTCTACTGGCGGCTCGACGCGACCACGAGCACGAACGACAAGCTCGCCGCGCTTCGCGACTACTTCGCGACGGCGCCGGCCGACGACGCCGCCTGCGCGCTCCATCTGCTCTCGGGGGGCAAGCAGTCGCGAGCCGTGTCGACCACGCTCCTGCGCCAGTGGGCCGCCGAAGCGGCCGGCATCCCCCTCTGGATGCTCGAAGAGTGCTACGCCCAGGTGGGCGATCTTGCCGAGACGCTGGCGCTCGTGCTGCCGCCGCCGGAGGCTGACAACGACGACGCGAGCGACGTCGGCCTCGCCGACTGGATCCGCACCACGATCGAGCCGTTGCGCGTGGCCGATGAGCACGGCAAGCGGCAGATCGTGCACGACGCCTGGCGGCGGCTGGCGGCCGACGAGCGGATCGTGTGGCACAAACTGCTCACCGGCGGCTGCCGCGTGGGCGTGTCGCGCACGCTCGTGGCCAGGGCGCTCGCCGAGGTGGCGGGGATCGATCCCGCCGTGATGACGCACCGGCTGATGGGCGGCGGCATCGAGTCGGCCGACGACTACCGCCGGCTCTTCGATCCGGAGCCAACGGCCGCCGACGATCGCAAACCCTATCCGTTCTTCCTGGCCGCCCCGCTCGACACACCGCCGGAGGAACTGGGCGACGTGGACGACTGGCAGGCCGAATGGAAGTGGGACGGCGCCCGGGCCCAGCTCGTGCGCAGGGCGGGCGCAGTGTCGATCTGGACCCGCGGCGAAGAGCTCGTGAACGAGTCGTTCCCGGAGATCGTCGCCGCAGCCGGGCCCCTCCCCGACGGCACGGTGCTCGATGGCGAGCTGCTTGCCGTGCGGTCGGGCGCACTGCTCGGCTTCGCGGCCCTCTCGAAGCGGATCGGCCGCCGCCGTGTCACGAAGAAGGTGCTCGCCGAAGTGCCCTGCGCCTTCGTAGCCTACGATCTGCTGGAGGAGCATGGCGACGATCTGCGTGGCCTGCCGCTCGCCGAGCGGCGCGCCAGGCTCGATGCCCTCCAGCTGCCCGATTTTCCGGCGGCTGGGGCGACGCTCCAGCATTCGCCGTGCATCGCCGCGGCCAGCTGGGCCGACCTCGCCGCAGCGCGGGCGACGTCGCGC
>Ga0247836_1004936_pt1 | contig 16070 bp, 9 predicted proteins | sample LaCruzMarch2015__4_FD_187116 | JGI IMG/M metagenome (GOLD analysis project Ga0247836, IMG submission 187116) | Freshwater microbial communities from meromictic Lake La Cruz, Castile-La Mancha, Spain - LaCruzMarch2015_14m | ecosystem: Environmental > Aquatic > Freshwater > Lake | place: Spain...
CGGCATCAAGGGTGCCGGCGAAGTGAACATTGAGCTGGGCATCGGTATAGAGGCCGGACTGTGTGAGCACGGCGCGGAGCTCGCGGTCGAAGAAGGTGATATTTCGCGCCATGATCTGGTCGGCCTTGAAGATCAGTCCCGCCTCGGCTTGGCGCTTGTAATGCGGAGCGGCATCTCCCCGAGTATAGAATTTGGCACCTTTAAGCTCGAGCCGGTGCTCGCCAGGTGTCGGGCTTGTCCATGCAATACGCAGTCCACCGGGGCCAGGATTATCGATCGTTAGCGTATTGATCCAAACGGCGAGCCTGGTCGCCCCTGCTGCATCTATCGCGGCGAGATACTCCTGCAGGCGCCGTCCGGCCCAGAAAAATTGATGTACCGCACTTTCGTAGATGATTTTCTTCGGCATGGCTCAGACGAGTTTGGCGGTTTCCTGCTCGCTTCCAGCTTCAAGCGCCAAGCGATGCTGGTGGGCAGGGAGCGAGATACGCTCGCGCTTTTCCATTCGGATGCGTTCGGCGGCCGTGAGCATTTGCTCGTAGGTGACCGGCCACTTCTTGGGTGGGGGAGACGTGATGAAGGTCTTGATACGCTCCATCTTCGCCTTCAGGTAGCGCATCGCGATGGTCATTTCCGGGAAGCTGCCATACATGCAGCCGGAGCAGGGTTTGGTGACCTTAAGCACTTCATCACGAAACACAGTGCTGCGATAAACCTCGGGGAAATTATCGCCATAGGTCGGAATGTTCGAACCGAGGCGGTGGTCGCAACAGGGGGCAAAGTTGCCATTGGGTAGAACGGCAAAATAAAGGTTTGGGCTGTCGCAGACATTGTCGTGATGCTTACGCCAAGTCGTCGCCTGCTCAGCGGCGAAACGCTTGATGTCGTCTAGATACTGGTCGGAATCGTAGAGCAGGTAGCCTTCTTGCTTCATGGCGCGGATGCGCTCGATGAGCTGGTTCACGTAGGGCAATTCCTCCTTCTTCCAGCGCTTAGTCTGGTCAAAGGTCCGAAAATTCATAGGCTTGTCGAACGAGGTGACGTGAATCGGAACGATTGAGGAAAACCAGCTGATCTCGGTGCCGAATCGGATAACATCCTCCACGTCGCCCAAATTGTCGCGCTGGATGACGCAGCCCAAAGAGGCGAAGCTATCTTCCTTCGGGAGGTACTTGGTGAATGACGCCATGGCATGGAGTGCATCATGCCAGGACTTCGCAAACCCTCCGTTGATATCGTCTTGGTTGCCGGGCCAGAGCGAATCGAGCGAAATGGATATGTCGCGCCCGCCAGCCTCGACAACCTGTTGGATGCGCTCATCAGTGGCGAGACCGTTGGTCTGCATTCGGACGTGAATACCCCGTGATTCGAATTCCATGATAATTTTAGGAAGGTCTAGTCGCGTGAACGGTTCTCCGCCGGTCAGCAACACCATCGCTACTCCCATCTTGGCGAAATTATCAGCCATACGCTTGATTTCATCCAGCGTCGCCTCGCGCACATCGGAATTTGCGTAGATGATATTGCACTGCTTGCACGTAAGATTGCACCGAGCAGTGATATAGAACTGCACGTAGACCGGCGTGTCCTGCAAAAGGGTGGATCGAGCTAGTGTGAGTTTGGAGCGGTTGGAGAACATTGAGATTATAGTAGTTTGCAGATGAGCCGCTGTGTCAATGAGCAATATCCATTTCGATTTTCCGAAGACCGAAACAGATTAATCTAAAATCACCCCCGCCTGGAGCCTGGGGGGGGAGTTTGCTGTGCAGGCGCAGAGTGTTCCTGCCCGGCCTTACGGCTGTGAGTTTAAGGTTGAGGGTTTCCGCGGTGACTTCATGTGCCACCGATGTATCGTTCCACTGCACACTGTAAGCGTTGTTCGGCAGGAATGGCTTCAAATGAACGATTGCCTTTATTTCGTGAACGCTGGGGGGGGCAAACAGTATGATTTCGGCGTCGTCTCCCTCTGCGCCCATCCAGATGTGGTCGCCTTCATCCCCATACCATCCCTTCCCTAGGTAGCAGAACTGGGCGGAGGGATAAACATTCAAGCCCCAAGCTGTTTTCTGGTATGGGTATCCCTCCAGCGACACGAATTTTGAATTGCCTTTCACAAAACTCACCTGTCCTTCGAGGTTCGTTGACGGATAATATGTCCCGAAGGTCTGATATACCTGTTTGTCGAGAAAGAAGTAAACCAGCCACATGCTAGGCCAATAATCTTCCGTTACGATATTCACGGATGCGAACGGTTTTTCCAAGATCGAGTTAGTATTTTGCACGCTGAACGCGCGCAAAACATTCCCGTGGCCATCGCCATGGACCATGGCGATGACACCATGCCCCCAAAGAAAAATGTAACCTGCGAGAAAGAAGCCGGCAGCGACGCGACCCACCGGGGAAGAATTCCAGTAACGAGTCCAGCAAGACGCGATGACGACTGCGATCAGCGGGCTGAAAAATGTTAGGACCTTGAAAGCCTTGTAGTCGCCAAAGACCACGCCTTTTTTGGTTGCAGCAAAAAAAATTGCGCAGCCATAGATCGCCGCCAGGGCGACGAGGGCGGCCACAAGGCGTTGTCGTGTCTTTTTGGATCCAATAAAAAATTGCACCGATAACAATCCGGCCAGGGCGATCCACACACCGATACGGAGGTTCGGGTTGGATAGGGCCAAATGGGTCTGATCCATCTGTGAGCCGATCAGTCCCAGCAAGTAATCCGGCCAGAGAAATTTGATATCCCAGCCAAATTGGTCAGAGCCCGCTTGTTTGACCCACAGATAAAAACCTCGGAGACGATTGGGGATTAGCAGGCAGCAGATCATCCCCGCGATCATCCCCTTGGCAGCCCACGGAAGGAGGACCGCCATTTTTCCCCGCTGCCAAGCTTCCGCAGTTCTCCAGATGAACGCAATGCCCAGCACAAAGGGCAGCATATGCGGGTAGCAGAGGGTCAATCCGACCAATAAAAGAGCCAGTTCAAAAGTGGATTGACCGGCCGGCCGGAAATCGGCGGTTATCAGCACACAAAGCAACGCGAGGCCGAAATAGGCGCCAAAAATCTGGCCGCCGAAGCCGTGATAGAGGATGAATATGGGAAGGGCGTTAGCGGCGGCAAGAATCGCCCAAAACATCGCCCACCGTTTGCTGACGCCCATGACACGACGGATCAACAAGAACGCGGGGCAGGTAATAAGGGCGGCGATACAGACTAGGACCGCGCTTAGGATCTCATGCGGGAGCCGGCCGCTCAGACTGGCCACGTTGGCTACAAAGGAATAGTAGCCGAAAAAAGTATTGTCCGCGAACCACACGAACGGATGCGGGTTCTGGGCCGGATAGCCCGAGAGCTGCGTCCGAGTTTGCTCCATCAAAAATCGGCTGATCGCGGAATGATGCGCGACGTCGTTGTTGCCAAAGGTCAAAATCAACGCGTCGCCACAAAAGAGAAGCGGCAGCAGCAAAACCTCGGCTGCGACCAGCCATATAGCGCTAAAACAGAACCAGCGGTGGGCTAGCCATCCGCGGGTTTTGGCTCGCCACTTGGTGAAAAAAACCCAGGTGCTAAGAAAAACGGCGGGCAATACGATTGCTAAGCTGACGCTACTTCCCAGCCGGAAGCCCAAGCGATAGGCCCACCATGAGCAAAACATCAAATAAACGAGCCCAAAAAGCGGTGCAAAGCCTATCGCCTTTTCAGAAGAAGTTCGATAGATTAATCCGCTCAGACCGAAACCGGCGGCGTGCAGAACAGTAAAAATGCAGAATGCGGTGAGTGGGACATTCATGTAAGGGTGAGGTGGCATAGCATACAGTTCGGTAAACGAGTGATTTCAGGCATTAGGGCACGAAATTGTGTCCATGACTTACGGAATGATAAGTATGCCAAAAAAACAAACAGCCGCAGAATCCAAATAAAATATCTTAAATTGTGGAAACAAAATAAGTTAGTTATCCATAGTTTGTTGTAGTTCAAATGAAGAAAAGCTTTAGAAACCCCGGAAAACATGAAACTTATGAATTTTAATCCAAATGTCCAATGCAGGAAAAAAGCCCTAGGGAGGATAAATAAAATGTAAGGGAATGATTTCAAGAGATAATATATGAATAACCATAACGCATTCGATCTAAATATGAAAGTATATTAAGTTATAGGCACACCATATTCACAGAAATCGACCCTGCCATTTGCCGCGCCAACTGAGTTCGAATAATTTCCAAAGGCATTATAACTAGCGATTAGTAATACTTCTTGCAAAGCGAGATCCAGTGTTCGCAAGTCGCCTGGCATGTACATGATCTCATCTAGAAAAGAAATAGCCCGGAAAGAAAGAAGATTGAAAAAACAAATCATTTAGCTGCTCGAATCACTTGATATTTTCTATTTTCCGTAATATAGCTTTATACGAGCATTCAAAATGAATCTCGTGATAAATAACAAAAAGTCCAGCCCGCTCAAATATTGTCTCGTACTCTTCTATTTCGAATTGTTGTTCGTTAAAACCGTTTTTGAGTTCATTAATATATACTGGATCGTTTGGAGCGACTTTACACGGCTCACGCATAATAAGTATGTGGCCATGATCAGCGAGCATACGTTTTATTTCTAAAAGCGCTTTCACAAGATCTGTAAAGTGATGCAAAGCAGCGCTAATAATAATCATGTCAAATATTTTCTCTTTTATAGGGGCTTTTTCGGCATCGCAACAGATAAATTGTATAGATTCCTTTGATTTTATTTCTGAAACATAACGCAAAGCGGCAAGTTGCAACTGATCATAAGAAACATCGAATGCTACAACTCGACTGCCTGAAATAAAGTGGCGCAAACTTTGGGGATCGCTTCCGCAAGCAACTTCCCCAACTAAAAGGTGCTTGTCATATCTGTCGGAGGACATATGCATACCATGCGCCATTTGAATAAGATGTCCGCAGTATTTTATGTCCTTATCAAAATCAAAGAACCCCTCATGAGGCACCAATATTGGCCCATCACTTCCGCTCCGTCTTTCGTTAATCGTGATGCTGCGCTCCAGTATTGGACAATCAATAAACCAGCGAACAGACTCTTGAACAAGCATCACTCGAATACTGAACTGCCCTAATTTTGATGGGGCTTCGACAAACAGCGGTACCGTAGCCTCACGGTCATGGTCGAGAGGAACAGGAAACGGCGATCGAGGCACTTCCCCAATTTTTTTTCCGTCGTAATCAATAAGCCAATAACTTAAATAAAAAGGCTCAGGCCCTGTGGAAGACAACACGAGTCCACTCTGATTTTTTATTCGAATTGAGCGATAGGTTTTTTGGGCCGGGGAAAATTCTGTATTAAAATATTCCGCTATAAGACAAATTGGCTTTTCAGGGTTAATAGTACTTATCTTTTGTAATGTAGGACTATTATGGTAGCGCTCAAAAGTGTTGCTATATTCTCCATTAAGACAATTATTAATAAGCCTATATCGTGCGCTGCTAGCAAGCGCGTGGGCTATTTTATTCTGATCTGATATACCGTATATTTTTGCCAATTTCTCAGCAACGTCAATATATGTATCACTACTCATGATCATAGGAACAGAGTTATTTATAGGAATATTTTTCCCGCAATCTCTACAATTCAGATTTCTGTCTGTCATATAAAGTTCTTTCTTGCAGTCCGGACATCGCAAAAGATTACAGCACCAGTCCAAAATAGAATTGTCAGGATTCATAGGTCATGTTTTTGTATTTCTAAAAAGCCAGTTTTTATTTTCTCAAATATTTCGACTTAAAAGAGCAACGATATCTTTTAAATAATTTGATTTTTCAAATTTGGCGAGCCACTCTTTTTTTTCAACCCCATACAAAGGCTTTTCACCTGTTTTTGTTGTAACAAATTTGCAAAGTCCCTTTTTGACTGATTCAATGTCACATGGATCCACATAATCGGTAAATAGGCCTCCAATTTCTGGGAGGGCCCCTGAATCTGAAAGAAGGAGGGGTATATCCATGGCCATTGCCTCAAGCGCAGGCAGACCAAATCCCTCCCATAAAGATGGAAATACTAAGCACATACAAGTCTGATATTCATAAGCTAAATCTTGTTCATTCAGACGACCAAGCAGGACTACTCCTGGAATCTTTGAACATACTTCACGGGTATGATTTGCATTATAGCCGTCTTGTCCGACAACTCGCAGAGTGTAGCCCTTTGAATGTAAACCCGATAATTCAAAAGCCCTTGCAAGAGTTTCAATATTTTTTCTTGGTTCAAGACTTCCAACGAAAAGGAAGGAGCATTTATCTGGGGACCCCGTAATTTTTTTGCCTTCCAATCTATTGTATAAGTAAATCGTGTTGACCCGTGATCTCGGAATTCCGTAATTTGCCCAAAGGTCCCGGGTCGTACTCTCACTAATTGAAACAATTTCCACTGAAGGATCGTAAAGATTATTGAAGGCATGTGCATAAAGGGTTGAGACTTTTGGACTGTGCCACATGGGTCGTGTTATTGGCGTAAGATCAAGAACAAAGCTTATATTGCGCCGACGTTTTGTAGAAAACCCTAAGTATAGTGGATCAAATGCGAGTGTGACACCATCTTGAAAAGGTGCATCATGGCTCCATGTGCTCTGACCTAAATTAAGGGAATTTCTATCTGCAACACATTCTTGAAGTCTTGACATAATTTCACGGTCGTTTTCTTCTGTCAAACGGAAGTCATTTTTTATTAAACTTGCGACAGGTATTTTAATGCCTAAAGCAGAACATTCTAAGGATATATCTCTTTTAACAATTTCTCGCAATGTATCTTGAACAACATAATACATAGCAGTTCGATTGATAGCCAAAGGAGTTATATCAGCATGTATTGTGGGTATCATTTAATTCATATATTTTAGTTAATTAACAAATAGTTAGATTATCTGTGTTTTGGTTTTTGATAGAAAATAATCCCGCGCATTGTTGATATGCTGTGTGGATTCGCCTTTATCATGATCAAGGATGAACTTTGAAAGCACTCGCTTAAGGCTACCTGAAGTAGGAACGCCCCAGCGAGCTGAAATAGGATAAACACACGCTGGATCTGCTATCCCATAGTTTGCAATTTCAGTTTGAAGGAAATAAGGATAATCAATAGGCAGGAAATCAAGAAATGTACTATGGGCGGGGCACACGACAACTTTCTTCATTATTAAGCTCTCAAAAAGACCAAGCCCAAAACCTTCTCCATATGAACATGTGACAAAAGCATCTGCGTGTCCCTGAATTGCTGAGATTTCAGCATCCCTTAATGAATTCGCAGCAATGTACACATTCCATTCCCTGTAAGAATATTGGCTACTTATAGCCTTGAATATCTTGCCTAAGTTTTCCATTATATCGAACTGTGAGTGTGAGATATCGATAGAAGAAACTTTCAGCAAAAGTGCGCATGTTTTATTTTCCTTCACAAAGTCCAGCCACTCATGAGCTAGCACAGGAAGTCCTTTCCTAGGGATCACAGTGCATGATGAAAAGAAAATATGAGAATATTGAGATCTGAGATTCGAAAAAGAAAAAGAATTTCGTTTGACTGTATTGTCTGCAAAAGTTTGTAGACAAGAAAAGTGTGCATTAAATTCATTAAAGTTAAAAGACTTAAAGCTTTCATCCAAAGGAACTGGCTCCACAACAACCGAAGGAGAATCTTTTATTGATCGAACTAATTTTGCGAGAAAAGGAGCAGGTACTTTTATTTTGTCCATTAAAAGGATTTTATCTTTCCAGGCCGATATTCCGAGTCGATCTGTCTCGTAAAAAAACAAGCCGATATTATAGGCTCCCATATAACGCTGAAAGTTATTCGGTGATGAAATGGTAATTACTGTAACATTGTCTTTTTTATTACAGATTTCGAGGATGTCTTTTTCATCGATTAGAGGGTACTGCCATACATCTGCATGCCGGGTCGGATGATAGCTTATATCATTACCGATAATTTCATCAAAATCCTTCCGCCATTTTTTGGCGTAGCATCTGGTGGCATAAGAATATCCGCTGTAGCTTCGCAAGTCGCCTCTAATAATAAGTGTTTTAAGACTTTTTTTATGCTTTTTCCCCATTATTACTCTTGGAGAAACGTGGTATTTTAAATCACTCTGTAAGTTTAGTTTTTCTGTCCTGCGCAAGACCTCTAGAACCTGTTCCATAACTTCGTCAACTGTTATGCTGGCGATACAATTACATTTTGATCGCAGGACATGTCTGCTTTCATGTACAAACCCAACACATGGTGCATCACAGCTCGTTTTCGAAATTATTATATGGTTGCTTCCAATAGGCCGGAATTCCTTCACGACGTTAGGACGTGTTATAGATATGACTGTTGTTTTTGCTGATGCACCAATATGTGCTGGCGCGCTATCGTTCGTAACCAAGATCACACACTGCTTCAGGACTTCATGTAGCTCTGCAATTGATAATTGACCGCAGAGATTGCGCGCTTTTCCTTGCCTCGAAATTACTTCCCCTAGATCAACATCAGCTTTCGATCCAATTATAATAAAATCTAAATCATAGTATTCCAGCTTCATAATAAGTTGCCGGAACTTTTCGTTTTGCCACTCTTTCAATTTAATCCCTGCGCCGGGCGCAATGGCAATCGTTGGCCTCTTTTTCGAAATGATTTCTTGAGACTTTTCGGAGTCCCTAGCTGAAGAAAAGATTTCTGGCTCATGATTGGTTTGTACCCTAAGGCCAACAAGTAAAAGCAATTTATTTTGCTCCCACGCATGGAGATTCTCTTTTCTTTTGACCGGCAAGCTTACTTCACTCTGGTGCGAATAATCATTAACAAAACCAAGAAGATTCTTGTGTGGTATTGATCTGGCGAACTCTGTGTCCATGGTATCGCCTCTTAGATTAACAACTAAATCGTACTGCTGTTTTGTCAGGTTTTTATAGACTTCTTCGTTCCTTGAATGAGTTTCAGATGGCATGCTTTCGCTTTTTGAATCGCGGTAGAACCATGGAGCGCTATAACTTAAAATACTATCGACGTACGGGTTCCCATCTAGTATTGGAGCTGATCCTGGATTCACAACAGCGGTCAATTTGCTTTTGGGATAAGCCTTTTTCAAGGCTCGAAAAACTGGTGTTGCTAAAAGCAAGTCACCTATGTGATCTAATTTTACTACACATATTTTTGTGATTTTATCTTTGCTGAAAATCTTTTGCGTCTCATGAATGAAGTTGATCAAAATACTTATATGCTCCGCCCATTTTTTTTGTTTCTGATTTTGAGATTTATTATTCTCTTTGTCTGATGTTCTGAATTTTCGAATCATTTCGGCAACATCATTCTTGTTTTCTTTAAAGAATGATGCCGCTTCCCCAGCCACCTCGCGGAATACCTCTGTATCCCTTGCGAGGATTGACTTGCCGCGATTGCCTGCCTCCACTATTGGCAAGCCAAATCCTTCATCGATTGATCCCGCCAGCAAGGAACCGCAGGCCTCATATATTTGGGCTAGGAACTCATCGCTCGCTTCGGAAAACCAGAAAAGTTTTCGATCCCTTTCTGCATGCCTTTCCAGCTCTGCCACAAAATCTTCCATTAGCCAACCGTTGCGTCCGACGATCACTAGTTGTATGTCTTCCCCCTGTCTCCAGAGCTGTTCAAATGCTTCTAGCATCTGACGATAGCCCTTTCTCGGCTCCAAAGTTCCGACCATGAGAAATGTGCGCTTGGCCCGAAACGCCTTTAGCAGTTCATTCGCGTTTTTGGGTAATCCGCGACTCAAAAGCTCAGCGTCAAAATCATGGCCCAAGGCAATTGCCGAGATTTTTGCTTTTTTTGACCTTAGCCTTACAGGCGGCTTTTTTAAGCGACTTTTGTAGCGAAACCGAGGCGGATATTTCCCCTCCATAAACTCCCGGCAACGCTTGGCCGTGGTTTCGGAAATACAGATCACCTCGTCAAATGAGGTCACGATGCTCAGCCACTCATGATGCAAGATATCCGCCTGGGCTTCCAACGGCCAAAATTGTGGATATTGGATTGGCAAAAGGTCGTACACATAGAATATTACGCTCACCCCCTCGTCCGCCCACTGGGCCAGCAGGTTGGCATGGTTACAGACCCCCTCCTGATTCAATCCAAGCCCGAGAAAGATGTCCCCGGCTTGGGGTTGGATTCCCAGCTCCCCCTCGGCCGCCTTTTGCCACCGATGTTTTTCCCCCGACGCGGAATGGGCTCGGAAGAATCCCCGGCCACGCTCTCCGGAATAGACCGGGACCACGTCAAAGTCCTGCTTCTGCTTGCCGGTAAGCAGAGAAAAGACAGTGCGGGTCACCCTCCCCACCCCGTCGACATGCACGGCTTCGATGATTGGTGAGATATCGACAAATAGACTGTGTCCCGCACCTCTTCCGTTTATTCTGGTGCCAGTCGCCAACGAATTCATCCTTACAGAGTCGTCCGTAGGAGTTTTCTTTTTGATTTTTTCTAACAACGCTTTCCGTTGAGTCCGGACCCTTTTCTCCAAATGCCGCCAAACCCCATATTTGGGCATGACTGTCATGTCTGTCTGGCCGTCTACGGGGTGGGACAAGATTTTTTCCTGATCAATCACAGAAACCCCTTTAACGTGACACTCCTTGTAGAGAATTTTTTGCATTGGCATTCCTTCCTCAATCCAATCCAACCGAATGGGGCACTCCCCTAAGGGGAGTTTTAGCAAATGGCGAAAGCTAACTATTCCTTCGGCAACTGCCCCCGACTTTTCCAGATGAACCTCACGCCCCCCAATGCGAACTCTCAGTCCGAAGGTACCCCAGTGGCCGTCAGGACGCCCTATCTTGGCTTCCAAAATCCACCAAGGCCCCTCAATCTCAGTTAGGGAACAGCTGGCTTTCGCTTGGGGCATAAAACTACAGGCCCGCGTCAATGCCTGCCATAGCACTCTTCCCGCACTTTTCCCGGGCTCCCGTTTCTGTCTGCCCTCTTTTTTTCCAAAAGAGACGTAGTGATGCAGGGGCTCGACTCCCGCAACTCTGACCTCCGGATATGCCTCCAAATACCAAGCAGGGTCAAACGTCCAGTAATTCGTCCACCGCTTGCGGCGCTTGCGAATGCTTATTTCTAGCCTTCGAAAAAAGCCAGTCTTCTTTCCCCGCAGCGCCCCCGATACAAGGCGCTTTCCTTTGTGTCGACCTGATTTCCAGCGTCCTTCCTCGACCCCAAAACGCAGCCAGTGATCCAACGGGTCGATGCCAGAAGGCCCGATCTCGGGATACTCCTGCAAATACCATTTCCGGTCGAAACCAATCCTGCCAAAAAGGCGTTTCCTTCTTTTACGAATGCTTTGCTCCAATCTCCGCCAAAATCCTGGGCGTTTAGGTGCTTCTCCCGATGTTTTATTTTTATTTAGTATAACAGGTTTTTTAATTTTCAACATTTTGTAGAGGCACGAATACCATGAAAAGGGTGCGGGAATCAGATAGCTGCTAGGAGCCACCACGGAATCTTGGATTTGCTCTGCATATTTGGCTAAATCCATCAAATGATTCTCATTTTTTCCAAGACGATCCTCCAGGGAGTTTCTAAGGGCGTCCATCTCAGCTAAATTCCTCTGCTGCAGCTGATCCTGACGTTCGTTTAGTCCACCCACCAACCCACGGAGTTCATGAATCAACTCCTGTTTGATCCCCGCAAGGGAATCCCCAAGCTCTTTTACTCCCTCGGCCGCCGCCTCCTTTTGCGCCAAGAGGTCCTTTTGCAACCCCGCGAGGGCATCCCCCAACTCCTTTACTCCTTTGGACATCGCCACTTTTTGGGCCTCCAGCTCCTGTTTTAACCCCACAAGTGAATCCCCCAACTCTTTTACTCCTTTGGAGGTCGCCACTTTTTGGGCCTCCAGCTCCTGCCTTAACTCCTGCCCCCTCTCTACCTCCTTTTCCCGTGTCTCCTTCAGCTCCACCATGAACCCCTTTAATAATACCTGATCCAGCAAATTAGCCTCCTGCTGGGATTTCTGCTGCTGAGCCAACTCCTCCTTGAGACTCCCAATCGATGTCGCGACCGCCTCCTGCTGGGCTTTCCGTTGTTGCTCCGAAGCAAGAATTTCAGCTTTTAATGCCTCTACTGATGCTTTTTGCTCACAAACCAAATTTCTCAAATCCTGATATTGTGCATGTTGCTGGTGATCGCGGGAATTGAGATGAACAAATCCATCGAAAATATTCGGTGGTTTTTGAAAATGCGGTTTAAGTTCCCCGCTTTTTTCCTGACTTAAGTAAAAGAAATTTAGCGCGTCAGTGTAAACAAACTCATATCCGTTTTTTACTAATTGCTGGAAGCTCTTAGTGGGATCTGGTAGCCGAGCATGGATGTCCGCGGCTTCCAAGACGACGATCCAAGGTCTTGATTTTTTTAGATCGATGCTTTTTAAGACCTCTTCCTCATATCCCTCGACGTCGATTTTTAAAAAGTGAATTGGGCCGTCACTGTATTGATCCAAAACCTCCTGCAGAGGGAGACATTCTACCTGTACTTCTACGCTGTCACCTCCCAGGCCCAGCATTTCGGTTGCAGTCCCACGATCCAAGGTGGACCAGCCTCTGATTTTATTCTCGTAGAACGTCATAGCCCCTTTTTGTGGCCCAATGGCAATGTTTAAGTTCACGTCCCTAGGCCGTGCCGCCGCCAAGTGAAGAAAGTCTTCTGAATGCGGCTCAATATTTATCCCTCGCCACCCTTGGGCATAAAAATGCTTGGTGACACTTTCCAACTCAGGCCGGCCTGCACCCACATCCACATAAAAGCCGTTTTTTACATTTTTTAGTGCCCGCCAAAGCATGACGTCTTCGAAGTTTTGGGAATAGGAAATCATATCGTTCTTCTTTAGTCAGAATTAAACATATGGAATTATAAATTTAACTCAAATAAAGAAAGTGCCTCCGCATAGACTTTCAAGTCCACTGCATTTAAATCAATCAGCTTTTCCAAATCCTTTTCATGTAATTCAGCCCTGAGAATCCGTTGATTATTAGCATTTTCAAAGGGCATAGCTTGAATATTCCACCCGAATGAAGAGTTCATTTTATTTAAAGACTCATCCATATTTTCTGCAATCCCAACGAAAATAAATTCTCTTAGCCTTTCTAAAGCAGCCTCTAACAGAAGTTCATCGCTTAAACACGCAGGGGCGGTTTCGATTGCTTTTTCCAGATCAAGTAAATCAAGCTGGCTGGTGGATAGGTGTTGAGCAATTCCAACAGGATTGAACATGTTGACCAGGCATTTGGCTTGAAAGTTTTTCACCGTTTCTGAGGTTACGGGGTCATTTAGGTAACCACTTAATGTTCCTAAATCCTTGGCTCTTTTATGCAAATAGTGCCCTGGACTCCTAATCACATGCCCAAAATGTGATAAGGCACGCTCAATTGGATCCCGTAAAATAGTAAACGCATTCAGAGGCCTTCCTAAGAAGGCCTCGAGTGGACGATAAAAATGGCCCCGAAAAAGCCTGAAGCTTGTTAGAGGCCGATCCTTGTAGGCAAGAAGATCGTGCCAAAGATGAGGAGGACAAATTTCGCTCTCCTGAAAAATGTTGTTCAATGCCTTGTTCAGTGATGTTCCCGCAGTTTTTGGTATATGGTAAAAGTAATAGGCCTTCATTTTATTAAGCTTTTATATGGTTAGTTTCAAAAGCACTTCAACTATTTGCAACATTTTCGTTTGCTGGCAGAATCAAATCCCCCTTTAGGCGGAGGCGGACAATTGAAAAGTGCTTTTGCGGAGGAGTTTTCCGCCTGTGCCTTAGGAGTGCTGCTCATTGGCGAATTTGATCCTGCTGGATCAAGGCGGAAATTATTTTTTTGAATCCGATCTTCGTTCTGAACCCTAACTTGCGCCGTGCCCTTGAGGCGTTGCCACAGCTTCGCTCGATGTCGGAAGGACGGAAAAGCTTCGAATCGGAGACCACATGCTTCCTCCAATCCAGCCCTAGCTGCCGGAACGTCTCCGCCACAAACTGCTGAAGGGAGTGCTCCTCTCCCGTGGCCACCACGTAGTCATCCGGCTTCTTCTGCTGTAACATCCGCCACATCGCATCCACATACTCCGGCGCCCAGCCCCAGTCCCGGCGGATATCCAGCCGGCCCAAGGTTAACTTTTCTTTGGAACCGTTCGCAATCCGCACCGCTGTGGAAATGATCTTCTGCGTGACAAACCGAGCTGGCCGTAATGGGGACTCGTGGTTGAACAGGATCCCCGTACAGGCAAACAACCCGTACGCTTCACGATAGTTCGTCACCGCATAGTGAGCCGCTGCTTTGGCCGCCGCATACGGACTGCGGGGATGAAAAGGTGTTGTCTCCGTGGCTGGCTTTTTGGTGTTCCCAAAAACCTCGCTGGATCCCGCATTGTAAAATTTTATCGGATGCCGCAAGAGCCGCATGCACTCCAGCAGATTCATGGTGCCGATCAGGATGCTGTCGAACGTCTCCACCGGGTAGGCAAACGACATTCCCACCGAAGTCTGTCCCGCCAAGTTGTAAATCTCATCCGCCTCCGCTTTCTGCAGAGCTGTCAGCACACTGCGGAAATCGGACGTCACCATGGAGGTCACCTTCACCCGGTCCCGGATCCCCAGCTTGACCAGGTTACCGAAGTGGGAAACCTCATGGTCGCGCGAGGTCCCATGCACCTCATACCCCTTCTCCAGTAAAAGCTTCGCTAAATAGCCACCGTCTTGGCCGGAAACCCCGATAATCAGGGCTACCTTGTTTTTTTTGCTTAGGGCCTTCAATGTTATTTATCCTGAGCTCGAACGTGTTGGCTTTCCAACTGCTTTCTCAGGCTTTCGGGCAAGAAACGTCTCCACCGGGACCATCACCACATGATAGATCACTACTGAAAGCACGACCGTCACGGCTAGTTTCCATTCATCAGACACCGCGCCGCGAAAATGATTGATGACCATGAAATGCACCACATAGATCGGGTAACTCAGGTTCCCGATGTAGCGATCGATCCGGCTGTTTCTGAACAACTGGAAGACATACGGCATCGCCACGAGCAGGATGATGCACGCCACCTGCAACGTGCTGAGATGCAACGGGCCGACATTGATTTTCGGGACCATGGGGTAGAGCGCGATTGCACCGAGCAGGACAGCGAACATGCCCCAGCCAGAAAAGCGGTTGAAGGGTACGACCTTCGCAAACACACCGCTGCTGAAGCCAGCACAGGAGAGGCTGCCAAATAGGAAGAACATCAGGTTGGGCAAGAAGAGGTTGTATTCCCATGGGACTGCGGGCGCGTGTTGAGTCCGGTAGAACAGCAGGGCCGAAAAACTAAGCAGGGTCGCCATACCTATTCGCCACAGGTAGCGCCCGTCCATGCGGACGAGCAGAGGCGCCGCCATATAGAAAAGCAACTCTACACTAAGTGACCATACAGGCCCGAAATAGAGCCCGCCCCACGCGGAAACACCGTCGGTGAACTGTCCGTTGAGCGGCAACGGAACGAGGGCACCAGACGGATTAAGCTGCAGGATGGCCGTCATGTGCGATCCGATGATCGCGATATTAGACCACACGAAATAGCTGACAGTCTCCAGTGGCATGGTTCCGAACGGGATCGGATTGACCAGATGGCAGATCAAGATCACGACCCAGTAGGCCGGGAAGATCTTGAGCGCCCGGTTAATCAGAAACGCGCTACCACCAGCCTCGTACTTTCCGTTCAGGACCAGCGTCATGTAAAACCCAGAGATCATAAAAAACAACGTAACCGCGTTAGGACCTGAGACCATTGGATAGCCGAACAGCGGCGCGCCATGGTAAATAGCTACGCTAACGGCAAGAAGAAATCTAATGGCACCCATTTGTCCTTTAACTACGGGGTATCACATCTGACTTAGACATGGCTTTGAGCCGCCAGATTGTAAATCTCATTAGGTTGGGTCTCGCCTAACATCTTAATCTGGAAACTTGGATCACTCAGATTACCGTAATGGAGAGACAAATGGTCTTTCTTTCAAGTCGAGCCTTGTAAATGGGCTCGATCCGATACGTCTGAAAGTTAGAGCACGAACGGATAA
>Ga0247836_1004938_pt1 | contig 16065 bp, 15 predicted proteins | sample LaCruzMarch2015__4_FD_187116 | JGI IMG/M metagenome (GOLD analysis project Ga0247836, IMG submission 187116) | Freshwater microbial communities from meromictic Lake La Cruz, Castile-La Mancha, Spain - LaCruzMarch2015_14m | ecosystem: Environmental > Aquatic > Freshwater > Lake | place: Spain...
TCTCGGGCGTTACGAACACCGCTTCGCCTTTCTGAAAGGGGAGATGACGAATGAGATTTTCATTATTTTGCTACCACATTTTGCTACCACACCTAGTTAGACAGGAACCTTGCCAAGGTTGATGTCGCGAGTTCGAGTCTCGTCACCCGCTCCAAACCATTGTGGATCAATGGTTTGCGTAGGAAATCGCCGTGCGAAATCCCTCAAGTCCTAATACAAAGTCCTCATAACGCCTTTTTCTGGGGACGACGGCCAGCTCGCCGATCTTCTGCAGAAGATAGTGCAGGGTAGGATTTTTATGGTGTCGGCTATTTGAACAGGACGTAGAGGACGACAAAACAAATGGAGACCGCAGCAGCGAGGATGCGGTAGTCACCAAGCCCCGGCCAGCCGGGAGTGCGCACGCAGTCGAGGGGGTTCTCCCAGTAGAGCTTCTGCGGGTCCTCATGCGCGGCCTTCGGGAACAGGACCGTGAGCAGGATCTGAAATGCCACACATGCCGCGAACATGTAGAATGCCATGAGCATGAACGGGGTCTTGTAGAAAAACGGGGACATCCACCCCATGGCATCCGGCTGCCAGTTGTGAAGGGTTTTGAGCGCGTAGATGACCACCCCGGCGGCGGACCCGATCCACATCGTCCACTTGGCGCTGCGGGCGGAGGCGGCCGACCATAGGACTCCGAGCAAAAACACGCAGGTAATCGGCGGCGCCAGATGAGCAATGATATCATTGAGGCCGGCAAAGATGCTTTCGTACCTGTCGAGGAGCGGAACGAGCGCGATTCCCAGCGCGAAGGAGCCCAGAGAAGCCATGCGTCCGATCCACACGAGGCGGTGTTCCGGCGTCTCCGGACGGAACCTCTTCCAGATATCATAGCTGAAAAGCGTCGCCGTCGAGTTCGCCGCGCTGGCGAGATTTCCCATGAGGGCCGCCATGAGCGCGGCGGCGATGACGCCGAACAACCCGTGCGGGAGCAGGCTCTTGATCATGATTCCATAGACTTCCTTGCTGTTGGCGACCTCGACGCCGGGCAGCCCCCCCTGCTTGAGGATGGCAAAAAACAAAAGCCCGGGGAGCACAAAAATGAAAAGCGGAAGGATCTTGATCGCCGCGCAGAAGAGCGGGCCGACACGGGCGTGGTTCTCGTCCTTCGCGCCCAGCACGCGCTGAACGATCGTCTGATCCGCGCACCAATACCAGATGCCCAAGACCGGATAGCCCAGAAGAATGGCATACCAGGGGAATTCCGGATCCTCTGAGGGCGACCGCAGCATGGAAAGCTTCGCCATCTCTCCGCTGGTTTGGAGCGTGGCAACCATTCCGTCCCAGCCGCCGGCCTTGTCCCAGGCAAACCAGGTGATCAGGATCGCTCCAACCAGAAGGACGATCGCCTGGACCATCTCCGTGACCACCACGGCGGCCAGACCGCCAAATACGGTGTAGGCGGCGGTCAGCCCGCAGATCATGAAAATGCAGGTCCACTTTTCGATGCCGAAAACCCCGTGCAGCACGACCCATCCGGTGACGAGCGGGAAGGCGATGTGAAAAATAATTGCGGCCACCATCGAAACGACCGCCAGCCAGTCCCGGCATTCGCGGCTATAGCGCCGCTCGAGAAAGTCGGGCAGGGTGGCCACTTTGGACCGGATGTAGAAGGGAACAAAAACCAGCGAGAGCAACACAAGGGTAAATCCGGCCAGCCACTCGAAGTTCCCCATCAGGAGCCCCTTGTCGAATCCCGCCTGCGCCAGGCTCACCAGATGCACGCAGGAAATGTTTGTGGCAAACAGGGCGAGCCCGATCTCCGGCCACTTCAGGCTGTTGGCCGCCAGGAAGTATCCGGTCGCCTCACTTTTTCCCCGCTTCTGACGGAGCCCGGCATGCACGCCGATACCGACGATCCCGAGCAGGTAGATCACAATGACCGCATAATCCAGGGCGTTGATTTGGATGTTCATCTCGGCAGGAGGGCGATGAGATCCGTGTGCGGTCGGGCGATCACGTGGGCGGCGATGACCTTGCCGAGGTCACCGACCGCTTTGCGGCCCGCATCCACGGCGGCGCGGACAGCGGCGACATCGCCCCGGACGATGATCGTGACATAAGCGGCCCCGATTTTCTCTTTTCCGACGAGTGTGACATCGGCGGATTTGAGCATGGCGTCCGTGGCTTCGAGTGCGGCGGTGAGTCCCTGGGTCTCCAGGATTCCGAGTGCTTGCTGGTTCATAGTGTTTGATGTGTTGGGAAAGTCAGAAGGGAGGAGCTGGTCTCTTCCACCGTAGAGAGGATTTTCGGCGTTGGGAAAATCGACGAGGCTGGTCAGGCCGGGTGACGGGGCGGCCATGCAGGTCGTTATGGCCGAAGTCCCGAGTTCCATCGCCTTGCGGCTTGCGGATTCTATTGCCGATTGGATGGCGTCGGTAAGCCCGCAGAGCCGGATGAGAATATTCTCATTGCCGCAAGTTTCGAATCCCGTGACCCGCACGAACGCCGTCTTGGCCGCATGGTCGGCGAGCACGGCCGCCACGCTCAGGAAAGGCACTTCGATGAATCCAAAACTCGGCATAAAAATTATGAAGCGTATTTTGAAATGACATCCCGAACGATCGCCTCGACATTCACTCTGGTGACGGCGGATTTGACCGGCGTTGGCACACAGAACTTTGCCGCGTCGGGATATCCGCATTCCGTCAGCACGCAGGCGATGCGGGCGCGTATGTCGGCCATGAGTTCAAGTTCCGCTGCCGCCAGCGGAAAGCGTGCGCGCCCGGGAGCGAACCCGCGGACCTCGTATCCGGCGCGGAACCCTTCCGGAAAATTCGGCGCGTTCACCATCAGGGAGAACAAGTCCAGAAGTTTGAACTGCACGCGTTTCGACTCGGCCCAGTTTCCGGAGCGCGCCTCGTCATAGATTCTCATGATGACCTCAGGGACAACGCCGGCGCTGGAAAGGGTGCCTCCGTCTCCGCCCATGAAGAGGGAGGTGCAGAGCAGTTCCTCCCACCCGATGAGAACTGAAAAGTCCGGCCGCTGCGGCTTGATTTCGTGGAGCACCTGCTGGAACCGCGGCATGTCGCGCGACGTGTCTTTTGTCCCGATGATTCTGGGGCAGTCCAGGGCGAGCCTTTTCAGGACTGAAACGGAGATTTCGTTGGCGAAGGCGGGGATGTTGTAGATGACGATGTCGATCGGGGATTTCGCCGCGAGCTCGCGAAAATACGCCTCGATGCTGTCCTGGGTGAGTTTGTAATAATATGGTCCGGTGATCGAAACCGCCCGGCATCCGAGGTCCGCGCAGTAGCGGCACATCTCGATCACCAGGTCAACGTTCGGCTCTGCCGCGCCGGCCAGGATCGGCTTGCCGCCGGCTTCCTCCGCGACAATTTTCACCACCCGCTTGCGCTCCTCGAAACTCAGCCGGATGAATTCTCCCATGCTTCCGTTGGGATAAAACCCGGTGACACCCTTCCCTTCGAGCCATCGGATGATGCGGCGCAGTTCCTCCTCTTGGATGCGGCCCTGCGCGTCGTAGGGGACGATATTCGGGACAAAGATTCCTGTGAGATGGGCGCTCATGGTCGGATGAAAATCAGGGGTTGAGTTGGTAAAAGTGGCGGGCATTTGTTTCGAGGATCTGCCTGCGTTCATCCTCGGTGAGCGCTGACAGCAGCCCTTGGGTGATTTGTATCCAGCTACCCAGCGAGGATGTCAGATTGCAGACAGGCCAATCACCTCCCCAGACGATTCGCTCGACGCCGAAGCATCCGAGCACATGATCGAACAAAGGCGAAAAGCCTCCGTCGCCCGCCATTCCTTCCACGGAGCAGGAGACCACGCCGGAGAGCTTGCAGAAGACTTTTGGCCTTCGCGAAAGCTCGGCGACACATCTTTTCCAGTCTTCCATACCGTCCGCTGCAACACCGGAAACGCCGCAGTGATCAAGCATGAGCCCGGTGTCGGGACAGGCATCCGCCAGTTCGATGGCCAGCGGGAGCTGGTTCGCGAGAAAGCACATGTCGAACGACAGACCCCGTTTCGCCAACCCGGCCACATTCGTGCGAAAGACCGCCGATTGCGACAACTCATCCCGCTGGGTGTGGAGCACGCGGCGGACTCCCTTGAGCGCGGGATGGGCGATCTGATCGAGGTGGCCTTCGAATCCTTCATCTTCCGGCCGGGCGGCGGCCACGACACCCATAATCCTACTCGCCGGATCTTCCGAGAGCCCGCAAAAAAACCGGGCCTCGTCCTGGGCGTGAGCGGAGGCGACATCGACTTCCATGAAGACCGTTCCGGAGACCTGTGTCCCGGTGGCTGCCTCACGGTAATCCTGCAACCGGGAAGGAGAGTTTTTGAGGGCGGGCGCCTGATCGAGCCAAGGGTAGTCGAAGCGCTCTGGATAGATCAGGTGCTGGTGGGTGTCGATCACGGCTTCAAGTCGGTTCCTGCACCGGGTTCTAGCGCGGTGCGATAAACGCCATTTTCGATGCGCACCGGATGCACAAAATGCTCCCGCAGGTGCGGGATGTGCTCGAGGAAAATGACCGGGTGGTTGATTGCCACGTGATTGAAGAGCACCAGATGCTGATGGATCTGCCCCATGTCGCCGACATGCGGAACAATGGGGATGCCGAACTTTTTCGACAACAGGCTCACGGCAAGAAACTCGCTGATGCCGGCGACGCGAACCGCATCGACCTGGATGAATCCCGCGCAACCGGCTTGAAGGTAATTTTTGAAGACCACCCGGTTGGGCACATGTTCGCCGAGCGCGAGCTTGATCGGCGCGATGGCGTCCGCAAGCGCCTTGTGCCCGAGCACGTCGTCGGGATGCGTGGGCTCCTCGATCCAGTAGGGCTGGATCTCCGCGAGCCGCGCGCACACATCCAGTGCCTGGGGCAGCGTCCACTGCTGGTTTGCGTCCACCATCACCCGCGCTTCCGGACCCGCCACCTCACGGACGATCCGCGCTCGGCGGATGTCGCGTCCGGCATCCTTCGCCCCGACTTTCAATTTCATGGCGCTGAATCCGGCATCCAGTGCCCGGCGGCAGTTCTCCCTCACCTGCTCGTCGGAATAGTTGAACCAGCCGACCGACGTGTCATACCCCGGGTAGCCCGTATCCAGGATGCCCGACCGTGATGCCCGACCGGAGACCTCTCTTTTGAGAATCTCCAGAGCTTGGGAGGCGGTCAGCTCATCTTCCAGGTAAGAGAGATCCAGCGTGGCGACAAGTTCCTCGGGCGAGAGGTCCAGAAGCAGCCGCCAAAGCGGGATCCCGCGCTTTTTTGCCCAGAGATCCCAGCAGGCATTCGTGACCGACGCGAGCGCGAGTTGGACCACCCCTTTGTGAGGGCCCAGCCACCGGAACTGCTGCTCGTCCGCCATCTCCTTTTGCAGAGAGCCGAACCCCGTCATGACTTCCTCGATATCCAGACCCTTCAGCCGGTTCGCATAAAAGGCGGCCGCCCGGCAGACGAGATCGTTTCCTTCTCCCAGCGTGAACGCGAGCCCGGTTCCGGTTTTCCCGCTGTCGTCTTCCAGGAGCGTCACCGCATACGAATACACGGGATCCTTGTGGATCGCGTCGCTGCCGTGCTCGCCGCCAATCGGGTAGCGAACATCCCGGGTGGAGATATCCTTGATCATGCGGCGACGCCCCCATATTCCACGACCGCCTCAAGCATCGCAACGACGTTTTCCGGCGGCACGTCGGCGAGGATATTGTGGATCGTATTGAACACAAACCCTCCACCCGGTGCGAGGATGTCCATGCGCCGGTGAACATCGTCCTTCACCTCCTGGGGAGTGCCGTGGTTGAGGGTCTTTCGCGTGTCGGCGCCTCCACCCCAAAACGTGATGTCCTTGCCGAACTCCGCTTTCAAGCGTTCCGGCTCCATCTGATAACATGCGGTCTGTACCGGATTGATCACGTCGAACCCGCATTCGATGAGGTCGGGCAACAGAGAGTAGATCGACCCGCAGGAATGGAGGAACGTTTTCATCCCCGAGTGCTTGTGAACGTAGTCGCAGAGCTGCATGTGGCGGGGCTTGAAGAGCTCGCGGTAGGTGGCCGGCGCCATGAACGGGCCGGTATCGGTCCCGAGATCATCGCCAAAGCGGACAACGTCCACAACATCGCCGACCGCCCGGCAAACCTTGTCGAGGGTCGCCAAGTGGACTTTCTCCATCGCTTCCGCCAGCCCGCTGAAGTCGGCGGGATAGTCGTCCAGCCACGGGAAGCATGTCTGGTCGTAGAAGTTCATGTCCTTGAGCTCGGTGTGGAGCCAAGATCCACAGGGACGCGGTCGGGTTCTTTGTGGGCGATGGCTGAGAGGATTCGTTGCCGGGATGTCATGGTGCGCGATTATAGATGGTTTAGCTTGGGGACGAGGAAGTGCGGCGGTATCCGATCTCCGCGCCGCCGCTCACGTGCATGATGTGACCGGTCACAAAGCGCGATTTATCGGAGAGAAGAAAAACGCAGGCGTCGGCGATCACGTCGCCATCCGGGCAATAGCCGAGCGGGTGGATTTCATCCAAATAGCGGTGGATCCCGCCGGAGTCCGGCTGTTCTCCGGCCCATTTGCGGAGCATCGGGGTCCATGTGCCGGCCGGGCAGACCGCATTGACACGGATCCCGAGCGGGGCGTAGTCCAGGGCCATCGATTTTGTCAGCGTGTTCATCCCGCCCTTCGTTGCTGTATAGGCGGCGTGGTTTTCCTGGCCGATCACCCCGACAAGGCTCGATGTGTTCAGGATGCACCCCTTGCTCTCCTTCAAGGCGGCAAGGCCGTGGCGGGTGGTATGGAGAACGCTTTTCAGGTTGATGTTGAAAACCGCATCCCACTCGGCGTCCGAAGTCTTATGGAGCGGCTTGCTCGGCGACGCGATCCCCGCGTTGTTGTGGATGGCATCGAGACGCCCAAACTTGCCCAGCACCTTCGCGATCGCGGCCTCCACATAGCCATCTTTCGAAACATCACAAGCGAAGCCTAGATGCCCGTCGCCCAGACTGCCGGCGGCCGCCTTCGCCTCCCTGGCGGTGCGCGAAACCAGTGCGACATGCGCACCTTCTGCTGCGTAGGCCTTTGCACAGTCCAGCCCGATGCCTGTTGAACCACCCGAGAGAAAAATGACCTTGCCAAGGAGAAGCATAGGATTAAAGTTGTCAGACAACTTTAATGAGAGCAAGAGAAATTGTGGCGAAGGATCCTCATCTTCCGGCGCGGGGGAGGCGGGCGGCCATGGTGGCGGTTCTTGAGCGGGAGATTGTGCAGGCGAAGTGGGCTCCCGGAACAAAGCTACCCGGCGAGGCAGATCTTTGCGCGCGATTCGGTGCGAGTCGGCCTGCGGTGCGGGAAGCTCTGCAGGCGCTCAAGACCCGGGGTCTGGTGGAGAGCCGGCGGGGGAGCGGAAGCTATGTGACATCGGAACGCGGAGCGGGCGGGGTGCGTGACATGCTGGCGCTTTATTCGGCACTCAGAAAAGATGAGCCGTCCTTTATTGAGCTCATGGATCTGCGTCTGCTGGTGGAAACATTCTGTATCCGCAGGCTGGCCGATTCTGCGTCGGCCAGGAGCCTCGACCTGCTGAGCCGGTGCCTCAAGCGAATGGAGGATTCGGTTGATGACCTGGCTAGGTTCGGCAGAGAGGACATTTCTTTTCATCTGACTCTTGTCGAGGAGTCGGGCCACGAGCTTTTTTCGAATATCATGCGCGGCCTGCTTCCCGGACTTGGGGTGAGGTTTGCGCTGGAAACATATACCGATGCCGATCTTGTCGGCCGAAACCTGGCAGACCACCGCTCCATCTTCAGGCTGATTAAAAGCGGCGATGGAGACTCCGCGGAAGCCCGTCTGAACAAGCATCTCACTGACTCACGCCAGCACCTGGAGTCGATGCTCAAAGAAACCTCGCGATCTGATTGATCTCATTCAGGGCGGGCTTTCAGGTCCTCCCAATGCGCGGGGTTCCAGATTTTCCAGCTCATTCGAAACTTGGATTCGCCCAAAGTTCGCCGCCGTGTTCATCAAGGACATGGAGTTCGTCCATAGACACGCAGGGAGCCGCCGTCGTTTCAAAGACTGTCGGATAGGCAAACAAGAGTGTCTGCGCATCGTGCGGGTCTGCCTCCAGAGACCAACGCCCGGCGGTCCCCGTCGCTCAGGCGAACGACTGCTTGCTCACGCATTTCTTTGCAACCTCCAGGAATACCGGCCGCATCCACGCCGGCACATGGCGCAAATCCTGAATCAACTCCCTCTTGGCCTCCGCCGGGAGTGCCCGCTGGAGTTGGCGGATTTTTTCTGGATTTATCTGCGCCTTCCCGAGGCTCCTCAAGGCTTCGGCCACCCGCCCGCTTGCCCGTCCCGCCAGAGCAATCATCTTTGAGGAGCGCCGCTGCAGGCGAGCGCTGCCATTCCCTCCGAGCGGAACAACCCGCGAGCGACCAGAAACCCCGTAGCTGGCTCGGGCTGGCACTTGGGTGCTCAGTCCCAGCGAATTTGCCGCTTCGGCACCGGAGGGCAGTAGGGCCAATCCATCGCGGCGCGCAATGGCCGCAAGAACGGCGTCAGGACCAGCTCCAACCTCACCTGCCGCCATTCCAGTGCCAAATTGCAGGCGGCATCCGGCGTGGTGGGCGAGATCGCCGGGCGGGCCGCCCCGGCGTGTAATCGCGTGGACTAGTGAGCGGGAAGAATGGCAACTTTCAGTCCTTGCTGACGAATGTTGAGATCGAAGGCCTCTTCGATTCGCTCCAGCGGGAAGCGATGGGTGATCAGGCTTTCGACCGGAAGACCGATGCCTTGGGCGCGGCGCAGGAAGTTGTAGGCGATGGGATACTCGTCGGCGGTGTAGACCCAGGATCCGACCAGCGTAATCTCCTTGGCGCAGATGTCGTGATGCGGGTTCACCGGGCAGGAGCCGCTGTCCACAAATGAGCCCACCTCGCAGATGCCACCTCCCCGCTGCACGTATTTCCAAATGTTGGATACCGCTGCGGGAACTCCCGTGCACTGGAACGCCAAATGCGCGCCGCGCCCCTTGGTGGCACCTTTCACGGCCGCGACCAGATCCGGCACTCCGGCATAGTTTTTGTGGTTGATCAGATGCTCCGCCCCCATCCTTCCGGCCATATCCAGCCGGCTGTCGTCACCATCCAGGGCCACGATATGCTGGACGCCCGCAGCCCGCACAGCGGCCACCATCAGCAGCCCGATCGGCCCGCAGCCTTGGACCAGCACCCGACTTCGAAAATTCACGAGCCCGGTGAGCTTCGCCCGCTCCAGAGCGTGCACGACCACCGCCGCCGGTTCGATCAACATTCTCAGCTCAAGGCTCAGGTCATTGACCACGAAAAATGTCGAGTCGGCCCGCACGATCAGATATTCCGCGAAGTATCCGTTGAGGTGGGTTTCGTCGTCGGGCAGCAGACCGTAAACTTTAAGGTTCTCGCACAGGTTGAGGCGGCCTGGCGTGTAGAGGCAGGCGTCGCACTTCCCGCAGGCATTCACGCTGGTCACGATCCGGTCCCTGAGGCTGACTCGCTTTCCTCCGCTATCCTGAAGAATGTTGGAACCCAATTGAACAATCTCACCCGTGCCCTCGTGGCCCAGAACGAGAGGGGCGAGCCCCATTGGGTCGCCTTTGAACTCATGAACGTCGGTTCCACAAATCCCGCAGCCCTCCACGCGGATAAGCATCTCGTCATCGGTGATTTTCCGAACGGGAAACTCGCGCATCTCGATCCGGCCTTTGCCGGTGAGCACAGCCGCGCGGCTTGTGCGCGGGGAAGGGATGTTTTCCTGTGAAACCGGTAATGCAGCGGGATGGGAGGGGACTTCGGGAATGGTCGCAGCAACCCCGGTATCCTTGAGGACTTGCCGGACGATCTGGCTGATTTGATCTCTGTTCATGATTTGCAATGCTGAGAGTTCGCGCCTCTGGTGATCGCCGGTGTCAAACAGCAATGACCAGCGGCGATTTCATAGAAGGGTTTTGAGGTGCTGGTCCACTGCTGCCACGCTGTATTACTTGCCGGCGGCATTTGCGATCTGGGAGAGGAGTTCTTCCTTGTTGGGGGCGGTGGCGTGGGTGACGAAGAATGCGGCCACCGCATTAGCGACGACGAGGCGTTCTTTGAGCGGCAGATCCCCGAGGGATGCGCAGAGGAATCCGCCGTTAAAGCTGTCTCCTGCACCAGCCAGGCGGACGACATTTGTTTGGCGTTCTTGGCGTGCATACGCCTCACCTTCCGCCGCGCTGGATGCAGCTGCAAACTCCGGCGTATGGACGACCAGTTCATCGAAGCCGATCTTTTCCCGTGCGACGGTCAACGCGGAGGCGATTGCCTCCGGTTTCAGTTCCGTCCGCTCGACTCCAACCCGTGCAAATAATTCCAGCACCTCATGTTCGTTCAGGCTGAACGTCATGGGGATCCTGCTGTTGAATGTTTTAATCAGCTCCAAACTTTTAATAAATGATTCGCTCGACTTCTTCTTGATGTCGGCGAAGTCGAAGAACATCCGGCGCGGAGGCTTCATGGATTCATACTGTTCCATGAAGCCTTTGAAGAGACCGTCAAAGTTTGCGGTAAGCGACCAGTAGCCCAGCCCCAAAATATCCACGCCGGAGAACAGTTCTGTGAGTTTTTCTTGACCGAAGTGCTCCTTAAAATCATTCTAGGTCAGGTTCGAGACCGCCGAAAGATCACTCATCAAAACCTTTCCATCGCTAAACTCCAAAGCAATCGTCAAAGCGGGGTCGCCCAAGGAAACCAGATCACAGATCTCCTCGAACTCATGATAAGCCGGGTCGATTGTCTGGCTGCCATAAAGACCGGGCAGGCAGGGCTTCAGGCCCAAACAGGCGGCCACCCTGCCCGTGTTGATGCCAAATCCGCCCTCACAGCGACGCTTCGGCACGAGTTCCACTCCGACGCCGCCATCCGCGCGCTCGACGAGCAGTTCGCCGAACTGCCTGAGCTTTTTCATCGGGGTAAACTCGCTCTGGCTCTTGCGGACTTCGACGATCTCGTAGGTTTCGTCAACGAAGCCGTCGCAGCCGAGTAGGATTTTGCCGCTGATGTTGTGGAGGAATTCGGCGTATTTTTTCATGGTGGTGCTCATGGGCGGGATTTTGCGGATTATTGGATGAACGTGGTATCGACGGCGTGATCGATGAGCGCACCACTCGCAGCTTTGAGGCGGATGCCGGTGGTCGTGCGCTGCATAGTGTGGACGGAATCGAAATCGGCGGGCAGCGCGGCGATGCCCATGATGTAGGGGATGCGGGTGCTCTTCCTTCGGGTGAGGGTGATCGACGTGGACACGCCCTTTTTCTTCCACGGATTGTCCGCCAGCGATGCGGCGAGTCCGAGGTGGAAATAGGCGGTGACGTCCTCGACCCCGAGCACGCCGCGATGGCGTCCGTTCCATGGGGCGTAGTGGCGACCGCCGTTCGAGTGCCACAGCACGGTGGAGGCGAGATGTGCGGGATTTTTCAAGGAGAACCAGACGAACTTTCTTTCTGGGAAAACGACGGCGGCCCACGCAAAATCGTCTGCGTCTTTGTGGTGCAGCATGACGAGGTCCTCGAATCCTTCGCGGGCGGGGTAGCGGGTGAGATCGGTCATCCCGCCGTCGGCCATGGGCACGCGGTCAAGGTGGCGGAACCATGAGCCTTGCTTGAGTGAGGAGTAGCCCCCTTGGACGGGGTTTTCAAACAGGGCCGGGAGAACCTGGGCGAGACGCAGTTTGCTTGTGGAGATGATGCCGGGACCGTTCCGGGTGAAGTCGAGCATGGCGTGGTGACCAAGACACATCCCGCCTTGGAAACCCTCCAGCAGATGGGTCTGGTAAAGGTTGGTCTCGCCTTCGCGGGCTTCGATGATCTTGGTGATCTTACCGGGGCGGACTCGCGTCTGCAGCGTGGCGACCAAACGTCCTGGCACGGAGGAAAGCACTTCCCACGTGGCATTGGCGGACTCGCCGTGGGGCGGATGCGCCTCGCCGCGCCACGGCGCCCCGTCACCAAACGGAGCACAGAAGAAATCTCCCCTCAATTCGCGGAGCAGGGGAATGAGCTTGTTAGCTCCGGGTTCGTCGCACCACGGAGCGGTAGAGAAAGGCTTAATGATTTGGCGTCTGAGTCGGAATTCGACCGGCCCGAGTTGTCCGCCAATGCGGGTGATGTCAAAGGTGACGTTCATAGGGATATGGTGTTCAGCGGTAGACAGGACCGAGCGCCTCGCAGGCCCGGAAATCCGCGCTTTCCAGGTTCTGGGTTCCGAAGGCGGTCCATGTGCTCGGGCGGAAAATTTGGTCTTCCGGTACATTATTCATGTAGACCGGGATCCGCAGCATGGAGGCCAGAGTGATCAGTTCCGCTCCGATGTGGCCATATGAGATAGCCCCGTGGTTGGCGCCCCAGTTGTTCATCACGTCGTAGACGGTCCGGAATGCGCCGGTACCGGTCAAGCGCGGAGCAAACCATGTCGTCGGCCAGGTTGGATTCGTGCGCTCGTCGAGGATGGCATGCACTTCGTTGGGAAGATCCACGGTGTGGCCCTCGGCAATTTGCAGGGCCGGGCCGACGCCCTTGACCAGATTCAGGCGGAACATGGTCACCGGCATATAGCCTCGCGTCAGGTAGCGGGTGGACCAGCCTCCGCCGGGGAAATACTCGGTGATCGAGGGGTGCCATGTGGTCGCATGGAGGCAGGCGGCGACTTCCTCCCCGGAAATTTCCCAGAACGGCTTCATGACAGGCTGCCCATCGCGGGATTGTTGCCCCGTGCCGTCCAGCGCCGCAGGTCCCGAGTTGATCAGATGAAGGATGCCCGAGGAGGCATTCCCTTTCAAGGTGTGGCCGGTTACGCGTTTGACGGCATCCGGGCTCCAATACGTCCGGACATCGGCAAAAATCTGCGCCGTGTTGGTAAGCAGATGGCCGAAGAGCATCGAGGCACCATTGAGCGCGTCGTTTTCCGTGGCTACAATGTAGGGCGCACGGAGGCCATTCCAATCGAAGGAGGAATTCAGGATTGCCTCCAGAAAGTCTCCGTTCGGCCGATAGTCCGTCCACTGGCGTTGCCCCTGAAAACCTGCGACGATGGCATTGTGTCCGTGAGCCTCCTCGCCATAACCTTTTTCCGTGAGCTTGGGATTGCCCGCCATGAGGTCGCGCGCGATGAGCGCCATCTTGACGGATGTTTCCCATTCGCTATCCAACTGCGCGCGGGACCGCGTCGTCTCCGGCGAGTTGTAATCCTTGCCTTCGGGGCAGTTCGATTTCACCCACTGCAACGCGCGCTGATACTCTTCCTCATCGTAAATCCCCCTGTCGATGCGGCGGAGGATTTCGGTCATGTCGATGGTCTCCACCCGCATGCCCAGGTAGTTTTCGAACAAGGTCTGATCCACAATCGAGCCCGCGATTCCCATGGAAACTCCTCCCATGGCCAGATATGACTTTCCGCGCATCTGCGCGACCACCAGGCCGGCTTTTGCAAACTGGAGGATTTTTTTCGCGACGTCGGCGGGGATGTTTTCGTCGCCCGCATCCTGAACATCGCGCCCGTAGATCCCGAAAGCCGGAATCCCTTTCTGGCTGTGGCCCGCAAGCACGGCGGCGAGATAAACGGCACCCGGACGCTCGGTCCCATTGAATCCCCATACGGCCTTGGGGATCTGCGGCGTCATGTCCATCGTCTCCGAGCCATAGCACCAGCAGGGCGTGACCGTCAGCGATACGGCTAAGCCCTCGCGGGCGAACTTGTCCGCGCAGGCCGCCGCCTCCCGGACCCCGCCGATGCACGTGTCGGAAAGCACGCACTCCACGGCCGTGCCGTCCCGGTAGAAGAGGGAGGAGGAAATCAGGTCCGCCGCCGCCTGCGCCATCTTCATGGTTTGCAGTTCGAGGGATTCGCGAACGCCGCCAAGGCGTCCGTCGATTGTGGGGCGGATTCCAATTTTGGGATGGGAAGAGGATTTCATAGGAAAACATCATTCCACCTGATGACGGAACTGCATGGGAAGAGCGCCGTTTGACCGATGCTTGTTAATTTTTGACTTTTTCCTGCGCCTAAAACATTTATGATTTAGCCCGTGGACACCGGGGAACCAAAGTATTTCAGCCAGCAGGTGAAATCCGCCAAACGTTTCCATATCTTGGAGCGCGCATCGAAACCGTTGGAGATTGTCAGCGGGGGCTGCGAGGAATGCGCTCCCGACTACGACTTGCGGCGGAGCAAGTTCCGGCACCTGGTTCTCGAATTTGTTGCCCGCGGCGAGGGCAGAATCCAATTTGGAGAAAAGAGATGGGAACTGCAGGCAGGCACGATCTTCCTTTACGACAACAGCCTTCCGCACCGCATTTACTCGGTTTCCCCAGAGGGGATGACAAAATACTTTGCCATTCTGCGCGGCCCTGCGGCCAAGTCCCGCCTAATGCGCTACGGATTGCGTCCAGGGTTGGTAACCCAGGTGCAGGATGTCGAACGGGTCCAGAACATTTTTGAGGACCTTGTCGAGCTGGGAACCCATCCCAGTCGCCACCGCCAGGAATCCTGCGGGATCACGCTGCACTATCTCTTGATGAAGATCGGAGAGTTGGCGGTTTCCCCCGATACGGCCCGGAGCGCGGCGTTCTCGTCCTACATGCGCTGTCGGCAATTCATCCAGGAGCACTGCGTGGAGATCACCTCGGCACGTCAGGTCGCTGATGCTTGCCATTTAGACCATGCCTACATGTGTCGCCTGTTTCAGCGTTTCGGCACGGAGTCGCCCTACCGGTCTCTCTGGCAGCTGCGCATGAACCATGCCGCCCGGATGCTCCAAGGCTCAAAAAAGACAATCAAGCAGGTAACCGAAGAAATGCACTTCAGCGATCCGGCTGCATTCTCCAGGTCATTGAAGCGCGCTTTCGGATTGCCTCCCTCCAGATTGAGATAGACGCCGCAGAACTCATCGGCGAACTTTGCCCTCCACTCCGCCGGGGCCGCCCTGAGCGCGAAAGCCACGTATAAGCCGACCAATTAAATCCACACCGCACGGCATACGCTGTATTTGGCGGACGAGAACATGGAGATCGATAAAGTTGTGCCCGTCGCGGCGAGCGTGAAGACAAAGCTCGGAAAGGGGGGATCGGGGGAGGAGTGAATCAATCGCACCGCACCTCATTCTTCAAGGAGAGTCGGGCCAATCCACCCACGGCGAGGGAGCAGATGATTGGGAGGAGCGGGTGTTCAGCCGGAGGAGAATAAGAGCAACACGCCGGTCGGCAACAGGCGCGCTGCTTGGCGGGGCACCGGGATCATCGAGTTGGAATTCATCTTCGGTCTTGATCTCTGGGAGGTTGGAAAAAAAGAAGATCACCGCGAGGACCAGCACCACTCCGCCGATGGCGGCATCCGGAATCCACAGGGTCGCGGACCCGGTGCTCGCGCCCCTCGCATCCTTGCCGTAGAAAAATGCAGCCCCGGCGATCGGGCCGAAGATCCATCCGATCCCGTATGCAGGATTGCGCGAGGTTGATGCGAGTGGCGGCGAACTGCTTTGGACCGAGGACGGTGGTGTAGAGGTTGGCGACCGTTTCTAGGAAAGTGAGGCCGGAGGCGATCACGCAGACGCCGGGCAGGAACGCCGGGAAGGTGGCGATCTTTGTTGCCGGGATGAACCAGAATCCGCCGATTGCCATAATGAGCAGGCCGGCGATGATGCCACCCTTGTAGCCGAGCTTGCTCGCCAGCCATCCGGCGGGCATGGCCATGAGAAAATATCCGAGGTAGTGGGCGAACTGGACCCAGGCCGACTAGGCGAGCGTGAGGTGAAGCTCCTGCTGGAAATGCTTGTCCATCACGTCGATCATCCCGTTGCAAAAGCCCCAGAGCAGGAACAGGGAGCTGACAAGGAAGAAGGGAATGAAAAGGCTCTGTCGGGGCCGGAGCAAAAGTGAACTGAGACGGAGCAAAAGTGGAATTCTCATTCGGAGGCCCATATTCGAGTTGACTCCCGCATAAATGCAGTCTCGGAGGAGGCCGGAGCGTAGCGAAGGCCG
>Ga0247836_1004944_pt1 | contig 16047 bp, 14 predicted proteins | sample LaCruzMarch2015__4_FD_187116 | JGI IMG/M metagenome (GOLD analysis project Ga0247836, IMG submission 187116) | Freshwater microbial communities from meromictic Lake La Cruz, Castile-La Mancha, Spain - LaCruzMarch2015_14m | ecosystem: Environmental > Aquatic > Freshwater > Lake | place: Spain...
AACTACGTCAACGCCGCCCCGCCCTTGCAGTCGGTCGTTGATCGCGTCCTCGGACGTTTGGAAGCCGAGATCAAGAATTGCGATGTCGTGGTCCTTGCCGACTTCGGACACGGACTCATGCAGCAAGAAGTGCGCGACTTCCTGCAGGATAGCGGAGTCTTCCTTGCCCTCAACTGCCAAACGAATTCCAACAACCACGGCTTCAACATCATCTCGCGTCAATACCGCCGTGCCGACGTCTTCTCCCTCGATGAACAGGAGCTCCTTCTCTCGTGCGGACACCGCCATGTCGACTTCGGTGCCGAACTCGACAAGCTCCGCGCCCATCTCAACGCCCGCGCTGGATGGCTCACCCGCGGCGCCGTGAAAACGATCGGTGTCGACGCCGATGGCATTAACGCCGCCTGTCCGCCGCTGGGCGACGATATCACCGATACGATCGGGGCAGGGGACGCGTTTTTTTCGGTCATGGCCTTGGCCGCAAGGAGTGGCCTGCCGGTCGATCTCACGACTTTCCTCGGTCAATTGGCCGGTGCGCAGGCCGTAAAAATCGTCGGCAACCGCGAGCCGATCTCGAAGACCGTCTTACTTAAAAGCGGCATGGCCCTGCTCAACCGCGATCCGCAATAATCTGATGAATTCCCGCACTGCGCTCTATCGTGATCTTCTTCGCATCCGCATGGTGGAGGAGGAGGTGGCCGAGCGATACACCAAGTGGCAAATGCGTTGCCCGGTGCACCTGAGCATCGGACAAGAGGCAGCGGCACTCGGTGTTTGCTCCGTCTTGCGCCGCAAAGACCGCGTGATGAGCGGTCACCGGTCGCACGCACATTATTTGGCCAAAGGCGGTGATCTCGGCTCCATGATGCTCGAGATTCACGGCAAAGCAGACGGTTGCTCCGGCGGCCGTGGTGGCTCTATGCATCTGCTTGATCTCGGTGCAGGATTCCACGGAGCGGTGCCTATCGTAGGAAGCACAATTCCCATCGCGACGGGACTCGCTTTCGCCGACAAGCTGGCCGGACGCGATAATGTCACCGTCACTTTCTTCGGCGAGGCTGCGACCGAAGAAGGGGTCTTCGTGGAGTCCTTGAATTTTGCTGCGCTGCACAATCTGCGCGTGCTCTTCGTTTGCGAGAACAATCTCTACTCCGTCTACTCGCCCATGGAAGTGCGTCAGCCCGTCGACCGCAGCATAACGGCTTTGGCGGCCGCGCATGGCATCACGGCCATGCATGCAGACGGCAACAACCTCGATTTCGTGCGGGATGCCACGGAGGAGGCGCTCCGACAGATCGAGACTAAGCCGGCGCCGAAGCTTCTTTTGCTCGATACCTACCGCTGGCGCGAGCACTGCGGGCACGGCTTCGACAATCACATTGGCTACCGTAGCGAGGAGGAGTATCTCGCTTGGAAAGAGCGCGACCCGGTTTCAATGTTCCGCGATCGTTTGGCCTCCGAAGGTTTGCTTGACGGCAAGGTTGAGCAGAAAATCTCTGCAGCCATCGCCGCGGAAATTGCCGAGGCTTTCGATCGCGCCGAGAAAGCGTCGTTCCCGTCCGCTGATTCGCTCTTTGCCCACGCCACATGAGCAACGCGAACACAGAAACCCTCATGACCGGTGCCCAAGCCATTCGGCTCGGCACGGCTGAAGCCATGGCCGCGGATTCCAGTGTCATTGTTATGGGTCTCGGCGCTCCTGATCCCAAAGGTGTCTTCGGCACAACTGAGGGACTGCAGCGTGAGTTCGGCGCAGATCGCGTTTTCGATATACCGTGTGCGGAGAATGCCGTGACCGGAATCGCTATCGGGGCGGCGCTCGGCGGTTACCGGCCGATTCTGACTCACCAGCGCGTCGATTTTGCCCTGCTTTCGGTTGAGCAGATCGTCAACCAAGCGGCGAAGTGGCGTTACATGTTCGGGGGAAAGATGCACGTGCCGCTGGTTATCCGCATGATCGTCGGTCGTGGGTGGGGGCAGGGGCCGCAACACTCGCAAGCGTTGCATTCGTGGTTCGCGCACATCCCTGGTCTCAAGGTTGTTCTGCCTGTCTTTCCACAGGACTCGCGTGACCTCCTGCTTCTCTCGGTGCGCGATGATGATCCGGTTATCTACATTGAGCACCGCTGGCTTCATGGGATCAAAGGCGCCGTTGCCGGCGGCAAGCCCCGCTTGCCCATCGGACGGGCCACGATCGTGCGCGAGGGCAAAGATGTCACTATTGCCGCGTTTTCCTACATGGTTCTCGAGGCCATCGAGGCCGCGAAGCGTTTGGCGGAGGAGGGGATCTCCGCCGAAGTCATCGACATGAGAAGCGCGCGGCCGTTGGATTCCGAAACTCTCTTGGCCTCGGTGCGGAAGACCGGGCGGTTCGTTGCCTCCGATATAGCCGGCGAATCCTGTGGATTGGCCTCCGAGCTTGTATCCGTTGTTTCGCGCGGAGCGCATGCGTCTCTTCAATCCGCCCCCGAGATCGTCGTCCTGCCCGATTGTCCGACGCCGACCAGTCCGGCGCTGGCCGCCGAATTTTATCCGCGCGCCGCGCACATTATTGCCGCGGTCCGGCGCACTCTCGGTTTGCCGGTCGACCCGCAAATCTTCGCCGTGCCTGCCGGCGCGGAACTCGACAAACCCGATCCCGCTTTTACCGGACCTTTCTGACCATGGCCTACGTTGATTTCATCTCACCTTTGCATACCTCGACCAAGCGCGACTATCTCGCGCGGGTCAACGATTCCGACTATCCCAAAGCCAGGGCCGCCGAATTGGCGCTCAAGTGGGACGTGGAGTATTGGGATGGTGATCGCCGCACCGGCTTCGGCGGGATGAAATACGACGGCCGGTGGCGCAAGGTGGCTGATCTCATGGCACTGCACTACGGCTTGAAAGCGGGTGACAGGGTCCTTGATGTCGGCTGCGGCAAAGGATTCCTTCTCTACGATTTGAGCCAGGCAGTTCCGGGACTGGAGGTCGTCGGATTGGATGTCAGCGGTTACGCGATCGACCATGCCCTACCGGAAATCAAAGACCGCTTGGTCGAGGGTCATGCCAACAAGTTGCCGTTCGAGGACTCGTCCTTTGATTTTGTTTACTCGATCAACACGCTGCATGTTTTGCCCTGCTTCGACCTTGATCGCGCCCTCCGCGAAATGATGCGCGTTGGCAATCAGCACCGTTACCTCTGCGTGGAGAGTTGGCGCAACGAGTCGGAGAAAGCCAACTTGCTCTATTGGCAACTGACCTGCCGGGCCTTCTTTGCCCCGGACGAGTGGGAGTGGTGGTTCCAACAAACCGGATACACCGGCGATCACAGTTTTATTTATTTTGAGTGAGCATCGGAGTTAACCACGGATTACACGAATAACACTGATAGGGGAGGTCCCCAGACTAGTTCGGATCAATCCGTGAAATTAGTGCCATCCTTGGTCGAAAATGTCTTTGGATCTACCTGACAAACCGCTGGTTCACGAAGAATTGAGCAAGCAGATTATCGGCGCTGCAATGGAGGTGCTAAACACCCTGAAGCCAGGTTTGGATGAAAAACTGTACGAGAATGCGCTCGTCATTGAGCTTCGCGAGCGCGGGCATGTTGTGGAGCAACAGCGCAGCTTCCCCGTCGCATACAAGGGAACGAGTATTGGGACACTGATCCCCGACCTGATTGTTGATGGCAAGGTGATCGTTGATCCGAAAGTCGTGACAGCCTTCAATAACACTCACATCGCGCAGATGACCGGCTATTTGGCTATTACTGATTTGCGTTTGGCAATCCTGCTCAACTTCAAATCCGCCAGGCTCGAGTGGAAGAGAGTGGTCAGATAGGAATTAACCACGGATTACGCTAATGACACTGATGTCCCGAAAATGGATTTGTTCTGAACCTATTCGTGCAATCCGTGCCATCGGTGGTCAAAATCCGCCTTTTCAGTCTGGTCAAATCCCGCTCGTGAAATTTGCCTTCGGGCTGTGTCGCCAAACCTCGGCTGTGCCATCGGTGGCCAATTCTTCCGATTACCTCCGGCTTATCTGGACAAAACCAATCCGTGATATCTGTGTTATCCGTGGTTAAAAATCTTTGAAAACACCCGCCGCCATTTTGGTCGAGCAGCGCGCACCGCTGGTCATCGATGAAGTCGAGGTGCCGGCGCTCAAGCGCGGTCAGGTGCTTGTCGAAATCCACGCCACGCGGGTTTGCGGATCGCAGATCGGGGAGATCGATGGGGTCAAAGGCCCGGACAAGTTCCTTCCGCATCTGCTTGGGCATGAAGCGGGAGCTGTCGTGCTTGAAGTTGGCGCGGACGTGACACACGTCGCGCCCGGGGATCGTGTGGTCTGTCATTGGCGTCCTGGGGCGGGGATCGACGCCGGCGGGTCTGTTTACCAATGGAACCGACGCGAGGCGAATGCCGGTCCTATCACCACGTTTCAAAAATTTGCGGTTATTTCCGAAAACCGCCTGACCAAAGTTCCGCCCGACACTGACTTCGAGCTGTGCTGTCTGCTTGCCGACACGCTCACCACCGGGTTTGGCATCATCAACAGGGATGCCAAAGTCAAAGAGGGTGAGTCGGTCGTCATCTTCGGAGTTGGGGGTATCGGGCTGGGGGTACTGCTCGGGGCCAAACTTGCTGGAGCAAAGCCGATCATCGGCATCGATCTTCATGATCACAAACTGGCCAAAGCCGCTGAATACGGCCTGTCACACACTGTCAACGCCTCGCGCGAAAATGCCGCCGAGCGCGTGCGGGAAATTCTCGGCGGCGTGGCCGACGTCACCATCGACGGCACCGGAAATCCGAAAGTCATCGAGACCGCTTACGACTTGGCCAAATTGCGCGGCGGGCGGTGCGTGTTGTTCGGCGTCATGCCCAGCGATCAGCGCGTCAGTATCCACACACTCCCGCTCCACTTCGGTCGCGTGTTGACCGGATCCGAGGGAGGTCAAAGCCGGCCTGAAAAAGATATCCCTGAGATCCTCCGCGTGCTGGCTTCCTATAAGTTTGGATGGCGCGGATTTGTTTCCCATCGCGGAAGATTTTCCTCGCTTGAATCGGATATTGCAAAGATGCGCTCAGGCGATGTTGTGCATCTGATTTCAACCCCGTAGAAACACACTTATGAAAAACGCAGTACCCCAACAAAGTGGTTCGGCAAAAGTTCGAACTATCTCTGCCTGTCGGGGATGCGGAGAACATGATTTGGTCCAGGTTGTCGATCTTGGCTCGCAGTATTTGACCGGAGTTTTTCCGCGGACCACCACCGAAACGGTGAGCAAGGGGCCTCTGCGCCTCATGTGGTGCTCAAAGTGCAACCTTGTGCAACTGGACTCCAGCTACAACTCGGGGGAAATGTATGGAGAGAACTACGGCTACCGCTCCGGCTTGAACCAATCCATGGTCCGCCATCTGAACGACAAGTGCCATTCGCTGGAAAAGATTGCCGCGTTAAAAAAAGACGATCTAGTGGTTGATATTGGTAGCAATGACGGAACCTTCCTTGGCGGTTATCGCACGCCGGGTTTGCAGAAAGTCGGTATAGATCCGACCGCCGGAAAGTTCCGCTCCTATTACGACGAAGAGAGCCGCCTGATCGTGGATTTCTTTTCGAGGAAGACCGTGGTGGCGGAGATTGGTGAGTCCGCCAAAGCCTCGCTCATCACATCGATCGCGATGTTTTACGACCTCGAGTGCCCCCGACAGTTTGTGAGGGACATCGCCGACACGATGGCACCCGAAGGGCTGTGGCATTTCGAGCAGAGCTATATGCCGTCTATGCTGCGACTGAATTCCTACGACACGATTTGTCACGAGCACATCGAATACTACTCGTTCTCGGTTGTCCGCGAAATGCTTCATGCGGAAGGCCTAAAGGTTGTCGACGTTTGGATGAATGCCATCAACGGAGGTAGCTTTGCCGTCACGGCTGCGCACAAGAACTCCTCCCATCGAGAGGCGCAGGCGCTTGAAAAGTGGATCGTCGAGCGGGAGAAGCACATTGGTCTGGAGAGGCCGGGTATTTACCGCGACTTCGAAGAGCGTGTTTACGAGCACCGGGAGGAGTTGCGCAGCCTCATCCACGGACTGCGCAAGAGCGGTGCGCGCGTTGCCGGTTGCGGTGCGTCGACCAAGGGAAATGTTATCCTGCAATTCTGCGGCTTGGATGCGGACGATCTCATGGCCATCTCCGATGTCAACGAGGACAAATGGGGCAAGTTCACGCCAGGCACCGGCATTCCGATCGCCTCCGAGGCCGATGTTCGCAAAATGAAGCCCGACTACATGCTGGTGCTACCGTGGCACTTCAAAGACGGCATCCTTCAGCGCGAGCGCGAGTTTCTCGAGCGTGGCGGACGCCTTATTTTCCCGCTCCCGGAAATCGAGATCGTTGGCTTTTGATGCGAGCGCTGGTCATAGGTGGCGCGGGGCAAGATGGCGTCCTCGTATCGGCGCAACTTCTGTCCGAGGGGCACGAGGTTGTCTCCGCTTCGCGCCGGCGGTCGCCACTTTCAGGCTGCCATAGCGAAATCGCAGACATCGGAGTTGAAGGAGTTGTGTCGTCTCTGGTCGAAAAGTATCGACCCGACCGCATCTATTTTTTAGCCGCGTATCACCGACCCTCCGAAGCCAAAGATCCGGATCCTGCTGATGATTTGATCGGGTGTCTGCGGTTGAACGCGACTGCCTTCGCGGAGACACTTGGGTCTGCCCGCAAGCACTGCCCGTACTCGCGGACTGCCTACGCGTCATCTTGTCGGATTTTCGGCGAGGGTAACGGCAGTCTTCTCGACGAAACCGGCCCGCGGATACCGGTTTGCGCCTACGGTATTTCCAAAGTTGCGGGAATGGGTGCGGGGGAACTCTTTCGCCAAGAACACGGGCTATTCGTCAGCTCCGCCATCCTCTTCAACCACGAATCAGAGTTGCGAACCTCCAACTTCGTTTCGAAAAAGCTGGCCTTGGCTGCGCTTCGTGCAAAAGCGGACTCTTCTTTCGTTGTTACGGTCAGCTCATTGGATGCTGTGGCCGATTGGGGTTCAGCCCGTGACTACTGCAAGGGAATAACGGCCATGCTGGAAGCGGAGCGGCCCGGCGATTTTGTGCTCGCGAGTGGTAAGCTGCGGATGGTCCGGGATTTTGCAAGCGAGGCATTCGCCTGTGTGGGGCTTGATTGGAAAGCTCACGTCAAAGAAGATCCCTCCGCCTCTGGAGGCAGGGTCTGGAGGCTCCTCGGAGATTCTTCGCAGCTCAAAAGGCAGACGGGTTGGAACCCGCAGTATGACTTCTCGGATATGGTTCGCGACTTGGTGAAAAGGACCGAGGCGGAGGAGCAAAATGGACAAAGATCTGCTGATTTTCATTCCTACCTATAACGAGAAGGAGAACGTGCGGCTCATCATTGAGGGGCTGCGCTACAACCTTCGCGGAGTGCCGATTCTTTTTTGCGACGACAACTCTCCGGATGGAACCAGCGACCTTTTGCGCCAACTGGGCAAGGAATTCGGCGACATTGAAGTGGTAACGAGATCCGGAAAGCTTGGTATCGGCTCAGCCCACAAATTTGGTATCCGTAAAGCGGCAGAGCTCGGATACAGACAGCTGCTCACCCTCGATTGCGATCTCACTCACCAACCGAGTGACTGCGCGCGCTTTGCCGCTCATTCCCGCGGCGACGTCGTCGTTGGGACCAGGTTCCACGGCTCAGGCTCGCTGGCCGATTGGAATTTTATGCGCAAGGCCATCACAAAAGCGGGTCATTGGGCTACCTGTTTCCTTCTTGGGCTGCCTTACGATGCAACCGGCGCTCTGCGCCGATACCGTCTGGACCGACTCGGAGTCGATTGGCTGCGAGACGTTCACAGCGACGGCTATGCCTTCTTTTTCGAGAGCTTGATGGTTCTGAACGCCCGTGGTGCTGAAATCGAGGAAATTGCCATCAATCTGCCGAAGAGGACTTACGGAAGTTCCAAAATGTCCATCGTGGAGCTCATACGCAGCTGCATGATGCTGTTGAAGCTCGCGACCAAACGCCTCGGACTGAAACCCAACAAAGTATGAGCTTACAGAAGCCCGAACCAAAGCATGAGGGGTGGGATGCCTATTGGAGTCCCGATGCTCAGGGTGCCCATCGTCTTTACAGTGTGCTCGCCAGCGTTTACCGCCGGATCTTCATCTGCGGACGGCTCGCTTACTGGTTGGGGCGAAACTTCGCGCCGGGCAGTAGTCTCCTGCATGCCGGCTGTGGCGGCGGAGAAGTCGATGTCCTGATTTCCAAACGTTACCGGATTACTGCTCTGGATATCTCCCCCAATGCGCTGCAGCTTTACAAACGGCACAATCCCGAGGTTGTCGATACGGTCCACGCAGATCTCCTCGAATTAGATTTGGGGTACAAGGTCTTCGACGGTGCCTACAACCTCGGTGTCATGGAGCATTTCCCGGAGGCTGAAATTGTTCGCATCTTCGAGAACATGATGTCCGTGGTTCGTCCGGATGGGAAGTTGGTGATCTTTTGGCCCTTCGCCAATGCGCCGAGCGTGAAGCTTTTGCGAGCTTGGCACCGTCTCCTTAACCGTGATGCGAAGAGCAATGTCCAACTGCATCCCCCGGAGATCAACCTGATTCGCTCAAAGCAGCAGATCGAAGCCATCGTGCAACAAGCCGGTCTGGTCTTGGAGAAATACGATGTTTCGCCCGCCGACCTTTTCATCCAAGCAGTCCTCCTCGTGCGACGCCCGTGAGCAAAAGTCGGCAAACTTCGATTTGGCCGGAGCCGATCTCGTTCGGTTGGGCGTGTTTTGCTCTCGTTGCCGCCGGACTCTTGGCGCATGGCATCGTTGCCTTTACCGATTACATTTTGTGGGACGGTTACTGGTATTACGCAGAACTAGCCCCCGGCGTGGGTGCACCGGGCATGAAGCGCCTTTTCTCCGAGATAGGGCGGCCTCTCGACTACTACTTTCTTCTGCCCTTCACAGTTTTCACGGGAGCGGTTGCTCCCAAAATTGCCAGCCTTGTGGTGTGGGTTCTTATTCCCATCCCGCTGATGATTGTGCTCCGCGAGGGCGCTAAATTCCCCGCCGGACCCGCCTTCGCTGTGGCTTTGGTTTCGGCCGTCCTGCCGGTATTCGACGTCTTGGGGGAGATCGCCCTTTTCATGAACGTTTTCGCCCTGCTCGTTTTCTGGTGCGGCATGGCGGTGTTGGTCCATTTGCCGCGAAAGCGTGGTGTGTGCGGATTTGCCTGGAGAATTGCCGCGATCATTTTGCTGTTACTGGCATTTAATCTCAACTCACTGTTGGTCTTCTTCTATGGCTTGGTGTCCTTTTTGTTCGCCAGCCGCGTTGCCTTGTCGCCGAAGAGGAATGTCCTGACCTGCGGTTTCTCATTGCTTTGCAGGTTCGCCGACTTCGCTGCTTTGCCTGTGGTCTTTTGGATCGTCAAAAGCGTCCTGACCCCCGTACACGGATATTATGTCGGTCACAACATGCCCGTTTTCTCGGTGGAGCGGGCGGTGTCCGGAGTTTTGTCTTTGGTGGCTTTTGTCCTTGGGGAAGCTGTTGAGTTCTTCTCGTCGGGTGTTGCTGTGGTTGTAGCTCTTGTGGTCGCGTTGGTCTTTGCTGTCGGTCTCGGTGCACGTTCGGCTTTGCCGGAAGGAAAAATCAAAGACTTGCGACTTACGGCAGCGGCGTTCGTTGCCTTTTTTGGCGGGGCAGTGCTGCTGCTTGCGGCCGCGTTTCCCTACGCAGTAGTGGACCAGCCTCTTGCCAGCTTTGGCTGGATCTCAAGAAACTGCATTTTGACTACACTTCCTCTGGCTCTCATGCTTTGCGGTTTTTGTTTGTTGTTGAATCAGCTGTTTTTTTCCCATCGGCCGAGAGCTTGGATCCTGCCGATAGTCCTCATTGTCGTTCTGGGTATTTTTGTCTCTAACCGAAACTACATACAGTGGCAGGCACTGGGCGCAAAGCAGGACTCGGTTGGCTTGAAAATGCGTTCCGCTTTGGAAACGAGCAAAGCGGGGGTCGTTCAAATGAGGGATTACTTCATGATCCCCGATACGATTTACTATTACGCTCCGATTGTATGGACATATATTGGCACGGGCATCGAAGCGAATCCGGAGACCTTTGTCTTCGATACAGCCCAAAGCATACCGCATCAGGAGACAACGACCGAAACTGGGGAGACCCGCATAGTCTTCCCGCAGGTCCCGGTAACGAGCGAGTTGCTCGGCCAGATGATTGAGCGAACCACCATGCCCTACATGCTTCGGAGCATTCCCGAGGCTGGACCTCAGATCATGTTCATCGTGCAGCAAGGCAAACTCGGCAATGATGGGGTCTCGCTTGGAGCAAAGTATCTTTGGCTAAAGTGGTTCAACCCCGACGGCTTGCCGGAGTTCCTGAACCAAGTCACGGACACGCATGTCCTTGAACTGCCGCCGGTCACACCCACCTGATTGGCCCGCGCATAATCATGTCCTCTTTGTTTCTCTCCGCGGGTGCGTTGTTCGCCGCGTGGATTGTGCACCTCGCCATCTGGCGTTGGCGGCTGCCGAAAGCCCAACTCAAGGCTCTGCTCGTTATTTTTGCTGTAGTCTGGGCTCTCGCCGCTCTTTCGGTTCCCACGGGTTTCGTTGGCTTTGGGTCCTTCGCGGCGAGTTGGCTCGTCGGTTTTCTCTACTTTTGTCTTATTTATTGGTCGGCGGCTTTTTGTTACGTCATCACTTACTCGGCGATGGAAGGAGATAGCCCGACGCTGAGTCTGGCGCGGCATTTGCATCGGAGGGGCGAGGCGGGGGTCTCTCACGAGGAGGTCGAGGAATTTTTCCGTCAGCGGCCATTTGTAGGCGCGCGGGTTAAGGCGCTCGTGACAGATAACATCTTTTTGGAGGAAAGCGGCGGCTACCGTTTGGCCTCGGGGAAATACCTCTTTTTCCGTCTCATTCTCGGCTACCGGCGGGTTGTCTTCGGGCCGATCAAATCCGGGGGGTAAAAAAGAAAGGGATGCGACTTGAGTTTGAGGCTTGAGTGAGTTGCTCCAGCCTTCAGATGTCTTTATTTGACTCAGGTTTCAGGTCTCAGGTTTCATCGCTCGTCCACCATGTCGGCTATTTTTCCCGAATGGTTTTATTTGCTGAGCCCGATTGTGGCTTTGGCTGTGATGGTCTTAGTGCAAGCGATTGTTCTGCGCTTGCGCCGGGCGGAGCAGTTTTTTGGCTCGGTTGTCGTCGGATTTGTCGCCGGCCTGCTGGTTGTGCTTGCTCTTCAGGCGGGGTTGCTGCTGGTATTTCCACGAAACCTTGACCGCTGGATCCTGGCGCTCGTCGCGAATCCTGCCATTTACGTGATGCTGGCGTACTGTTTTTACAACTTTATCAACCTGGGGCACGCGTCGATCCGTATCCGTATCTTCAAGGAGTGCGACGATCGGGGGGGATTCATCACGCGTGAGGAGTTACGCGCGGTTTACGACGATGAACTGATCAAAGAGGCGCGTCTGCAGCGTTTGCTCGAGGGTGGGGATGTTGTCCGCGAGGGTGACCGTTGGAAACTGGTCAGCCCGCGGCTTGTTCCGGTGGCAAAGATGGTTTTCGGGCTCAAGAATTTCGTGCTGCGGCGTGAAAGTGAATTCGACCATTTGAACTGATGCTACCCAGCGGCCCATCCGAAGAGTCGACGCCGGGCGCCAAGGCGCTACCGGGTGCTGTCTTGCTCAGTCTTTTCGTGGCCTGCTACAACGAGCAGGGGAACGTCGTCGGCACACTCGAGACCGTGGTGGCGGCGGCCTCAAAAACGGTTCCCTCTTACGAAATCCTGGTCGTTGACGATGGGTCCAAGGACAAATCCGTGGCCGAGGTGCGGGAATTCATGGCTAAGCATCCGGACTTGCCCATTCGTTTGCTGATAAATCCGAGAAATGAAGGGGTTGCCAACAACTATGCCGAGGCGGCCTTTCGCGGTAGGGGGGAGTGGTATCGCATGATCTGCGGGGACAACGTGGAGTCGGAGGAAACCCTCAGCACGATTTTCCGTTCGATCGGGGAGGCTGAGATGCTCGTTCCATATTATGTCGAGCATCCCGGGCGCGCGGCACACCGGCAGATCATTTCTAAGCTCTACACCGGTCTGGTCAATTTGCTCAGCGGCTACCGTCTCCACTACTACAACGGCATGCCCCTGACCCGACGTGCTTACGCCATGCGTTGGCACTCGAATTCGCACGGTTTCGGATTCCAAGCGGACCTGGTCACTCGGCTTCTTGCTCTCGGCGCCACCCACAAAGAGGTCGGGGTGGTCGGACGGGAGCGGGCTGGAGGCAAATCCAGCGCACTGACGTTTCGCAACTTGGTTTCAGTGGCGCACTCTCTGCAGAACATCGCCATACGCCGGGTCTCCAAGTTTCTTTACGGCTATTGTTAATCAAAGGGTGTCCTGACACGTAGTGAAATTTGCTGTTATCGGAGCCAACGGCTGCATTGGGCGTGTATCTGTCCGCGTTCTTAAGGCCCGCGGCGACGAGGTTGTGCCATGCAGCAGCACAAAGTCTTCTGAGGAAATGTTACATGTTGATCTCACGAAGCATGAAACTTGGCAAAATCTACCCAAGCACCTTGATGGTGTCCTTGTTTGTGCCGGCGAGGGAAGTCTGCGGCAGTGCAGGGCAATGCCGGAAGAGACGGCAGCGGTAAACGTAAGCGGCACAGCCGGTTTTGTGGCGAAGTTGCAGAGCGCAGGAGTGTTCAGCGTGGTGATCTCTACAAATTACGTTTTCGACGGGACGCGGGGCGACTTCTCCCCGCAGGATATGGTCAGTCCGGCCTGCGAATACGGGCACCAAAAAGCACGGTTGGAGCAAGCGGTGAGGGCCTGGGAGGGGGGTGGAGGTGTCGCTATTGTGCGGTTAACAAAGGTTCTCAGCGACCACAATCTACTCCTTCAATCTTGGGCCTCGCGTTTGAGGCAGGGCCAGCCTGTTGTGGCCGCCCGAGATGCGAGGGCAGCGTTCCTCACACCGGACGCGGTGGCAGAGGGTCTGGTTCGCGTGCTAGCGGGAAGCAAAACCGGCCTTTGGCAACTGAGCGCCAGCGACGATCTGGCTTGGGCAGAAGTAGCGGTTACGCTGTGCGATGAGCTTGGCCTGACGCGTGACCTCGTCATCGGAAAAGAACTGATGGATATCGACCCAAAGACAGAGTTCGTGCCTTTGCATGGCACATTGGCTGCGGTTATGCCGGGCGGCACGGAGACACTGCCTTCAATGCTTGCTGTTCGGCGCTGTCTGGAGAGTATTTGCGGCCGGAGATGAGCAAGAACGCAGAAGGCCAACGCAGGGCATCGCCGCCCTCCGCTCCAGTTTTCAAGGGGTCGCCACTGGGATGGCTGATCGCGTTCCTCGTCGTTTTCCTCACGACCTGCGGCTACGGCTGGTTGTCCAATCTGCCTTCCCAAGAAGAGTACTATGGTGGCATTTCGCGTTTCATCTGGAACTTTAGGCAAACGGCTCTTGCGGGCCCCGAATGGTGGTCCGTCTGGTTCATGCAAGGTCACTCTGCTGCATCTTTGCTCCTCTGTGCGGTGCCGCTTCTTTTCGGCAGCTTCTTCGTGTCGATCTTCGGCGATATCAATGGGCTGAAGATCGCAATCCTCTTGACGGTAGGACTTGGCTCGCTGGGATTGTATGGCTTTGTCTCACGACTCACAGGCAACGGTTGGACTGCGTTCGCATCCGCTGTGTTGTACGCTCTCAGCCCGCAATTCTTGGTCAGGGTTGTCAGCTTTGAGCACTACATGGGTTCGGTAGCCTATATGTTTGCGCCGCTTATTCTTTGGTCCTTCCTTACTGTGGCGGATCAGGGGTCTTGGCGGGCCTCGGTGCTTCTCGCCGCTGCTTGGGCGGGGATGATGCTTTCGTACACCAAGTTGGCTTTCATGTTTGCGCCTCTTGCCGGGGTATTTTTCCTTTGGTTGCTCCTCGATCGTCCTGATCGGCGTGTTGCTTTGGTTCGCGGAACGCTTGTCTCGGTCGCGCTCGTGTTGGTAATGGCTGTGGTTCTCCTGCTTCCGTTAACTCGCGAATACCAATGGGTGTCGGCGTTCTCTTTCGACAATTTCGCTGGATGGCAACAGGCTTTTGCCATGAAGAACTTTACGTCGGTGCTCGATCGGGCCAACGGATTGTCCGCCAACATGCGGCCGGATTTCGTGGCCGACCGCGGACAGTTCTACCTCGGCCTTGTCACGCTCTTCGCGGTGGGAGCTGTCTTCTGGTGGTCGCGCAAACACGTGGAGTGGTTGGCCACGCGCAACGGGGTGCTGCTCCGGTTGTTTGTCGGCATGACACTGTTGGCGCTCTGGTTTTCGCAGGGACCATTTTCTGTCTTCACCGGCGCCCAAGAATTTCTCAAGGCATCACCGAAGGCTCCTGATTGGATTGCCGCACTGATGTGGTTGATGACCTGCATTCCGCCTTTTCTCATTTACGCGATTCTGCCGGCGGGGTCGCGGCGTCGTGTCTGGGCAACTTTGCTTATCCTGGTTTATCTTTTTGTGCCCAGTTTCCTTCTGCTGGAGAAACTCCCGATGTATCGCGATATCCGCGCGCCGTGGGGGTTCTGGGAAGCTGGTTTTTTCGCTTCTGCGGTTGCCGGCGGTATAGCGTTGCATCAGCTATTTGCCGCGCTGATTGAGAAGCGTGACCGACTGGTCGTCGCCGGGTTGCTCGGAGTGATTCTTCTGCTCGACTCCTCGGCTTATTTCTCCAAGTTCTTCGCCCCGGGGTTGCCGGCACAGACCTTCAGTGACTTTGACCGCTCCCAGGATTATCTGAAGACGTCGCTCATCGAGGGGCGGGTCTATCCGATGTCCGGACGGTATTTTTACCTGCGCACGCCGATGCTATCGGGACGTGGATTGAACAGTGAAGCGTCTTGGAGCCACTTCCAAATGCGAGGAGTGAGGGCGCTGGTCAATGGGGCCAACTCTTCGCCAGGGGCCATGCAGACTTATATGCGGGTGGGGGGAATTTCGCATGTGCTCCTCGACAAGAAGGATCCCTTCACGCCACAGGAGATCCAAAATGCCTTTGCCCAGGCCTATCCGACGGGGTTCGACTCGGAGTTCATCCGGGTGCTGGAGAACAAGGACTCGCTGGCTCCGGCCTTTGTTGCGCGGGAATACATTGCGATGGACCCGGACACGGAGGCGCTGGCGCCGGCCTTTCTTGATGCAGCGGGGCGAATCAATGCGGTGCCGGTCGAACTCGAACCGAACCAGCGCAGTTTTCCCTTCCTCGCCGGCACGGGGTCGGCGCAAAGCGGAATCCAAATTGCCCAGCAATACGCGCAGGGTCCGGGCGCTCCGTTCCAGCGCGTGTCCTTCAGCACGCCGCGGAAAGATCCGTCCAGGATGTCGTTCGATCCCTTCGGAACGCGCGAAGGATGGCTGGTGGTCACCGAAGCATGGCACCCGGATTGGCGCGCCTACTCCGACGGTACGCAGATTCCGATTTTCAAAGCCTTCGGCGGGCTTATGGCCGTGCCCCTCGGGCGGACCAATGGCGCGATCGAATTCGTCTTCTCGCCTCCGCGCTGGTATGACCTTGCCGTTTGGATTTCCGGCCTTTCGTGGGCCGGTGTGCTCGGCATGTTGCTCATCATGCCCCTTCCTTTCATTCCCAAGCGGTGGAAGGATTGGTGGACCGGAGCGAATAAGCAGACGCATCTGATCACCACGCCGACGGGGACTGTCGACAAGGTGGTGGTGGTTATCCCGACCTACAACGAGCGCGAGTCGATCAACAAGGCAATTGACTTGGTCCTTGGCCTCCCGCGTCAGGCGGATGTTCTGGTCGTTGATGACGGGTCGCCGGACGGCACCGCGGGCGTGGTTCGCGCCCGCCCCGACTTCAACAAGCGCATTTTCCTGCTCGAGGGCAAAGGCAAGGCGGGGTTGGGTACGGCTTACCGCCGCGGATTCCAATGGGCAGTCAACAACGGTTACCAGGCGGCGGTCGAAATGGACGCCGATCTCTCGCATGACCCGGCAGA
>Ga0247836_1004951_pt1 | contig 16037 bp, 13 predicted proteins | sample LaCruzMarch2015__4_FD_187116 | JGI IMG/M metagenome (GOLD analysis project Ga0247836, IMG submission 187116) | Freshwater microbial communities from meromictic Lake La Cruz, Castile-La Mancha, Spain - LaCruzMarch2015_14m | ecosystem: Environmental > Aquatic > Freshwater > Lake | place: Spain...
AAAGAGCTGCAGTGGCGCCATATTGAGTTTTTAGAAAAAGACCATTCCAGATTGATTCATATTCATTTACCGCAAGGTAAAACCGGTGCTCGTAAGATCATTGCGCGTCATGAGCTGTGGCCTGTGCTGGAAAAGCTTCGTGAATTACAACCCAAATTTGCTGATCTCACGCTCGATCAATTAATTGAATCCAAGAGCAAAGAGTATGTGTTCAGAATGCGTAATGGCGAGCGCCCCTATAGCTTTGTGAATGTGTTTGGAGACGGTATTCGCGCAGCCAATATGCTGACCAATGGCAAGGACACTCAAGAGCGGAGTCTCTATAGCCTACGCCATTACTACGCTACGCAGCGTATCTTAGAGGGCTATACCTACGAAGATTTAGAAGCGCAAATGGGCACCAGCGCTGAAATGCTACGCAAGCACTACAACCACCTCGATGTGCTGATGATTGCAGAACGCTTGGCAGGAAAGACGCCTAACAAAGCCAGTGGTCAAAGTGACGAGATCTTACGTTACATGAATCCAGCCAAGGCCAATATGCTAGGTTTGATTGCCTTGACAACGGGCATTCACATTCCATTGCAAGAGCAAAATCCATCAGCAGCCAAAGAGCTTGCACAAGAGCTCTTAACCAACAGCAAGAGTAAAGTTTAAGTTTATGAATAAAAAGAGCTCATCCCACACGACCATGCTGCCAGTCACTGCATTTTTCGTTCGCAAGGCAGAGGCCGCTCTAGCTAAGACCGCTAATCGTGTAGCTGATTTACATTTCTTTGAGCAGGTCTTGGTAAGACTAAAGTCTGGTGAAGATTTGAGTCCAGAGCTAGCGGCATTTAAAAAGGTAGATAAAAAGGTAGCCATTGAGTCAACCAAGACAATGATAAAACGCTGCAAAGATGATTTAACCAAAGGCTACTGGGATATTAAGAGTAAAAAGATCACCCTTAAAGTCAAAGCAGAGTTTATTGAGGATGAATTAGTGCCACGCTATACCGCACAATATAAGGTGGCAATTAAGAGTGGTGAAGTAGTGATTCAAGTAGAGACTGCTGGAGTAACAGTTGAAGTCTATACAAATACCAAAAAATGCAAAGCGACTACTGAAGAGCAGGTTCAAGATCAGGTGATGAAAGAGCTAGTTCTTTCAGGTATGCGTTAGTTAAAGTAACGCCTTCGATTGAGCTCTCTCGAGACCGATGTATTAATAAAGGCTTAAACCACCCTTAAGGAATAAGTACTTATCATATATTGCATCAAATGAATAAATTGCACATTATTTAGTACTCTAATAGCTTTCTAGTGGAGCATTCTAATAATTAATGGTAGTTTTGAGATGAATTACCATAAGATATTACAGGTAACCAACATAGTGATTAGATAATAAATTGCAGATCAGACAAAATAGCGTTGTAACAAATAAAAAATTCGGCTTTTTTTGTGGCTGGGTTCTTTTATTGCTAGGACTATACCAAGCGGCTTTAAATTACTCATCCTATTTGTGGCCGTTCTTGATCGTACTTGCCGCATTGATATTTGTGCTAGCCCATTACAAATCTTCAATTTTTAGTACATTAAATCGGATTTGGATTATTGTCGGGAAAATGATGGCTTCAGTTATGAATCCATTGATTCTTGGTTCAATCTATTTTTTTATAATAACTCCGATTGCATTAGTCACTAAACTTTTTGGCCGAGATGAGCTACGGATGAAAAAGATGGGTACTTCAAGTTATTGGGTTACAAAAAACAAGACCGATAAAAATTCAGAATCTATGAAGAATCAGTTTTAAACTATCAAATGCTATTTCTTAAAGAATTATTGTTGTTTCTGAGGGCCCATAAAAAACTTTGGCTTTTGCCAGTTATTTTGCTGATGGTTTTGATTGGTTGGCTTTTAATTTTTGCGCAGGGTTCAGTTTTTGCGCCATTTATATACACTATTTTTTGATGAATATTCTTGGCATATCAGCCTACTATCATGATGCTGCAGCCTGTTTAGTTGTAGACGGCATCATAAAATCAGCTGCGCAAGAAGAGCGTTTTACTAAGATTAAACACGATCCCTCTTTTCCACGTTATGCAATTCAATTCTGTTTGAACCAGTCTGGCCTAGTCCCAGATCAAATTGACTATATTGTCTTCTATGACAAACCTTTTTTAAAGTTTGAAAGAATACTTGAAACATACTTAGCTTTCGCCCCCAAGGGGATTAAATCATTTATTTCTTCAATGCCAATTTGGCTAAAAGATAAATTATTTCAAAAATCAATCCTCGTTTCTGATATTGAAAGTATGTGGGGCTGTAATGTTGATTGGATAAAGCGCTTATTATTTTCTGAGCATCATGTAAGTCATGCTGCAAGTGCATTTTTTCCATCCCCATTTGATAGGGCAGCTGTTTTAACTATGGATGGTGTGGGTGAGTGGACAACAACATCTCTTGCTGTGGGGCGCGACAATAATTTAACTGTTGAAAAAGAAATACGTTTCCCGCATTCAATAGGGCTCCTTTACTCTGCTATGACAAGCTATATAGGGTTTAAGGTTAACTCAGGTGAGTACAAGCTAATGGGGCTCGCGCCTTATGGAAACCCAATTTACTCAAAATTAATTAAAGACCATCTTATTGATATCAAGGATGATGGCTCTTTTCACTTAGATATGTCTTACTTCAACTACTGCACTGGTCTCACAATGATCAATATAAAGTTTGAAGAATTATTTGGTGGGTCATCTCGTATGCCAGAATCATTGCTAACACAGCGAGATATGGATTTAGCCTCTTCAGTTCAAGAAGTGATTGAAGAAGTGGTTCTAAAAATCGCATCTAACATTGCAAAAACGACTAAAGAAGAGAATCTTTGTCTTGCGGGTGGCGTAGCATTAAATTGTGTGGCGAATGGCAAGCTTGTTAAATCAAAACTTTTTAAAAATATTTGGATCCAGCCCGCCGCAGGAGACGCTGGGGGTGCTATTGGTGCCGCTCTTGCTGCCTATCATCTTCATCTGAGATGCCCGCGTTATATCTCAACAGGTCAAGATGGAATGAGCGGCTCCTTTTTGGGCCCCGAATATTCAAATTCTGAGATTGAATCTCAGCTTAAAAAGCTAGGTGCAAGCTATGTGACTCTGAGTGATGGGGATCTGATTAATGTCGCAGCTAAATCTCTTGCAGATAAAAAAATAATTGGCTGGCATCAAGGTCGAATGGAATTTGGTCCAAGGGCTTTAGGTAGCAGATCTATACTGGCTGATTCAAGAGTACCGGATATGCAAAAGCTGCTGAATTTGAAAATAAAATATCGCGAATCTTTTCGCCCTTTTGCGCCTAGTATCCTTTCTTCAGATAGGTCAAATTGGTTTGAGCTAGAGCAGGACAGTCCTTACATGCTGATTGTGGGAAGAGTTCGCTCTGATCAAATTTTATCTACTCATCAAAGTGAGCAGGATTTATTCGGATTAGCAAAGCTTAATGTTATTAGATCAACAATTCCAGCTGTAACCCATGTTGATTATTCTGCAAGGGTGCAAACAGTGCATAAAAATACTAATTTTAGATTTAGTCAACTTATTGAAAAATTCAAGGACCTTACGGGATGTCCCTTAGTTCTCAATACCTCTTTTAATGTGAGGGGGAGGCCAATTGTTGAGTCTCCTGCAGATGCTTTTAAATGTTTTATGGCAACAGATTTAGATTGCTTATTTATTGGAAACCAGTATCTGCAAAAAGATCGCCAAAACCAAGGGCTGGTAAAGGCTTTCAAGGAGGAGCTGGAACCTCTTGATGATTAGCTGTTTGCTATTAAGCTAAGGTAGGATGTACGCTTAATACTATTTAATTCTAGTTAAAAACTCATAAAAATCATATAGTTATAGAAATTTTAAGATAATTTTAAGATAATTTTAAGAATATATTGTGTTGGTAAGATATATAAATTAATATTAACTAGCAAGATATCCATTTCAATAGGTGTGCCATGAGCAAAAAATCTTTTTTAGTCCCAATAGTTGCTGCCATAGCTGCTCTAACTTCATCACCAAGTTTTTCGGCCCAGCATAAGATTTCAGACGCCTTGTCTGACCCGATGGCATCTAGAAATTCTGATTCTCTTCAGGGAGCATCTGAGCGGATGATTCAAATGGTCAGGGGCACAGAGCTTCATGATCTGATATTAAAGTCTAGTGAAAGCGGTCAAACATACGCATATCACAGCTCCCATCGCTCCCACAGCTCGCATCAGTCACATAGCTCCCACTATTCAAGTCGTTAGTAATTTTGACTGTCTCGGTTGAAATAATTTTCGATAGTCGAGTTTTTTCATTAGACTCGATTAAAAAGGCAACCTATCGCTACATTGACAAGTTTTCAGCCGACATTAGCCTGTCTGAATTCCAGATTACTTGCCATTTAAATTTCTCATCAAGTTATACATCTGCCGCCGCAGAACATGTAGTTGATGATTTTAAAAAAGAAGTTCTCGATCAAGATCTTAGAAAAACTATTGCATTAGAGACTTCAGGCGTAAGAAATTTGATACTTGCGCATGCTTTTTCCAGAACTAGTCTAGTTCAACCTGATGGCTAAATTTCAGACTCTTAAGTTTTACTCCCAGAATGTAAACAAGGGATATGAGCTCCTTCCATTCAAATTCAGTGAACTCGATGCTAGTCGTTATTTATTAACAAATATAGCTGGTGAATATTTGGTGTTAAGCAAGGAGTTAATGAAGCCATTTGTTGAACATAGGCTCGACTCCGATAGCGATGAGTATATTGATCTTCGCTCAAGACAGTTTTTACAGGATGATCACAATAAAGTTTCAGTAGATTTACTGTCTTTAAAGCTCCGAACTCGTTTTTTTAGTCTTTCACAATTTACAGCATTACATATTTTTGTAGTTACTCTTCGCTGTGAACATAGCTGCCCATACTGTCAAGTTTCACGGCAGTCAGAAGACCGAGTATCTTTTGATATGACTACAGAAATGGCTGACAAGTCATTAGAGTTGGTTTTTAAGTCACCATCCCCTATGATCAAGATTGAATTTCAAGGTGGCGAGCCATTACTTAACTTTGAGATTATTAAGTACGTTGTTCAACAAGCAATTGAAATTAATATGCAGGAAAAAAGAAACCTTGATTTTGTCATTGCTACTAATTTAGCACTAGTTGACTTAAACATACTTGAGTTTTGTCGCAAACATGATATTCATATATCGACTTCATTGGATGGGCCCGAAGATCTCCATAATAAGAATAGGCCAAGAGTCGGAAAAGATAGCTATAAAAAAGCTGTAGATGGTATTCAATTAACTAGAGAGGTTCTGGGTAAAGATAAGGTTTCGGCCTTAATGACTACCACTGAAGCTAGTTTAGGTAGGGCAAAAGAAATTATTGATGAGTATTTGGCTATGGAGTTTGGTGGTATTTTTCTTAGACATCTCTCACCTTATGGCTTTGCAATTAAGACCAAATCTTATTTAGCCTATTCTACTGAGAGGTGGTTGGCTTTTTATAACGAGGGACTTGACTATATTGTTGATCTTAACCGCAATGGCATTGATTTTCGTGAGTACCATGCATGTACAGTTTTAACTAAAATGCTTACTAGTAATAATCCAGGCTTTGTTGATCTGATGAGTCCGGCAGGGTTGGGAATTGCGGCTGCAGTCTATAACTATGATGGCACCGTTCACCCATCTGATGAGAGTCGAATGCTCGCTGAAATGGGTGATGATACTTTTGTGCTGGGTAATGTGTTGGAGAACTCCTATGAGGAGATCTTTGCATCGGATGCTCTCTTAATGCCGCTTGAGGAGTCTTTTGCTCTAAGCGCTCCAATGTGTTCAGACTGTGCATATGAGCCTTATTGTGGAGCAGAGCCAGTTTATCATCATGGTATCCATCAAGACTTCTTGGGCAGGAAGCCTAACTCAGATTTTTGCCATAGAAATATGAGTATTTTTAAAAGTCTAATATTGCGGATGGAGGCTGATCCATTTGTGAGGACTCTATTTCTAAAATGGGCTAATAACTTATGATCAGCCTATATGGAAAGGTAACCCATTTGGGGGGTTCTCCGCTTCGTGGTGGCCCAATTGCACTGACTACTAATCCAAATTTACCCGCACCCTTAGCCAGAAAATTTGCTCTAATATCAGACAGTCCAATCATTCCATCTGGTTATCAGGCAGTTTTTAGAAAAACGCTATTAACGACTCCTGGTTTGAGTGAGTATCTTCTCCCCAGTGAATTGTTTTACTTGGATGATGGTGATTTTATTGCTGTAAATCCTACAAACTTATTTATTCGCGTCTTATACAGGGCAAAGTCTAAGCAAAATTCTATATTACTTACTGAAAGATGCAATCACTATTGTTTGATGTGCTCTCAACCACCCAAGAACGTCAATGATTCTTGGCTTCTTGAAGAAACCAAGCAGCTCATTAAGATACTGCCTAACAGTACATCCGAAATTGGATTCACAGGCGGTGAGCCAACTTTATATGGACAGGGTTTTATTGACTTGATGACCCTAACTAAAAATTATTTACCTCACACCTCTATTCATATTTTGAGTAATGGAAGAGCTTTCTCTAACTTTGAATTTGCTCGCTCCTACTCAGATATAGGGCATCAAGATATGATGCTGGGAATTCCAATTTATTCAGATGATCCGGTACGTCATGATTATGTAGTTCAAGCGAGTGGGGCTTTTGATGAAACTATACGCGGTATCTTGAATTTAAAAAGCCTCAGTCAAAAAGTTGAAATTCGCGTAGTTCTGCATAAGCAAACAATTGGGCGCTTAGAGAAGTTATGTGAATTCTTGGCTCGGAATCTTTTATTTGTTGATCATGTAGCTCTAATGGGGCTTGAGATGATTGGGTTTACCCGCGCCAATATTGATGAGTTATGGATAGATCCATATGAATATAAAGATATTTTAAGTTCTGCTACTTTGCTTTTAAAGAGTTACGGGATGAATGTATCTATCTACAACCATCAGAGATGTTTAATTAATGACGATGTTGTTTTTGCTAATAGGCGATCTATTTCTGATTGGAAAAATGAGTATGTTCCCGAATGTAGCGGCTGTTCAATGACAAGTGAGTGCGGGGGGTTTTTTACTTCTGGTATGCAGTACAAATATAGTTCCCATATAAAACCTTTTGCGTAAGTAGATTTAATGAAGAAATTCGCCTTTTATTTCATCACAATTATGGGGCTGCTCATCTTTGCCATAATTGTTGATTATTCTGCAGGTTTTTTTCATGAGGCCTCTTTTTTTAGGAAATCCTCTTCTATATTTCAAGGTGAGGTAGCTCCACTCCATACGACTACAAATCATTTGCTGCCAAACTTGCATGATGATTTCCCTGATGAGCATCATCCTTCGGGGAGGAGATTGGTGCGCTCTGATCGATTCGGAATATTACAGGGGCCAGATACTGGAGTCTCAGACAATCAAACTAGGGTTCTTTTTCTGGGCGGGTCTACGACAGAGAATAATGAAGTACATGAGGAATTTAGATTTCCTTATTTGGCCATTTCCCAACTCAATAAAATTTCTGGAATTAATTATATTGGTATAAATGCTGGTGTTAGAGCACATACAACCCAAAATAGCATTAACCTATACTTGAATCATCCATCCCCGGATATTGAGGCTGCTAAGTATGTAGTGATGATGCACAATATTAATGACCGCCTAAAATTAGCGCTTGATAAAAGCTACAAAGCTACACTCAATACGCACTCGCAATCATCACTTGAAGCTTCTGTCGGCGGCCTAAAATCATCTGCTTACTCACTTTTTCAATGGGCTAGATCAAAAAGCAATCTAATCTATTTGCTTGATTCGAGCATATCTAGCCTCTTCATTTCAGATAATGGAATTTTTGTTAACGAAAGAATTCTAGATAAAGTTGCCAATATTAGCGAGACCGATGTTAGTAAGTTTCAAGAAAATTTGAAAATATTTGCAGACATAGTTAAGGCAAAAGGTAAAGTTCCCATCCTAATGACCCAACCTCTTGGTAAGGACTCTAAGGGTCAGGATATATTCAATGACTCTATTAGAAAAATTTCTCTCCAAAATAAAATTCCGCTAATTGACCTTGATCTTGAATCAAAAAAAATTACTGAAAAAGATAGATTATTTTTATCTGACGGGATTCACTTTAATGACCATGGCTCCAAATGGGCCTCTGACTTCATTGCGGCAGAGCTAGCTTCAATTCTTAAAATTAAGTCTAGCAAGAGCATACTTTTGGATACCTGCAAACCAATTAATAGTAATGGCAAAAATATTGTTAATCAGCCCCTCAATAGAAATCTTCTTGAGGGTAGGTATCCATCATTAAGCTCTGATGAAAAAAATATGTTGTATCAATCTTATCAGGATGGCAAAACCTTAATTAAGGTTTTAGATCTTGGGTCTGGTAAGTCATCCGTGCTGTTGGAAAGGGCTGGTATTAACACGATTGAACACCCCACATGGCTTAGTGCTAGTCAAATTATTTATGGATATAAATCAGGCGGCCATAGTCTTTTATACCTTTTTGATATGAAGACTAGGGTTTCAAGCCTTTTAATTCCAAATTCAAACTTATTCGGCGCGATTGCTAGTGTCTCAAATTTAGGCGAGATTGCTTTTGCAGGTTATGAGTTAGGTGCTAACCAGCCCCCAATTCCTGAAATTTATTACATGAAGTCTTTTTCTTCTCCTCCAATTAAGATTACCTCAACTCGATTTGAGAAGTGGAGGCCTTTTTTCAATGAATCTGAAAAATCAATTTTTTTTATTGGTTCTCCAGATGGAAATTACTTTAACCTTTACAAAGTTGCCATTGATAGTAAGTCTATGTCTCTTGTGTACTCAGATTTAGCCAAGAATCATTGGGACCCCGCAATCTCTCCGGATGGCAAAAAGATTAGTTTTGCCCAAAAAAATAAATTTGATTTTGATCTTTTTATAAGTCAGCTCCCTGTGAGTGTAGAGCATTTGATTCGGTATGCATCCACATCAGAGGATGAGTGGGATCCAAGGTTCAGTCCTGATGGCAGCTACCTTCTATATGCTGGATCCTCTATTTTTGGATCTCAAATTAGAGCTATTTGTTTAAAGTAGCCCATTATATTTTCTAGTATTAAAAGTAATCTTTTTAGATATTCAATAGTACTTAAGATGAATAAACCACCACCTTAGAGCTATCTTGTATCTGCACTGCAATGGAGCCTTGCTGTTTCTTTCTCAGTACCGCTGCCAGCGCATCATTAAATGAGCTAATTTACTATCTCACGAGTGGATAATTTTTTTGAGTCATTGAGAATATTTTAGAAACTTAATGCATATTACTCAGCGCAAATATCTTCTTTACTTGATTTTACATATAGCTCTATCCATGAACTACTACCTCCAGATCCAGTACTTGTAATCCAGGCGGCTTTAATTTTTCTCTTTCCTTCTGCCGATAATTCAAATCCAACTTTTTCAGAAGATTTACAAATTTGTCTATATTTAATTTTTTCCATACCGAATGACTTGATTGGATTAAAGGAGCAGTTCTCAGCCGTTGAGCCAAAACATATACCATCTGAATCTTCAGTTCCCGGTTTAATTGTGATTATCTCCACCCCATACTTTGGATTTCCATAATTTTCATAAACAATACTCCAAGCAAGTTCGGTTGTCTGTTTTTTCAGAACAGTAGATTTATTCCCCATTACATTGATCCGTACCAGTCCAGTGCGACTGTTATATGCACCCTGGGCTGTATCTATTGATTTGTATGAATCATCTAGCCAATTAATTTTCGTATTACTAAGGTATCCCCAGTCGACTAAATTCATGTCTGTTGGAGGCATAAGAAAAAGTATTATCTCGCCTAACTCGAGAGAATTTAAGCTGTTTACTGAAGATGGATAAACACTAATCTCTGGCTTTAATTCTTCCCGATTAAATTGCAAATATCCTAAAGCAAGCACCATCGCAATTAATGCAGTTATAAATAAATTTTTTGCATTTTTCATTTAGACTTTCATATTTTTTAAATGCCGCATTGGCCTCGTCCTATAAATTAGCAACCAAAACGATTGCTCCTATCCCCACAATTGTTGCTACAGCAATTGATGCCCCCAAGGCAATTAAAAAACCCTTTTTTGGCTTGACAAAGGCATAAGTAGCAATCCCAGCAATTGCACCAAATATCCCAAAAAGCTTGAATAAGCACACGTACCCGAGGGCAACTACAAACCAATTCTCATACCACTTTTCCTTCTTCTTAGTTTCAGACAATGGTTCGACTACATTGGATGCTGAATTATTACCAACGACCGAGTTATAAGAGTTTTCCTGCTTTTCTGTAAGTGGCGTTTCATCCGTACCAGTGGGCGCAGTTTCGGAAAATGACTTATTTCCGCAATTCGGACAAATTCTCATGGTTGGAATTGCAGTATTTCCGCAAGAGGTACAAAAAAGCATATCCATTAGCAATCTCCTTAAGCAGTAATTGGATAATATAGACATAACGTACACTTGACAAGTGACATTTTGACAATTACTATGAATCTATGAATAGCGGACGACTAAAAGAATCGATTTCCTTATTAGGCATTGACCATCAAGAATTAGCAAATTTCTTGGAAGTCAATTCAAGAACAGTAAAAAGATGGCTTTCAGATGAAATACCCGTGCCTACCGGTATTAGGAGATTGCTAGAGGCTTGGACTATTTTGCATAGAATGGGGCTTCCATGGAGACCTGATGGTGCGAAATTTACATCGACAAATGTCATAAAACAGCAAATCGCTCTGCACAATCAAACGGTATTAGAACTAGCTGAAGTTATAAAAAAAGTTCAGAAGAGGGGCGGAGCAGCTGCGCCTTGGGTAGTGGATTTAAACACCAAAAGAGCAAGCCTAGAAAAAATGTGGGTCAGTTTTTATATGCTGCCTAGCGGCGGTTTTGTACCGCAATCGTATGGCAGGCTAGATAGGGACATAGATTTAGAAAGAGACAGATCAATACTTGAAGATGCGTTTGTCTGTATTGCAGAAAAAATTGCTGTGCAGAGAAAAAGACAGCTCGAAGCTAAATGGGATCTTGTGGAAATATAAGATGACTTACAAATACTGCTCAAAATGTAATACACAGACTATAGAGACTATGAAGATATGTCCAAACTGTGGATTTAAAGATTTTACAAGCTCGCCGACTATCAATCACGTTGCAGCAATTAGTAATACAAATATAAATACTAAAAAAATCGAAACAAGAAAACAAAAAGGATGGAGATTTTTTAAATCGACTTTTGGATTCTTCATGCTAATCATGATAGTGAGATTAGTATTTGTTCCACTTAATGCAATAAAAATACTTGAGGTTCTTGTAAGCATGATATTTGGAGGATTATTTTGTGCGGCTGTAGCATTTGCTATTGGTTATGCGCTTCCTCAAAAATGAGAATCTTATTTTTATTCTTTGTAGTCCTCTTTCCACAAACTGGTTATGGGCAAACTATATGGGATACCTCGGGTCATCCAAAGGCAAATGGCTTAGAGATTAAGATGAAAATACCTGCTGGCTATGAAGCTAAAGAAGGTGAAAAACCTCATATTGTTCAAAAATTTGTCAATACTACAACTGACAGCAGAATTACTAGGATGTGTATGTTATTCATAAAAGATATGGGGCGAGAGCTATCAAAAAAAGATGCAATTGAAGTCTTTGATGACTATCAATCAATTCTTAAGGAGATTGGAACCCCGATAGGTAAGGCGACCAAAACAACAGTTGAAACTCTTCCGGGGGCAATTGGAGATATCTATATTTCAATGAATAGAGCAGGGCTAGATATGGTCATGATCATGAGGAGCATGTCTACGATATATAAAAGGAATTATATTAGTTTTCAATGCAGCGTTGGCACAGCAAAGAATTCTCCCTATAGGATAAATGAGGAATTTATAAAAGCAACTCCTGAATTTTTTACTTTTTTTAATGGCGTAACAATTAGAAATGTTTATAGATAATTTAATGAAAGAGAAAAATGACTATTGATTACTCTGAAAATCCAAACCAAAGGACTCCCTGTGTATTAGTCCTTGATACTTCTGGCTCAATGCAAGCAGCAACCGCAAATGGTGGAACAAGGATTGGCGCCCTCAATGAAGGCATTAAACTTTTAGAGCAATCATTAAAAGATGACTCCACTGCACTTGTAAGAGTTCAACTGGCAATTGTTACCGTTGGCGGCCCACAAAATGATGCTGATTTGATGATGGACTGGACTGATGCAACCCATTTTCAAGCATTTCCTTTGAGGGCTGATGGATCCACGCCACTTGGCAGAGGCCTAAGAATTGGATTACAGCTTGTAGAGCAAATTAAGAGTGATTTGAAGTCTTCAGGCATTTCATACACCCGCCCTTGGATGATGGTGATTACAGATGGGGAGCCTACCGATAATACTGAAGAGTGGTCTAAAGCGGTTATGGAGTGTAAAGACGCGGAGTCCAATCGTAAAGTAGAAATTTTTACAATAGGCGTTGAAGGAGCAAATATGTCAAAAATTTCAGAACTGAGTTCAAAACCACCTTTGCAATTAGAGGGCGTGAAATTTAAAGAATTATTTGTATGGCTTAGCGCAAGCCTAAGTGCAGCATCTAGAAGTAGGCCGGGGGATAAATTGGAGTTGCCATCAACCGATCCATGGCGACATGTAGGAATGTAAATTATGACTAATGAATGGCTAAATGGTGGTGCGAGCGTAGTAGGCTCTTCACATATAGAAACCAAAACTGTATGTCAGGATTCTTTTGAAATTGCCTATAGTCATGATAAAAGCTGGGTAGCTGTTGCAGTGTGCGATGGTGCAGGTAGCGCAAGAAAATCAGAGATTGGCTCACAACTTGTATCCAAAGCTTTTGCAAGCAAATTAATTCTTCTAAGCAATGAATTTGACACCAAAAAACCGGGGTTTTGGATTAACGACTTCCTCATTCAACAGGTGCTGAATGTACGCGAAGAGTTAAGAAAAATAGCAAATTCAGATAATCTTGATGACTACCACACCACATTAATTGCCTGTCTTGTTGGAAAAACAGGTGGATTCGTAATCCACATTGGGGATGGGTCATTGGTAGGCGGTGTAGCTAAGCAAGATCAGGAAGTTCTTTGGTTAGATTCCGAGAGATTTATATCAGAGCCTCAAAACGGAGAATATTCGAACGAAACGTACTTTATTACTGAACCAAATTGGATTAAAAATATAAGAGTAACCCCACTACCGCCACTAGATTGGTTCTTAATTGGCACAGATGGAGGGAGTGCATTCTATCTAAATCAATTAAATAGCGAAAAACAAGAATTTATCTCTTCATTCATAAGAGACATAAGATTAATTCCCCCTAAAAATTGGTCTGAAAGAATAAAAGAAATATTACAAGACAAAAAAGCAGACCCCATTACTGGAGACGATAAAACTCTAGTATTTTTTGCCAAAAGAAATTTTGTTGAAGCAAAGGCAGACTTAGCTTTTAAAAACACCGCAAAGCAAGAAACAATTCAAACCCCAAAAAAACCTGCTGAAATACCAGAGCCTAAAGTAGGAACCTCTAAGGTTAATCTTAAAACTACAAATAAATTACCGCTTAAATATAGATTCCTTTCCTTAGTTTTTTTACTCTTAAGTTTACTCGCCGGAATTGGTGTCCACCTTTACATGGGCTCAAGATAACTTTATGCAATGTCTTCTAAAAACTGCGGTTAATGGTGAAAAAGAAGTCATTATTGATTTCAAATCTCCACTAGGTAAAGGTGCTCAAGCCACAGTTTATAAATCTACAGTTGGCGGCATTAGGTATGCAGCAAAAATATTTCATCAACAGTCTAGCTTTGATGATAAAAAAATTGTTGCAATGATTGCAAATCCCCCGGAAAGACTCGAAGGGCTAACCGCAGGCATTCTTTATCCAAGATATTCTTGGCCACTTAGCATCATTATTGGCTCCAATAAACTTTCTATCGGATATTTGATGCCCTTAATAGACCAGGCGGAATCATTTACCTTAGATCACTACTACGATAAAAATCTTGGGAAAAAACTAAACTCGCCTGATGAGGTCGCACTTTCCTACAAATTAGAAGTTGCGACAAATTTAAGTAGTTTGGTTGCGGATCTGCACAGCCACGGACATTTTTTCATAGATTTTAAACCCCAAAATATTCGGGTTTTCAAGAGAACGCATGCGGTAACTCTTATTGATTGCGATGGATTTGCAATTGAATCAAATGCTGGTAAAAGATACCCGGCGGAATTGCTATCTACAGACTATATATCTCCTGAAGCATTTAGAAATAAGAGTGCGGCCAAAGATTTAGATATTAACCAAGATCGTTACGCATTAGCGACAATCATCTTTCAACTTCTTAATGGGGGCATCCACCCTTTTCAAGGAATTCCAACGGGGTCCCTTAACGCAGCCACAAATGATGAGAAGGCAGCATTAGGTTTGTATCCCCACGGATTGGTTGAAGATTTAAGAATTCATCCAAGGCCTCAAAGCGTACACCTTTGTTTTGACGATGTAACACGTGCATTGTTTGATAGGGCATTTATTGGCCCTCCTGATGCCAGGCCTTCTGCAGAAGAATGGGCAAAGCATTTGACGTCGCTTTTAGATAATAAACAATTAACTCGTTGTGAAAAAAATCCATACGACATACGTCATATGCGATTCTTAAACAAAGAATGTCCAGAGTGCTTGTTCCAAGAAGTTAAAGCGCAGAGAAATAATACTAAAAAGAAAAAAACTACAATTGATTTCAATAAGTTAAACCAAGGTACTGGCTCTGTACATACACAGCAGAACTCTTCACCTAAATCAAATTTGCTTTTAAGCGTAGGAATGTATTTATTTGTTGGGATCCTTCTATTTGTCAGTGTTGTCGCGATTCTAAAAGAAACTAATAAGGCGCCAGCAAATATATCTACTTCTGTTGGAGAGCAATACAAAAATATTCTGACTGATAAATATTTGAGTAAGTTAAATAAGATTGAAGAGATTTCAACAACAACAAAAAGTAAATCTGAAGGCGGGCATATTGTCAACGCAAGAGCTTCAAAATATTACGTGCTTGCATGGACTATTATTGGGGCAAGGGATACGCCATACTATCCCTTAGCCTTTAGATTAAATACGCAGGCATATGATCTAGGGCATCCCGAAGGCGCATCTAACCTAGGATACATGTATGAGTTTGGAATGGGCGTTCAACAGGACTTCCAAAAAGCCGCCAAATGGTACCGGAAAGCAATTGAAATGGGCCAACCCCATTCTGCACAAGCAGAACTCAGACTAGGGAATTTAATTGCAAACAATAAAATTCCGTCCAATACTAGAGTCCGTGAAGCCAGAATGTATTTTGAAGCTGGCATAGAGGTTGCTAATAACGGCAATTGGAAAGACTTAAAAAGCGGATACCTAAAAGAGCTTGGTGATGCATTAAATAGGTTAAACCAACCAAGCATCGAAGCACCTATAAGCACACCCTCAAAACAACTGAGTTCACCGCCTTCATCGAGTGGACTTCAAATTCAAGACCTTAGCATTGACGAAAAAGCATCCCTAGAATCAGCCTGCAATCAAGATAAAACACTAGGTGGTCCAAATGCATATACTGCTTGTGCAGATCGTAATTTAAAACTTCTCGCTATAGGCCCTAGATTACCAACATTATCTACATTTGATACTGAGAAAAGAGCAAATTTGGAAGCTGCCTGCTCTCAAGAAAAGTATTTGAAAGGTCCGGCAGCATATGCGAAATGTATAAGAAATCAGTTAGACCAGAAGAGGCAATAATGAGTTATTTAAAATATCTATTTGTAATAATAATAATTTCGCTTACACATGCGGTTGCTGCTCAATCTTTAAGAGAAACAATTAAAGAAAAAGGGCGAGACTATGTTTTGGATAATTTTTTAGAAATAGCAAAAATAATTAATGATGATGAAAAAATTACACTTGCA
>Ga0247836_1004952_pt1 | contig 16036 bp, 16 predicted proteins | sample LaCruzMarch2015__4_FD_187116 | JGI IMG/M metagenome (GOLD analysis project Ga0247836, IMG submission 187116) | Freshwater microbial communities from meromictic Lake La Cruz, Castile-La Mancha, Spain - LaCruzMarch2015_14m | ecosystem: Environmental > Aquatic > Freshwater > Lake | place: Spain...
GCGAAGCGATCCGTAAGGCGACCGACTCGGCGCGCAAGCGCATGGTACTCGTGGCAATCACCGGCAATACCATTCCTCATGAAGTGCTTGGCGAGTTCGGCGGAGGACGGGTTCTCCTGCGTCCCGCATCTCCCGGAACCGGCGTTATTGCCGGCGGCGGGGTTCGCGCGGTCATTGAAGCTGCCGGAATCCGCGATGTTCTCGCCAAATCTCTTGGCTCGGCCAATCCCTCGAATGTCGTGAAAGCGACCCTCGAGGCCTTGACCTCCCTTCGTCAGAAAGAGGAAATCTTCAAAATCCGCGGCAAGACGATGCGGGCACCCAAGGTTGAAGCCCCTGCTGAGCCCGCTGTGGCCGTCGCCTGAGGCAGACGTCCATTCGAAACCAACTTAAACTGACTTTTATCCCATGCGACTCCACGATTTAAAACCCAACAGCGGTGCGAAACACCGCCGGAAACGCCTCGGTTGCGGCGAGAGTTCCGGCCATGGCAAGACTTCGGGCAAAGGCCACAAGGGCCAAAAAGCCCGTTCCGGCGGCAGCATCCGCCCGAGTTTTGAAGGCGGACAAATGCCGCTTTTCCGGCGCCTTCCCAAGCGCGGGTTCAACAATGCCGCGTTTAAGATTAATTATGGCATCGTGAACCTTGATGACCTCGAAAAGAGATTTGAGGGCGGAGCGGCAATCAACGAAAAGCTCCTTCGCGGGGCGGGTCTGGTCCGCGGCAAACTCGATGGGATCAAAGTTCTCGGTCGGGGTGAACTCACGAAGGTGTTTCACATCGAGGCCGACGCGATTACCACATCGGCCAAAGAAAAGATCGAAAAGGCCGGCGGCTCGGTGACTCTCAGTGCAAAGCTGAAGGTCGCTGACGCCAAGTAGCCGGACGGCGGGCTGCGTTCCCGGGGTTGCCGCTTTTTTCATGATCTCCGCTTTCACCAACATTTTCAAAATCCCGGAGCTGCGTCAGCGCGTGCTCTTCACGCTGGCCATGGTGATCATCATCCGTGCAGGTTCGGCGATCACGACCCCCGGTGTGAACGCCGAGATTCTCGCTGAGTGGTTTCAGAATGTGGCGGGAAGTCAGTCCACGGGGGGCGTCGCCGCGCTTTTCAATCTGTTCAGCGGCGGGGCTCTCGCGCATTGCGCGATTTTTTCCTTGGGCATCATGCCCTATATCAGCGCTTCGATCATGATGCAGCTGTTGACAGCGGTGGTTCCCAAGCTGGGCAGGTTGTCGAGGGAAGATGGCGGGCGCCGCAAGATCACGCAGTACACGCGCTACGTGACGATTATACTTTGTATTTTTCAAGGTTACCTCCTTGCCAAATCGTTTGAGAACCCGCAGGCCAATCCCTTTCTTCCCGGAATCATGGACACGATCAACCGCAGCGGGATGGACCTCGTTCCACAGCCGGGGCTCATGTTCCAGTTCATCACTGTGGTGACGATGACTGCCGGGACTCTGTTTTTAATGTGGCTTGGCGACCAGATCACCGAGCGGGGTATCGGAAACGGCGTATCGCTCATCATTACAGTCGGTATCCTTGCACAGTTGCCGGCCGGCCTGATCCAGGCGTGGCGCACTTTTGTGCCCAGCGGCGAAGCGGGAGCGCAGGCGACGGTCAGCCCGGTGGTGCTTGTCCTGCTTGTCTTATTCCTGGTGTTCGTCGTGGCCGCTGTGATCGCTGTAACCCAAGCATTGCGCAAGGTGAGCATTCAATATGCCAAGCGGGTTGTGGGACGGAAGGTTTATGGGGGACAGACCCAGTACATGCCGCTCAAAGTGAACTATGCGGGAGTGATGCCCATCATTTTCGCCCAAGCCATCCTGCTTTTCCCGTCCACCATTATTAACATGGCCTTCCCGGCGAGCCGCACTGCGCAGGAAATCTCCGTCCTTCTTGCAACCGGGTGGCTCCACTACGTGCTTTTCGGCGCGATGATCTTCTTTTTCAGCTACTTCTGGGTCGCCACACAGTTTCAGCCAACGCAAATCGCCGACGACCTGAAGAAATACGGGGGGTTCATCCCCGGCGTTCGCCCCGGCAAGCCGACGGCCGATTTTCTCGAATATACGATGTCGCGGCTGACCTTTGCAGGGGCCATTTTCCTTACGGCGATTGCCGTGTTGCCCCAGTTGCTTTCGCAGTGGCTCAAGGTGCCATACATGACCGCACAGTTTTTTGGTGGAACCGGCCTTCTCATCATCGTCGGTGTGGTTTTAGACACCATGCGGCAGGTGGAAACCCACCTTCTCCAGCGGCACTACGACGGATTTCTCCGCAAGGGCAAGCTGCGCGGCGCCCGGGAATCCCGGCCCCGCCTCAGTTCCGGTCAGGCTCTCCGCGACGAGACGCTCGTTCTTATCTATGCCGGAGTGGGTGTGCTGGTCATCGCGGCCGCCACCATATATTTCGCGTCGCAGCGGTGAATGGCCAGGGATCGCTCCGATCCGTTCCTCTCCGTGCTGCGCGGAACGGACGCCCCAATGCACCGGATGCCACGCCGCGGCGCATGAAGAGCAGGCTGGTCTTGCTGGGAGCACCCGCATCGGGAAAAGGGACCCAGTCGGGTCTCATCACCGCCACGTTCGGAATTCCCTCGGTGTCCACCGGAGCCCTAATGCGCGAGGAGGGGCGGCGGGGAACCGACCTCGGCAAAGAAGCCGCCCGCTATACCACCAATGGCGGACTTTTTCCCGATGATCTTGCAATGCGCATTGTCTGGTCGTGGCTGGGAGGGCGGCGGCGGTTTTTGTTTGATGGTTTCCCGCGCACACTGGCACAGGCGAAGGCCTTCGATGCCGGTCTCTCCGAGCGTGGCCTCGCTTTGGATGCGGTTTATCTTTTGGAACTCCCCGAGGAGGAAATCCACGCCCGTATGCTAAGCCGGCTGACCTGCAGGCAATGCGGGGCGGTTTTTAACGAAGCCTTCCATTCCGTCTCGGTCGATACGCCGTGCCCCTCCTGCTCCGGGCCTCTCCACCGCCGCGATGACGATACGGAGGAAGCGTTGAAGCTTCGCATGGCCCAATATCGCGAACAGACCGTCCCGGTCGCAGACCATTACCGCGAAGCGGGCTTGCTTATGGCGATCGACGCAACGCCCGGCAGGGATTCTGTATTTGCCCGGCTTTACAGCGATATCCGGGAGGAAAATCCATGATTCCGATCAAGCGGGGGCACGAGATCGATAAAATGCGACGTGCCGGCGAGACAGCCGCAGAGATTTTGAACACCCTTGTTGACCTTGTTGCTCCGGGCCGCACCACCGGCGAGATCGATCATGCCGCTTCCCAACTCATGGCTGAGGCGGGGGTCCGCAGCGCGTTTCTCGGCTATAAAAAATTTCCAGGTCATATTTGTATCAGCATCAACGAGGAAGTCGTGCATGGCATCGGAGGTCCCCGGCGTCTGCAATATGGCGATATCGTCAAGATGGACGTGGGAATCATCCGCGACGGATGGATTGGCGACAATGCGATCACGGTCCCGGTGGGAATCGTGGACCCGGCAGTCGAGCGGCTTTGCACCGTCACGGAACAAATCCTCAACGGGGCCTTGGAACTCGCCCGCGCCGGCCGCCGCCTCGGGGACCTTTCAGCCTTTGTGGATGCGGAAGCCCGGCGCAACGGCTACAGCGTGGTCCGCGAGTTTGTCGGACACGGGGTTGGTCGCCAGCTTCACGAGGAACCCCAGGTTCCCAACTTCGGCCGCCGCAACTCGGGACCTGTCCTCAAGGCAGGAATGATCCTTGCTGTCGAACCCATGATCAACATGGGACAGGCCAAAGTCCGCATCCTCGACGACAAGTGGACAGTCGTCGCCGCCGATGGCCTCCCATCCGCACATTTTGAACACACGGTTCTTGTAACCGATGGCACACCGGAGATATTGACATGGCCAAGAAAGACGCTATTGAAGTAGCAGGGAAAGTCGTCGAGCTACTCCCGGGCACCATGTTCCGTGTGGAACTGGCGAACGGGCACCGTGTGTTGGCGCACATTTCCGGAAAGATGAGAATGCACTTCATTCGCATCCTTCCCGGCGACCAGGTCACAGTGGAGATGTCTCCCTATGATCTCAGTAAAGGTCGCATCACATTCCGCAAGAAAAACGAAACACTAAAACCGTCCCTGGTCCCATGAAAGTCCGAGCATCCGTCAAACGCATTTGTGAAAACTGCAAAATCGTCCGCCGCAAAAATGTGGTGCGCGTAGTCTGCAAAAACCCGCGTCACAAGCAAAAGCAAGGTTGAATCAACAACCACCATCCCTGAAACCTCAAAACTAAGAATCCTATGCCACGCCTCCTTGGAGTAGAAATCCCCGGTGACAAACGCATCGAAGCCTCGCTTCCGTATATTTACGGCATCGGCCCGAGCAATACGAAGCGCGTTCTCGAAGTCGCCAACATCAACCCCGACATCCGCGCGAAAGATCTCGCCCCCGAGCAGATCAACGCCATCATCCACGCGATCAGCTCGCTCAATATCCCGATCGAAGGCGACCTTCGCCGGGAACTCCAGAGCAACTTGAAGCGCCTTCAGGCGATCAATTGCTACCGCGGCATCCGGCACCGCCGCGGTCTCCCGGTTCGCGGACAGCGTACCGGAACCAATGCCCGCACCCGCAAGGGCCCGCGGAAGACGGTGGGTGTTCAGCGCAACCCCAACGCGAAGGCAGGAAAAGTTTAACCAAATACGACTATGGCAGACGAAAATACAACACCCCCCTCCGAGCCGAATCCGGCAACACCGGAGGAAATCATCCCCGCCGCCGAGCCGGTGGCTGCTTCATCCGAAACTGAAGCCCCTGTAAAAAAACCAAAAGCTCCCGCGAAAAAGAAAGTCGTGAAAGAAGTTGCCGCCGAAGGCACAGAGCCCGCCGCGACCGAAGCTCCCGCAGCAGAGGCACCCGTCGCCGAAGTTCCCGCTGGCGAAGTGGTTTCTGCCGCTGAAGTTCCTGCCGGAACAGCCGCTCCCGTTGCCGCAGAGGCCAAGCCCGAAAAGAAACCCCGGGTCGCCAAATCCAAAGCCACCAAAGCCAAAGAGGCGGCAGCCGCAACGCCCGCAGCTCCCATCAGCATCACCCTCGACGATACGATCGAGCCCATCAAAGTCGTCAGGGCCAAGGGAAGTAAAAATATTTCCCATGGCATTGCCCATGTTCTTGCCAGCTTCAACAACACCATTGTCAGCATCACCGACCCGCGGGGTGCCCTTCTGGGCTGGTCGAGCGCCGGAAAATGTGGATTCAAGGGTTCCCGCAAAAGCACCGCCTACGCCGCCCAGGTCGTGGCGCAGGACGCCTGCAAGCAGGCCATGGGTCACGGTGTGAAGGAAGTTGAGGTCCGCGTCAAGGGGCCCGGCTCCGGTCGCGAGTCCGCAGTTCGCGCGATGCAGGCCATCGGGCTGGAGATCACCACAATCCGCGACGTGACTCCCGTCCCTCACAATGGATGCCGCCCTCCGAAACAGCGCCGCGTCTGAGCTCAAACCAATTCACATCTAAGAACATTTTATCATGGCACGTTACACAGGACCACAAACCAAAGTCAGCCGCCGCTACAATACCTTCCTTGGCGGCTCCCCGAAAGCCTTCGAAAAACGCCAATATCCCCCCGGCCAGCACGGCCCGAAGGGCGGACGCCGCAAAGTCTCCGACTACGCACTGGCACTCGCTGAGAAGCAAAAGCTCCGGCACCAATACGGGGTTCTCGAGCGCCAGTTCCGCCGCTATTTTCAGCTCGCCATCTCACGGCGCGGCGTCACAGGCGAGATCCTTCTGCAACTCCTGGAAACACGTTTGGACAATGTGGTTCAGCGCATGGGCTTCGCCAAGACGCTCCGTGCTGCCCGTCAGATGGTTTCCCATGGCCACGTTCATGTGAACGGCCGCCGGACCAAGGCGTCCTCCATGAATCTCAAGGCAGGGGATGAAGTTTCCGTGCGTCCGGGCGAGCGTTCCAAGAAGCTTGCAGTGAAGGCGCTCGACCAGACCTCCTCCCAAACCGTGCCGGAGTGGATGCTCGTCGATACGGAAAATCTGAGCGGCAAGGTCGTTCGGATTCCGACCCGCGAAGAGATCAATCCCATCGTCAACGAGCAACTCGTCGTCGAGCTTTACTCCCGCTAATCCGGCGCAAGCCGGGTGGCAGGGGGAGTTTGGGGGCAAGGGCTCTTTGTAAGAAACAGCCTTCATCGCCGCCGGATTAAGAAATTTTGCTTCGCAAAATGCGAAGGTCTGATCGCGGGCATTCCATAGTGCGTGTGATTGGAGCTGGGTGAGGATGTTCAGCCAGGGACCGCCGGCATCCCTTTATTGCCTCACCGACTCTTCATCCATCACGAGCTGTCAATTTCGGCCATTGACCTGGAGGCACTGAGGGAATAACTCCTTGCTGGTGAATTCTTCATCCCACTCCTATCTCCCCGGCCGCGGCTGGTTGGTCGCCGGCGGTATCCTCTGCATCCTCGCCGGATTCTTTTCTATTGCGTATCCCTGCGTCAGCACTGCGGCACTTGTCCAGGTCATCGGAATTCTTGTGCTCATTACCGGGATTTCCGGCCTCATCGGTGCGATTTTTTCGCGGGCAGTCCCACATCGTCTCCTCATGCTGGCCTCGGCATTTCTCCGTATCGTCGTGGGTATCTATGTCCTTGCCAATCCGGTCTCGGCAGCGCTTGCCCTTACGCTTGCGCTGGCAATATTGTTTCTGGCCGAAGGCCTCGTTGCCATCGTTGCGGCGTTCAAACTCCGCAGCAATCGTGCGTGGCCATTGGTCATCCTTAACGGGGTTGCCGCACTGATCCTCGGAGGCTTGGTCCTTGCCAAATGGCCCAACGACACAACGTTCGTGCTGGCGGTGCTGTTCGGAATCAATGCCATCTTCGCCGGAGTTTCCTTCCTCGGCCTCGGACTTCAGGCTTCCAACCAGCCAGCTCCCCAGGCAGCCTGATTCGTCTCTTTCTGAGCTTCAACACAAAGACACAAAGGCACCAAGGGAAAATGAAAATCCTGGGCCGTGAGCTCACTCCATTGCTTTGTGCCTTGGTGGTAATGGTAAGTTACTCACCGCATGATTCTTTCGATGCCGTCCTTGAATCACGCTGAAGACTTTTCGCCGCGAAAAGTCCAACTAATCCGGCGGCGCTGGCACTCGTTTCTCACCGGGTCCCCTTGCCAACCTACCCGCTCTTGGCACCGGCTCCCGCCGGATTAGATTTGCTGCCGGGCTTGATTGCGGGGGTTCCCGCAAGATCGGGGGGCAGGTTTTCGGGATCAAAAGTTTCGGGGGTCATCCGGACAAGTGAGGTGAAGGGACATCCGAAGTCGGGGAGATTCCCTCCGCTGCGATCCACGATGGCGCCCGCTGCGGAGACGATGCCGCCGTGGCTGCGGATGATGTCGATTGTTTCCTGCACCCGGCCTCCGCGGGTGACGACATCTTCGGCTACGAGAAATGTCTCGCCCGGCTCGATCACGAAGCCCCGGCGCAGCACCAAGTCTCCGGCGTCGTCCTTCTCCACAAAAATATGCCGCTTGCCCAGGTGTCGGGCGACTTCCTGGCCGACAATGATTCCGCCGACTGCGGGAGACACAACCGACCGTGCCGGAAACGCCGACAACTTTTCTGCCAGCAATTCACAGATCCGGGCGGCAAGCGCCGCATCCTGCAGGAGCAGCGCACATTGGAAAAATTCCCGGCTGTGAAGTCCCGAGCGCAATATAAAGTGGCCGTGGAGAAGCGCTCCCGACGAGCGAAAGGCCGCGAGCACCTCCGCGGCCACAGGAACCTCCGGCCGGGTCATTTCGCATCCTCCTCAGTGGCATTCTGCGGAGCCACAAACGAAAGTCCCTGTTTTTGGCGGTCCAGAAATTCGTCGGCCAACGCGCGATAGGCCTGGGCTCCTGCTCCGTGTGGGTCATGTTCGAGGATGGTGAGGCCATGGCTGGGTGCCTCGGCAAAACGAACGGTACGCGGAATCTGAACATTGAAGACGACTTCCCCCAGATGGTCGCGCACCTCTTGGACGACCGCCGGGTTCAGGTTGTTGCGGCTGTCAAACATCGTCATCAGAAGGCCGCACATCGACAGGTCACGATTCACGCCGGAACTGCGGATTTCGTTCATGACCTGCATAAGCCCTGAGAGGCCTTCCAGCGAATAGTACTCGCATTGCACGGGGATGAGGACCTCATCGGCGGCAACCAGAGCATTCGACATCCAGATGCCGAGAGAGGGCGGGCAGTCGAGAAAGATGTAGTCGAAGGATTGCCCGTCCTTGAGAGGCTGGAGTGCGCGGCGAAGCGGCATGAGGTGATCCTCCATCCGGGCGACTTCGATTTCCGCACCGGCCATGTCCATCGTTGCCGGAATCAGGGAAAGGTTGGCAATTCGGGTCGGCAGGATGAGTTCTGCTGCGGCGGCTTCGCCGATCAATGTGTGGTAAAGGCTGCGTGCTCCTGGCTCCGCAGCCCCGAGTGCGCTGGTCGCATTTGCCTGGGAATCAATGTCGGCCAGCAGGATCCGACAACCTTTCTCCGCAAGGGCCGCCGCGAGATTCACAGCCGTCGTCGTCTTTCCGACTCCGCCTTTCTGATTCGTGATCGCGATGGTTTTCAATGCGTGGGAAGGCGGATTCGATTTTTGCTAATCAGTGCGTTGGGAGCAGAGTGGCTGCCCGGCATGGATTCGAACCATGAAAAACGGCTCCAAAGGCCGCTGTGTTACCGTTACACCACCGGGCAATTTATCTTTCTAATTTTCAACGGCTTGCAATTTTGTTCCCCATTGGATCCCCATTCGGAATAAATTTTGCAGGTCATTTGAGCAATTACAGTGCCGCAATAAGCACGGCGACTCAAGCCGAATCAAAAGGCCGCAATCCTCATTTTGCGCAGCAAAATTTTTCTAAGCCGGCGGCGCTGGCACCCATTTCTCATCGGCTCCCCTTGCCAACAAACCCGCTCTTGGCACCGGCTACGCCGGATTAGGGATTTTCACGGAGCGCTGTTTTGAGGGCTTCGAAGTACGGATCGTTAAGGACCACATCTGCGAGTTCATGGATGCTCAGGCTCCTGGAAGGATCATTTTGAAAGATGGTTTGTAATTCCGAGCGGAACTGTTCCAGAGGCTTGTCGGGCAGGTTTTTCTTTCCGATGTAGATCCCGAGAAACGGGATGCCCCTGGCCCGCGGAAAATATTTATTTTCCTCCGTGACGACCGCTTGTGTGTATTTGGCAATTTTATCCGGGGGCCAGTAAGGCGGGAAAAACCATGCGACTGTCTGGCAGCAATAATCGAGGTCCAGACGGTTGCCGTAGAGAGGCTCGGGCAGGTAGAGCGGCCAGATGTGAATGGTCGTTTTGATGTCCGTCCGCAGACCGCGCGCGAAATCGGCGAGTCCGTTGATCAAACCCACCAGCGATTCGAGTGAGAAGGCGTCCTCCGCGACCTCGGGCGACATTTCCGGGTGGCTCTTTCGGAACGCTGCCAACTGGCTGAGAGATTCCTCACACACGCAGTTGCGGTAGTTCTGGTAGCCGAATCCGTCGAAGGCAATGCCTTTCAGGTCCGGGCACTGCGCGAGCATTTCGCGGATGGCGTCCTTGGTCTCCTCAACAACTTCCTTTCTATGGAAGCAGGGGAGCGGTCTTCTGAAGATATCCTCATGACCGGGGGCCGGTTCCCCCCCGTATTGATGCTTCCAGTCCTTGCTGGCACGCAGCCTTTTGAGAATTTCCTGATCCTTCTCCGGCATGACCTGCTCAAAGAGTTTGGGATCCCCTGACTTCGGGGAACTGGGGGTGAAGCACCAATACGTATCGATCCCCGCCGGTCTGGCCTTTGCCATGAATTCGCGCAATCGTTCCGGGCTGCCACCCAGAATCAAGGCGTTGAACCCGAGATCCTTCGCTGCAGTGATGATCGCTTCATCTTTGTCTTCGAACTTTTCACCGATCCAACCGGAGCGCCATGAGGAGGACTCAGCCGAGACGGCAAGGCTCCGGGACCCGATGCTGAGCAACAGGAAGCCCAGCATCAGGAGCCTGGGATTACTTCTCCGTCCCACGAATCCGCGCGATGGCATCGATCTCAACAAGAATTCCGTTCAGCAGCCCGGCTTGGGTGGTAGTGCGGGCAGGGGGCACTTCCCCGTTGAAAAACGAACGGTAGGTTTTGTCAAAGCCAGGGAAGTTTGCGATGTCGGAGAGGTAGCATGTGCATTTCACGACATCGGTTATCGTCCCGCCGGCCTCGGAAATGATTGCTGCGATGTTTTCGAGGGTCCGTTGCGTTTCCTCCTCGATGGTGCCGCGGATTATTGACCGGTCCCGCATGTCAAGAGGGCCCTGTCCGCTCACATGGAGCCACCCGTCGCAGAGGACTGCCGCCGATATCCCGGCGGACGGGGAGGGGAGATCGGGATGGGTGATGCGTTGCTTCATCAATCGCGCAGGACTTCCATGGCCGGCCACTTGGCGAAGTCGTCGATAAATTCCACCAGCTCGGTTGTGACGCTTTCCAGCATCGAAAGACCCTTTTCTTTGGTGGCAGAGGAAGGCTGCCCCATGTGGCCGGAGGAGGTCCATCGATGGAACCTGTGGAAGCCTTCAACCTTGCCCGCATGGCGTGGATCTGCAGTCCATGGGCGGACTTTTTCAATGTGGTCCGGGGAGATCTTGGAGAGGTCCACAAGGTCGCCGCGGATCGCCAGCATGAACGAGGTTTCGTATTCGCAGGCGTGGGTGATGACGGGAGTCTCCATGGCATGGCGTTCGGGAGTCAGGGCATGGGCGGTGACCCGCCAGAAGCTGGAGAATGCGATGGTGGCGGCGTCGGCCAGCTCATTTCTGGTGATCAGATCGGTGAGGGCCTGGTGCGTCGGGACGACATTTCCGCCGTGCCCGTTCAGAAAAAGCAATCTGCGGAAACCCTGGTTTAGAAAACAAAGCGTCAGTTCCTGAATCACTTCGGTGTAGAGCTTCGGGCTCAGGCTGAGTGCTCCGGGAAAGTCCATGTGGTGGTGTGAGGCTCCGAGCCAAAGCGTGGGCGCAGAAACGACACGGTCTCCGGCCCTTTCCTCCAGACGCCGCATCACTTCCTGCAGCTGGAAGGTATCGACAAATACCGGCAGGTGCCTGCCGTGTTGCTCGCACGAAGCCAGGGGGATCACCACGGGGAGATCCCTGTTCAGGGTGCCAATTTCCGGGTGGGAGAGTTCGTGCCAGAGCATGCTCCCCTACCAATATAGTCCTGCGCAAAAAGCGCAAGACTTCCGGAAACAATGCAGAGACTCACGCGAAGGAAAGATTGCCGATTGTTGATTGCTGATTCGAAAATCTCTGCATGGTGGATCCTTTTTGCGAAGCAAAATTATTCTAATCCGGCGGCGACGGCACCCGTTTCTCACCGGACGCCAATGCCCACAAGCCATCCCTTGGTACCGGCCCCCGCCGGATTAGGGTTATTTGTCGGAGGGAACCACGATGCCGCGAAGGATGATGTTTTGGCAGGTGATAAAAACGATGAGCGTCGGAATCGCGGTGAGGATCAAGGAGGCGTAAACAACCGGGGAGGATACGCTCATGCGAAGTTGGAAGATATAAACCATCAGCGTCCACATGGACGGGTCGGGTGCCAGAATCAGCGCGAAGAAAAATGCTCCGTAGGCACCGGTGAAGGCCCCGAGTGCAAGGACCGCCAGAATCGGTTTGGAAAGGTTCATTGTGACCTGCCAGAACATCGTGAATTCACTGGCACCATCCAATTCGGCCGCTTCGTAGAGCTCGCGGGGGAGGCTGTCAAAAAAGCCTTTGAGAAGGAAGATCGAGAACCCGTTTGCGAGGCCGGGCAGCACAAGTGCTCCGAATGTATTGAGCAGGTTGAATTCCCGGAGTTGGAGGAACACGGGGATCATCGTGACCTCCCCGGGAAAAGCGATGGTCGCCAGGAAAAACAGGAGGATGTGGTAAGAGCTGCGCATTTTGTATCGCGAAAGCGCGTAGGCAGCCAGGGGATTGACAATCAGGGCTCCACCCACGCTGAGGAGCACCAGAATGAAGGTGTTGCGCAGTGCTCCTCCATGGCCACGGATTTCATCGATCACCGTTCGGTAGTTGAGAGTCAGGAACTGATTCCTCCAGAAGGTCCTCTCAGCGGCGAACGCTTCCCGGTCGATGGAGGCCTGCGGGATCAGAAGCCCCGGCCGCCCCTGCGCTGCTGCCCATTCACCAAAAAGGGTGTCGACACTCACGACCCGGAGGTCTTCCGGCTTGGAGCGGGTGCGGATGAACTCGTCGCGGCCGAGGCCCGATTCCGCGTGGTGGGCGCGTCCTGCGTCCGTGAGATGAACGAAGTCGGTGCGGAGGAGCCGGCTCACGAAGAAGAACCAGGGCTCGGCCCCCACCTCGGGCACTGTTGCCGGGAAGGGAACCTCCGCATAGGCGGTGAAATTTGTACCGAACTTCCCGTTGTATTGGGCGATATCAGATCCCACTGTACGCGGTAGGATGCTGGTGCGGTAGAAACCGCCGATATCCCATGCGAACTTGTGCGATGCGGGCAGGCCGGCGGAGAACTCCACGAATGCCTTCACGGCTGGCGTCGGTGGGAGCGGGGGGCCGTCGATGCGGGGGAGCGGGGGTTGAATGCGGTTGACGCGGAGAAATTCGCTTCCCAGAGCCCGGTTGATGCCTTCAAGGGATCCGAATTTATCGAGCAGCCAGCCACGGTACTCGAAGGCAGTGTAGGATGGCATTCGCGCGTTTGGGCGCATGAAGCCGGGCGTGAAGAGAATGGGATCGGGCTTTGTTTCGTTCAGGAAGCGTTGCCAGAGCTTCAGGGCTTCCGTATCCACAGGCTCGTTCAGCAGGTCCGCTGTTTCCTCAAACATCAGTGCGGGGTTGTTCCATGCCATGCGGAGATAGTCCGCCGTGCCGTGATACTTGACTTCCAGGTAGCGCTCCCACAGGGCTCCGTTGTCAAAAAGGTAAGGAGGAAAAAATGTGGTTTCGGTGGAATCCGCTTTTGGCTCAACCGATCCGGAGATCATGATGAGGAAAGGGAGGATCATTGTGATCGCACCCAGAATGAGAAGGCTGTAAAGCGCAGCGTAGAGGCCGCGAACGGGCATGCTGCGCTCGGTGATCGGAGAGAAAATCATGCTATTTGGCAGTTTTGAATTCCATGCGGCTCAGGCGTTTGAGCTGCATCATCGTGATTCCGATGAGCAGGCTTGCGATGATCCACGCCATTGCCGTCGCATGGCCGAACCTCAGCCGGGTAAAGGCCTCGAAGAAGAGCAGCAGAGCGGTGACCTCGGTGGCACCGTTGGGTCCGCCTCCGGTCATGATGAGGATGTTGTTGGCCCCGTGGAATGCCGCCGCGATCGCTCCGGTGAAGTTGATTATTATAAGTCCCTTGAGACCGGGGAAGACGATGAGCCGTGTCTTCATGAAGAAGTTGGCACCATCGATTTCGGCCGCTTCGAATTGCTCGATGGGGATTGTTTTGAGCGCTGCGAGATAGATGAGGCAGCCCGGGCCGGCACCCGCCCAGATGCCGGGAAGAATGCACGTGATCATGGCGAGGTTGGGGTCCTCGGTCCATGCACGGCGGGCCTCAAATCCAAACAGCCTCAGCAGATGGTTGAGCCCACTCTCAGCGCCAAAAAGTTCGCGCCACAGAAAAAAGACCGCGGCGGAGCTGATCACTGCCGGCAGGTAGTAAAGGATGCGGAAGAGGACCTTGTGTTTCGGAATCAGGTGGAGCGCGTAGGCAAGAAAAATCGGCGTGAGGAAACCCACGGTGAGAATCCATGCCGCATAGTAGAAAGTGACTTTGAAGGATCTCCAAAATGTGCCGTCAAAGAGCACATTGGCAAAGTTGTCCAGGCCGACCCAATGGGAGGGCAGGATCAGCTGGTAATCGAGAAAAGCCATCCCCGTTCCGCGGAGGAGGGGGATATATTGCCACACGATCACAAGGATCGCTGCGGGAGCCAGACACAGCCACGGCAGAATCCCCTTGGAAACGACGGGCCTGGACATCAGGTGTGCCGCGCCTGAAAAGGCGCTGCTCACATTCCAGCCCACAAAAACAAACCCCGCCAGAATCGCAATCACCACAACCACCGCGGCAGCCCGCCGCACTTGCATTTGCTCGGGTGGCACATAACCGAGCATTCGCTCGTTTGTTTTGGCAACCGCCCGTTTCAGGATTTCCTCAATCTCCGCCCTCACCGCCTCGAAGTTGCCGTCTTTCCAGAGTTCCGCAATTTTGCCGCTCAGCAGGATCTGATCCAAGGGATAGGTCATCTCCGAATACACCAGATTGCAATTCTGCCCGTAGGGCTCGGGCTTGCCGGTCGCCAGGGATTGCTGGAAGGCTTCCTCCATTCCCGCCGGCATCAGTTGCAGATATTCGTCGTATCCAAATTCCCGGAGCAACACAGGATTTACCTGCGCGGCGAGCCCCATATCCACCATGGTCTGAACCTTGATCTTTTCTGCATCCCGGCTGCCCACGAATTTTATGTATTCCCATGCGGCCTGCCGCACCTCGGGATCTTCAATCTGTGAAAAAACTCCCAACACGCGGGCATTGATTTCCGCACCGCGGATTCCGGTCGGTCCCATTGGTACTGGTCCAAAGCCGAATTTCTGGGGGTCGTGGGTGATTGCGTCGCCCACATATCCGAAAAACATGCCGGTGAAAGCCAACTCGGTGCCACCCGGGCGTCCGCTCCGGACTGCGAGTCGGTCGGCCTCGACGAGGCGGTAATAAAATTCGTAAGCGGTGACCGCTTCCGGGCTGTCAAACGCTGCCCGCCATTCGTCGGGGGCTTTCTCGACAACGGCATCGGCACCTGCAGACCACAGGAAACTCATCAGATTCCAGCTGGCAGCGGATCCTCCGGCGAGGTAGAGGGGGCGGATTTTCGGTCCGAGTTCCTTGAGTTTTTGTGCGAATTCCGTGAGTTCGTTCCAGTCTTTGGGCGCGCGGAGGGGGAGGCCCGCACGCTGAAACAGGTCGATGTTGTAATAGAGTCCCGTGGACATGAATCCCATCGGGAGCCCGTAGATCTGGCGCTTGCCGTCGGGTCCCGTGCGATTAACGACGGGCATGACCTGAGGGGGAAATCTGTGCAGGATTTTCTCCCGCTCTTCCGGGGGCTCCGCATCGAGGAATTCCGTGAGCGGCATCACGATCCCTTTGCGGACAAAAGTGTCGGTGCTGCGGAAGTTCATGTCGATAACGTGAGGCGCAATTCCGCCCGCAACCATCATCACCGTTGTAACCTCCGATACGACGTTCTCGAGCCGGATCCCCTCGGCGGATACGAGGTCCACCCTTGGGTTCCGCCGCAGGAACTCTTTTTGGATGTTGATCGTGGCGACAGCCACAGGCTCGGTGGCGCTCGGGTTCGGAAGACTGCTCACACGAAGCTGAATTCGCGGCTGCCCCGCGACTTCCGCGCCAGCAGGGCCTGCAACCAACCCGGAAAGAAGCCAGGTGAAAGCCAGAACGTTCCATCCGTGGCGGTTCATCGGCATTGCATTTTTATAAAGATGCCTTTTCTGGCGGTGATCTCTTTTGGAGTTTCTGGTCCGCACATGCCGGGTCCTGCGATTTGTGCCAGGCGGGTCATTGAGGAGTTGATTGTCATTCGATACAGGAGGGGGTTGTTCATCTGTCTCTATTTTTTTGTGAGCTCCAAACATCGAGTGCATCAGGCGGAGATGCAACCCCCGAGGTGCGTGGAGTGGCAGAAATCTGGTTGGAAAAATCGAAATGCAACAATTCTTCCATGGAGTCTTCGCCCCCAAACCCACATGCATCTCCTCATGCCGCCGGATTCAAATTGCATTGATGGCTTTCCGCCGGAAACGTTAAAGTCACCTTCGGGCAGAATCCATCGCAACGGTTTCACTTCCAAATTCTTTGGATACCCGCAGATTCTGTTTACCTTTCGATTTAATCTTCCATGTCCTCTCTCCTGCCATCAACCCGAGCAGTCTTCGATC